>Ga0070732_10002416_pt1 | contig 10109 bp, 9 predicted proteins | sample Coa_R1_5_FD_66449 | JGI IMG/M metagenome (GOLD analysis project Ga0070732, IMG submission 66449) | Surface soil microbial communities from Centralia Pennsylvania, which are recovering from an underground coalmine fire - Coalmine... | ecosystem: Environmental > Terrestrial > Soil > Unclassified ...
CTCGACATGCGGGTACAGATTCGAAAAACGCCGCAAAACCGGCGACAGCAACGAAGAAACGTAATCATCCGGCGCGCCGAGGACGACACGGCCAGTCACCTCGGGCCGTGCAATCGCCGACCACGCTTCCTCATGCAGGTCGAGCATCCGCCGTGCGTATTCGAGCAGCGTGTTGCCCGGCCGTGTGAGCGCCAGATTGCGCGTGTCGCGCATGAAAAGCGTCGTGCCGAGCATGCGTTCGAGCCGCTTGATCTGCATGCTGACTGCCGCCTGCGAGCGATACACGCTCGCCGACGCCTTTGTAAAGCTGCCCGTCTCCACGACTGCAACAAACGTCCGCAAGAGATCGACGTCGAATTCCGGATGCATGATTTATCAATTCCGCTTATGGAATCTCTAAATTTTATTCGTTTGTAGGCAGACGGCAAGTCATCGATACTCGTCCCATCGTTGTCATTGACCGGAGCCATCCCGCATGAACATGACTGAACGCCAGCAGGGAGCCATGACGCTGGCAGCCGGCGGATTGCTCATGGGCACGCTCGGCATCTTCGTCGAGGAGGCGCGGCTTGGCGCGCTCACGCTCGTGTTCTTTCGCTGCCTGTTCGGTTTTCTGGCGTTGTTTGCGTACTGCGCGTGGAAAGGGTTTTTCGCGCGCCGCTATTTCACGCGACGCACCATGACGCTCGCGGTGCTCTCCGGTGCGCTGATGGTCACGCAGTGGGTCTGGTTCTTCGATGCGATTCACCGCACCAGCATCGCGGTGGCCACCGTCGTGTTTCACGTGCAGCCGTTCTGGGTCGTCCTGATCGGTGCGGCGCTCTTCAACGAACGGCTCGGTATCGACCGGCTCAGCTGGATCGCGGCCGCCTTCGTCGGGCTCGTGCTTGCCTCGGGTGTGGTTGCCACCGATAACCTGCAGGGCCATACGAGCTATCTGATCGGCATCGGCGAGGCGCTGGCCGGCTCGGTGCTCTATGCCAGCGTCACGCTGATCGCGAAAAGCCTCGGCGACCTGCGCCCGCACCTGCTGACGCTCGCCCAGTGTTTGGTGGGCGTCGTCTGTCTGCCATTCATCGCGCCGCTGACCGCCGCCCATATTTCGCCGCAGCAGTGGCTCTGGCTCGTCGGGATGGGCGTGCTGCACACCGGGCTCTCGTATGTGCTGATCTACGGCGCGCTGCCGAAACTCACCACGCCGGTTATCGCCGTGCTGCTCTTCGTGTATCCGTTGACTGCCATCGCCGTCGACGCAATCGTGTACGGACGGGCGCTGTCTCCCGTACAGCTCGCCGGCATGGCTCTCATCGTGGCGGCGAGCCTCGGTGTCAATCTCGGCTGGCCGCTTCTTTCGACCATCCTGCCGCGCGCACGCGCCAGCCGTCACGCCGATTGACGACGCTTGCCGGGCGGCAAGGCGGCGTCGCGTAAGCGAACGCCGCGCCGCAACCGGCCATTTACTCGGGCAGCACTTGTCCCTTCGTCTCCGGTGCGAACGGAATGATGAAGAGGCCGATGACAAAGGCGAGCGCCGTCAGCGCCACCGGCACGCCGAGTGTATGCATGTGCAGCACCGCTGCGCCGAGCAGGAAGTTCACCCCCGCACCAACAAACCGGCCAAACGATGTGCAGAATGCGAAGGCCGTCGCCCGCACGCGCGTCTCGAACTGCTCCGGCAGCCACAGGCTGAAGAGCGCGAAGTTGCCGCCGAAGAAGCCGAGCACCGTGAGCCACGCGATAAACGGCGCGAGACCGTTCGGCAGATAGAACGCCCACCCGAAGCTCCCCACGATCGCCACGGCCATGCCCGTGAAATAGATCGCCAGTGTTTTCCTGCGGCCGATGCGCTCGGCGATTGGCGGCAGCGCAAGACAGCCGAGGATCGTCGCGATCGACAGCAAGCCGGTTGCGATCGACGCCATCTTGACCGACTCGGGTTTCGTCATGCCGGCCTTCGTTGCGAGCTGGATCACAGCCGACGGTTCATACACCGCCCCGGCCCACAGACCGATGATCGCGATCGTGAGCAACGCGCAGGCGACCCACGTGCGGCGCCGGTACTTCGGCCCAAGAATCTCCTGCAACGGTTTGGTGCGCACGGTGCGCGCTTCGGCCTTCTGCCACTTTTCCGTCTCCTTCACGCGCAGCAGGATCATGATCGCGCAGAAGACAGGCACCGCGCCGGTCAGGAACATCGCGCGCCAGCCGAAATGCACGCCGATCGTGTAGTTGAGCGCGGCGGCAAGGAAGAAGCCGGCGTAATAGCCGGTCTGCAGATAGCCGGCGCCCATCTTGCGACGATCCTCCGGCCACGCTTCAGCGACATAGGTGCCCGCGAGCGCCCATTCGCCGCCGATCCCGACGCCTGCGATAAAGCGGTAGATGCCGAGTTCCCACACGTTTTGCGAGGTCGCAGCGAGCCCCGTAAAGATGGCGAACGTGAAGATCGTGCCGGCCAGCACCCGGGTGCGGCCAAAGCGGTCGGCGAGCGGTCCCCAAATGAAAGACAGCCCCCATCCGACGAGGAACAGGGCGAACAGGATCGAACCGGCCAGCCCGACATTGGCCGGCGTCGCGGCGAAACCCGAGCGCGGCAGCAACTCGGTCAGTGCGGGCGTGAGGACCAGCGCGTAAATGAACGAGTCCATGCCGTCGAGTGTCCAGCCTGCCCACGCGCCCCAGAAACCAGCAATCTGCGAGCGATTGAGCGGTGTGCGCCGCCGCGCGGCAGACGCGCGGTCCGTAATTGAATTCATCATGCTCCTCCGGTGATACGGTTTGGAATACGTGCTTCGGAACGACGCTACGGCGCGCTTGTCGGGTTGATTGCCGGACGGGGTTTGCTGTCTCATTGTTGCTCGAGCAGAACCTGGCGCGGAATGCTGCCTGTGCGACAGGTGCCTGTGGACCGCAAAGCCCGGGTTTCTCCGGCTGGAAAACGCGTCTTTTTATATATAATATTTGATCTCATGAACGACGCAACGAGTGGTTTTCCCTTACACGAAGGCACGGCGCCACTTCTTCTGCCGGCGGCGGCGCCACGGGCGAGCACGTCACGCGTGATCGCGGACGCGCTGCGCGCGGCGATTGTCGACGGCACCCTGGCGCCAGGTGCACCGTTGCGCCAGGACACGATTGCGCGGCATTTTTCGGTCAGCGCGATTCCCGTGCGCGAAGCGCTTCGGCAACTCGAAAGCGAAGGCTGGGCGAAAGTCGAGATGCACAAGGGCGCGACGGTCGCGCCTTTGTCGGCCGCCGAGGCGCGCGAAATCTACGAGATCCGCTCGGCGCTCGAGAGCCTCGCGATCGGGCTGGCGATTCCGGCTCACACTGCCGCGACGCTGCGAGAATCCGAAAGGCTCCGCGAGGCCGCCGAGCGCGAAGCCGATCCGTCTCTGTATGTCACGCGAAATGAAGCCTTCCATATGAGCCTCTACGCGCCCGCCGGACGGCCACAGCTCACCGAGATGCTCGTCACGCTGCACCGGCGTGGCGAACGCTATCTGCGCCTCAAGTTCGGCCTGCCGAGCTACAAGGGCGAATCCGACCAGGAACATGCCGCGCTGATCGACGCCGTGCGTCGAGGTGACGTTGCCACCGCGCAGACGCTGGTTGCGCAACATCTGCTCGGCACCGGCGATCTGCTCTATCGTTTCCTGAACGAACGCGCACAGGCTGAGGCCGTGCAGACAAAAACCCGCAAGCCACGGGCAGCACGCGCGTCCAGCACGCGCACGACCGTGCCCACTTCAACCGGGAGCTGAATCCGCCGATGAACCCATCCGTCGAAACGTCACCTCAAGCGGCCGCTGCGGCAGCCGGGCCCGCAGCGCGATCCTGGACCACGCGCCGCGACGAAAAAAACCGCCGTCTCGCGGCAATCGCGCCGTGGGTGCAGGACGGCGTGCTACCGGCAGCACGCATCGTCGACGCGCTGGAAACGTTGATTCGCCCGGGCGATCGCGTCGCGCTGGAAGGCGATAACCAGAAGCAGGCCGACTTCCTGTCGCGCTCGCTGGCGAAAGTCGATCCAGAGAAGGTTCACGACGTTCATCTGCTGATTTCGACCATCAACCGCCCCGAACACCTGACGCTGTTCGAGAAGGGCATCGCGCACAAGGTCGACTTTTCGTTTGCCGGGCCGCAGAGCCTGCGCGTGGCGCAACTGCTCGAAGACGGCCAGCTCGAGATCGGCGCGATCTACACCTACGTCGAGTTATATGCGCGGATGTTCGTCGACCTGACGCCGAACGTCGCCCTGCTGTGCGCGGAGAAAGCCGACCGGCACGGCAACCTCTACACGGGACCGAACACCGAAGACACCCCCACCATCGCCGAAGCCGCCGCGTTCCGGCATGGCATCGTGATCGTCCAGGTGAACGAGATCGTCGACGAACTGCCGCGTGTCGATATTCCCGGGTCATGGGTCGATGTCGTCGTCGAGGCGGACCGGCCCTTCGCTGTCGAACCGCTCTTCACGCGCGATCCACGCCACATCGGCGACCTGCAGGTGCTGACCGCGATGATGGTCATCAAGGGCATCTATGCGCCGTACGGAATTACATCGCTGAATCATGGCATCGGCTTCGATACGGCCGCGATCGAACTGCTGCTGCCGACCTATGGTGAAGCGCTGGGGCTCAAAGGCAAGATCTGCCGCAACTGGACGCTCAACCCGCATCCCACGCTGATTCCCGCGATCGAATCCGGCTGGGTGGAAAGCGTGCATTGCTTCGGCAGCGAGGTCGGCATGGAAGCGTATATCGAGGCGCGTCCCGATGTGTTCTTCACCGGCAGCGACGGCAGCCTGCGCTCGAACCGCGTGCTGTGCCAGCTAGCCGGGCAATATGGCGTCGACCTGTTCATCGGCTCGACCTTGCAACTCGACGCGGATGCGAATTCATCGACGGTGACGCGTGGCCGGCTCGCGGGTTTCGGCGGCGCACCGAACATGGGCCATGACCCGCGCGGGCGGCGTCATTCGAGCGAAGCCTGGCTCAAGCTGCTGAAGGATCAAGGCCCCGTTTCGCGCGGGCACAAGCTTGTCGTGCAGACGGCGGAAACCTACAAGAAAGGCGGCGAACCGACCTTTGTCGATGAACTCGACGCGGTGGCGGTGGGCACGAAAAGCGGCATGCCGGTCGCGCCGGTGATGATCTATGGCGATGACGTGAGCCACGTCGTCACCGAGGAAGGCATCGCCTGTCTGCACAAGGCGGAAGGCATGGAAGAACGGCGTGCGGCCCTGGCCGCGGTCGCCGGCGTGACGCCGATCGGTCTGCGCGCAAAGCCTGAGAAAACCGCTGAACTGCGCCGGCGCGGCATCGTCGCGTATCCGGAAGATCTCGGCATCCGGCGTGGTGAAGCTAAACGCTCGCTGCTCGCGGCACGCAGCATCGACGATCTCGTCACGTGGTCAGGCGGGCTGTACTCGCCGCCCGCACGGTTCCGGAGCTGGTGAGCCCATGGCAGCGATGGCTGACACCATGGCGCCGCGGGAAACGTGCGCGAGTGCAACCGTCGCGGCGGCTCCGGCTGGGCTGCCCGACGCGCAACTTGCCCGGCTCGCCGTCGATGCGCTGATCGACGAGGCGCACCTGACGCCCAAACCGGCGCTCGTCGACCGGCGCGGCAGCGGGGCACACCGCGACCTCGATCTGGCGAAGATGATCCGCTCCGCGCTGGCACTGGAACCGACCTTCGTTGCGCTCGCACGGGCATCGCGCAATCGCGCCCCCTCCGCTACGCTGCGGGCCGAACTCGCGCAGATCGGCCGCACCGGCGAAATCGCGATGATGCAGGCCACCGGCGGCAGCAACGCGCATCGCGGCGCGATCTGGATTCTCGGCTTGCTGGTTGCGGGCGCGGCGATCTGCGAAACAACACCTTCGGCTTCCGATGTGATCAAGGGCGGAGGCACGTCGGTCAATGCGTTTTCATGCCGCGATAGCGATGTGGCTTCCGTCAATGAGGTATCGCGCGGCGCTTCTCGCTCTGCTGGAACGCGTACCGGCCCGGCGGGCCATATCGCTGCAGCTACCTTCAGCAGAAACAGCGCGTCGCTTGCGGCACCTGCATCGCGTATCTGCAAACTCGCCGCCCAGATTGCCTGTTTCCCCGATAGATTCGCCGCGCCCACCGACAGCCACGGCGAACGCGTGCGCCGCACATACCGTGTCGGCGGCGCACGGCTCGAAGCCCAGGAAGGCTTTCCGCACGTGATCGACGTCGGTTTGCCCGCGCTCGCTACGGCACGCGCAAACGGCATCGCGGAAGACGCTGCGCGCGTCGACACATTGCTGGCGATCATGGCGTCGCTCGACGACACTTGCCTCCTCCATCGCGCGGGCCTCGCCGGCCTGCACGTCGGCAAGGAAGGCGCGCGCCACGTGCTCGCCTGCGGTGGCAGTTCCACCGCAGAGGGGCGTATGGCGCTCGCGACGCTCGAAAGCAAGTTGATGTCGCTCAACGCATCCCCCGGCGGTGCAGCCGACCTGCTCGCCGCCACCCTCTTCATCGACAAGCTGGCTTCGCACGACGCCGGCGGGAGTGCTGCCTCATGGAACATCTGACTTTCGACTATCCGGCGCGACGCGCCGTCACGACACGCGCACACGTCGGCGTGGTCGGCTCCGGCGACCTCGAAGTGCTGCTGTCGCCCGCCGCGACGATGACCGCGCAGGTGGTCGTCCGAACGAGCGTCGACGGCTATAGCCACATCTGGAAGAGCGTGCTGGACCGGTTCTTTACCCGCTTCGACGGCGCCGTGCAGATCGAAATCAACGACTTTGGCGCGACGCCCGGCGTCGTCGCGCTGCGGCTTGCCGAGGCGGCCGAAGCTGCAGCCGCCGCCGAAACAGGAGACAACGCATGAATACAGGCGCGACGCCTCCCACACCCTTGCTGCGCGAGAGCTTCATCGAACTGTCCGCGCGCGACCGCGCACGCGCACTGCTCGACGCCGGCACGTTTCGCGAACTGCTCGGACCGTTCGACCGCATCGAGTCGCCGTGGCTGCCGATGCAGGGCATCGTCTGTCAGGCCGACGACGGCGCCGTCATTGCGCGCGGCACGATCGATGGCGAGCCGGCGGTGGTCGCCGCCATCGAATCGGCCTTCCAGGGCGGCAGTATCGGCGAGGTATCGGGCAGCAAGATCGCGGCCGCGCTCGAACTCGCGCTGCGCGACTGCGAGCGTGGCCGGATCGTGCGACCGGTCGTGCTGTTCGAGACCGGCGGCGTGCGTTTACAGGAGGCCAATCTCGGTCTCGCCGTCATCGCCGAAATACAGGCAGCCATCGTTGCGCTGCGCCGGCACGTACCGGTGGTCGGCGTGATTGCGGGGATGGTCGGATGCTTCGGCGGGATGTCGCTGGCGGCCGCGCTGTGTTCGTATCTGGTCGTGACGAAACAGGGGCGGCTTGGCATGAACGGGCCCGAAGTCATCGAGCAGGAAGCGGGCATCGATGAACTCGACGCCAGCGATCGACGCCGCGTCTGGCAACTGATCGGCGGCGAGCAGCGCGCGGCGACCGGCCTCGCCGACACGCTCACCGAAGACGATTCCAGCGCCGTGCGCGAAGCCGTGCGGCACGCGTTTGCACAGGGTGTGCCGTCGGCGCATCGCAGCGAACAGGTCGATACGTATCTCGCGCGGCTCGCGCAGATCGATCCCGCGACCGTCACCCCCGAATCGATGCGCGCGGTATTTGGCTCGCAGGCCCGGAACCCGTCGAAGGAGGACGCATGAACGACACGACGCTGACACGCGGCGCGCGCTGGTTTCGCGCCCTCGCTGGCGATCTCCGCGCGGACGCACCGGTCTGGAGCGGCGATGCGCAACTGGGCGCTGAAAACGCGCGCTTTATCGCCGTCGTCCCGGACCCGGACAACCGCTTCCCGCGCGCGACCGATAACGTCGTTGGGCTCGAGCAGGGCTGGCGGCTCGCCCGCGCCGTGCGCGAGGTTATCGACGAAGACGCCCGCACCGGCAGCACGGGCGCACGCCGGCCGATCGTCGCGATCGTCGACGTTAAAAGCCAGGCGTACGGCTATCGCGAGGAGATGCTCGGCATCCATCTCGCGTGCGCGGCGGCCGTCGATGCGTACGCGTCTGCGCGCGCCGCGGGGCATCCGGTGATTGCGCTGATCGTCGGGCCCGCGATGTCCGGCGCATTTCTCGCGCACGGTTACCAGGCAAACCGGATTGTCGCGCTGGACGCGCCCGGCACGATGGTTCACGCGATGGGCAAGGAAGCGGCAGCCCGCGTCACCCGTCGCACGGTCGAAGAACTCGACGCTCTTGGCGAGACGATCGTGCCGATGTCGTATTCGATGGCGTCTTTTGCGAAGCTCGGCCTGCTCGATGAATTGATCGAAGGCGTCGACGCCGATGCTCCGGATGACGCACAGATCGATCGCGTTCGCCAGGTTCTGATCGACTCGGTTCGCAGTGCGCGTGAGGGATCGCGTGACCTGTCGCGTCGGCTGACATCGGGCGCCGCGAGGAAGACGCGAGCCGCTTCGATCGAAGTGCGCCAACGGCTCGCCGAACAGTGGGACGCCGTGTGATGCGCGTGTGCGCCCCGCCACCGTTTCGCCTCGACGAGGCCAGTACCGCGCCTTCGGGCGACACACGCTGGCAGCCGCACGATCTGCTGAAACTGCGACGCCTCCGCCACGACGTTAGTGAACCGCCGTGGGTTCGCGACGCGTTCGCGCGCGCACCGTTCGCGGTTGTGCGGCGTGCGCTGGCCGCAGTGGGCTTCATCGCGATTGGCGTACGTGGCGACACTCGGCAACAGCGTTACGGGGCATGGGCCGAAGCCGGCGACGTGGAAGCGGCCGTCACGCCTGAAGAACTTGTGGACGTCGATTCTTCTGGCGAGCGGCGTACACTTCCCGCGTTCGTCGCGTTGACCGCCCTCCGCAGCAACGCGGCGACTCTCGCTGCATTCAGATGGGGGCCGACGGGAAGCGTCGGTTTTGAACTCGCAACCGGGTTCCCGGCCGTCACTTCGTCAAGCGATCTCGATCTGCTGATTCGCGCGCCCGCACGGCTCACTCACGAGGCCGCCGTCGCAATGCTGAGCGAACTGCATGCCCATGCAGGGCGCGAGGGTATCCGGATCGACGCGCAGGTTGAAACACCCGCAGGCGGCATAGCCCTCGCGGAACTCGCAGCGGGCAAGCCGAGCGTCATGGCGCGCCATTCGCAAGGTCCCGTGCTCGTCGCCGACCCGTGGTCGACCACCGGCGGCTGCGACTGATGCTTACGTATCTGTTCCCCGGTCAGGGCGCGCAGCAGGAAGGCTATCTTCGCCGGCTGCACGAACAGGCAGCGTTCAAGGAAACGCTCGACGAAGCCTCACATATTCTCGATCTCGATATCCTGACGCTCGATACGCCCGACGCCCTGCGTTCGACGGTCGCGGTACAGGTCGGACTTGTCGTGGCCGGTGTTGCAACGGTACGCGCCCTCGCTGCGGAACATATTGAGCCGGACATCAGTGCGGGGCTCTCGGTGGGCGCCTACCCGGCCGCCGTGAGTTGCGGCGCGCTGGCATTCGACGACGCACTCCGTATGGTAAGAAAACGAGCCGAATTGATGGAGACGGCCTGGCCATCAGGCTATGGTCTTGCTGCGATTGCCGGGTTGTCCGAGCATCAAGTGGAAAAGCTCGCTAATGATCACCAGCGCGACGGCCACACACCGGTTTATATCGCCAACGTCAATGCGCCCCGCCAGATCGTGATGGCTGGCTCCGATGCGGCGCTCGACGCCTTCATTGCACGCGCCCTGGCAGCCGGTGCGCGTAAGGCAACCCGACTGGCAGTCAGCGTGCCTTCGCATTGCGTACTGCTTGCCAAGGCCAGCGAAGAACTGCTCGCCTACGCGAAAGACATCAAGTTTCGCGCCCCGCTTGGCACGTATATCGGCAACCGCGGCGGTCGCCCTTTACACACGGCCGACGCGATCCGCGACGATCTCGCGACGAACATGCGTTACACGGTGCGCTGGTACGACGCACTGACAGCGATGATCGAAATGGGCGGCCGCGTGCTGATTGAAGCCCCGCCGGGGCAGGTGTTGAGCGATATCACCCGCGA
>Ga0070732_10002417_pt1 | contig 10108 bp, 9 predicted proteins | sample Coa_R1_5_FD_66449 | JGI IMG/M metagenome (GOLD analysis project Ga0070732, IMG submission 66449) | Surface soil microbial communities from Centralia Pennsylvania, which are recovering from an underground coalmine fire - Coalmine... | ecosystem: Environmental > Terrestrial > Soil > Unclassified ...
TCGGAAATCGGCGCGGAAGTCGTGCTGAAGGCCACCAAGGTGGACGGCGTCTATTCGGCCGACCCGAAGAAAGACGCCTCGGCGACGCGCTATACGACGATCAGCTTCGACGAGGCCATCGGTCGCAATCTGCAGGTGATGGACGCGACGGCCTTTGCGCTGTGCCGCGATCAGAAGCTGCCGATCCGCGTGTTTTCGATCGTCAAGCCGGGCGCGCTCAAGCGCATCGTATTGGGCGAGGACGAAGGCACGCTCGTCCACGTGTAAACTCTCTTCCACGTAATGTGGGCTTGAACGCAGGCCGCCGCCGGTGCGCGCGCTGGCCGGCCTGCACCGTTTTAAAGGTTCGGAGGTTTAATCATGTCTGTGGCTGACATCAAGAAAGGCGCTGACCAGAAGATGCAGCGCTCGATCGAAGCGTTTCGCAACGATCTGTCGAAGATCCGCACGGGTCGCGCACACACGGGGCTGCTGGATCATATCCAGGTGGACTACTACGGCTCGCCGGTGCCGATTTCGCAGGTCGCCAATCTGACGCTGATCGACGCGCGCACCATCGGCGTCCAGCCGTGGGAAAAGAAGATGGTGGCGGTCGTCGAAAAGGCGATCCGTGAGTCGGATCTGGGTCTGAACCCGGCTACCCAGGGCGACGTGATCCGTGTACCGATGCCTGCGCTGACGGAAGAGCGTCGTCGTGAGCTGACGAAGGTCGTCAAGAGCGAAGCCGAAACGGCCAAGGTCGCCATCCGCAATCTGCGTCGCGACGCTAACGAGCAACTGAAAAAGCTCGTGAAAGACAAGGAAATCTCCGAAGACGACGAGCGCCGCGCTGGCGACGATGTCCAGAAGCTGACGGACAGATTTGTCGCGGAAATCGACAAGCTCGTCACGACGAAAGAAGCCGAGATCATGACGGTTTGAAGCCGTAAGGCGCCAGAACCTTCGCGGTCTTCACTTTCTTTTTGCAGTCACTGTCCCGACGGCCATGACCTATACCAGCTCTACCGTTCGCGTGCCTGATGTCGCAGCAGTGCCGCGACATATCGCGATCATCATGGACGGCAACGGCCGTTGGGCGACGCAGCGCCGACTGCCCCGCGTAGCGGGCCACACGCGCGGCGTCGACGCGGTCCGCGCGGCCGTCGAGGCATGCGCGCGCCGCGGCGTCGAATACCTGACGCTGTTCGCATTCAGTTCCGAAAACTGGCGTCGTCCGAACGACGAAGTCTCGTTCCTGATGCGTCTCTTCGTGACGGCGCTCGAACGTGAAATCGGCAAGCTGCACGCAAACGGCATCCGCTTGCGCGTCGTCGGCGATCTGTCGATGTTCGATAAACGCATTCAGGACCTGATCCGTCGCGCGGAAACAAAAACCGCGCGCAACACCCGCCTTACCCTGACCATCGCCGCCAATTACGGCGGCCGCTGGGACATCATGCAGGCCACGCGTAAGCTGGTCGAGCAGTCGGTGGCTGCAGGCCGGCCCGTCGACGTGACCGAGGAGGCTTTCGCCGGGCATCTGGCGATGGCTTACGCGCCGGAGCCTGATCTTTTCATTCGCACCGGCGGCGAGCAGCGCATCAGCAATTTCCTGCTGTGGCAACTCGCGTACACCGAGTTCTATTTCACCGATACATTCTGGCCAGATTTCGACGCCGATGCCTTGGGGCACGCCATCGCGTCCTATGCGGAGCGCGAGCGTCGCTTTGGTCGTACGAGCGCCCAGCTCGAACCGCAATCGAATAACGTCGATTCGCTTCCATGCTGAAGACCCGTGTCATCACGGCGATCGTTCTGCTGGCTGTGCTTCTGCCGGTCACGCTATTTGCGCCGGTCGGCGCGTTTGGCGCGCTGATCGCGTTCGTCGTCGTTTTCGCCGCCTGGGAATGGGCGCGCCTTCTGAAGCTCGGCGGCGCCGGGCCGGTCATCTATGCGCTGGTGACCGCGGCAGCGCTGGTCGCGAGCACGAAGCTCGGCACCGGCGTCGAGCAGCCCCGGCCGCTGTTTCAGGCGGCGACCGTGTTCTGGGTGCTGGCCGGGCCGTTTGTCCTGCTGCGCAGGCCTGTGCTGGCGCAAGGCTCGTGGCGTCTGTTCCTGTTCGTGGTCGGTATTGTCGTGTTCGTGGCCTGCTGGCACGCGCTTGTAGCCGCCCGCATCGAAGGTGTGCCGTTCGTGCTGTCGCTGCTGCTAGTGGTATGGCTGGCCGATATCGGCGCATACTTCTCGGGAAAGGCGTTCGGTAAACACAAGCTCGCGCCTGCCATCAGTCCGGGTAAGACCTGGGAAGGCGCGCTCGGCGGCTGGGTCGCCGTGCTGGTCGTCGCCATTCTGGCCGCGCTCCTGCATGCGTTCGAGCCAACCCTGTATTCGGCGCTGCTGGAGCGCCTGGGCGCACCGCGCGCCCTGATCGCGCTGACTGTGCTGGTCGTATTCAGCATAGTCGGTGACCTGTTCGAGTCGATGCTGAAGCGCCAGGCCGGCGTGAAAGATTCCAGCGGTCTGCTGCCGGGCCATGGCGGTGTGCTGGATCGCATCGACGCGTTGTTGCCGGTGCTGCCGCTCGCGATGCTGCTGCTCGGCTAGAGAAAGAGACATGCAAAAAAGATTAACTCTGCTCGGTTCCACGGGCTCGATTGGAGACAGCACGCTCGACGTCGTCGCGCGTCATCCCGAGCGTTTTTCTGTCTATGCGCTGACCGCGCACCGCAACGGCGAGAAGCTCGTCGAGCAGTGCGTGCGTTTCAGGCCCGAAGTGGCCGTGGTCGGCGATGCCCAAACCGCTGCGAGCGTCGCGGCGAAGCTGCGCGAAGCCGGCTGCAAGACTGAAGTGACCTACGGTCCGCAGGCGCTTGTCGACGTCTCGAAGAGCGATGCCTGCGATACGGTGGTCGCGGCGATTGTCGGTGCTGCGGGCCTCGCGCCGAGCCTTGCCGCCGCCCGCGCCGGCAAACGCATCCTGCTTGCGAATAAGGAAGCACTGGTGATGTCCGGCTCGATCTTCATGGACGCCGTGCGCGATCACGGCGCGATCCTGCTGCCGGTCGACAGTGAACATAACGCGATCTTCCAGTGCCTGCCGCGCGAAGCTGCGCTGCATGGCGGCGTTTCGAAAATCATCCTGACAGCCTCGGGCGGCCCGTTCCGCACACGCGAACCGTCGACGCTCGTCGACGTCACGCCCGACGAAGCCTGCAAACATCCGAACTGGGTAATGGGCCGAAAGATTTCGGTCGACTCGGCAACGATGATGAACAAGGGTCTTGAAGTCATCGAGGCGCACTGGCTGTTTAGTCTGCCAGGCGAGCGCATCGAGGTGCTGATCCACCCGCAGAGCGTGATCCATTCGCTGGTGTCGTACGCTGATGGATCGGTGCTCGCGCAACTGGGCAACCCCGACATGCGCACGCCGATCGCGCACGCGCTGGCGTTCCCGGATCGCGTCGATTCCGGCGTTGCGCAGCTCGACCTGGTCGAGGTCGCGTCGCTGACATTTGAGAAACCCGATTACGCGCGTTTCCCGTGTCTCGCGCTGGCGATGGAAGCGCTGGCCGAAGGTGGTATCGCAAGTGCGGCGCTGAACGCCGCCAATGAGGTTGCCGTCGAAGCGTTCCTGTCGCGCCGGATTGGTTTCATGGCGATTGCCCAGGTTGTCGATGCCGTGCTGAATGCGCTGCCGAACCGCAGCGCGGCGGTACTCGACGACGTGATCGACGCCGACGCCGTCGCGCGCCGTGCCGCTGCCACTTTCATCGACAGCCTGCCTGCGGGTGCCCGCCGCACGGAACGCGCCGTCCAGTGAGGCGTTCATGAACCTGTTGATCGAACTCGTTGCCTTCGCGGTTGCGATTGGCGTGCTCGTCGTCGTCCACGAGTATGGCCATTACAGCGTCGCGCGCCTGTGCGGCGTGAAGGTGCTGCGTTTTTCGATCGGGTTCGGCAAGCCCCTTGTGCAGTGGGTCAGCAAAAAGACCGGCACCGAATGGACGATCTCGGCGCTCCCGCTCGGCGGTTACGTGAAGATGCTCGATGAGCGCGAGGAAGGTGCGCCCATTCCTGCCGACGAGTTGCCGCGCGCGTTCAACCGGCAGTCGGTCGGCAAACGGATCGCGATTGTGGCGGCCGGCCCGATCGCCAATTTCCTGCTGGCCATCGTGCTGTTCGCCGCCGTGTTTGCAGGCGGGGTGACCGAGCCGGCCGCGATTGTCGCGGCCCCGGCGCCGAATACGCCGGCTGCGCAGGCGGGCTTCGACGGCGGTGAAAAGATCGTCGCGATCCGCGATGCTAACGCCAGCGAAAGCGAATCGGTCCGCTCGTGGTCGGACCTGCGGTGGAAGCTGATGGGCGCGGCGTTCGATCAGCGCCGCGTCGTGCTCGGTGCGAAGGACGGCCGCGGCACGTTTGATTTCGCGCTGGACCTGAGTGGCGTCACCGAACACGATGTCGACGACGACTTCATGACGCGACTCGGCTTCGAGCCGGGCGGCGGGACGTTGTCGGTGGCAGGCGTGGAGCCGGGTAGCCCGGCGCAACATGCCGGTCTCATTGCAGGTGACCTTCTGCGTGCCGTCGATGGCAAACCGGTCGACAGCGCGACGGCTTTCATCGCATACGTGAAGGCACACGCGGGCAAGACGATCTCGCTGCAGATCGAGCGTGGCGCGCAGGGTAAGGAAGCGGGTACGCGGCATGACATCAGCCTCGTTCCAGTGATGTCGCGCGACGACGCGACAGGGCAGAACGTCGGCCGTATCGGTGCGGCGCTCGCAACCCAGGTGCCGTCTGTCGACGTGCGTTACGGCCCGGTTGAGAGTCTCCAGCTCGGTGTGCGCCGCACGTGGGATATCGCGATTTACTCGTTGCGGATGTTCGGCAGGATGATCGTCGGCGAGGCGTCGCTGAAGAACCTGTCCGGTCCGGTGACCATCGCGGACTATGCGGGTAAGAGCGCGCGCCTTGGTCCGTCTGCGTTTTTGTCGTTCCTCGCGCTCGTCAGTATCAGCCTTGGCGTGCTAAACCTCTTACCAATTCCGGTATTGGACGGGGGGCATCTGTTATATTATTTGGTTGAAGCTGTAACCGGCAAGGCCGTATCCGATCGCTGGCAGCTCGTTTTGCAAAGAGCGGGGCTGGTTTGCATCGTCGCACTGTCGGCGATTGCGCTCTTCAACGATCTGGCTCGTTTAATCCATTTTTAAAGTGTCTGGCGGCGTTCACGATGGCGACCGCCCGACCCGATGCAGCTATACATACTGGGGAAGCACGTTGTTTAAACCTCATCGCTTTGTTCCAAAGACGGTTGTAGCCGCGGCATTTGCCGCGCATGGGCTGGTGGCTCACGCGACGACACCTTTCGTGGTGCAAGACATTCGGATCGAGGGGTTGCAACGCGTCGAGCCCGGTACCGTGTTCTCGTATCTGCCGATCAAGCAGGGCGACACCTTCAGCGACGACAAGGCTTCTGAAGCGATTCGCGCGCTGTATGCAACGGGCTTCTTCAACGATGTCAAGATTGCTACCGAAGGCAACGTCGTCGTCGTGCAGGTTCAGGAACGACCGGCCATCGGCACGATCGATTTCGCCGGCATCCACGAATTCGAAAAGGATAACCTGATCAAGGCGCTGCGCGCCGTCGGGCTGTCGCAAGGCCGTTATTACGACAAGGCACTCGTCGACAAGGCCGAGCAGGAACTGAAGCGCCAGTACCTGACGCGCGGCTTCTATGCCGCAGAGGTCACCACCACGATTACTCCGATCGACCGCAACCGCGTGTCGGTACTGTTCTCGGTGGTCGAAGGTCCGAGCGCCAAGATCCGCCAGATCAACTTCATCGGCAACAAGACGTTCAGCAGCGGCACGCTGCTCGACGAAATGCAGCTGTCCACGCCGAACTGGTTCTCGTGGTACACGAAGAACGACCTGTACGCGAAGGAAAAGCTCACCGGCGACCTCGAGAACGTGCGTTCGTACTACCTGAACCGCGGCTATCTGGAGTTCAGCATCGAGTCGACCCAGGTCTCGATCTCGCCGGACAAGAAGGACATGTATCTGACGATCTCGCTGCACGAAGGCGAGCCGTACACGATTTCAAGCATCAAGCTCGCGGGCAATCTGCTTGATCGCGAGGCGGAACTCAACAAGCTCGTCAAGATCAAGGCGGGTGACCGGTTCTCCGCCGAGAAGCTGCAGGCCGCCACGAAGGCGATCGTCGACAAGCTCGGCGAGTACGGGTATGCGTTCGCCACCGTGAACGCGCTGCCGCAGATCGATCAGGAACATCACACGGTCGACCTGACGCTGCAGGTCGATCCGAGCCGCCGCGTGTATGTGCGCCGGATCAACGTGGTCGGCAATACGCGAACGCGCGACGAAGTCGTGCGCCGTGAAATGCGTCAGCTCGAAAGCTCGTGGTTCGATTCGAACCGGCTCGCGTTGTCGAAAGACCGCATCAACCGTCTCGGCTACTTCACCGATGTCGACGTGACGACGATTCCGGTGGAAGGCACGCCCGACCAGGTCGACGTGGACGTCAAGGTGGCCGAAAAGCCGACTGGCGCGATTACGCTGGGTGCGGGCTTCTCGTCGACCGACAAGGTGGTGCTGTCGGCAGGCGTGTCGCAGGACAACGTGTTCGGTTCCGGCACGAGTCTGTCGGTCAACGTGAATACGGCGAAAACTTACCGTACGTTGACGGTCTCGCAGGTCGACCCGTACTTCACGGTCGACGGCATCAAACGGATCACGGACGTCTACTACCGGACCTACGAGCCGCTGTATTACTCGACGGATTCGAGCTTCAAGATCGTCACGATGGGCGCTGACCTGAAGTTTGGGATCCCGTTCTCCGAAGTCGATACCGTCTACTTCGGCGCTGGCTTCGAACAGAACACGCTCGACGTCGACGCGAATACGCCGGCCTCGTACCAGCAATACGTTCAGGAGTTTGGCCGCGTATCGAACAACGTACCGCTTACCGTCGGCTGGTCGCGCGATGCGCGTGACAGCGCGCTCGTCCCGAGCCGCGGCTACTTCACGCAGGCCAACGCGGAATACGGCACGCCGATCGGCGCCACACAGTATTACAAGGCCGACATCCAGGCGCAGTACTATTATTCGTTTGCGCGTGGCTTCGTGCTTGGTTTCAACTTCCAGGGCGGTTATGGTAACGGCCTCTCCGGCAAGCCGTTCCCGATCTTCAAGAACTACTACGCGGGTGGTATCGGTTCGGTGCGGGGTTACGAGCCGAGCTCGCTGGGTCCGCGGGACAAGACCACGAATGACCCGATCGGTGGCTCGAAGATGGTGGTCGGCAACATCGAGCTGACGTTCCCGCTGCCGGGTACGGGTTATGACCGCACGCTGCGGGTGTTCACGTTCCTCGACGCCGGTAACGTGTGGGCGGATGCCAGCGCTTCCGCGAACTCGACCGGTGCGAACGGGCTGCGGTATGGCTACGGTGTGGGTCTTGCCTGGATTTCGCCAATCGGGCCGCTCAAGCTGAGCCTTGGCTTCCCGCTCCAGAAACACACAGGCGACCAGTACCAGAAGTTCCAGTTCCAGATCGGGACGGCATTCTGAGCGCGCAGTCCGGAATCACTTACAGTATCGAGAGGATGACTTTGCTAACCGGTATGTTTTCGAAACGTGCTATGTGTATGCTGGCGCTGGCGATGACACTCGGCGTAAGCGCCGCGGCACAGGCGCAGGAAGCCAGGATCGCGGCGGTGAATTCCGATCGGATCCTGCGTGAGTCGACGGCGGCGAAGGCGGCGCAGACCAAGCTTGAAGCCGAATTTGCAAAGCGCGACAAGGATCTGCAGGACATGGCGCAGCGTCTGAAATCGATGTCCGATTCGCTCGACAAGAACGGCCCGTCGATGTCGGCCTCAGACCGCGCGCAGAAACAGCGCGACCTGTCGCAACTGGACACCGATTTCCAGCGCAAGCAGCGTGAGTTCCGCGAAGATCTGAACCAGCGTCGCAACGAGGAACTGGCGGCGGTGCTGGATCGTGCGAACAAGGTGATCAAGCAGATTGCCGAGCAGCAGCATTACGACCTGATCGTGCAGGAGGCGGTTTACGTCAGCCCGCGCATCGATATCACGGATCAGGTGCTGAAGGCACTGGCGGCGTCGAACAACGCCAACTGACACGCAGGAGCAGCACACGCATGGCTTTTACGCTCGAGGAAGTTGCCCGGCGGTTTGGCGGCGAAGTAGTTGGCAACCCGGCGCATCGCGTCGGCAGCCTGGCGCCGCTGGATCAGGCTGGCCCGGAACAACTGGCATTCCTCGCGAACCCGAAATATCTGTCACAGGTTGAGACAACCCGTGCGGGCGCCGTGCTGATCAATGCCGGCGACCTCGCCAGGCTCGCTTCCAGCGAGGGCCGTAACTTCATCGTCACGCCGAATCCCTACGCTTACTTCGCGCGCCTTGCGCAGGCTTTCATCGATCTCGCCGCACCGAAGCCCGCACCCGGCGTCCATCCGGGCGCGACGATCGACCCGTCGGCGAAAGTCGCGGCGAGCGCGGTGATCGGTCCGAATGTGACGGTCGAAGCGGGCGCCGTGATCGGCGAGAACGTGCAGCTCGATGCGAACGTGGTGATCGGCCGTGGCACCCAGATCGGCGACGGTTCGCATCTGTATCCCAACGTTTCGGTTTACCACGGCTGCCGGATCGGTCCGCGCGCGATCATTCATGCGGGCGCCGTGATCGGATCGGACGGTTTCGGGTTCGCCCCGGATTTCACCGGCGAAGGCGACGCGCGCACGGGTAGCTGGGTCAAGATTCCGCAGGTCGGCGGCGTGTCGATCGGACCCGACGTGGAGATCGGCGCCAACACGACGATCGATCGCGGCGCGATGGCCGATACGATCATCGAAGAGTGCGTGAAGATCGACAATCTCGTTCAGATCGGCCACAACTGCAGGATCGGCGCTTACACCGTCATCGCGGGTTGCGCAGGCATTGCCGGTAGCACGACGATTGGCCGGCACTGCATGATCGGCGGGGCGGTAGGCATTGCCGGACACGTGACGCTGGCCGATCATGTGATTGTGACGGCGAAGTCCGGCGTGTCGAAGTCACTGTTGAAGCCCGGCATGTACACGAGCGCGTTCCCGGCCGTCGACCATGCGTCCTGGAACAGGAGCGCGGCGTTGCTGCGCAATCTCGACAAACTGCGGGATCGAATCAAGGCGCTGGAAGCCACTGTTGCCGGGAGCGCTTCCGGCGACAAGGGGTAACAGCAAGAGCACGGCTTACGCGTACGGGTTGCTGGCCAGGTGGCAGGAGACGCCGCCCGGGTCGGAGCAACCGGCGTAACGCGACGGCCGCATGCGTTATCAACCTGCCTGCATAGGCATCCGCAGTCATCATCGCGCAGACCGTGCGTGAGCAGAAACACCATGAGCACCGAAAAAATCAATCTCGACATCCATAAGATTCTCACGCTGTTGCCGCATCGCTATCCGATCCTGCTGGTCGATCGGGTGCTCGAACTCGAGCCGCACAAGAACATCAAAGCGCTGAAGAACGTGTCGATCAACGAACCGTACTTCATGGGCCACTTCCCGAAGCGCCCGGTGATGCCCGGCGTGCTGATTCTGGAAGCGCTCGCGCAGACGGCCGCGCTCCTGACGTTCGCGGAAGAGCCGCACGATCCGGACAACACGTTGTATCTGTTCGTCGGTATCGACAACGCGCGCTTCAAGCGTGTAGTCGAACCGGGCGACCAGCTGATCCTGAACGTCACGTTCGAGCGGCATATGCGCGGCATCTGGAAGTTCAAGGCACGTGCCGAGGTGGATGGCCAGGTGGCGGCGGAAGCCGATCTGATGTGCGCAGTCCGGCAATCGGACGACGGCCAGTAAGTCACCGCGCAGCATCCAGACAACGCAACAGAATGAGAAGCGAGGGCGCATGAGCAGGATTCATCCCACTGCGATCATCGAGTCGGGCGCGCAGCTCGACGAGTCGGTCGAAATCGGGCCATATGCCATCGTCGGCGCACACGTCACGATCGGTGCACGGACGACAGTCGGGTCGCACAGCGTGATCGAAGGTCACACGACGATCGGCGAAGACAACCGTATCGGCCACTACGC
>Ga0070732_10002418_pt1 | contig 10108 bp, 13 predicted proteins | sample Coa_R1_5_FD_66449 | JGI IMG/M metagenome (GOLD analysis project Ga0070732, IMG submission 66449) | Surface soil microbial communities from Centralia Pennsylvania, which are recovering from an underground coalmine fire - Coalmine... | ecosystem: Environmental > Terrestrial > Soil > Unclassified ...
CGGTCGCGGCTCGCACGTGTTGCAGGGCGTCGGCGACGCGGCCGATCTGGGCCCGGACCTGATCCATGCCGGCGCCGATGCGTCCGGCGGCCTCGACGGCGTGGGCGGCGGTCCGCTCGACGTGACGGTGGTCCTCGAGGCGCCAGCGCAGGTGCGGCAGGGCCTGCTCCGCGGCGCGGCGCTGGCGATCGCCGCCGAGCAGGGGCAAGGCGTGGCCGCGCTGGTGCCCGTAGACCTGGGCCTGGCCGGCGGCGAGCCGGTCGGCGGCGTGGGGGTCGGCGAGCAGGGCGCGGACGGCGTGCTGGGGATTGGTGTAGACGCGGGTGGCGTCGCGCTCGAGCGCGGCTCGGGATGGGGCCAGCTCGCTCGTTGCCTGCTGCGCGTGCTCCAGGACCTGCCAGTCTCGGCTGAGGTGCTGGTGCTCGCGGCTCAGGGTCTGGCGGCGCTCCTCCCACTGGTGGACGCGACTGGCGGTGCGCTCGAGCTCGGCGGCCGCCGTAGTCGCGGGCGAGGTCCTTGCGGCTGTCGCGCGAGAGGGCGCGGTCGAGATGATGGCGATCGGCGAAGGGCTGAGGCGTCGCGGACGGTCGGCGAGACGCTGGGCGGGGTGGCGGAGACCTGCGGCTCGCTGCTGACGACCGAGGTGTGCGCGATGCGGCTCGAGGAGTTCGCCCGGGCGGGGCTGGTCGTCGAGGTGTGGAGCTCCGTGCTTGAGGAGGCCGTGGTGTTCGCGAGCGACGACGCGAGGGTGGACCCCGGGGAGCTATGGACCGTGTACTGGGCACACGAGCTGCGGGTGCTGCTCGGGCTGACGACTCCGCGGGAGCTGCGGCGGGTTCATGAGGTGAAAAGGTTGTTCCGCGGGACCATCACTGACGCCTCGCCGGTCGGAGGTGAGGTTCGGCCCTAATTCTGCATCGCAGCGGTCAATCTGCCGCTGTTCATGCCCGACGAACTTCTGCACCTCGCTTCTGACCACGAGCGGCTCCTCGTCGCCCGCAGAGAGCCGCCTCGTCGAGCGCGTCAGCTACCTGCAAAACGCCGAGCGGCGCTTCCGCCCGAGTTGTTGAAGAAGGTCTTCGCAGGAGTGCAGTACGCCGATGGAGTTCGAGCGCGTAGCGAGTAGGCCCGCCGCCTGATGTGCTTACACACCTCTTGACGGATCTCGACTTCGGTACCGCCTAAGGCAAACCAGTAGCGTCAGGCCGAGCCCGTACTCGGTGTGCGCTGTGTACAAGGGCAGGCAAGTCCGCAGGGGGACGAAACTCAAACGTCACAATGGCATGACGACGGAGCACACCCTCCTCAGAGAGGCAGCACTCTCCATAGGGTTTGCCTCCCCCGCAGGGGCATTTATCGTGCGCCTCAAGATCTGCGAAAAGCGAGTGTGGTTCTCGCCGAGTAGTCCATTCGATTTCCCAGCCATGAAAAGGGCTGACGAGACCGCTCGCAACGTAGGATGCTAGCTTATAGTCATGTTGGTCCAGGGTCTTTCCAGTTGCCTCATCCTTCAAGAAGCCAACCGCATACTTGTTGACCGGCTCCGTTACGACCGAGATTTCAAGAAGGTCTAGGTCGGTGATCATGCGGCAGCACAATTTTCCGGCGTAAATTTCCCCGATCACGTGCCCACAGCCCGTTCTGAGACCGAGCCGCGCATTGCAAATAGAGCACCTGACCTCCTTCTGCAGTATGGCAGTGCTAAAGAACAGGGCGTATGGGAATAGCGATTGAAACTTAGAAGTTTGCGCCGCGATGAACTCCAGGCGATACTCGCCGTTTGATTCCAAGAAGTGTTGCCCAAGAAAGAGTAAGGCTATCTCCACCTTTTCATATAAGCACCACGCTTTGTAAAAATTTCGCCTACGCAAACAACGGAATGCCTCAGCATAGTCTTCCTGGATTGAGAGAATAGTCTCGTAGCACCAGATCTTTTTCGCTAGTCGCTCATTCGCCAGCCTTAGGGCATCGTTCTTAATTTTGGTAAGTTGTTCTCTAATCTGTATGATGCTTGGGTGCTTGCTCTGAACTGCTCTTGAGCCCTTCAAGTGCTGAGCTACTGCGCGAAGTCGATCCTTGAGCCTCATCCCTTCTAACCTCGATCAATGTTGGGGGCGTATAGATGATTTCGTCCGAGCCAGCTTTGGCATCGACTCTATCCAGCGTCTTTCTAAACTCAGCCGCTGGCCCCTCATACGATATTTCCGTATAACAGCTGGTCATTGTTTTTGCGACGATTATCTTCGCGCGAACGGTTGCACCCTTTAGTGTTTCTTTCTTGCTGATCTTTCTCTCTATGAATTTAGCTAAAAGATCCTTCACAATCGGCAGCACCACGCTAGTGCATGCAACTGTCGCGAGGGTCATGACGATGCCGTGCAGAGCAAGCTCTTGGTACGCATCCTCATCCACGGCCGCTTCCACACGCACACCCTCTGGCAGCTCCTGCTGAAGCAGTTGCAACAGCGCTGGTGTATCGCTTGGAAAGTAGCTTACCTCCGCACCTGCGTGACCAGTGCTTGGCAGGAGCACTACTGCGGCGGAACGAACAGCAGATTGGAGAGCATCATCCAACACAGGATAAGAGGCGATCAAAGACGCCAACTCTTCGCTGCTTTTCGTAAGAATAATCTGAAGACCTGAAGTCATCGGTTTCTATCCAGGAATTGGAAGTGACACTGGACGAGACTGATCCGCGGCACGGGACCTGCTCCTTGGGGCGCTGTGTCGCCGCGCTATTCAGCGCTCTCTGAGCTAGAGGGTACCACATGCCTTCCCCTTGGCCAGGTAGAGTCGGGGTGGGGGCGCGGTTGATCAGGGTCGCGAGCCCGTGCCTCGACCCACGATCCCTGAGCTCGGGCGCGATCAAGCATTGGTTGGTCGCCTGCTACCGGCTCGAGCCCACACCGTCGAGCGCCGTCTCGATCCGGTCGTAGCCGAAGGACTCACCCGCCGCTGGTCTCTTCCGAAGACGCGCGTGCGGAGAACCAGGCCAGGAAAATGGTAGGCGAGCTGTGGCACCTCGTCCTGGGCTTCCAGAGTGGCCATCACCTGGCAGCTGCTCACGACAGCGGCGGTTCCCCGCGGGCGAGTGCGGGCTGCCGAGTTCAGAAGGGACGCCGTAAGCTCCGACTTCGAGCCGGTGCCAATTGATGACTGCTTGATGCCTGTGAGCTTTTGGCGAGAGGGCCGCTCGGCGTAAGTTGTTGATTTGATTGGTGCACCCAGGAGGAGTCGAACCCCCAACCTACAGATCCGTAGTTTGACGGTGGGCGCTCAATCAAGCCCCACAAGCTACTCCAAGCGCCTAGTGGTAAATGACTTAGGGCATTGCTACTTACTATGATCTCCGGTACAATAGCACTCAGATCGATTCTCCCTGCTTCCCCGGTGCTTCCCCGGGAAGCCAGCCAACGAAGGAAAGACAATGCCCAAACTCACAAAGCGCCTTGCAGACGCAACCCGCCCCCGAGAGTCAGAGGTGGTGATCTGGGATTCCGAGCTGCGCGGGCTCGGTTTCCGTGTGCGGCCCTCTGGTCATCGGAGTTTCATCGTCCAGTACCGCAACTCCCAGGGTCGCACCCGCAAGGTCAAGGTGGGCGACTATGGCCGCCTGACACCGGACGAAGCGCGCCGAGAGGCGAAGATGATCCTTGCCGAGGTCGAGAGAGGCGCCGATCCTGCCGAGGAGGTCCGCAGGGAACGTCAGGCCGACACGGTGCGGGAGCTGGCCGCCGAGTACCTCGACCGGCACCTGATCCCGAAGAAGCGCCAGAGCACCGTCAAGGAGTTTCGTCGCCTGCTCGACACAATCATTTTGCCCAGGCTAGGGAACCGCAAGGCGGTAGACGTGACCCGCCGGGACGCCGAAGCCATCCACCGGGACCTAGCCGCCACTCCCGTCAACGCGAATCGCGTCCTGGCTTTGATCTCTGCCCTGATGGTCTTCGCCGAGAGAGTCGAGATCAGGCCGGCCGGCTCGAATCCCTGCCGCTTCGTCGAGAAGTACTCGGAGACGCCGCGGGAGCGGTACCTTTCCGCGGCAGAACTGGCACGGCTAGGAGAGGTGCTTGCCGAGGTCGAGGAGGCCGGCTCCGAGCTTCCTAGCGCCCTTCTCGCCATCCGGCTCTTGGCCCTCTCGGGCATGCGGCGGGGAGAGGTGCTGTCGTTAAAGTGGGAGTACATCGACTTCGCGCGAGCCGTTGCCAACCTTCCCACCAGCAAGACAGGGGCGAAGCGCGTTTCGCTTGGAGCACCGGCGCTTGAGCTTCTGTCCCGAGCTGCGCGGACCGAGGGCAATCCCTACGTGATTTCAGGCGCGCGGCCTGGCGCTGCTCTGGTAGGTCTCCAAAAGATTTGGGAACGCCTGCGTCATCTGGCAGGGTTAGATGCCGTTCGCCTGCATGACCTGCGCCACGGATACGCCAGCGCAGGAGCGGCCGGCGGTGAGAGTCTCCTCGTGATTGGGCGGCTCCTCGGGCATGCCACCTCTGCCATGACTGAGAGGTACAGCCACCTATCCCCCGATCCCATGCGGTCCGCGGCCGACCGGATCTCCTCAAAGATCGCCGCCGACATGCAAGGCCAGCCTGGCGGCAGCGTAGTCTCCATCGACCAAGCGCGCAGTGGGCTTGCGTGAGCCGAGACCGGCCACCAGCACGGTAAACGGATTTCAAGTTAAGAACGGGGCTGAGCGAGCACCGAGGAGAAAGAGATGACCCACGACTACGACAGCATAGGCTGGGGCATAGGTATTGCGCTTTTTATTCTGGCTTTTATAGGATTGTTCGTCGCGCAGAATCGCGCGGCAGCCAGGGAAGACGCCAAGCTTGCCAAGATGGCGCCCGAGGAGCGAGAAGCATACCTCGCAGAGCAGCAACAGCGCGAAAAGGAGGCCGAGAACAATCGCAGACGGGTCGCAGACGACCTGAAATGGGGACCCGTCAACAGCGCGCTAATTTGCCCTCACTGCCAGAACAAAGGGAAGGTGAGGACGAAGCCGATTACACAAAAGGCTGGGGTTTCCGGCGGGAAGGCTACGGCGGCGGTCCTCACGGCCGGAGTGTCGCTGCTGGCAACGGGCCTTTCCCGCAAGCAGAAGGTCACGGAAGCCCACTGCGGCGTCTGTCATTCAACTTGGCACTTCTAAATGCGCGGAGATGTGTATATGCCCCGTGGGGCAATTCTTATCACGTCTGTTACGCCTCGCTTAAATGTCGCCACGCTTTGTTTACCGCGATATTATTATCTAGCCATGCCAGGAGCTAGGCGGCATTAAAATAATCGCTCCTAGCCTATGCTCTGGCTTAAACCAGGGCAATTTAGATAACCCCTTCAACCCTCTTTCCCTGTATTTCGCTCCTATATCGGCGGAAGCGCGAGCCACACCATAAAACCTCGCATTTGACTTATTTATTATCATGGCATAAGGTTCCGATGCTGCCACTGCGTAATGTCACGCAGGCAACTTCGCAACGGAGGATCAGACAGCCTATGAACAGTGCGATCGGTAATTATGAATCTAAAGATATTATGTATGCGCGCGAGGAAAGAAGTCCACTGCTAACACAGCAACACGCTGCCAACTTCCTGAGCTGCTCTCCGCGCTCGTTGGAGGCTTGGAGACTCCGCGGCGGTGGACCGCGATACGTCAGGCTCGGCCGCCGTTGCATCCGCTATCGGTTGTCTGATCTTTCAGATTGGATTGGAGCTTGTGTTAGGACTTCAACTTCATCAGATCAGGGTCTTCCCGTCGGCCCAGAGGTCTAGCTGTGACGCTGCTTGATGTATTCCACGCTAACCCAGGTGCCTCATTGTCACGTTCTGATATCCTGGCACAGTTGCCCCTAAGTGTTTCCGATTGGAATAAGCAAATTGCACCACTAGTGAGGTCCGGCGCCGTTGCTAAAACCGGAGCAAAGAGAGCGACCAAGTACCAGGCCATTCCACCGCCGGCAGTCGAGGCGCGCGCGTTGAGTCCGTTGGGGCAGGACCGCTCTCCGTTCAGATCCTTGGCTGAGATCCTTGAGAATCCGGCCGCTCTCGATCCGCCGCAGCCAGTGGCTCCACGGCTTGCTTGGCGCGGCAGGGTGACTCTCCTAGCTGCGCGAGAAAAGGACGGCAAAAGTACACTGGCAAGCGCCGCTGCCGCTGCGGTCACTCGGGGTGCTGTGTTCCTCGAAGGCCCAGCGATTCGAGGAGACGTACTCTACCTTGCGCTCGAAGAGCACGAGTCGGATGTAGCGAGTCGCCTGTGCCACTTCGATGCCGATCCATCGCGGATGTTTCTCGCTATGCAGCTCGATCGCCCTGCCGAGAACCTGGAAAGGGCAGCTCGCACACACAGGCCAGCACTTATCGTTGTGGATACGCTCGCCGCATTCGTAGGAGGCGACATCGAGGACCCTGGTAATTCGAGTGCATGGACGCCACTTATGACGCGCCTGGTGCGCATCGCTCGCGAGCACGAGGTAGCCGTCTTGCTTCTGCACCACGCGAGGAAAAGCGACGGCGCCTACCGCGACAGCACGGCAATAGGCGCCGCTGTGGACGTGCTGCTTGAACTCCGAACCGATCCGCAGGACACCAACGCCCGACACCTCAAAGCGAAGGGACGCTTCGGCTTCGCCGTCCCCAATACCTCGGTCTGCCTTACGGAGAATGGCTTCCTCCTCGCTTCGGGAGAGATCAGCCTTGAAGCACGGGTGCTCGCGTTCGTCCAGGCGCAACCTGGATGCTCTCTGCGCCAGGTCACGCAGGGTGTTGCCGGGCGCGACTCGGACATCTCGGCGGCCGTCCATGCCCTGATCGCTGGGGCCAGGATGGTGAACAACGGCAGAGCGGGAAGTTTCGCGCTGAGTGTTGCCGCATCCCCTCCTGGTCGAGTGTCAGGCAACACTTCGGGCAACGCTTCCGCCTGATCCATCGCCCGAGTAAATACCTGCGGGCAATGTAGGGCAACACTCGGCAACGCGGTCGGCAGCACCCATATTGCCGGCCGTGAAACCCTATGGAACGCGAGCGGGCAGCACTGCGCGGAGGACTGCGCTGTTGAGCAGGGCCGGCCTTGTGGCGTCGTAGTCGCCTAGATCAGGGCGGCCCGGGCTTGCAGACTTCCTGAAGTGCGTCGTCGCCGAGTCCGCGAGCCTTCAGGCGTTCTACCACCTTCGCCGGGCAGATGCCGATCTTCGAGCTTGTTCGGAGCGGGTGAGACGGCGGTGCGCTGCCGGCGGCTTCTGGGCAGCCGATCTTGATGTTTGCATAGGCATCGGCAAAGCCAGTCAGATCGAGATCAGTGTATTGAAGTCCACGGATGAGGCTCAAAACCTCGATACGGAGTCGCTTCGAGGAGCGAAGCCTTTCAAAGTCCTCGCCCTCAATATCGGCCGAGCCGAGCTTCTTCTCCACCTCGCTTGCCAAGCGCAGATGTTGCGGAGGATCTTCATCAAAGCGGAGCTTGATGCTTTGAAGTCCTCCGCGGTAACTTACGAACAAGTCAGTCTCACTGAGCTGCACGGCATAGTTCTTCTTGTAGATGCCCGTACAGGAGACCTTGTCGGTCATTGCGTTCTTGACTCTCAGCACCGACCAGTCTGCCGACCGGAAGACCACAGGGGCTTCGGAGAGGTCTCCAGCCATGACTGGGCTTGCGCATGCGAGAAAGGCGAGAGCTGCAAACGGTAGCATTTTCCGCGACGTGGTCATGGAGAACTCTCTCTTTCGCACGGGTTCGTGAGTCCGAACGTAACAGTGAATCGGCTGGCCCTATGTCTTCAACTGGTGCCGCTCTGCGAGCCCACCTCGCGCCCGCAGTGTTGGCAGACCGTCTTGCCGGCAACCATGTCGCCGCCACAGTGGGGGCAGACTGGACCTTTCGGCTTGAGGTTAGGGCCGACAGCGATGATGAGCCAGCCGATTGGACCGAGGATCAAGCCAAAGAAGAAGCCAGCGCCAACGCGGTTCTTCTTCTGCCCGATGGCAGCGCCCACCAAAGCGCCTAAGATTACCCAGGCCCAAAGGAGCGTTTCCGGTGTCATTGGAATTCCGACCTCCGAGGTTTCCTCAAGCCTATGCGTCCACCGTGCAGTACTGCAACCTTATTGCAGCATCGAACTTTCTGCATGGGGCTCGGCGGCCCTGCACCTCAGTCCTCGATCCCGAGGAACTGCCGCACAGCTTCGCGGATCAGCGATGCCTCGGACCGGCGGCTCTTGTAGGCGCGGTCGCGAAGCGCCTCCGCTTCGTCCTCGTGGAACCACAGTGTCTTCTTCACCCCGCCCTTGGTGATCCCGCGGCTTTGCTCGCGCACGTCCTGATCCCGCGTCTTAGGCATGCCGTAGTGTAGAAAATCTGGCGTTGTCTATTGCCAGCGTGCCAGCACGCCAGTATTATGGACCAGAAGCGGGAGGAGGGCTCCTCCCGTAACGAAGCGGCCCCGGCGCAGGGCGACACCTGACACCGGAGCCTAACCCGGCACAGGAGACAACCCTATGCAAGGCTCCCCGTATCCTACCCCGCCGTCCTGGGTCGAGGCTGACTCGATCCGGGAAACCACCCTGCAACTCTTTGACCCGGACGATCGGCAGGCCCTCCGCCGCCTGGGCCAAGTGCTCTACGACTTGGCCGTGTTTGCCGACCGCGAACAAGACGACGAGGAGGAGTCCTCGACCCGCGCCGAGCTGCGCGCCGCTGCCGCGGACCTCCGCTACACCAGCGGCTACCTGCACAACGTCATCTGCCTCTCGGCCGAGTGGTGCTCGCTCGACGCCGACGAGGAGAAGTTGGCCCGCTTCGCCGGCAAGCTCTCCCGGGAGGTGGCCGCCCTGGTCGAGAAGATCGAACGGAGGCTGTCATGAGCCGCCAACCGGGACCGGAGCGCGTGCAGACCGGCGTTCGCATGGAGCGGCGCTTGGTGAAAGTGCTCAAGGCGGTTGCTGAGCTTCGCGATCTCTCGCTCGGCGAGCTGCTGGAAGTCATCGCGCATGACGTGTTCGCCGGCCGGCTGCCGTTCGACGCGGCGTGCCTGGCCCAGGTGCGCGAGCTGCTGGTGATCTACGGCGCTGCTCCTTCGCCGGCCGCTCCCGCCCCGGCGCCGGAGGATCAGCCATGAGCACGCGAAGGAACCCCCAGGAGATGCACACCGTAGGGCTGGCGCTCCTGATGCTGCGCCGGGACGCCGGGATGACCCTGCGCCAGCTGTCCGACGCATCGGGATCAACGGCGCCGACCCTCAGTCGCTACGAGCAAGGGCGCCAGATGCCGCGTTTGGACAGCCTCCGTCGCATCGTCGCGGGCCTGGGCTTGACCATGCCCGATCTGTATCGCGCTCAGCAGACGGTGACGCACCTACCAGACGGGAAAGCCGAAGACGGCACCCTACCTCCCGACATCAGAGCGCCGCAGCCGCAGGCCGGGATGAGCCGCCAGGCCGCCCTACATCTGGCCCAGGAGGCCGGCAAGGCGGTCGCCCACTGCTGCCTGGCCTTCATGGAGATCCAGGCCGGCGGATGGCCCTTGCCTTCCCGCACCGGCAACGGGCGTGCTCACAGTGGCCGCTCAGCGGCCGGAGAACGGCACGAGCTTGCCTCGTTAGGGGAGGGCCGCCTCGACGCTTGATCGAGTCCTCTGCGGTCGTACTAACCCGGAGAGGGGGTGGCGAGCCGCAGACGAGCACGAGAGGAGCAACGCGACAGGGAACGCCGGCCGGGCTGATCTAGGATCGGCCCGTTCCGGTCTGCTCGCTGGCTGCCCATTCCCAAGAGAAGCGGCCCGCCAGGAGCGAGTGAGGGGTGCCCGGCACTCCCGAGCCTGGAAGCGCACGGACCCGGCAGTGGGTGCCCGAAATTTTTTTAGAGTGAGCTGGACGCCGGCCACCCTGCCAAGTGGGGCCGAATCAGCGCCGGCTGCTTCCCTGGCGCTTCCCCACTGAAAAACGCCGGCGGATGACTTGGCGTAAGTTGTTGATTTGATTGGTGCACCCAGGAGGAGTCGAACCCCCAACCTACAGATCCGTAGTCTGTCGCTCTATCCAGTTGAGCTATGGGTGCACGGGCACGGAGGGCCGTGCGGAAGGGGCATTGTAGAGGATGGCGGCTTGGGCCTGCAAGAG
>Ga0070732_10002419_pt1 | contig 10105 bp, 11 predicted proteins | sample Coa_R1_5_FD_66449 | JGI IMG/M metagenome (GOLD analysis project Ga0070732, IMG submission 66449) | Surface soil microbial communities from Centralia Pennsylvania, which are recovering from an underground coalmine fire - Coalmine... | ecosystem: Environmental > Terrestrial > Soil > Unclassified ...
ATTAATAGGCTGTGTGCCAGCTGTGTGCCGGATCGCGGAATATGTCGGCCTATTCGGAGTTAGGTTAGTCGGTTCGTTGCGTGCCGCCTCTTCCAAAGTTCCGCTTCCAACTTGATCGCGACAGCCTCGGCATCGAATACGGATTTCGCTCCCTGAGCTTGGTCCGCTAGATCTTGGCGTCCCAGTCTCCGGGCACTCTCCGACAAAGCAGCTTTGTGCAGTTCAGTAACTGGCTTCTCGCTCGCGTGCATCAGCCACTTACCGACCGCTAACGTTCTCTGCACCACACCGATTTCCATGTTTGCAGGCTGTGGAATTGCTGGAGTGTCTTCTCGGGGAGTATCCAGATTCAGCGCAGTGCTGAGATCTTTAGCTTGAGCGGTACGTGTTCCCAGACCCTCAGTTCCGAGACCAAAGCAGTTCATAACTGTTTTCGACACGGTAGTGTGGTCGAACACGTCATTCGCAATTGTTCCTGCCTGTGTGAATGGTGATATTACGATCGCCGGAATTCTGACTCCTAAACGATCAAACGTGAAGCCGCTTCCTCCCGGTTGCGACTGCGGGATTACGATTCCATCCGGCGACACCGTTTTCTCCGGGGGAACGTGATCGTAACATCCGCCGTGCTCGTCAAACATGATGATTAATAGTATCTTGTGCCAATCTGGGCTCTTACGCACCGCCGAATAGACCCGGTATGCGAGTTTTTCGCCTTCTTCTACGTTGGAGACACCAAAGAACTGAACGGCGTGGGATTCCGGATGCATGTCGTTCTCGGCTCCCCATTTGAGAGAGTCCATGTAATTGGGCTCGATAAAGGAATAACTTGGCAATCCACCGGGTTTCTGCGCATCCGTTTCAAAATCGTGAAGAAGCTTGAAATAGTCCGGCTGGAGCCCGTAATCCCAAACTTTTTCCTGGGTAAGCATCACTAGACTTGTTACTGTCCATCCACCCGTGTAGACCTTCCACTTGCGGCCCGCTTCGGAAAGCAGGTTGTAAATCGTTTTCGTCTTATTAACAAATATTCGCCCGCTACCCTCATTGTCTACATAACCTGAAGAAGTCCCCGCCTGGACAAAAGAGCGGTTGCAGAGTGTCTGCGAAGGAATGGAACAGAACCAGTGGTCACACACGCAGTAGTTAAGTGCAAGACTCGACAGGACCGGCAGGCTGGTGGGAGTAAAGCAGTTCATGATGATTTCAGGATTGTGGCTATTCCTGCGCGCGTAATTATTTACAAATCCTTGCATTCCGGGCGTAACCGCAGGAGGAGCCGGAGTCTTATTCAGAGGAACGGATGGAACATTGTAGAGCTGCTCATATACATCTTCGTAAGGCTCACCCGGATCGGGGAAGGGATCGGTCGGTATTTGGCCCTTCCCCACAGGGACGATATTCTTCGGACCCGGGTTGGATAAATTCTTCCCACACAAACCCTCGAAATTCGCAGGAGGTTCGCTGTTGAACGGCGCCGGATTAGCAGGGTCATACAGCCAACCGAGGACATTGTCAAAAGAACGGTTCTCCAGCATGAGTACGACGAGATGCTCGATTTGTGTCAGGTTTGCCATTCTCCACCAAAGTCGTATGATCTTACCCACCGATACTACCTAAAGAGTCCGGCTAAAAAAGCGATTTCCATAATCGGCGCGCCCAAATCGTTTCCTGGTAATCCGTCGATGTTGTGTTAATGTCAAGTTGTCGGCAACTGTTAGAAGTCCTCATCTGTATAGAACACTTCCACGTCGTTTTCCTCTGAAGACACTTTGGTCGGATCCTGCGGATCCCAAAGAAGACGAAGTAAAGAGATCATCATGGGTTCAAGGTGGAGCGCCTGCCGAATTCCGTTCAGAGCACCTCGTAGCGCAACTTTCGACTACTTCTTGCAATCGAAACAAAACCGACTGATGCTCGCGCCATGTTGGATGAGCAACAGCACACCGATGGTAGCGACCCAGTCGACGAGTATGACTGTTTTCCGCGTTGTCCGAAGCCTCTTCACAATGTCCTGAGTAACTTTATCTCTCTTCTCGACCAGTTCCGGATTTGTCGTGAATATGCGGTCCTCGGCGCTGTGACACAGACACACAAGTGCCATATAACCGGCATTCACGAGGAAGCTAATCCCAATAGGAAGACAGATGGTGGTCAAGACGTTCCGGGCAAAGCAGCCACCCTGCGCCATGAGGTATATGAACCCGAGGAGTTGGACACTGGCAAATGCCGTTATCGTGTCAGCGTATAGTCCCAGCTACTTCACAATTTCCTTAAAAGCGTCTGACATTTGCGCTCTCCCCCCTTATTGTGATTATCGTTGTCCCCATGCGTCCTTCCCTGACAGTCAGTGGGGCGAGGAGGTGTCCGGTACGGGCGTTTTCTGCGTTAGTAGATTCTTGATCTGATCCGCGCCGAAGCCCACCATAAAGACCGCTAACAATGCCGGCAAAAGATCTAGTTTAAGAAGTTGATCTTTTGCCCCGGCTATCAAACCGAATAATGCAATCACGAGAGCCATTGCAAGGCGCACATAATCCAGCGTCTTGCCCGAGCGCCTCCTCCCCTTTTTCCACTCCTTTCTTGCATCGGCAAACTTTCCCTGAAATGCGAACTTCAGAACCGCGCTGACTTGCCTTCGCGCCTCCGGCACAAGCTTGATCACGCCTTTGAAAGGATCAACATCGGGAACTGCCAACTCTGTCCCATCGACATTATGTGTCAGTGCGATCTTCAATTTGTACGTATCGTTCTCCCCGAAATAGTGGGTGATTACCCATCCCTCCTCGGTGAGCGTCTGTTCCCCGAGCGTGAAAAACCAACGGCAGGTCCATTCCTGGCGCGCATAAGCATTATTAAGATCGAGCTTCTGGAACTCCAATCGGAATTCGCACGGCTGATACCGTTGAATCTCTCCGCGATCCACTTTGATTCTGACTCTCTTGGCCTCGATTTCTGCCCGAATATCTTCCTTAAAGAAGCCGCTCTTCATCTCCTGCAGCAAAAGTGTGGCCGCATATGCCGCTTCGCAAGTCGAACGGCTTAAAGAGCTCACCAGTTCTTCTTCATATTCGGTAATTTTCGTTCGAAGGTTGTTTGTTGAAGCGAGTCCCTCAACCAGGTCCACGTACTCGCGAATGATTTGCAGCTCAAACAACCTTCCATCGAGATCCATGTAGTCTGGTGCCGAAGAGGCATCGGCCGCGGCTGTGAGCCTGGTTTCGTCGAACGACTCCACACGAGCGAAAGGTCCTGGCAGTAGAGCCCGGATTCGCTTGCAGGTACCGGTCTTGCCGATCCTCCCATTCGTCTGATCAAAGTCGGCCTTGTAGATCTTCACCCGATCAGCAAGGCTCTTGGCGAAGTCAACGTTACCCAGAATTCCCTGAGTCAACTGGTCTTGAACGCTCTTAATAAGGCCAACGGCCGTCTGTACATCCGGATCGGGGGGGTCTGATTTCTCGCCGATCTCAACGATTTTGTCGAATTTCGTTTCTATGCTGAAAATTACGCTTGCCGGCAAGACTTCAGCACGCGTCCGGATGAAGTTGGTGCGTACGATGCTGAGGCTCTCCAGCAATTGCAGGCGCGTCTCCAGTCGAGTCATGGCTTCTTCGATATCCTGCATATCCCCGGCAAAGTCGGGACTGGTCCAAGTGAGGTTCCTTAGCCGATCCGTGATCAACCGCTGCCCCAGACCAATTTGCACGCGCAGACGCGATGCCAAATCGTACGACAGACCGGATATGCGTGCGCCAGCACTGCTTAATCGTTGTTTCATCTTGGTTCGGCGCATTTGGTTCGGGAGGAGGGAATTCAAGCTTAGCGAAAAGATTCCGCCGAGCGCGAGAAAAACGAAAACCCAGAAATCCGCCCACCCTTCACGCCGTGCTCCTGTAGAAGTAAGTAGACTGGTCTTCACGTTGAAGGTTTTGGAAAGTGCAGAGCGTGTGGGGCACCGGGGCGAAACCATGCTCACCGTAAGACGGCCATCAGCGACCTTATCCTTAAAGAGGCCCGAGAAAGATCCGCCAAACCACTTTAGTGGAGGATCAAAGGCAAATTCCTGTTGACCGCGAGGAGGAAGAGTGGGAAGGGCGACGGGGCCGCTCTGCGCCTCCGGCTTGCCAGTATTCGAAGAGGCGTCTTTGCAGAACCAGCGGCATATCCAGCTACGGTTTTCAGTCTTGGGCACAGCTGAGTCCGTCGAGCGCACGACATATCCGTTGACGCTGTACTGCCAGTAAATCTGATATTCCCTGGGATCGTCGTTCTTTAAGCGAAAGTGGCCTGTCTCTCCTTTCACAAAGGTCAGCTCAGGCGCGTCAGGTGTGGCAACATCAAGGCTGAGCGTAAAGGGCGGGCTACTTCTGACAATTCGCACTGCGCCAACATCGACTCCATCGTTCTGAATCGTCGATTGCCAATCCCCGTCGTCGTATAGCCCTGTAATTGCAATTCTCACCTCAAGATTCTGTTTCGAATCGAGATTGCCATCTTTCGGAGTGAGCGTAGGCTGGATGAAAATCTGCTTGTTGGGGGACTTACTGGAAAGGTCCCCTCCGGAAAGATGGATGGGCACAGACCCGTTTGTGTCGTTCCGCAAAATCATCGACCCCGTCGCATTGCCATCAGGATCACACAGCGATTCTGCTTCGACTGTTGGCCGATCGATGATTCTTAGTTTGTCTTGGGCGAGAAGAGAACTGGCGGTTGCCAAACCGAAGCAGATGAGAAGTGGTAAACGCATGGTTAATTGGGCTCCTTTCAGCGGGAACCGTTGAGTTTCAACGTGATGGGGCGTGTCGCAATCCGGCCCGCGCCGGCGCGAGTCGAGGTTGAGGCTGGTGTCGATGCCGTCGGCTGCGTTTGGGAAGTGGGCGGAGTAGAGACGCGTTGCGTCGACACCACGGAGGGTTCGGCCGGGAAAATCGCCGGCTCCACACCCACAAACGCACTAGGCTGAGCCACTTCGGGCTGTATGATCAACATTGTTTCTTGAGGCTTGATCGTCACGGCGTCCGATGAAAGATTTTCGAGGTCGGCATACACGCCGTAACTGCCATCGCGAGTCACAGAAGCCCTCGAGACATTAATCGTAACCTTCAGGATTGCTTGAGAAGTAGCCGCTGCAGCTCCATTGCAAGGAGGTTTTGCTTGAGGCTGATTTGCGACTGGACTCTGATTGATTGATCTAGTTGGTTTTGAAGTTTGACAATTCAAAACCGCTGAATGGATAAGCAACAATGGGAGACACACCGCCACGTATTTCATTATGCCCACCTAGTACGTATCACGCATGTGATTGATGGCCCACACTCTGCTCTTAGTGCGAAGAGGTGCCCCATTTAAACGAGCTCATCACGAGGAGCTTGTTCTGCCCGTTCTGTCGGCCACTTTCGCCTCCCCCGCTAAACGTCAGCCACAAGTTGTTGGCCAGTTTCTTCTCAAGCTGGAATGTCAGCTTGGCATAGTCTTCGCTTTTGAAGCCGTAGGGTCGGGCGTTAATATATACAAACTCAAAGCTTCCATTCGTTTCTGGACCGCCAATGACGGCTCGAACACCGGTCCGCCAGCTGTTCTGAAGAAAAGTGGTTGAATTAGGTGTTCCAGCATTCATTTGGGACGTAGAAGACACCGTATTATTGACCAATTCCTTGTTGTGATACTGAGTCTCAATGATGATCTGCGAAGAGTCGCGCAACCCAGGTACTTGTTCAAAGCCATAACTGATCGAGGTCCATACGGCACCGCCGTTCCAACGCAGATCAGAGGTTGAACCGGTGGGGCTATTCCAACTTGGAGCGACTGCAATTATCCAACTAGAACGATTCCAGGCCGCCGCCTTCTCGCGACTAATGAGCGGATCAATAAGTTTATTCGTTTCCGCCGTTTTCTGCGCAATGTCATCTTTTGAATCCTGATCGAAGTTTGCGCTTGTAGGATCAGGGAGAGCCGGCTTGCCTGCAGCACGCCTAGCATTCGCGACATTTTCCGCTGCTTTGGCTGCTGCTTGGTCGAGTTCCTTCAAAAATCCTCGATTCATTCGAGGATCACCGAAGTCAAACAGTGTTACCTGGAATGCAAGGCCCACCTTTGACGACTTATCGGTTGATGTACCCTTCGTTGTGGCTATCGAGGTCTGAAACCTGCTGAACATGCGAAGAGCGTACGAATGTTGGTAGCTCGACAGAGATACCTTGTCCCCATATGCCAAGAGATACGGTGCTGTATCAAGCGAAATTCCATTCTGAAAGTTGCCGTTTTGATCAAATCCATTTAGCAGGGCAGTTGCAAAGCTCCTGGGAGTTGTGGGCTTGGTGATACTCGACGGAGTAACGCCAAGCACATTTGCCGCCGGGGAATCAGGAATTGAAAAGTCCAGCGTCGTGTTCTTCGCGTTGGTTGCGACATTCTGCGCCTGTACTGATAGCACAGATGCAAGCAGCAGTACGGATATTGTTGATGTGCGATTTATTGGCATTTCAAATAGACAAGCAGGGATTCAGAGTTACCGGAGAAATCGTCAGACTGCTCAACCGAGATCAGGCTGTTTCCATCCTGTTTCAGACTTGTCACAGCGAGGTAGCGCTGCCCGTCGCCTCCGGTAGGGGCCATCACCGTTATGTCTATGCAAATCCACCAATTGTTTAAATCGCTTGCTTTCTTTCCAACGGAAACACTTGCGATTTCTCCGCCTGAGGCAGTGCCGGCACTACCTACCTTTGTCTGTTGTTTGGATGGATCTTGTAGGTACAGGTTAAAGCGGCCAGCTTGGGCCTGTCCGAAGTAGACTTCTACAACAGGTATTCCTCCTGAGGGATCGAGCGTGACGGTTTCTCGGTCAACTGGCGAGGCGCTCATGTTAACTCCCTTAAGAGCTGCCGCCGAACCGAGCATCTCTTGAAAGTGGTAACTGCTTTCGGCTGAAGAAGCGCGACATCGTCTCACAAAATAGAGCTTGTCAACAATAAAAGTGAATTCTGTTACGAAATCAGAACAGAACGGAAAAGTCTCGGATGAAGGCGCGGTTTCCCCAGAACTGGACTCGGGCTGCTACTTCAATTTTGTACAGCTTTTCTGCCGTCACCTTATTGCGGGGCGACTAGCCAAGGGGAAAGAACCGGATCACAGATACCCGGTACTGTGGTCGTTGTAAGGGTTGGAGAGGAATTCCGCTGGTTTCCAACGCCTTACCATGACCGAAGGAAAGGAAACTCAAGCTTATCGGGCTTTAGGTTTAGTCGTATAGGAAAGGAATGCGGGCCTATCTTTGAAAGACAGACGGCCCATCAGTCGTGATGTGGTCCCACGAGTTGTGCCGCCAAGCGTCCATCTACAGAAGTTCATCGACCGGTTGCACTGGGCATCACCCAACCATAAGTGCTACAATGCTTACAATAGTTACAAGAGGAGGGCTGCGGTGAAGCCAACTCGTTCGATGGTTCTTAGCATGCGCCTACCAGTCGAAAGTGGAAGGCGTCTAAAGCGCATCGCCAACCGGCATGGATGGACGCCTAGCGACGCGAGTGCGCGTTTAGTGGAAGAGGGTCTAAGGCGATCAGAATTTGCCTTCCTCGACTTTCGCGATTCCCCTGCAGGGCGGCAAGCCTATATGCAAGGAAGCACGCTCGCTGTGTGGGAGGTGATGTTCCTGCTCCGTAGCTACAAAGGAAACGTCGCGGCCGTCGCCAAACACCTCAGATGGCCAGAAGCCAAGGTCCGAGCGGCTGTTAACTATGCCGAGGCTTTCCCCGATGAGATTGATGAGGCGACGACAGAGAATGACTCAGCAGATTTCGAAACGCTAAAGCGCATGCTGCCCCAGTCCGTCGTCTTTGCTTCCCGGAAGACCGAACGGGGTTGACATGCTCAAGCTACTTTTGGACGAGCATGTTTCCCCGGATGTGGCGGATGGCCTGCGACGTCGTCATCGGTCGCTGGTCATCCATTGGATGGCGGAGAGGGAGGGTGGCGGCTTTCTTGGGAAGGACGATTCTGCTTGTCTGCTGCAAGCTGCCGAGCAGGGCTTAACCCTGGTCACTTATGATCGAAGGACGATTCCGCCATTGCTCAAGGTCTGGGCAGAAGAAGGGCGGCGACACGGGGGAGTCATCTTTGTCGATGAGAAAACAATTTCTCCGGCTGACATCGGCGGTCTCGTCCGGGCACTGTTCCAGTTGTTTAGAGAAACCGGGAAAGGGGATTGGATCGATCGCGTGTACTTCTTAGGGCGTCAAGCCTAACCGTCTTGCGATGCTTTAGGGGCAACTTATGGCCCCTCTCTAGGTGCCGGATCCAATAAGGGTCATGAGCATTTCAGTGTGCGAATTGTGTGCCAGATTCAAGACCGCGGGAATGGCAAGAATCGCCTGAACGACCGACGGCCCATCAGTCGTTTTTCGATCAACTTCGATTTGCCAGTGATCTAGGAGTTTGTGGAATCGACTCACATGTGCCGATTCCGAAGGACTTATCTGCTTATAAAAATCAGTATCGGGTATTCTTCGGTCGTCGACAGTTCGCCCAATTCTTATGGGGTAGGACCTGGCAAATGGTATTCATTCCGGACCTTAAGAGCAAACTCCTTTCACAAACCGACCCGAAAAGGGCAGCCAGCATCAACGTGCCGTAACGGAAGAGGTCACGGTTCTCGGGCGCACTCCGCGTCATCATTTTCGGGACGATTGACGCGAGGACTGACCGGATATTTCCTCATCAGGCTGGCATCAAAAGGTTTTAGGCAATCCAGAAGAATAACCAGGCTTCGAGCGAAGTCGGGCGAAATTAAGCTCACGGCCTATTCCGCCGACCGGATCGAATTCGACGGGCAAAAGTGCCGTTGAAAAGTAGGTCGCAAAGGCAAAGGTAACCGAGAGCAGCACTACGCTCTCCATCCACATTAGTGAGAGGCCCGATGCTAAGTGACGTGCCGTGACACCCGCCATGGCGTAAGTTATGGCGTTCACGCCAACAACCATGATTGCAATATACGCTTGTCTTCTTCGGGCTTCTTTCGCGAGGTATGCTGCATCCCGGGAAAGGACGTATTCCCCGATTATCTCTCTGAGTCGCTGCGTTTCCTCTTCCAATCCTCGCTTTCGTTGAGCGCAGCCATCGACAAAGCGATAAACAAGAAAACCAAACTCAAGGCGAACTTAGCGAGGATCCACAACCAGTTTGGAATAGAAAGCGCTAGAAGTTTCTGCTCCCGTAGCGATAGTTCCCAGAAGGACCATGGACCGTACGTGCCGACGAGGACTTCGCCAGACAGGTCGATGAGCACTAGCACCCCCAGCGTTCCAAATAGCACTGCGACCACTGTGCGAATTCGATGGATGGCTGGGGCAAGGTCCAAAATGCGATACCGCCGCTGGAGCTAGCCGGCTCTCTGGGTTCTGTAGCCGGTGGGGCTTAATTGGCAAAGGTTACATCCGCCCTTACGCTGTTTGCAAGAGCAATTGCCATCCGCCGATTCGTAGCGCGCGTGTCCCGGCTAACCTACCTGAAGATCGCGTTCAAATCCTCCACTTCGATCCAGTCCCGCAGGCCCTCCGCGTGCCTCTGCCGGAAGCGAAAGAAGCGCTATGGTACCCGCTTGTACGAGCTCTCGCGGGGCGTAGACCGGAGTGAAGTCGTCCCAGACAGGCCAACCAAATCGATATCCGCAGAGGATACATTCGAGCACGACGTACCGTTGGCAGAAACAGAGGTGATGATCCGCCGCCTTGCGGAAAAGCTGTGGTCCGCTTCGCGCAAGGAGTCTCGGATAGCACGCACCGTGGTCCTCAAACTGAAGACAAGTGAGTTCAAAATTCTCACACGCAGCCACACACCCAGCGCTACTCCCTCTTCATGCGAGGAATTAACCGCCATAGCTCTGGCGCTGCGCGGGCGGGTACATCAAGGAATTCCTTGATGCTGGTATTCCGTGCACGAAGCAGCTCATGGATCTGGTCGGAGATGAGGCAGTCGCATTCGGGCAGGGTCACAGTAAGAACAACTGACATTCGGTCGCTTCTCCGCTGACTGAGTTCCACCGCCATCGATAGATTATTCATGGTTGTGCTCCATCCCAGGCATGTCCGGCATCGGTTTCTTGCCT
>Ga0070732_10002420_pt1 | contig 10103 bp, 8 predicted proteins | sample Coa_R1_5_FD_66449 | JGI IMG/M metagenome (GOLD analysis project Ga0070732, IMG submission 66449) | Surface soil microbial communities from Centralia Pennsylvania, which are recovering from an underground coalmine fire - Coalmine... | ecosystem: Environmental > Terrestrial > Soil > Unclassified ...
CCGGACTCATGGGCTGGCGCGCGATATCGGTAATCAACGCGACGTTTTCCCGGGCCGTCAGGCTGGGAATAAGGTTGTAGAACTGAAAGACGAAGCCAACGTGGTCGCGACGATATCGGGTCAGAGCCGCATCGTCGTAGGTCGAAAGGTCGTGGTCGCGATAATGCACCGTGCCGCTCGTAGGCACATCGAGGCCGCCCAAGATGTTGAGCAACGTGGATTTTCCGCTGCCGGAAGGGCCGAGCAAGACAACGAATTCCCCTTCATACAAGAAAAGGTCGACCCCGCGCAGAGCGTGAACCTCGACTTCGCCCATGCGGTAAGTTTTCGTCAGCCCACGGGCTTCAAATACAGCTTCTCGTTGGGATCCGCCGCCTTCCCCCGGCGCACGAACAGAAACTTGCTCGCGATCTGACACGGTCTTGCTCTGAATGGCCTTAAATGACGATGTCACACAAAATACGTTGCCGTCCGACTGCGGTCGTGGCGATCTGCTGGCGCGGGGAGCAACGATTCCCGTAAACTACTTAACAAATGCGGCTCGGCAATTGCTTACGAAGCCTTGAAAACGACGGCCGTGCGCCGCGCTGGTCGAGTGCAAATACTGGGGACACTCCAACATGGCGGGATTCAATGCGCAAAGCAATACCGAAAACAAGGACCGGCTCCAGTCGAAGGCGCAAGTAACTGGCACCTTTACCTTCGGCCACTGGTGGGCACGCCGACATACAGCAATCGCTGTTTTTACGCTCGTTTCACTCTTTGCCTATTTAGTGTTTCGTTTTGTTTTCAACGCTGCAACGCTGGCACAATGGCCGCTTTGGATCACACTGGCTGTTGGCGGCATACCGCTGGTTGCCGAACTCGCCGTGCGACTGTTGAAGGGGCAATTCGGCTCGGACCTTTTGGCCGCGATTTCCATTATCACTGCGGTCTTGTTGGGCGAATACCTGGCCGGCACGTTGGTGGTGCTCATGCTTTCCGGCGGCGCGGCCCTGGAATCATTCGCAATTCGACGAGCATCCTCCGTCCTCGACGCATTGGCTCGCCGCATGCCCTCCCTCGCACATCGGAAGACAGAATCCGGGATAACGGAAATCTCCTTGCAGGAAATCATAGTCGGCGATCTGCTGGTGGTGTTTCCCCATGACGTGTGCCCTGTCGATGGCATAGTTACAGATGGGCATGGAAGCATGGACGAAGCCTATCTCACGGGCGAGCCCTATCGAATCTCGAAATCAGTTGGATCCGAAGTGCTTTCCGGAGCGATCAACGGTGAAGCGGCGCTTAGCATTCGGGCAGTTCGGCTTCCGGTTGACTCGCGCTATGCCCGGATCATGCAAGTCATGCAGCAATCGCAACAGCGCCGGCCGCAACTTCGCCGGCTGGGAGATCAACTTGGCGCAGTTTACACGCCGGTCGCGCTTGTTATCGCCTTAGCCGCATGGCTTGCCACCGGCAATGCGGTCCGATTCCTGGCCGTTTTGGTGGTCGCCACTCCTTGCCCTCTGCTCATTGCGATCCCGGTCGCAATCATCGGCTCCATTTCTTTGGCGGCCCGGCGGAGTATCATTATTCGCGACCCCGCAATCCTGGAGCGAATCGGCCGCTGCCGAACCATGATCTTCGACAAGACAGGGACCTTAACGTATGGCGAGCCCAAGCTCGTCGAGCAACATCTGGCGCCGGGATTCCGGCAAGGCGATGTGTTAAGACTCGCAGCCAGTCTTGAACAATACTCTAAACACCCACTGGCAGTCGCTATCCTGGAAGCGGCTCGTTTGGGCCATGCCGATTTGGCGCCGGCCGAGCGCGTCGAAGAGCCACCCGGTGCAGGCCTCACCGGAATTGTTGAAGCTCGCTCAATCCGCGTGACCAGCGCCAAGAAACTTTTGGCCGAGCAACCGGAAGTGAAGGAAAGCTTGCCGGCGCCAACCGGCGGATTGGAATGCGTCATTCAGATCGATGGCCGGTACGCCGCGACGTATCGCTTCCGCGATGAACCGCGTGTGGAAGGCGCTGAATTCATTGGGCATTTGGCGCCGATGCACGGCTTCCAAAAGATCATGCTGGTTTCGGGCGACCGCTTGTCGGAAGTGGAGTATCTTGCCGCTCGAGTAGGAATTACCGAACTTCATGCGGGAAAGAGTCCCGAGGAAAAACTCGAAATCGTTCGGCAAGAAACAGCGAAAAACCACACCGTTTATGTGGGTGACGGCATCAACGATGCGCCGGCGATGGTCGCGGCTACAGTCGGCCTCGCCATCGGGCAACGCAGCGAGGTGACCACCGAAGCTGCAGGCGCGGTGCTGATGGATAACATGCTTGGCAGAGTGGACGAACTCCTGCATATCGGTCAGCGCATGCGGCGAATCGCTCTGGAAAGCGCAGTCGGAGGCATGATTCTGAGCATCGCCGGCATGGTCCTGGCGGCTTTGGGTTATCTTCCGCCGGTCGCAGGCGCAATCGGTCAGGAAGTGATCGACGTATTCGCGGTGTTGAACGCGCTTCGCGCCGCCTGGGCCGTCGGCGAATTGACCGACTTCAAAGCCAAGCACACCGAGTAGTTCGAGTCCGTCATCGATCCTGTTCTCCAAAGGTTGAGTGCAGCCGGCTTGGTGTGGATTCGCCCCAACCCGTGCGCGGCTCCAAGGAGACTTTGACCACGCCAGTCTAAAGTGCGCGAATTGGCGAGGGAGTGGGCGAATTCGCCCATAAAGTAACGTAATTATGAATAGCTGATGAATTCTCATCAATGGCAAAGAAAAGAAATCCTTCTCAATTCAAGCCGCCTTGGCTTTTTTTGGCGATTCGGTAAAGAAAAGCACAGAATCACCGCGTACCAATTTCTTTGGCACATTCTTTGCCATTAACGCGGAATCAAGAATGCGGTTGCTGAGCTTATCTCAACTAGCTGTCTCCCGTAAGCGCTCTGGGCTGAGCGTGCCCAATCAAAGGAGGTCGGAGGATGCCAGAAGTCAGGAGTCTCTCCGGCCGGATTGACGCCGAGTTTTCGGCGAACGCAGACGGAGCCGAAAACAAGACCGTCGTCGGGGTAGCTCCGGTCCAACGTGCGGCGAGGTCGTAAACATGGTGCTATTGCGCCGGCTCAGCGGGGCAATCTTGCTGTTTTTCTCCGCGGTGGGAACGATTGGCTGTGCGGTGGTGATCATTGGCACTTGGATGGCGCACCAAAAGGCTTCGCACAAGATCCAAGCGATCTCGAATCGGATCGACGCAGGCTTGGCGCGGGCCTCCGCGGCCAACCAGAATGTCCGTGGGGCGGCCGAAAAGGCCCGTGCCGATGTTCGCAGTGTGGACCGGGAGTCGGCCGACTTCGGTGCCGGTGGCGAGCGAGGCGCGCGTGCTGCCCGCGCCGCACGAAAACTGATCGAACAAAAGGCGGCTCCCGACCTGGATGAACTGGGCGGAAGATTAGACAGTTTATCAGATGCAGCGGCCGTCGTTGCCAGCTTGCTGGATACCTTTCAGGAAGTGGCGCCCCGGCGAGGAATCCGGATTGACCCCGATCAATTGAAACAACGGGCCGGCGATGCGCAACAGATTTCTGGCCTGCTGCATCATTTAGAGAACGCGCTGGACGACGGCGACAAGCAAGCCAGTCCACAGAATGTAGCTGCAACGACGAATCGGGTGGACGCAGTGCTGCAGAAATGTCTGGAAACCGTGGATGATTGGCAATCACAACTGGACAATGTTCGCGAGGATTTGGCCAAAATAACCCGGAGAACAATTGGCTGGATAACGGTCGTTGCCGTCGGGCTGACCGTGTTATTTGCGTGGATAGGCTTGGGACAGATTTGCCTGTTTGCGCGCGGCCTGCGCTGGCTGCGGCTATAGCGAAGATTGCGGCAATGCACAAGGAGGTGTGAAGAGGTTGTGGTTAGGCGCGTCGCGACGAACCTGCGTCATGATGAGCAAAAGCGACATCGATCAAGTCTGCATCTATACGATTCGCACGCTGTCGATGGGTGCGGTGCAGACGGCCAATTCCGGCCACGACCTGCCCTATTCCTGATGACCAAAGACGCCGTTCTGAATCGCGTCGTCGAGCAGATGAAGAGCCTGAAATCAGACGATTCTGGAATTCGCCCAAGTGCTGTTTTCAATGAGGGGAACTGCCATGAGGGGGCCGAAAGCGAACGAGCCAGGACTGCCCGAACTCAAAGAATCGATCCGGCGCCGAATCCTGGAACGTACCGGCGACCGCATTCGCGATTTGGAGGTGGAGGTAACGGAAGCTCGCATCGAGATTCGCGGCCGCACTGCCAGTTTCTATATCAAGCAGCTTGCCATTCAAGGAACGCTCGACGTAATCGGCGTTCCGACGACCACGCCGATTGAAGTAAACGTTCAGGTCGAGCGCGAACCGAGTTCGGAGCCGAGGTGAGTGAAGACGGCTATCAAGGCTTGGAGGGACGAATGAAAAGCGCGCCATAGTGGAGATAGGCACACCGACGTCCGACGTTGTGGCCATTCGCAAGGTCATCGTTTACAGGCCGCAGCTCGTCGGCGGGCAAGAGACGGTCCGCCTGCGCGAGAGCGCTGGCGTGATCCGCAAGGAACTGAATGAACTGGAAGTCAATTGATCGGCAGCGCGACCGAGCGCTGTCGGTATCTCGTTGAGCCAAGCAAAGGAGATTTCATGAGTCCTTCATTCCATCTGCGCGAATATGACATCACGGTTGAGGAAATTCATCATAATCTTCCTCCTAGTCTGCTATATGAGCACGCGATCCGGTACGAGAAAGAAGCGAGCATCGCGGAAAACGGCGCGCTGGTCGCCTACTCCGGCACGAAGACGGGCCGTTCGCCGAAGGACAAGCGCGTCGTGCGGCACCCCGAGTCAGAAGCGGACGTGTGGTGGGGCCCAGTGAACGTCCCGCTCGACACGCAGTCCTTTATCATCAACCGCGAGCGAGCTCATGATTATCTGAACACGCGCGATCGCTTGTATTGCTTCGATGGCTTCGCCGGTTGGGACCCAAAGTATCGCATCAAGGTGCGCGTCATCTGCTCGCGGCCTTATCATGCCCTGTTCATGCACACCATGTTGATCCGGCCCACGAAGCAAGAACTCGAATCGTTCGGCAAGCCGGACTTTGTCATTTGCAATGCGGGCGCCTTCCCCTCCAACCGGTTCACGACCGGCGTCGATTCCAAGACGAGCATTTGCCTGAGCCTGGAAGAGCGTGAATTAATTATCCTCGGAACCGAGTATGCCGGCGAGATGAAAAAGGGCGTCTTCACCGTGGCGAATTACTTCGCTCCGAAGCGCGGCCTGCTTTCCATGCATTGTTCGGCGACGGCCGACCGCAAGACGGGCCGCTCGTCACTGCTCTTTGGGCTCTCGGGGACCGGCAAGACCACACTCTCGGCGGACCCAAAGCGCGATTTGGTCGGCGACGACGAGCACGTCTGGAGTGACGACGGAATATTCAATATTGAAGGGGGCTGCTACGCAAAAGCAATCAATCTTTCGCCCGAGAATGAGCCTGATATTTTCCGAGCCCTGCGTTTTGGCGCCGTTCTGGAAAACGTTGTCCTGGACGAAGATCGTGAGGTCGATTTCACCGACACCACCATCACGGAAAATACGCGCGGCGCCTACCCAATCAATTTCATCCAGAACGCCCACATCCCCTGCATGGCCGGGCATCCGACGGACATCATCTTCCTCACGTGCGATGCTTTCGGTGTTCTGCCACCGGTGAGCTCACTGTCGCCAGCGCAAGCGATGTACCACTTCATCAGCGGCTATACCGCGAAAGTGGCCGGAACGGAGATCGGCGTGAAGGAGCCGTCGGCCACATTCTCGCCCTGCTTCGGTGGGCCATTCCTGGTCTGGCATCCCAGCAAATATGCGGAATTACTCGCTGCGAAGATGCGGCAACAAAACGCCCGCGTCTGGTTGGTGAACACCGGCTGGAGCGGCGGCGGTTATGGGGTCGGCAAGCGCATCAAACTCGCCCACACCCGCGCGCTGATCGATGCGATTCACAGCGGGGCGATTGCCAGTGGCAGCACCAAGCGCGACCCGATCTTTGGCTTCGGCGTGGTCAGCGCGTGCCCCGGCGTACCAGCAGAAATCCTTTGGCCGCGCGACACGTGGGCCGACAAGGCAGCCTATGATGCCTCGGCCAAGAAGCTCGCGAAATTGTTTGTGGATAATTTCAAGAAGTACGAAGCCGGGGCGAGTGCGGAAGTGCGGGCGGCGTCCCCTGCAATCTGATTCAACCATTGACCAACGGTATGACTGAAGCGCAAACAACAATGAATCTGCTGCTCCAGGCCGGCCGGCTGCTGCTGGAGCACAACGAATCAACCGCGCAGATTCACCGCACGCTCAAGGCAACGGCAAGGGCCGTGACCGGCGACATATGTCATATCGCGGTGGCATACCGCGGCCTGACGGTCTCACTGCCGGGTGAGATGCCGGTCCATGAAGACATCCGCGAATTGCGTTACAACATGGCAGTGCAAGCCCGTGTGCACGAAATCTTGGATCGACTGCGCCATGGCAAACTTGAGCCGGACATGGCCTTGTCGTTGCTGCGCGCGGTTGAACGCGAGAGCCCGCGTTACTCGCGCTGGCTGTCGGCCACATTGCTGGGGCTTGCTGCGTCGGCTCTGGCCGGGTTGCTGGGGGCCGATGCCGGCGCGGCGGCAATCGCGGGTCTGGCTACCGCCCTGGGACTGCTTGCCCGGCAAGAGTTGGGCAAGCGCCATTACAGTCTCTTGCTTTTGCCGTTCGTAGCCGCGTTGATTGGGGCGGTCCTGGGCGGTGCCGCAATCCGGCTGGGCTGGACGCAATCGCCGGCGCTGGCCCTGATTGTGCCGGCCCTGATGATCGTGCCGGGGCCGCACCTGATCAATGGCTTGTTTGACCTGATCGACAACCACGTGCCCATGAGTTTGTCCCGGTTCGGCCTGGCGGGCGGAATTCTTTTGGCTAGCGCGTTGGGCATCCTGGTCGGCGTGGAATTGATGTTGCCGACGGCGCATTTTGCGGAACGGAACGCGGTTGGGCTGAAGCTGAACCTCGTTTCCGACATGGCTTTGGCTGGAGTCGTAACCTGCGGCTTCGCGGTTTTCTATAACACGCCGGGACGACAACTCTGGATGGTTGCCCTGAGTGGAATGGCTGGGCACGGCCTGCGCTTTCTGGCACTCAAGTCGGGTTGCTGGCTGGAAACGGCGACGTTTTTGGGTGGTTTAATTGTAGGCGGACTGGCGGCCTGGATGGGCCGGTCCCGCAAGACACCGATTGCGGTCATCGCTTTCGCCGGCGCCGTGACCATGATACCGGGCCTGAGCCTGTATCGCGCTCTGGGCGGAGCGCTTCAGCTTGCAAGGCAACTGTATGGTGCAGACTCGGAATTGGTAGCCGCAACACTTGGCAGCGGCTTACAAGGATGTCTCGTGGTGGCTGCGTTGGCGCTCGGAGTCATTCTTGGCGCCCATGCTGTTGGAGCGATGGCCCGCAGCACGAATTTGGACGTCGGTGGCCAGACCGCTCATGCGACGCCACGCACTACAGACCGACCGTTGACCCAAGAGCCATTACGCACCAGTGGCTAACCAGCGAACAGGAGATACCAACGTGATGAACGCAGCGCAGCTGTGGCAGCGTCACCAGCAGTACTGGTGTTCCATCCCTGCGCTCGGGCTCGCGCTCGACGTAAGCCGTATGAAGTTTGACGACAACTTCCCGGAAAAAATGGGGCCTTCGTTGCAGCATGCATTCGCAGACATGGATGCGCTGGAAAAAGGCGCCATCGCCAATCCGGATGAGAAGCGCATGGTGGGCCACTACTGGCTTCGCGCTCCGCAACTGGCGCCAAGCAAAGAGATCACGGCCGAAATCCGGCAGACCATCGATTATGTCAAAGCATTTGCCGCGAAAGTACACGACGGCAAGACTCGACCGCCGTCGGCTTCCAAATTCACGCATATTCTGTCCATCGGCATTGGCGGATCGGCCCTCGGGCCTATGTTCGTGGCCGACGCGCTCGGCGGTCCCACGCGCGATAAGATGTCGATTGACTTCATCGACAACACCGATCCCGACGGTATTTCCCGCACCCTGGAGAAGTTAACCGGAAAGCTGGGCGAAACGCTCTGCGTCGTCACATCCAAAAGTGGCGGCACGCCCGAGACCCATAACGGCATGCTCTTGGTGGCGCATGCTTACCGCCTGGCCGGCCTGGATTTTCCGAGCCATGCCGTGGCGATTACGATGGCCGGCTCGAATATGGACAAAACCGCGGTGCAAGAAAAATGGCTCGCGCGCTTTCCGATGTTCGACTGGATTGGTGGCCGGACCAGCGTGCTCTCGGCTGTCGGCCTGTTGCCGGCCGCATTGCAAGGCTTGGATATCGACGGCTTACTGGCCGGCGCCGCGGCCTGCGATGAAGCCACGCGCAAGAATGATGTGAAGAGGAATCCAGCCGCGCTCATGGCCTTAATGTGGCACCATGCCACTGGCGGTAAAGGGCAGAAGGACATGGTCGTCTTGCCGTACAAGGACCGCCTGCTTCTGTTCAGCCGTTACTTGCAACAGTTGGTCATGGAGTCGCTCGGCAAGGAATTCGACCTGCAAGGCCGGCTTGTGAACCAGGGGCTCGCGGTCTACGGCAATAAGGGCTCGACGGATCAACATGCCTACGTGCAGCAATTGCGCGAAGGCGTGCCGAATTTCTTCGTGGTGTTTGTTCGTGTGCTCGAGGATGGCGGCTTGGCCCAACCGGTCGAATCGGGGGTCACAGTCGGCGATTACTTGCATGGCTTCCTGCTCGGCACGCGTTCGGCGTTGTTCGACAACGACCGCGAGTCGATGACCATTACGGTTCCCCGCGTTGAGGCCCGCACGGTGGGCGCGTTGATCGCCCTCTTCGAGCGCGCGGTGGGGCTTTACGCCAGTCTCATAGGTGTCAACGCTTACCACCAACCTGGCGTCGAGGCCGGCAAAAAAGCCGCCGCTTCGGTGCTGGGATTACAGGCCAAGGTGCTCGCAGCCCTGTCGGCTACACCGCAGTCCGCCGAACAGATTGCGGAGAAGGCCAGGGCTGCCGGCGAAGTGGAAACGGTTTTCCTGTTGCTCGAACACCTTGCGGCAAACGGACGGGCGCGGTCGGCCGATGACGGCAGTCCCGCCCAGAAGACGTTTGCTAAGTCGTAAATATCGAGGGTTCACAAGCTTTCGGCCAAGGTCTGTAACGGCGGCTCGCCGGGTCGTGGCCGAATGCGATGGCAACAACCTGATCCGCGAGCCGCCCTGCATAAAAAGGATTACACCCATGACTCCGACTAGCACCGATGTGAAACGGAAACCCCAGGACGGGCAAAAGACCGCTACCGCTGGCCCGCTGAGCGCCAGCGAACTGAAGAAACTGGACGCCTACTGGCGCGCTCTGAATTACCTCTCGGTCGGCCAGATTTATCTCCTCGATAATCCGCTGCTGCGCGAGCCGCTCAAGCGCGAGCACATCAAGCCGCGCTTGCTCGGACACTGGGGCACTTCGCCGGGCCTGAACATGCTCTGCGTGCACCTCAACCGCGTGATCAAGCGCGACGACCTGAACCTGATCTACATCATCGGCCCCGGCCACGGCGGGCCGTCGCTGGTTGCCCACTCGTATCTCGAAGGAAGTTATTCGGAATATTACCCGAACATCAGCCAGGATGCCGAGGGGATGAAGCGGCTGTTCAAGCAATTTAGCTTCCCCGGCGGCATCCCCAGCCACGTCGCCCCGGAGACTCCCGGCAGCATCCACGAAGGCGGCGAACTCGGCTACGCGCTCAGCCACGCTTACGGAGCCGCGTTCGACAATCCGGATCTCATCGTCGCCTGTGTGGTCGGCGACGGCGAGGCCGAAACCGGGCCGCTGGCCACCGGTTGGCATGGCAACAAATTCCTCAACCCGGCCCGCGACGGAGCCGTGCTGCCGATCCTTCACCTCAATGGCTACAAGATCGCCAACCCGACCGTGCTGGCCCGCATCAGCCACGAGGAGCTGGAATTCCTGATGAAGGGCTACGGCTACACGCCGCACTTCGTTGAGGGGAACGATCCGCCCAAG
>Ga0070732_10002421_pt1 | contig 10103 bp, 16 predicted proteins | sample Coa_R1_5_FD_66449 | JGI IMG/M metagenome (GOLD analysis project Ga0070732, IMG submission 66449) | Surface soil microbial communities from Centralia Pennsylvania, which are recovering from an underground coalmine fire - Coalmine... | ecosystem: Environmental > Terrestrial > Soil > Unclassified ...
ATCGAACTCGGCGCGCATGGGCCGCGCCGCCTCCACATCGTGCTGATCGACGGCGACGATGCGCCGGCCGGGGCGGCCAGAGGCTGAGCCGTGGCGCGCCGCAGCCTGAGCCGCGAGGACCACGCGCTCTGGGATGCAACCACGCGCACGGTGGCGCCGCTGCGTCAGCGGCGCGCGTCCCGTCCGACGACGCCTGAGCCGGAAGCATCGTCTCCGGCGCCCGTTGCGGCTCGGCGCGAAACGCCGCCGGTCGCAGCGTCCTCCACATTGCCGACGCTGGCCCCCGGTGCGGCGCCCGGCGTCGATCGTCGCACCGCGGAGAAACAGCGGCGCGGCCAGCTGCCGATCGAGGCGCGACTCGACCTGCATGGCCTGACTCAGGACAAGGCGCATCGCGCACTGGCGCGGTTCATTGCCGATTGCGAGTCCCGGGGGCTCAGGAACCTCTTGATCATCACCGGCAAGGGATCGGCCGGCGATGATGGCCGCGGCGTCCTCAAGGCGGCGGTGCCGCGCTGGCTCAACGAGCGCGAGCTTCGCCCGCGCGTTCTCTCGTTCTCCTGGGCGCAGCCGCGCCATGGCGGCGCCGGCGCGCTCTATCTCCTGCTGCGGCGGCGGCGATGACACCCTTCGGGGTCAGGCTCAGAGAGATCCGCGCCGAGCGCGGCATGAGCCTCAAGCAGATGGCGGAGGCGCTCGGCGTTTCGGCGGCCTATCTCTCGGCGCTGGAACACGGCCGGCGCGGTCGGCCCGCCCATCCCATGGTGGTGGCGATCTGCGCCCAGCTCAACATTATCTGGGACGAGGCCGACGAGCTACTGCGCCTCGCCAAACTGTCGCATCCCCGCGTCACCGTCGATACCGCGGGTCTGGCGCCGCAGGCCACCGAGCTTGCAAACCTGCTCGCGGAGCGTATCCGCAAGCTGCCGCCCACCGAGATCGAGCGCATGCTGGCGATCCTGAAGGCGGCGCCGGGTACCCGCCCGTTGCGACGCCGGCGAGCCAGGGGCCGCGCCCGGCCGGTAACCGCCTCTTAAGCATTCCGCGCGAGGCTTCCGGCGGAGAAAGTGCGTCCCGCGAGGACAAGATGACCGAAGATGATCTCCGCCAGGCCGATCTGTCGCAGCTGAACCTGCGCGACATGACGCCGGCGCAGCGCGCCGAACTGAAGCGGCGCTATCAGAAATTCATCGCCAATTTTGAGCCGGAGACCGAGACCAAGCTAGCCGCCGGACCCGCGCGCAAGCCCAAGAAGTGGGTCCCGGGGAAGAAGCTGGCGAAGTAGGGGTTGCTCCTCTCAAGCCTTCAGGATCGCGACGCCGTAAACCGCGAATTGTTCGTCCCCGGTTACCAGCGTCAGCTCCTCGCAAAGCGCTTGCGCGATCAGCATGCGGTCGAAGGGATCGCGGTGGTGCATGGGCAATCTTCCGGCCCGCATCGCATGCGCAAACGAGATGCCCAGCTTCTGGTAGCCACGCTGTTCGAGGCTCTTTTCCAGCTCGGCGGGAAGTATTGCCTTTCCGAGCGCTGCCTTGATCGCCAATTCCCAGATCGAGGCGACGCTCACGAAGGCCTCGTTATCGTTGTCTGAAATTGCGTCTCTTGCGGCGGGCGAAAGGCGCTCGGGCGCGTCGATTACCCAAAGCAGGGTGTGCGTGTCGAGAAGCAGCCTCACCCGGGCTTCTTCGGCTCTTTGCCTTCGAAGAGGTCGAGCAGATCGTCCGGCAGCGGTGCGTCGAAATCGTCGGCGATCCAGATCTTGCCGCGCAAGAAGCCCAGCTCGCGCCTTTTTTTCTTCTTCTTCGGCGCGCGCAGGGGCATCAACCGCGCCTTGGGCTCGCCCGCTTTGGCAATGACGATCTCCTCGCCGGCGGCGGCGCGCTCAACGAGCTCGGATAGATGCGTCTTTGCGTCATAGAGATTGAAGGTTTCGGTCACGGCTCGTCCGCGGTGCTGGAGTTGGTCAAGTTGACCAACTCTCTCATGGGCCCCGCCCGGCAGTCAAGCATTCGACCGTTGCAGCAACCGCTTCGGTGCGGTCAAGCGCCAGCTCCGCCCGACCACCACCGCCACCTCCGACCATTTGACGCGGCGGTCGAGTCGCATGCCGACCCAGCCCTTGTGGCCCACATAAGGCGGCACGAAAAAACGCTCGGGATCGGCACCCACCAGGATCGCCTGGCTCCCGGCCGGCGCCTTGCACCAGATGCCGGGGCGGTCGTCTTCGTCTTCGACGTACATGGCGAAGATCTTGGCGCGCACGCGAAAAGTGGGAATCTCCCAGGTTTCCTGCTCGACGGCTTCCGGCAACGCGAGGCAGAGCTCGCGCAGGCGGTCGAGCGGCGTGCGGCGCGGCACGGCGCCTCTAGAGAATGAACCTGGAGAGATCGGCGTTGCGGGCGAGCGGCGCCACGCGGTCGTGCACATAGGCGCGGTCGATTGCGACCGTGGTGCCGGGCGGCTGGTCCGAGGCGGTGAAGCTCACTTCCTCCAGCAGCTTTTCCATCACCGTGTGGAGCCGCCGCGCGCCGATGTTTTCGACCGAGCCGTTGATCTCCTCGGCCAAGGTGGCGATCTCGTCGACCGCATCCTCGCTGAAGTTGAGCGTCACGCCCTCGGTCTCGATGAGGGCCTTGTATTGCTTGACCAGGCTCGCCTCGGGTTCCACCAGGATGCGGCGGAAATCCTCGCGCGTCAGCGGCTTCAGTTCCACGCGGATCGGCAGTCGCCCCTGCAGCTCAGGCAGCAGATCCGATGGCTTCGCCACATGGAATGCGCCCGACGCGATGAACAGCACGTGGTCGGTCTTGACCGCGCCATGCTTGGTCGGGACCGTCGTGCCCTCGATCAGCGGCAGCAGGTCGCGCTGCACGCCTTCGCGGCTCACATCGGCGCCGATGCGCTCGCTGCGGGCGCAGATCTTGTCCAGCTCGTCGATGAAGACAATGCCGTTCTGCTCGACGGCGGCGATCGCCTCCTTGACGACCTTCTCCTGGTCGAGGAGCTTGTCGCTCTCCTCGGCCATCAGCAGGGTGTGGCTTTCGGCAACCGTCATGCGCCGCGGCTTGGTGCGTCCGCCGCCGAACGCTTTGCCGAGGATATCGCCCAGATTGATCATCCCCATCTGCGCGCCGGGAACGCCCGGAATCTCGAAAGTCGGCATGGCACCGCCGGCGCTTTCCTGCACCTGGACCTCGATCTCCTTGCCGTCGAGCTGGCCGTCGCGCAGCATCTTGCGGAATTTCTGCCGTGTATCTTGGGAGGCGGCCGATCCCACCAGCGCGTCGAGCACGCGTTCCTCCGCCGCAAGCTCCGCCTTGGACGCTACTTCCTTGCGCATGCGCTCGCGCGTCATGGCCAGCGAGATTTCCATCAGGTCGCGCACGATCTGCTCGACGTCGCGGCCGACATAGCCCACTTCGGTGAACTTGGTCGCCTCGACCTTGATGAACGGCGCCTGGGCGAGCTTCGCAAGGCGGCGGGCAATCTCGGTCTTGCCGATGCCCGTGGGCCCGATCATCAGGATGTTTTTCGGCAGCACCTCTTCGCGAAGCTCCTCGGGGAGCTGTTGGCGGCGCCAACGATTGCGCAGCGCAATCGCGACCGCACGCTTGGCGTCGGTCTGGCCGACGATGTGACGATCGAGCTCGGAGACGATCTCGCGTGGGCTGAAGGCGGAGGTCATCGCTGTGTCGCTGTTACAGGCTGTCGAGGGTGATGGCGTCGTTGGTATAGATGCAAAGCTTGGCGGCGATCGCCATCGCCTTGCGCGCGATCGCCTCGGCGTCGAGGCCGGGTTGTTCGATGAGCGCGCGGGCCGCCGCCACCGCATAGACGCCGCCCGACCCGATGCCGATGATGCCGTCCTCGGGCTCGAGCACGTCGCCGTTGCCGGAGAGAATCAGCGACACGTTCTTGTCGGCGACCGCCATCATCGCCTCGAGGCGGCGCAGGTAGCGGTCGGTGCGCCAGTCCTTGGTGAGCTCGACGCAGGCGCGCATGAGCTGACCCGGATACTGCTGCAGCTTGCCTTCGAGCCGCTCGAACAACGCCAGCGCGTCGGCGGTGGCGCCGGCGAAGCCTGCGAGCACGCTGCCGTCGCCCAGACGCCGCAACTTCTTGGCGTTGGACTTCATCACCGTCTGCCCGAAGGAAACCTGCCCGTCGCCGGCGATGACCACCTTGCCGTCCTTGCGCAGGCACAGGATGGTGGTGCCGTGCCAGGCCTGATCTTGCGCCTCTGCCATGGAAGTCCTTCGCGGGGAAACCGGCACCAGATGTAGGCCCGCAGGGGGCCGGGATCAAGGCGAGGGAATGGGGCGGATCGTGAACTGGCCGACGCCCGAGATCTCAACAACATGGTTGAGTAGATCGATCGATTCCGCCATGACGTGGTCGATCACCGGCTCGAGCCACCGCCATTGCTGGTCGGCGGTGAGACCCTGGGCGCGCAGAACGATCAGTCCGGCGTGCACTTCCGACCCCACCGCCAGTGTCAGGCAGTCTCGCGCATTCGCGGTGACGACGACTTGATCGTGTCGATAGGCGTATCGCCAGATTTCCGGATCGGTCCTGCCGGACAAGCCAATATGTGGCACGCACTGGGCAAACACGTGGCGTTTGGACAATTGCAGGATGAGGCGTGGAGAAATGTGCTCATCGAGGAGGAGGTGCATGGTGCGCCGAACGTTCATCTCGCTTTTCGATGGGATGACCATCGACCCTAAGCAAACCGTCTCCGCGGCGCGCGGATCGATCCATAGTCGTACAGGGATCGAGCAACGAGCGGCTCGCCCGTCACCAGATTGCCAATGATACTCAGTCAGCTGAGGCGCTTCAACTCCAGCTTCCGCCGAGGCCGTCCTGGACCCGGCTGCAGCTCGACGTACAATCGCGCGAATCCGACGTCGCTCTCGCTAAGGGCCGGGAAATCGGTGAGGATTTCGGCGACGGGAACGCCTTTCCTGGCCAGGATGCCGATGTGCCCAACCGGGATGCGCGTGCCAGCAAATACGGGTTCGCCGCTCAGCGTGTCCAGTCGAGACACGACTCGGCGCAAGCCCTTTTGGTAAAGATCGAGGCGTCGCCGGAGCGATTTCCGCGCGTTCGACAGGTTGATCTCCAAGTCGATCCCGCCCCTGAGCCGCAGCCGGTTGCGCCTCGCGGACCAGCGCCCTTCACTGGCTCGACCTAGCGAGATCAGGCGGAACAAGTCACGCCGATCCGACGGCGAGAGGGTTACCGGGAAACCCCGCAGGAGGTAATAGTAGAACACTTGGTCGCCACTGAGCCGCAGCCGATTTGCGCTGCCTGCGCGCCGCGACTGTACCCGTGCGACCCCTCGCGCCAGTTCATGCCGGATCACCTTCTCCGACACCTCTGCTAGGACGGCGGCTTCGCGAAGGGAATAGCTGATCATAGCAATCTCAAAAACATTACCCACGATGAGCCATATTTATACAAGTCGCGTATCTACGTTGGCAAGTTGGTTCCGTAGCTTTATCGATATTGGCGGCTGATAGCTGTACGATTGTAGTATCTGGTAGATATGCACTTTCCGTTGAGCGGGAGGCTCCAGGCATGAGCGAAAATCCAACTCAAGCCGCCCCTTGAGATTGACCTCAAAGAGAATGGCGGCAAGCTTCGATTCAGTTCACTCGAGGAAGTAGAAGCTTTTGCCAAAGCTGAGCAAACCGCCTGGCAACCGCTCTTCAATATCGCTAATCAATCAGCACAGCGGTCTCGGCGGCACGCTAGAACTCGCAAAGCCGCAGATGCAGGCGGTTGGGGCTTTATATGGCAACAGCACATAAGGTTGGGTTGTGCGGGGTGCCATTGACGCTCGCTTGAATGAAATTGGAGTGGAGTCCACTGTCGAGCCCGAACGACGCAGGCTTGAGGAACTCTTCTCAAGGTCCGATGAGACGGCAGCTGCATTTAAGAAGAGGTTTGCAACATTTGAGTCAGACGCGGCGTCCGCTGTAGCCGTAGTGCACACTGAGCGGGAAAAGTTTAGTACGGATGCAGGCGAGGCCGTAAGCAAGGCCAATCAGGCGTGGAGCAATCTCAAGGCCCATCACCAAGCTGAGATGGGTCGAATTGAAGCTTCGTTCCGGGAGGAGATCAAGCTTCGTGGGCCCCGGCAATATTGGGCAGATAAGAAACGGCGCCATCAGATCGTCGGATGGACGTGGTTGACTGCGTTCTTGATAGGCTGTCTAGCCTCGCTCGTGGTGCTCTACCTGTTCGGCTCCGCTGTCGTCGATCGTGTGAGCAGGTTGGGTAGCGGGGTACAGGCGGCCGATTGGTTGTTGCTCGCAGTGCCGGCAATCATCGTACTTTGGGTCTTGCGCTTATTTCACCGACAAGCGACGACGAATCTCACTCTGATGACAGATGCTGACGAGCGCGTCACAATGGTCGAGACGTATCTCGCGCTTCAAGCGGAGGGCAAAATCGAAGAAGTTGAGCGGCCGCTTGTTCTCCAACCGCTCTTCCGACCCAACGACGCGACCGGAGACGATGGGGTCGCAAAGAGTCTCGTTGACCACGCAATCGACGCTCTTAGTAAGAAATAGTGCTCTCGCCCTCCATTGCCGGCTAACCAAATCTCTCGAGCCTGCTCTGGCATCACCGCTCCATTCTTGCTACAAGACCGCCGCCGGGATGGACCCGGCGTCATGAGGAGTACGGCTCTCGTGCTGACGGCCCCGGTGCGCAAGGCGACGGTCGAGCGCAAGACCAAGGAGACGCGCATCCGCGGCAGCGTGCTGCTGGACGGTACGGGCCGCTATGACATTTCCACGGGGATCGGCTTTCTCGACCACATGCTGGAGCAGCTTTCGCGCCACAGCCTGATCGACATCGCGCTCCGCGCCGAGGGCGATTTGCACATCGACTACCACCACACCACCGAAGACACGGGCTATGTGGTGGGCGAAGCGATCAGCAAGGCGCTGGGCGACCGCCGCGGCATTCAGCGCTATGGTCACGCGCTCATCCCCATGGACGAGACCCTGACGCGCGTGGCACTCGACGCCTCGAACCGTCCTTATCTCGTCTGGAAGGTCGCGTTCAGCAAGCCGAAGCTCGGCGAAATGGACACCGAGCTCTTCAAGGAATGGTTCCAGGCCTTCGCGCAATCGGCGGGCCTGACCTTGCACGTCGAGAACCTTTACGGCGACAACAACCATCACATCGTCGAGTCCTGCTACAAGGGATTGGCGCGTTCGCTTAAGGACGCGCTCGCGATCGACCCGCACCAGGCCCAGATGGTGCCCTCCACCAAGGGCACCTTGAGCCGGACCGCGTGAGGCAAGCGCCATGGGCGACGACCATGACCATTGCCATCATCGACTACGGCTCGGGCAATCTCCGTTCCGCCGCCAAGGCCTTCGAGCGCGCCGCGGCTGAGTCCGGTCGCGTCGCGGAGATTCTCGTCACCGCCGATCCCGATCGCGTGCGCAAGGCCGATCGCGTGGTGCTGCCAGGCGTGGGCGCGTTCGCCGATTGCCGGCGCGGTCTCGCGGCGGTGCCGGGCATGGAGCAGGCGCTCGGTGAAGCAGTGCTGATCCGCGGACGACCCTTCCTCGGCATCTGCGTCGGCATGCAGCTGATGGCGACGCGCGGTCTCGAATTCGAAACGGTGGCGGGGCTCGATTGGATCCCTGGCGACGTGGTGGCGATCGAGCCCAAAGACCCTGCGCTCAAGATTCCGCATATGGGCTGGAACGAATTGGAACCCCTGGTGGCGCATCCCGTGCTCGCCGGCATCGCGCGCGGCGATCACGCCTACTTCGTGCATTCCTTCGAGCTGCGGCCGTCGGAGCCCGAGCATATGCTGGCGCGCGCCGACTATGGCGGTCCGATCGTCGCGGTGGTCGGGCGCGACAACCTGGTCGGCACGCAATTCCATCCCGAAAAGAGCCAGCACACCGGGCTCCGCCTCATCGCCAATTTCCTGGAGTGGCGGCCATGACGACCGAGCGTCAGCCGGCGACGGCCGTCGAGCAGGTGACCGCGCTCAAGGGAACCGACCTCGGCGATCTCTGCGACGCCGCCGAGGCGGCGATCGCCGATGGTGGCGGCTTCGGCTGGCTCAAGAAGCCGCCCCGCCACATCTTGGAGGCTTATTGGAAAGGCCTGTTGCTGGTGCCGGACCGGCATCTCTTCGTCGCACGCCTCGACGGCACCATCGCGGGATCGGCGGTGCTGACGCGCCCGCCGCGCAATAACGAGGCGCAGGCCTTCAGCGCGCAGCTCACCGGCACCTTCATCGCGCCTTGGGCGCGGGGACATGGACTGAGCCGGCGCCTCATCGAGCGCGTCGAAGAGCACGCGCGCGCGCTCGGCACCGAGGTGCTGAACCTCGACGTGCGCGAGACGCAGACGGCGGCGATCCAGGTGTTCGAATCCCTGGGATACCGCCGCTGGGGCACGCACCCCGCGTATGCGCGGGTGGGCGGTGCCCTGGTGGAGGGATATTTCTACTGGAAGCCGCTCACCGTCGAGCTTCGCCCATGAGGCTCTATCCGGCGATCGACCTCAAGGGCGGGCAATGCGTGCGCCTGGTGCACGGCGACATGATGCGGGTGACCGTTTTCAACGCCGATCCGGCGGCACAGGCTTCCACGTTCGAGCGGGCGGGATTCGAGGCGCTCCACGTGGTTGACCTCGACGGCGCCGTTGCCGGCGCCTCGGCCAATGCGCCGGCCGTACGGGCGATTCTGGCGGCGGTCGCGCTGCCGGTGCAGCTGGGCGGCGGCATCCGCGATCGCGCAGCGATCGATGCCTGGCTCGAGGCCGGCGTGAGGCGGGTCATTCTCGGCACGGTTGCCTTGCGCGAGCCGGAACTGGTGCGCGCGGCCGCACGTGCCCATCAGGGACATATCATCGTCGGCATCGATGCGCGCGGCGGCAAGGTTGCAGTCGAGGGGTGGGCCAAGACCTCCGAGGTGACCGCCCGCGATCTGGCGCTTCGCTTCGAGGATGCCGGTGTCGCGGCGATCATCCATACCGATATCGAGCGTGACGGCGCGCTGGGTGGCGTCAATGTGGAGGCGACGGCGGCGCTCGCCCGTGCGCTGCACACGCCGGTGATCGCTTCGGGTGGCGTCGCTTCGCTGGAGGACATTCGCGCTTTGAAGCGGCACGAGCGCGACGGCGTCGCCGGCGTGATCTGCGGCCGCGCGCTCTATGACGGCCGCCTCGATGCGCGCGCCGCCTTGGCGTTGGCAGCGGAGTCGGTTCCGTGCTGAAGGCCCGCGTCATTCCCTGCCTTGACGTCAAGGACGGCCGTGTCGTCAAGGGTGTCAATTTCGTCGACCTGGTCGACGCCGGCGATCCCGTGCAGCAGGCGAAGTTCTATGACGCCGAAGGCGCGGACGAGCTCTGCTTCCTCGACATCACGGCATCGGCTGAGGATCGCGGCACTCTCTATGACGTGGTGCGGCGCACCGCCGAGCAGTGCTTCATGCCCTTGACCGTGGGCGGCGGCGTGCGCGCGGTGGAGGACATTCGTCGTTTGCTGCTCGCCGGCGCCGACAAGGCGTCGATCAACACCGCGGCGGTGGCGCGGCCCGATTTCGTGCGCGAGGCCGCGGAGAAATTCGGCGCCCAATGCATCGTGGTGGCGATCGACGCCAAGCAAGTGGCGGCCGAGCGCTGGGAAGTCTTCACCCATGGCGGACGACGCCCCACCGGGCTCGACGCGGTGGAGTGGGCGCGCCGTATGGCTTCGCTCGGCGCCGGCGAGATCCTGCTGACCTCGATGGACCGCGACGGCACCAAGCGCGGCTTCGACATTCCGCTGACCCGCGCGGTCGCCGACGCGGTCACCGTGCCGGTGATCGCCTCGGGCGGCGTCGGGACTTTGGAGCATTTGGTCGAAGGCATCCGCGACGGCCATGCGAGCGCAGTGCTGGCCGCCTCGATCTTTCACTTCGGGACATACCGCATCCGCGATGCCAAGGCGGCGCTGCAGGCGGCGGGGATTCCGATCCGACCATGATTGCTCAACCCGCGTCGAACGCCACGCGGTGACAGCGTCGCGGGAATCTGTTACGCGGAAGTCCTATTTTCAGCGAGGCTTTCCATGGCCGCTC
>Ga0070732_10002422_pt1 | contig 10102 bp, 11 predicted proteins | sample Coa_R1_5_FD_66449 | JGI IMG/M metagenome (GOLD analysis project Ga0070732, IMG submission 66449) | Surface soil microbial communities from Centralia Pennsylvania, which are recovering from an underground coalmine fire - Coalmine... | ecosystem: Environmental > Terrestrial > Soil > Unclassified ...
CGGTGAGATTTCAGTCGATAGCCGCGGGCGAAGTTTTGGCACTACTGTGAAAGTTTCATTGGCGGTGTTGCCGGCGCGTCTCGGAAAGAGTGGGGTAAAGGCACGCGTCCCGGCGAAACCAAACAAGGCGTTGCGCATTTTGCTTGTCGAAGATCATGGCGATACCCGCCGCACAATCGCCCGATTGCTACAACATTTCGGCCACGACATTTCCGTGGCCGAAACTACCCGCGATGCACTGGAAATTTTAAGCTCAAAGACTCTCGATGTGATATTGAGCGATATCGGGCTCCCGGACGGAAGCGGTTACGATGTCATCGCCGCGGCCAAACGAAACCAGAAACTGAAAGGCATCGCCCTGACCGGCTTCGGCATGGATGAAGATATCGCCCGCAGCAAACGGGCCGGGTTTGATTTTCACCTCACCAAGCCGGTCGATTTTCAGGAGCTGCGCAGCGTCCTCGCTGAAGTTACCAGCAAGAGCTGATTACCTTTCCAACTCATCCAGCGCGCTGCTCAAGCGGGATATTCCCTCGGCAAACTTGTCGGGCTCGCAACAGAGTCCGATTCGAACGTGCTGCGGCGATTCAAAAAATCGGCCGGGAACCACCGAGGTCTCGTATTTAGCGATCAGGAATTCACAAAATTTATCGACGTCGATGTTCGGCAATCGCGGAAAAAAAGTTGTTCCAATGTTGTTCGGTACGGCTTCGACGTCCGTTCGTGTTCGCAAGAAATCGGCCAGTCTGCGCCGGTTTGTGTCCAAAATTAATTTCGCGCGCGCGGAGATCTTCGGAAGCTGGGCGATTGCCCGGACGCTGAGCTGTTCCAGCAAGATTGCAGCGCTCGCGCCGAAAATGTCATCGAGACGCCGGATCTTTTCGGCGAGCTTGGCGTCGGCTAAAATCCAGCCGCATCGAAGCCCGCTTAATCCGTAGCCTTTCGTCAGACTGCTGGTGACGACAAATTCAGGGCCGAGCGAAATCGCAGGCGGTGGAGCGTGTTCGAAAAGGGCTTCCAGATAAACTTCGTCGACCAGCACGCGCGCGCCGATGTTGTGAGCCAGATCACCGATGCGTCGCAAACTTTCTTCGTCAACCAAAACGCTGCTCGGATTGTGCAAGTTTGTCAGCACAATCAATCGCGTGCGGTTCGAGATTTGTTTCTCCAACGCGCCGAGGTCGATTTTGAATCCATCTTCGAAACGGCGGGGAAACCGGTTAACATTGGCGCCCAGATATTGAGCGACGGAAAGGAGGGGATCGTAAGTGGGTTGTTCGATCAAAACGTCGTCGCCATGTTCGATTAAGGCAGCCATGGCCAGATGGTTCGCCATCGAGGTGCCGCCTGAAACCGTTACAACATTTTCCGGCGCGACGCGCCGATGCGTCGCGAGCGCTTCGACCAACGGCCTGTAGCCATAAGCGTTCGGTCCATGTAGTTCCAATTGCCGCGCATCAAATTCCAAATCGGTGATCGGTAGATTTAGGATGCCGCTCAGGGCGAGATCGTATTTCACTGGTGGGCGACTCTTGGCCCAATGCATAAACGCTGATTGCTTGCCGGGATTCATTTGCGATTTCTCCAAAACAAATAAACCGGAATTCCGGTCAGCATAATTCCCACTCCGATTGCTCCGTTCTGCGGATAACGGTAAAACGTGCTAAATGCCACGCCGCAACAAGCCGCAATAAAAAACAATGTGGTGAGCGGGTGGCCCGGGATCCGAAATGTGGCATCGCCATCCTGGCGCTGATCATCGGCTGGACGGCGATGCCACGTGCGGCTTCTGAAAACAAACACGGTCGCCGCGGTCAACGCGAAGAAGATCACGTCCACGCAAGTCACGTAGTTGAGGATTTGTTCGTAACGACCCGACAGCGTGATCACAATCGCTAACGCGCCCTGAAGTGCGATTGCAAGAGCAGGAACCCGCGCCCGGTTCAATTTCGCGAGACTGGAGAAGAAGAGTCCGTCCTCGGCCATGGCGAAATAAACCCGAGGCGCAGTGAGCATGCTTTGGCTTAAAAAGCCGACCGTGGAAACGGCGATGCCGGCCGCGATGATTTTTGCTCCGTTGTCACCAAGAGCCAATTGCATCACGGCCGAGGCCGGGGTGTGCGTTTCAGCGAGGCCACGTGGCCCGAGCGCGCGAACACAAACGAAGTTGATTAACAGATAGACTGCGATCACACCGAGCACTCCGAACAACAAGCCGCGTGGGAGGTTCCTTTTTGGATCGCGAACTTCGCCGGCCACAAAACAGGACGTTTGCCAGCCGCCGTAGGCAAATTGAACCGGGATGAGCGCGGCGCCGAACGAGGTGAGTGAATTCCAGAGCGTTGGAGGTGAAGAAGCCGATGCTGCGCTATCGGGTTGGAGCGCGCGGCCAACTGTAAGTCCGAACACCACCAGCACGGCGATCGCGAGCAGCTTCAAAACCATGAAAAGATTTTGCGTCGTGCTACCCGCGCGGACACCGAGACAGTTAATGATTGTCAGCGCAAGAATCGCAAAAGCTGCGAGCAAGGCCGCAATCTGTTCGCCAGCGTTAATTTTTCCGAGAACGCAGACATATTTGGCGAATGTAACCGCCACCGCGGCCATTCCGCCGCTTTGGATGACGAGCAACAACGCCCAGCCGTAAACGAACGCCAGGGCAGGATGAAACGCGTCGCGCAAATAAACGTATTGGCCACCGCTGGTGGACGTTTGCGCAGAAAGCTCCGCGTAAATGAACGCGCCGAAGAGTGCAATCAACCCGCCAAATGCCCAGGCGGCCAAAATCAAAATTGCCGACGGAACCTGTTGAGCGACGACATACGGATTGATGAAAATCCCGGAGCCGATAATTCCGCCCATGACGAGCATCATCGTGTCGAACAACCCGAGCCGCCGAGCGAGATGCGCTTCCTGTAAATTGGATGCACTCACTGATCGATCCGCGCCGCGGCCGAATCAGCGCGCCGGGTAGCGATCATCGAAATGAAAATCGTTATGGCGAGGACCGAGATGACGATGCCGAGAGAAAGAAGCGTTGGAATTTCGAACACATCACGCAACAGCATTTTGGCGCCGACAAACGCGAGCACGATGGCCAGCCCGCTCTTCAGGTAAATAAAGCGGTCGACCATTTTCGCGAGTAAGAAGTAGAGCGATCTGAGGCCAAGGATTGCGCAAATGTTTGAGGTGTAGATGATGAATGTGTCCCGGGTAATGGCGAAGACGGCGGGGATTGAATCGACTGCGAAAACAAGATCCATCACGTCGATGACAATCAATGCCAATGCCAGCGGGGTAAGCATCCACTTGCCATTTACTTTGGCTTTGAAGTGTTCGTCGTGAAAAACCGGCGTGACCGGAATTGCCCAGTTGCAGCAGCGCATGACCCAGCTCTGGCCGAAATCTTGTGCCTCCTGTTTTACAAAAAACATCCGCCATGCGCTTACCAACAGGAATGCGCCGAAGAAGTACAGAATGAAATCGAAGCGCTCCACCAGTGCTACTCCGAGAAAGATCATGATCCCACGCATAATCAGTGCACCTACGATTCCCCAAGTTAACGCCCGATGCTGGGCCATCGGCGGAACGCGGAAGTACTGAAAGATGAGAATGAAGACAAAGATGTTGTCGACGCTGAGCGAATACTCGATCACGTAACCAGTGAGAAATTCGAGCGCCTTTTCCGGCCCACGGATTTTCCAAACGAGCAAGTTGAACAACAGAGAGAGAACAATCCAGATGACGGTGCGGTGAGTGGCCGCTCTTATGCTCAGCTCGCGGCCGCGGTGCTTGAATTGGACAAGATCGACCGTTAGCGCGACCAGCACCCCGGCGTTAAAAGCGAGCCAAAACCAAATACTTGTGTGAGACACCGCGCGTAGATTTTCACGCAAGACGCTGTCCGGCAATCATTAGTTTGGGCAGGCTTGCGGCGTCGCATCATCATCGTAGTTTGTCCGACGCATGGATGCCGAGATTGAGAAGTTGGTGGAGTCGGGAAAGCTTACCTCGAAGGCGGCGGAGAAGCTTGAACAGCTGAAGCCGGGAACTTTTTGTCTGCACAAAAGCTGGGGGTTTGGCCGGGTCGCCGATTGGAACCTGCTTCTCAATCAGATTTTGATCGATTTCACCGGCAAAAAAGGCCACGCCATGCAGCTGCAATACGCTGCCGAAAATCTCGAAGTCATCCCGTCGGAGCACTTTTTGGCCAAGAAGGCCAATGATCTCGCCGCGACAAAAAAGCTCGCTAAAGACGACCCGGTTTCCGTGGTCCGGAACATTCTGGATAGCCTCAATGGAAAGGCGACTGCGCAACAAATCAGCGATTGGATGGTGCCCGACGTCTTCTCCGATTCCGAATGGAAGAAGTGGTGGGACTCAGCCCGTAAACAAATGAAGGCCAGCGGCACGTTTTCGATTCCTGCGAAAAAAACGGAGCCGGTGCAGCTCCGGGCCGAGGGCGTGTCACAGGCCGACGAATTGATCGCGGCGTTCAACAACTCCCGTCAACCAAAGCAGCAGATTGCGGCACTCGAGCAGATTTTGAAATTTCAGGAACAGTTCAAGGAACCGGAGAAGCAATTGCAACCGGTTGTAACAACGATCGAAAACGTGGCGACCCGGAATCAAAAGATTCATCCCGAGCTGACTTTCGAGCTGATTTTGCTCCGCGACGATTTGCTGCAGCGGTTTCGCCAACTAAAGACGACGCATATTGGACTCACCCTGGCCAGGCTGACCGCCGATGAGGAAAAACGCCTGGTGATCTTGCTGCCGAAGTTGCCGGCGGCGAAGGAGAAACGCGTTCTTCAGAATCTGCCTGCTGCACTGGGAGATCGCTGGAGCGCGCGGGCGTTGCAGTTGATGCAAACAACGCACGGCCGAATGGTCGCTCAAATCCCGCATGTGTTTCGCGATGCAGGACAACAGGGTGAACTCGAGAAAATGCTGGAACGCAGCATTCGCGAGCATTCCGCCACCAGCGAAATGCTGGTTTGGCTATGCATGGAGCGCAAAGATTGGCCGGAGCTGCTTAATCCCGAGCTACTCGCCGCGATTTTATCGGCGTTGGAACGCGAGCAGCATTCGGCCCCCGGCCGGGCAAGCAAATTGCAACGCTGGCTGGCCGACGATCGCCAGTTGATCGCAGACATTTTCGCCCACGCCGACGTCGGGCTGGCCCGTGACGCGATGCGCCGTCTGCAATTGAGTCCGCTGTTCGACGAACTGACCAAACGTTCTTTGTTAGCGCGCCTGGTGAAAGTTTTCCCGGAGCTTGAAGGCATGATCGTGGGCGCGCAGGCCCAGGAGAAAGCGGCGCCGTTGGTTGTCTCATGGAGCAGCTTGGAAAGACGCAAGATTGAGTACGAGGATCTCGTGAAGAAAAAGATTCCCGAGAACACGAAAGAGATCCAAATCGCCCGGTCGTATGGCGATCTTAGCGAAAATTTCGAGTACAAGGCGGCCAAACAGATGCAGGCCGTCCTTGTTCGGCGGAGGTCGGAACTCGAACGGGATTTGCAACAGGCGCGGGGAACGTCGTTTGAAAATCCTGACACGTCCCGGGTTTCGATCGGCACCATCGTCACGGTGCGGGATAAGAATTCACAAAAGCAGGAAACCTTCACGGTTCTCGGCGCTTGGGACGGTGATCCGGACCGTCACGTCATTTCGTATCAAACCGCAATCGGTCAGGCGTTGCTCGGGAAGAAAACAGGCGAATCGGCCATGCTGCCGAATGGCGAAGTTGAAATCGTTTCCATCGAACCCGCGCCAATCGACAAGCCGGCTGAAGCCGTTGCCCAAAACGAAACCGTTCAGGTCTAGACAGGATTTGCCCGATTTTTACGAGACCCGATTTTTGTTCCCGAAATCAAATCCTTTTAAATCCCGTTAATCCTGTCTAGTTGTCTTTCTCATGCAGACGCGCATTCATCATCTGGCGGTTTGGATCCTGGTCGTGATTCATCAGTTCGTCGGCTTCGGCTGGTATTCCATCCTCGGTGACACCTGGCTGAATCTTCATGCCAAAGAAACCACCGACATCGAGCGTACCCATAACTTTGGCGCATACGCTTTCGCCGTTTTCGCCGCGATCGTCGTTAACTACGCGCTGGCCTGGTTGATCCGCCGGATGAACGCGCATACTGCAGCCGCCGGTCTTCAAATCGCGTTATTCTGTTGGTTTGCGTTCTTGTTCGTTGAATTTGCCACCATCTCATTGTTCTCGGCATTCGAGACCAATCCGTGGCCGCTGATGTTGATCGATATGGGCCGGCCGCTCGTTGCCTGGTCGATCAGCGGCCTGGTCCTTGGGGCCTGGCGCAAATCGGCCTGACCAAAAAAATCGCCGAACACGCGTTCACGTGTCCGGCGATTCTAAACTAACCTCCGATTAACTTATTTCTTCGGCGAAGCAGCCGGACTGGCCGCGGTCTTCGCATCCTTCTTCGCGCCCTTTTCCGCTTTTTCTGCCTTGGCCGCCTTCACTTCGATATTCGTGGCCGTCATTGAATAATGAACCGTCACTTTATCGCCCACCTTCGGCTCAGCGCTCGCTTTGGTGTTGGAATCGCGACCCAATTCCCAGCGGTCCTTGCCTTTTTGCACCGCGATCATCGAGCTCGTCACTTCGAGCACGGGCCCGGTGACCTGATAATCCTTAGCTTCGGCACCGAAGCTGACGCCGCTGAACGCCAGACAAACTACTGCTGCCAAACTGCATAGGGTGATTTTCATAGTTGCACGATTAGACCGCCCTGACGGCGTTCTATTCAAGCAACTTTTGAAAACTATTATCGCGCTGTGGCTATTCCTTCTTCTGCGCGCCGCCGCCCGGGATCTTGGTCGCGTCCCCTGATGCGCACTGGACCGTAACCGTATTACCAACGGCCAGGGTCCCAGTCGTGACAGTTGTGGTGGAGGTTCTCTGGATGTTCCAGAGGTCCGGCCCGCAGGTCATGCTAATCTGAGCAGTGGTTAACGCGGTCACGTTTCCAGAGATCGTCACGGTTTGTCCGAATGCGGCATTCGCAGCCAGGAACGCCGCGACCATCACCGCCGCTAAGTTCATAATTTTCATGGCGCATTGAAGCCCTGACGCAATCCTTCGGGCAAGCTTTTTGTTAGGCCAGGGCCACCTATCGCCTACCGCTTCGCGCCTGGCGCTTACCCCTTGCCGCTTGGCCCTTCTGGCCCGCGCGTAAGATCAACGGCCAGACGATTCGTTTTGTTTTTTCTGGATCGCCCCACGCTTTTTCCAGATCGCTCGCAATTTGATCGAGAGGGTTGCGATTGGTTGCGGCAATAAAGCGCTGGGTCGACGACCACGATCTGAGATAGCCGACCAGTTGTTCAAGGTTCCAATCGGCCACAATTTCGAATTTCGGCGTTTTGCACTCGGGAAACGGAAAGGGGATTTCCTCGAATTTTTCGATCAATGCGCGTTCCGCTGGCCAATACGGCCCGACGACCTCGTAATAGTAATGTCCGACGATGTCCTTAATTAGTTTGTCGGTCTGTAATAGATTGTAAGCTGAAGCGGCAAAAACACCGCCCTCCTTCAAGATGCGCGCGACTTCGGGATAGAACCGATCGCGATCCAGCCAGTGTAACGCTTGCGCGACCAGTATCAGATCGACTGCGCCGGGCTGAAGGTTGCTTTGTTCCGCCGGGGCGACGCGATACTCGACTTTTTCGTGCGGCTCGGCGTTACCGATTTGGCTTTCGCTGGCGTCAGTCGCAATCACGCGATCGAAAACTTCGGCGAGTTCAACGGCGGCCTGGCCGTTGCCAGTTGCGCAATCCCAGGCCAGCTGGCGCGTCGGCGCGATGGTGCCGAGATACTCGAACATTTCTTTCCGATAACGTGGCCGAAATTTCGCGTAAACCGCGGCCTGAGTGGAAAAGTGGTCTTTAAATTGCACTGCGTGGTGCAACCAAGATCATCTCAACTCCTTAACCCCTCAACGTCTCAACTATTCTTTGGTGGCTCGCACATCGTCCTAATTCCGACCCGGGCCAGATATTCATCCGCCTGCAACAGGTCCTTACCCGCGCGTTCGATGATTTTGAGCAAATTGTCCATTGAGGAAACTTCCTCCAGTTGTTCGGTCAGAAACCACTGCAGAAAATTAATGGTGATGTGGTCGTTCTCTTTCTTGGCGAGGTCGACCAAAGCGTTGATCTGCTTGGTCACATGCACTTCCTGATCGAGCGAGAGTTTAATTGCATCCCGCGGTGTCTTAAATTTCGACTTCGGCGCATCGATTCCCGGGATTTCCACCCGGCCGCCGGCGTCGACCACGTACTTGATGAACCGGAGCGCGTGACCTTTTTCTTCCTCAGCCTGATTGAAAAAATGCTGGGACAATTGCGGCAACGCCTCGGCGGCAAAATAGGCGGCGATCGCATAATACTGGAGCTCTGCGGTGAACTCGTAACCGACTTGTTCGTTTATTGCGTTAATTACCTTCTGAGACGTGAGCATAGCCGGAACCTAACGGAGATCAGACGAAAGCCAACCGATCTGCTTGCCGCGTTCCAGCCTTGGCGAAGGCGGGCCCATCAGTTGGCACCCATCAGTGCTCACTTCTGCAATCGCTGCGGATTGGGCAGATGCGAAGTAACCCATCAATTGAAGGCTGTAAAAGACCCGCCGGAGGGCGCAGAGGTTGCTTTATTAGGGTCTAAATCCCGAGGCTTTGACTAAGAAAACAAAGAAGACCCGCATCCTTGCTGTCGATGACGAGCCGGTGATCGGCGAATCGGTCGCATACAATCTGGATTCCCCGCATCGAAAGATATCGGTGGCTCCAAATGGCCGAGAAGCGCTCAAGTTGGCTTCCAAACAGAAGTTCGATCTGGTCATTACCGATCACCGAATGCCGGAATCGGGCGGATTGGAGTTGGTCCGGGCGCTCCGGAAGCGAAAGTACAAGGGAAAGATTGTGGTGTTATCGGGTCACCTGTCGCCGGAAAATATTGGCGTCTACGAGGAGCTCGAAATCGACGAAGTGATTAGCAAGCCGGTTATGATGGCAGAGCTGCGCGACGTCGTGACGAATTTGGAAGAAGATCTTTCGTTGGGACTCTGATAAGAAGTTGAGAGTTGAGAAAAAAGCTCGCTCCTGGAAAGGCTGATGCGTTCGTTTGCCATTGACTCGGCTTGTCGCGACGCCCTACTGACTCGTGATCTCCGATCACTCACCGGCCACCCTCGCCGGCACACCGCATTTTCGGCTTTCGCCTTCGCCAAGGCTAGGGCGTGAAGGAGAGCGGGCGACACTCCAAAAGCGAAATGCCCACCGGGATAAACCCAGTGGGCATTTAGTTCTGGCGACGTCCTACTCTCGCACGGCCTATCGCCGTACTACCATCGGGGCTGCAGCGTTTCACTGCCGTGTTCGGAATGGGAACGGGTGGGACCACTGCGCGATAATCACCAGAAATTTGCCCCGAAAGTCTTCGGGGCAAATTTCTGGTGAAGGTTTGAGGTTTGAAGTTCGAGGCATGATTTAATTCATCGCGCGCAAGCGCGCACTATTTCAAATCAAACATCAAACATCTTACATCAAACATTCGTGGATCTTTCAAAGAGCGTTGCCAATTCTTTGATATCTACATACAGGAAGCGAAAGCCAAACTTTAAGGCTTCGTTTTGTTTTGAGATCTTTTGTCTCCTCTGTTTGCCGTTCCGCTTGCGCGGAACGGGTTAACAGAAAAGTAAAAGATCAAGCCGAACGGGTTATTAGTATCTCTCAGCTGAATACATTACTGCACTTACACCGGAGACCTATCAACGTGGTGGTCTACCACGACCCTTCAGGGAGAACTCATCTTGGGATAGGCTTGGCGCTTAGATGCTTTCAGCGCTTATCCTTTCCGAACATAGCTACCCAGCACTGCCGTTGACACGACAACTGGAACACCAGCGGTTCGTCAGACCCGGTCCTCTCGTACTAAGGTCTGAACCCCTCAATTCTCCTGCGCCCACAGTGGATAAGGACCGAACTGTCTCGCGACGTTCTGAACCCAGCTCGCGTACCACTTTAACCGGCGAACAGCCGGACCCTTGGGACCTTCTCCAGCCCCAGGATGT
>Ga0070732_10002423_pt1 | contig 10101 bp, 6 predicted proteins | sample Coa_R1_5_FD_66449 | JGI IMG/M metagenome (GOLD analysis project Ga0070732, IMG submission 66449) | Surface soil microbial communities from Centralia Pennsylvania, which are recovering from an underground coalmine fire - Coalmine... | ecosystem: Environmental > Terrestrial > Soil > Unclassified ...
GTGTAACCGACGGCAGGGTTGGGAGGGTAGAACTTGGTGACGGGGACCTCCTTGACGCGCAACCCGAGACGGATCGCCTGGTACAAGAGGTAGGGTTCGAGTTCATAGCGGTCCAACCACGGCTGCTGCAGCCGCATCTGGGTGGTGACGGCCGTGCGAAAGAGCTTGAATCCGTTGGTCGCGTCGGTGATGCGACGGAACACGCAAAGGGAAAACAGCAGTGAGTAGCTCTGTGTCATGACTGTCCGCGCGCGCGGCTGATTCAGGCGGCGCCCGCCTGCCAGGTAGCGAGAGCCCTGCACGAAGTCCACCCCCTCGTCGACGATTGCCGAGGCAAGACGGATCAACTCAGACGGATCGTCCTGATCGTCACCTGCCATGATGCCGGTGAGCTCGATGCGATGGGCCGCGGACCACTCGATCCCGGTTCGAATCGCGGCCCCCACGCCACGATTGCGCTCGTGGCGAAGGACGGTGGCGCCAGCCGCCTCTGCCTCGGCGGCCGTGCGGTCAGCGGAGCCGTCGTCGACGACGAGCACGTGGTCGACCAGGTCGCGCGGCATGCGGCCGACGGCGTGCCCGATCTTGCCGGCCTCATTCCAGGCTGGGAGGATGATGGCGATCCGCTGACCCTTGTACATCAGGCCGCCTGACGCCAAGACTGCATCGCGGTCAGCGCCGCGGCGACGCGCTCGACGTGCGGGAGGGGCATTTCCGGATACATCGGCAGCGAGAGGGTCGTCCGCGAAAGCCGCTCCGCGCTGGGAAAGCTTCCGGGGCGATAGCCGAGGTGCTTGAGGACGGGCTGCAGGTGCAGCGGCAGCGGATAGTGGATGCCGGTCTCGATCCCCTGCCCAGCAAGCGTGGCGCGAACACGGTCGCGCTCGCTCACCTGCACGGTGAAGAGGTGATAGACATGGCGCCCGGCTTCCGGCTCGGGAGGAAGGTTTGCCGCAGGCAGGCGCACTCGGTAAGCTGCGGCCAGTTCCTGCCGGCGCGCGTTCCAGGCGTCAAGATGCGCCAGCTTCAGCCTGAGGACCGCGGCCTGCAACGTGTCCAGCCGGTGATTCAGCGGCACATCGATGTGCTCGTACTTGGTTAGCGAGCCGTAATTACGAAGCGTGCGGGCTCGCGAAGCGAGGTCGTCATTGCGGGTCACGAGGATGCCACCGTCACCGAGCGCCCCCAGGTTCTTCGCCGGGTAGAAACTGAAGGCCGCCGCCAGCCCGAAACCGCCGGCGCGCTGTCCGCGATAGACGGCGCCGTGCGCCTGGCAGGCGTCTTCGATGACCGGGACGCCAGCGCGCGAGGCCACCGCGAGGACCCCGCTGATGTCGCAAATCTTCCCGTAGAGATGGACGGGCATGATGGCACGGGTCCGCGGGGAGAGGGCGCCCTCCAGCGCCGCCACATTGATCTGGCCTTCGTCGTCACAATCGACCAGGACGGGACGCGCGCCCACGGCCAGAATGGCACCGGCCGTCGCCACGAACGTATTGGCCTGGGTGATCACCTCGTCGCCCGAACCAATGCCTGCGCCCCTCAAGGCCAGCTCGAGTGCCGAGAGGCCGGAGTCGACGCCGACCGCGTGTTTGACTCCGCAGTATGCGGCCCACTCCATCTCGAATTGGCGAACGGCTTCGCCGAGGATGAAGTCACCGCGCCGGACAACCGACGCGATGGTCTCACTGAGCCCGGGCTCGAGGGCGCGATGCTGCGCCTGGAGATCGACGAATTTCACCTCCGTCATTCAGCTGGCCTGCTGGAGTCGCTCGAGATATGAGGCTGCATGGGTGAGCTCGCTGGCCTGTCCGATGACCCGCGCCGGATTGCCAACCACCACCGCATCGGGGGCGACGTCATGGACGACGACGGCGCCCGCGCCCACCAACGCCCCTTCGCCGATGACGACCTCGGGCAAGAGGGTGGCGTTGATCCCAATTCGGGCGCCACGCCTGATGGTGGGGCCCTTCATACACGCCCTGCAGATGGGATGGCGGTCATTCGCGATCATCACGCCAGGCGCGAGAAAGGCCTCGTCCTCGATGGTGGTGAACTGGGCGACGTACACGTTGCAGTGAATTCGCACGTTGCTGCCGATGCGGCAGCCGTAATCGATCGTCGAGTTGTTCCAGATGCTGAGGTGATCGCCGATGAGGTTCTCTTCGCGGATCACCACGCCGTGACCCGTTTCCAGGTGGGCGCCGATCGTTGATCCCGCATAAATCACCGAATACGCCCGAACGATGGCGTCTGGTCCAAGGACGAGCTCCTGACTTCTGATCGGACGACCAGGCCGTTCACCGACGATCGCCGTGGGGTGGATGTCGTGCGGCGAGGCGAGATGAACCGTCGACGTCATGCCGCGTCCGCGAGCGCCGATCGCAGGCTCACGGGTTGTCCCCGACGGCCCAGCGATTCGTTGATGGCCTGGAGAATTTCCACGACGCGAAGCCCGTCGGCGGCATCACTGAGCACCGGCCGGCGGGTCGTGACCGATTGCAGGAAATGCTGGCACTGATTCTTGAGCGGCTCCATCGCCGGGATCGCCGGGATCACGACATCCCCGCTGCGGGTGACGAGCTTGAACTCACCAAACGTTTCGTAGGCGGGTTCGCGAATCGCGCCCTTGTCGTAAATCCGCACCGGCTCCTGCGTCTCGAGGTCGTCGAAAAACGCCATCTTGCTGCTCCCGACCACCGTGATCTCGCGGACCTTGCGTGGATCGAGCCAGCTGGCGCGGATGTTGGCCACGACGCCGTTGTCAAAGCCGAGGGTGGCGAAGGCGACGTCCTCGCAGCGGGACGAAAGGAAGGCGGCGCCCTGGGCGGAGACCCACACCGGCGATTGGTTGAGGAAGTGCAGGGCGATCGAGACGTCGTGGGTCATCAGGTCCCAGACAACGTTGACGTCGGAGCGGATCGGTCCCAGGTTGGTGCGGGTGAAGGTGAGGTATTCCAGCTGTCCGAGCGCGCCGGTGCCAATCAGCTTTTGCAGGTGGTTGATGCCGGGGTTGTAGCGAAAGACATGACCGACCATCAGCAGCAGGTGCCGGGAGGTGGCCAGGCCGGCGAGCCGACGAGCCTGGTCGACGCTGGTCGTGATCGGCTTTTCGACGAGGCAGTCTTTGCCCGCCTGCAAGGCGGCGAGGGCGACGTCATAGTGCCGAGTGGCATCGGTCGCCACCACGACCGCGTCGACGGCCGAATCCGCTACGAGCTGGCTCACTTTGGGAGTGGTTTTGAGGCCCGGAAGGCGGCGCTCGGCTTCGGTGCAGCGGACCGGGTTGCTGTCACAGGCACCAACCACCTCGCAGCCCTCGAGTTCCGAAAATGCCCGGAGGTAATTGAGGCCCCATCGGCCACAGCCGACCAGACCGATGCCGACGGTCACAAGGCCATGACGCGGTGGTTCACGCTTTATTGCGTTCAGGAGACGGGGCGGTCGCCACGGTGAGTGTCCAGATGGCAACGCCACCCCGCTCGGCTGGCGGCCTGCCGAGCAGCGAGGTAAACAACACGAGCATGCTGTCGCGCTGGGGCATGGGACCGACGGCAACGGCCTGGACGCCCCAGCTCCTGAGGTCGGTGCGCATGCGGGCAAGGCTGGGTTCGCTGAGATCCGGCGTGCCACCAAGCTCGACCACGGCCATCTGGCTGCCGAGCGCGCTGTCCGGCGGACTGCCTCGCGGACCGGGCAGCAGCGCATAGCCCTCGGGCATCTTGAAGGCCATGTCCGAGTCCGCCTGCCAGAGCATGGCCTGATTGCTTCCGGCCCGGGCATAGGGCGCGATCAACACGATCGAGCCGGGGACGGTGGCCCGCGCCGAACCGGAGGTGAAGTAGGCGGGTGTAGCCATCTCCGCGACGGGAAAGGGAATGCGAGGCCAGATGGACAGGACAGCGAGAAGCACGAACCCGATCGACGCCAGCCGGCGTCGCCAATCAGCCTCATGCAGGAGTCGATCAACCAGGCCGGCAACCAGGATTGCCGCAAAGAGAAAGGCGAAGAGCATGAGGCGCGCCGGCAGGATATTGCTGAGCACGGGCATGATGGCCAGGGCGGCCCAGAGACCGGCGAAGAGGTACGTCATGGGCCTGGGCGGGACGACCGCCCGAAGAGCGGGAAAGCTTAAGAGCAGAAGGCCCACGGGGAGCGGCGTCGCCAGACCCGCAATGTGCAGCGTGATTCCCAGCGACAAAAAAGAAAGCAGGATCAGGAGCGCCGCGCTCAGCCGCATCACGGGCCGGTCTCGACACTTAACAATGGCGTAGACGAGGACCGCCATCAGCGGCAGGCCGAAAAACGCCCCCCACTCGGCGATGTTGCCCGCGAACTGGTTGCTGACGGCCCGGGCGATCGGCGGTGAGAACTGCTGCATCGAGGTCGGGACGAGGAAATTGAGGAGGTCGCTGACGTAGACGTTGGCCGGCTGCAGGCTGCCGTGGACCCGCTGGGGGCCGAAGAACTGGACGGCGAGCGGAAAGGCGGCGAGGACGGCGAAGGTCCCAGCCGCCGCCGCGGCTGAGCGAAGGACGTAGGGGACGCGTTCGGCGACGGCCGAGCGATTTGTCGCAACCAACAGCGTGACCGCGGCGATCGCCACCAGCGCCTCGGCGGCGAGCAACTCCTCGCCCGAGAGCAACTGGGCGACGCCCAGGATTCCGAGCGCGACGCCGCCGATCCACGGGCGCCAACGCTGACGGATGAGGACCTCGTCAAGCACGATCAACAGCAGCGGCGGGATGCAGGCGATGGCGACCTGGGGATGACCGAGCGCCTGGCCAGCCAGGGCCGGAGAGAATCCATAAACGAGTCCACCGAGAAACGCGGCTGTGGGAGCGGTGACGTACCGCTGGATGGCCCAGAAGGCGGTCCACGCCGAGAGCGCGATCGCCAGCGTGCTCATCAGATCGTAGGCAACCACGCCTCCAAATACGGCGGTGACCGGCGCCAGCAGGAGCGCCGGTAGGGGGAACAGGCCACTCCACATGAGGTTCGCGCCCGACGGGTAGTCGAGGTAGTTGGTAAAGAACGGATTGAGGCCGTGGCTGATGGCGAATGGCACCCAGCGCAGATCCCAGATGGAGAAGATCGCGTCGGTTCCGGTCCCGATCGCGAGGTGCGTTGGGTCCCGCCAGGCGCTGCCAAACAGAGCGGCGGCCAGCGCCAGGTAGCCAAGCAGCGCGACGGCGGGGGCGCCAATGAGGCGGTCGACCCGCCAAACCGTGTGGACGGGTCGAGTTTCTCGACCCACGCTAGGTCGACGCCGCCAGACCGGCTTCCCTGCGAAAGGAGCCGTAAAGCGCGGTCGTTGCTCAGGAGATGGTCAGGTGATCTCGCGAGTGCGGTCTGGAGGTGGGTCGCGGCGCCGCCCCTGGCGACTCCTGCTCGCCGGTTACGCCTTGCTGGGCCTCGCCTGGGTGTTCGGCAATCCGCCAGGGGCCGTTCCCGATGAGCCGGCTAACTATGTGAAGGCGCTCGGCGTCGCCGGAGGAGAGTGGCTGGGGACGCCCCGCCGGCTGCCGCCTGGGATGGCGGCGTTCTACCGCCTTGACGGGCCCCGCTACGCCTTTGCCAGTGCAACGACCACCTGGGTCGACGTGCCGATCAGGCTGCTGATGCCGAATCTCGCCTGTGACGCCTTCGACCCGACCCGCAGTGCCGAGTGTCTGAATGCGGCAGCCCCCGATGTGGCGACCAGCGAGCAGCCGACGTACGTCGGGACCTATCCGCCGTTTGCCTATTTGCTCGCGGCGCCGATCGCCTGGGTGGCACCAAACGCACTCTCGAGCTTCCTGTTGATGCGGCTTGGCTTCCTGCTTATCAGCCTGGTATTACTCGCCCTTGCCGCAGCGACGCTCGAAGGGTCGGACGCGCAGAGCCTGTCATTGATCGGCCTTCTCGTCGGAGTGACACCCTGTGTGCTCTTTATCAGCGCTGGCATCAGCGCCAATGGTGTCGAAATTTGCGGCGGGCTGTGCTTCTTCAGTGCGATCCTGGTGATCCTTCGAGGTGAGCCAGAGGTTCGGCGCCTGGTCTGGATCGCTCTGGCGGCCGGCGGATTGGCGCTCGTCCTGAGCCGACCACTGGGCTTGTTATGGATCGTCGGCAGTGCGCTCCTCCTCACTCATGCGCCGGCGGCGTTTATGACGGCGCTTTGTCGCACAGGCCGGGTGGCGGTGGTCAGCCTGGGCGCGATCGGTGTCGGCTCGGTAGTCGCCCTCAGCTGGGCGCTGCTGGTCGGCTCTGATGTGCACGCATCCGTGGGCAGCATGCTCGCAGTTCTTCCAGCGGCGCTGGCCTTGCTTCCAGAAAACGGCAGGGAGGCAATCGGGGTCTTCGGATGGTTGGACACTCGAATGCCAGAGTCGGTATACGCCGTGTACACACTGGCGGTCCTGTGCCTGGCTGGCCTGGCGCTGGTAATCGGGGACTGGCGCCAGCGTCGGACGCTGATTGTGCTGGTGCTGGCAACCGTGGGGCTGAGCGTCGTGATTGGAGCGGGACTGTTGCTCCCATCCGGGTTTGCGCTCCAGGGTCGATACATCCTGCCGTTTGCTGTTTGCATACCGCTTTTCGCCGGGGAGGTCGTCTGGCAGCAACGGAAATGCCTTCCGCCACTTTGGCGGCTGCGGTTGCTCGGCGGGAGCGCGATCGTCGTTGGCTTGCTGCAGTGCGTTTGCTGGTATCTGAATGCGCGACGCTATGCGGTCGGCTCTCAGGGGCCGATCGGCTTCATTAGTCACTCCGAGTGGTCGCCAGTCCTGGGTTGGGGCCCATGGCTGGCTGTTGCGCTTGCCGGAACGGTCATGGTCGTCGCCTTGGGACTGCCTGGTGAGGCGCGGACGGACGTCTCCAAACGGCGGCTTGCCGCCTGATCGGCGGACGCAAGAAGCCTAATTCGAGCGCCGTTGCATTGAGTGCCGCAACCCGGCAACAGAGCCGTGCCCTCAAGCAACGCCGACGCCCATGACCCCTCGGTGGCGAGCCGGCTTTGGCGAACCCGTGTGGGTGCGCTTCCGCCGTTGCCGGTGGCGAGTGGCTTAATCGCCGCCGCGGTGCTGCTAGCGTTCAACACGATCGACGTCGCCCACTTCCTGTTGGGCTACCCCAAGCGGTCCGACTTCTTCCTCTATCACCTGGCGGCCCGCATCGGCCTGGCGCATGGATGGGCGGAGATGTACGACCCCAATCGCTACATCCTGCAGCTCTGGGCTGAAAGCGGCCGCTGGATGCCCTATTTGAATCCGCCCCCGGTCGCCTGGTTGGTGGCGCCCCTGACGTTCATTCCCTACCCCATCGCGCTGGCCTTCTGGACGACATTCATGGCGGCATGCTTCGTCTTCGCGTGGCGGCTGATGGTGGAAGGCTCGGCGCTGAAGCGGTACGGCCTCCTGCTGGCAGCGTTCGCCCTCTACCTGGTTCCCATGGGAATCCGGCTCGGCCAGATCGTCATGCTGGTCATGGCCGGCGTCGCGCTGTGCTGGTGGCTGTTGCGACACGAGAAGCCATGGCTGGCAGGGCTCGCCCTGGCGGTGATGCTTTTCAAGCCCCAGGGCGCGATCCTGGTGCCGGTCGCCTTACTGATTGCGGGCTACTGGCGAACGGCGGCGAGCTGTGCGGCGGTGGTGGTTCCGGTCGCCGCCATCTCGCTGCTGAGCATGGGAGCCAAGGGCTTTCATGACTGGCAGTACTCCAGCCAGATCGTGCTGCAGTTGCCCGGACTGACGATCCACTCCGTGAACTGGATCCTGGGGAATGGGCTGCTTGCCACGCTGGTTTCGGGGACCGCGCTGCTGGTGACGGCCATCACCGCATGGCGTGTCAGGCGCCGGGGACCCGACCTGCCGATAGCGGTAGGGCTCGCCGGGTCAGGGCTGGTCGTGCCCTACCTGAACATCTACGACCTGACGGCCCTCATCTTGAGCGCCTGGCTGGTCCTTCGGCTGAATCCGCCGGCCTGGGTGAAAGCAGTCATGGTTCTGGGCTTCATCCCGCTCGAGTTTGGCAATGCCAGCTTTGGCGGGCCGCCGGTCCTGGTGGCGCAGGCCGCGTGGCTGCTCACGCTGCTGGTGGTCAGCGCGCAACCACGGCGCATGTGGTTGCCAAAGGCCGAGTTCGCTGGAGGGCGAGCGCGTCGGGTCGTGGTGCTCCCGGCATATCGCGCCGAGAAAACCTTGCGGGACGTGGTCGCCGCCATCCCTAAGGGCGAAGTCGATCGGATCCTGCTAGTGGACGACGCGAGCATCGATCGGACCGCTGAGCTCGCTGTGGAGCTCGGTATCGACGTGATCAAGCATCCCAAGAATCTTGGCTACGGCGGCAACCAGAAGACGTGTTACGCCAATGCCCTGCTGATGGGCGCGGAGGTCGTAGTCATGCTGCACCCGGACGGACAGTACGATCCTGGCCTGGTCCCGGCACTCTGTCGCGCCGTCGAGCAAGGCAAGGGCGATATCGTGTTGGGGTCGCGCTGGCTGGGGCTCGATCCGGCGGCGGCGGGGATGCCGGGATGGAAGCGGCTCGGGAACCGATTCCTGACCGCGACCGAGAATAAGGTGCTGGGACTGCGTTTGTCCGAGTATCACACCGGTTACCGCGCCTATTCCCGCCGGTTCCTCGAGACGATCCCGTTTGCCGAGAACTCTAATGACTTTGTCTTTGACACCCAGGTCCTGGTGCAGGCCGCGGCGTTCGGGTTTCGCATCGGCGAGATCCCGGCGATTGGGAGGTATTTCGAGGACGCCAGCTCGATCGGACTGAAAACCTCGACCGTGTACGGACTGAAGACACTCGGCGCCCTGGCCGTGTACGTGGGCAGTCGCCTTGGTCTCCCGTGCCGCTGGCTGACGCCGACACCAATCGCGATGCGGACGTTCGGGCAGGGTTCGGCGCTGACAGACGAAGCCGCGGCGTGAGTGCTGGCGTTAAGCCCGAGCTAGGGGGTGGCTCCGGAGCCCGGATTCGAACCGGGAACCGTCGCGTTAACAGCGCGCTGCTCTACCGTTGAGCTACTCCGGAACGGCGGGGACAAGTATATAGCCCGCTTCCCGGCCCCTCCTAGCTGGCGATTCGCTGCGGGACCTGGCGGCCGCCATCGCGGCTCCCCCCAAGCCCGGCCGACCCATCGTCACCGGCACGCTGCTCTTCCAGGTACTCGGCGTCGCTGTTGACCAACCAGGGGTCGTAGGCCGACCCGGTGGCGATGTTCCGCGCCACCAGGATGCCCGTCATCATCGAGTGGTCCTGGTTGTTGTAGTGATGCATGCCGTTGCGGCCGACCAACCACAAGTTCGGAAGCGCGCGGCGCAGCCATTCCCGGATCACTTCCAGGTGCTGCTGGTAGGTCGCGTCGTAGACGGGATAAGCCTTCAGTTGCCGGGCGACCGTCCCCGCCTTAACTTCCTCGGCCTTGCAGATGCCAAGCGTTACCAGCTCGCGACGCGCCAGGTCCAGCAACTCAGCGTCTGACGACTTCCAGAGTCCGTCACCCTCGAAGCAGAAGTACTCCATCCCGAGCCCGGTCAGCCCGCTGTCAGACACCATGTCGGCGGAAAAATTCTTGAAGTTGGCGATCCGCCCTACCTTCACTCCGGGATCGTGGACGTAGATCCACTGGTCGGGGAAGACCTCCGCGCGATCAACGACCACGTTGACCGTGATGAAGTCCCGGTAGCCCAACGCCTGAGCGGCTTGCTGGACGATCGACGGCGCCGCTGGCTGCAGCCTGGCGATGAGCTCCCGGATCGGCATCGTGCTGATGAACTCCGATCCGAGCACATCCAGGGAGTTGCCCCGCCGATCCCGCACTACGACCGACAGCACCCGGCCGCCGGCGTGCCGCACCGCCACCACCTCGTGGCCAAGCTGCACCGGATGCCCCGCCTCGGCCAAACGCTGGGCGAAGGCTTCCCACATGTGGCCAGCGCCGCGCCGGGGATAGCGGAAGGAGTCGACGAGTGTCTTGACGATCGCGGCCTCTCCCCCACCCCGTAGCCAGGACGGCAGGACGGCGTTCCGAATCACCTCGAGCAGGTTCAGCCCCTTGATCCGCTGGCCGGCCCAGTCGGCCGACAGCTCGGTGGTCGAGATGCCCCA
>Ga0070732_10002425_pt1 | contig 10093 bp, 11 predicted proteins | sample Coa_R1_5_FD_66449 | JGI IMG/M metagenome (GOLD analysis project Ga0070732, IMG submission 66449) | Surface soil microbial communities from Centralia Pennsylvania, which are recovering from an underground coalmine fire - Coalmine... | ecosystem: Environmental > Terrestrial > Soil > Unclassified ...
GAGGTGTGGGCCATCCCGGAATATCTGTGCGAGATTCCCCACACCAGCATCCTGACGCCCGCGATGGAGCGCCGTCTCGGCCGCATGGATCAACGCTTGTACGACGCGGGGCGCGTGGGCGGAGTGTGTGAGCCTCTGCTCAACCTGAATCGCGTCACGTTATCGAGCGGCGCCGCCGCCACTCGAACAGCATCACGCCCGCCGCGACGCTCACGTTGAGGGAGGCAACCTGCCCCGCCATGGGGATGCGCACCAGGAAATCGCAATGCTTGGCCACGCCTTCGTGGAGGCCCTTCCCTTCGGCGCCGAGCACAATCGCGGACGGCGGCGTGAACTCAAGCTGATCGTAAAGTTCTCCGCCGCGCTGGTCGAGCCCGTAAATCCAGTAGCCGCGCTGCTTCAGCTCCTCCAGCGCCCGGCTCACATTCACCACCCGCACCACCGGCATATAAGCGACCGCTCCGGCCGAGGCTCGGGCCACCGTTTCGGTCAATCCCACGGCGCGCCGCTCCGGGATCACCACGGCCGCGGCTCCGGCGGCATGGGCCGTGCGGATGATCGCACCCAGATTGTGCGGGTCCTCGATCCCGTCCAAGACCACGTGCAACCCACCGCCCGCCGCCGTCTCCTCCAGCGAAGAATACGGCTGGGCAGCGCCGAACGCGACGATGCCTTGATGCGCGGCGCCGTTGGCCGCGCGGTCGAGCTGCTCGCGAGGCTCGAAGCGCACCGGGATGCCGCGCTCCTTGCACAGCGCGATCAATTCCTGCAGCCGCGGGCCTCCCGCGCCCTTGGCCACCAGGACCCGGTCAAGCGCACGGCCGGCGCGCAAGGCTTCACGGACGGGATGGATTCCAGCCAGCGGGAACACTATGATAAGGGTACGCCATGAGTGCGCACACCGACATGGCCGCGGGGCCCATGCAGGAAATTCCGGACAAGCTCTATTTCCGGATCGGGGACGTCGCCCGTCTGGCCGGGATCAAACCCTACGTACTGCGATTCTGGGAGACCGAATTTCCCTCGCTGGGGCCGAAGAAGTCCGGTACCGGGCACCGGCTCTACCGCCGCAAAGACGTAGAGATGGTGTTCGAAATCAAGCGCCTGCTCTACGAGAAGCGCTTTACCATCGAGGGCGCGCGCAAGTTTCTCGAAACTCGCGGCAAGCCCGAACCAGGGCGGTCGGCGGCCAAATCCAAGCGCAGGAAGGCGCAGGGCGATCTGTTCGGCGTCGATCCCGCGCCGGTGCTCGAGAAGGTTCGCAACGAGCTGCGCGCCATCGCCGACATGCTGAAGTAGGAGCGTTTGACGCGCGCGGCTCAGAATCGAGATCCGATCCGTGAGCTGCTTACCGAGCCGCGACCGCGAGGGAGCGGTAACTGCAAGTGTTTTTCCGCAGCCTCTTAAGACACGGGCCGAAGCCGTTAGAATAGAAGCGGCATGATCGACAAGGTTCGTAAGGCGGTATTTCCCGCGGCCGGACTCGGAACCCGCTTTCTCCCGGCGACCAAGGCGCAGCCTAAAGAGATGTTATCGCTGGTCGACAAGCCTTTGATCCAGTACGGCGTCGAGGAAGCGATTCACTCCGGCGTGCAGAACATCATCATCGTCACCGGCCGGGGCAAGACCGCTATTGAGGATCACTTTGACGTGAGCTTCGAGCTCGAGCACCTGCTCGAGACGCGCCACAAAAAGGAATTGCTGGCCACCGTGCGCTCGGTCTCCGACATGATCAATGTCGCCTACGTCCGCCAGAAGGAGGCCCTGGGGCTGGGCCACGCGGTCTTGCGGGCGCGCGAGCTGGTGGGCAATGAACCGTTCGCCGTCATTCTTTCCGATGACGTGATCGATGCCGAGACTCCTTGCCTGCGCCAGTTGCTCGACGTGTATGAGTTTTACACCGCGCCGGTGGTGGCGCTGATGGAGGTGCCGCGCGAGAACATCTCCGCCTACGGCGTAGTGGACGCCGAGCCAGTGGCCCATAACGGCGGGCGCGACCGGCTGTACCGCATTCGCAACCTGGTGGAAAAGCCCAAGGCCGCCGATGCGCCGTCTAATCTCGCCATCATCGGGCGCTATGTGCTGACGCCCGATATTTTCTCGTCGCTGGAGGCCATCGGGCCCGGCAGCGGCGGTGAGATTCAGTTGACCGACGGTCTGAAACACGTGCTCCGGAGCCGTCCGATTTACGGCTATCGCTTTGAAGGCAAGCGCTACGATGCCGGCGACAAGCTGGGCTTCCTCGAAGCCACCGTCGAGTTCGCGTTGAAGCGCCACGATCTGGGCGAGCAGTTCCGGCAGTATTTGAAGAGTCTGGCCTTGTGATGTTAGCAACGTGATCTTAGGAACGTGATGTTACGAAACGGAATGAGAGCGTGGGTGGCGCTGGCGCTGGCGGCATCGGCTTCGGCCGGTGTCGTTGAAAACGTACTGGCCGCTCTCTCGAAAGGCAGCGAGGGCGGCGCGATCGCCGAGCTGCGCACCTATAGCGCTTCCCATGGAGCGACGCCGGAGCTGCTGGAAGCCATGAGCTGGCTGGCGCGAGCCGAGCTGGAAAGCCGCAACTATCCCGCCGCCCAAGGCTACTCGCAGCAGACCTACGATCTGTGCGTGGCGCAGTTGAAGAAACGCCCGCTCGATCAGGAATCCCACTTGCCGATCGCCCTGGGCGCGGCCATCGAGGTCCAGGCCGGCGTCATGGCCGCACAAGGCCGCCGCAGCGAGGCCGTGACGTATCTTCAGCAGCAGGAGCAGAGCTATGCGGCCACCTCCGTCCGCACGCGCATCCACAAGAACATCCTGCTGCTGACGCTGGAGGGCAAGCCCGCTCCCCCGCTCGATCGTTTGATCCTGCCCAGGGGCAAGCCAGCCCTGCTGTTCTTCTGGGCCCACTGGTGCCCCGACTGCAAAGCGGAAATCCCCATCCTGGCGCGGATCAAGTCGGAGTTCACGCCTCAGGGACTGGTGTTCCTCGCCCCGACTCAGAAGTACGGTTACGTCGCCGGAGGCGCGGACGCGACTCCGGCGGTGGAGACGGCGTATATCGAGCAGGTCCGGCAGCGCTACTATGCCGGTCTGATCGACGCGCCTGCCGCGGTGAGCGAAGCGAATTTCTCGCGCTACGGCGCCAGCACCACTCCCACGCTGGTGGTGGTGGATCGCACCGGCATCGTGCGGCTGTACCATCCGGGAGCGATGAACTACGCGGAGCTGCGCCAGGCGGTGGCGCGGGTGGTGCAGCCTGAGAAAAACGCTGGGTCAAAATAGAAACGGGCGCGGCCAAATAGAAACGCGGCGCCCAAATAAAAACGGCCCCGATTGCTCGGGGCCGGTCAACTAAAACTCGCTAGTGCGAGCCGCTAGCTACTTTTTCTTCTTCGGAGCAGCTTTCTTCTTCGCGGCCGCTTTCTTCTTGGTTGCGTTCTTCATTGATTGATTCTCCCTTTACATCGAAATACGCGCCACTCAATGGAGCGCGCGCTTGTGTCCCCTTTATAAGGTGCTTTGCATGGAAAGTCAAGAAAAAAATGAGGCGCGCGAGAGGGACGCCCCCTGGCCTCCGGCGCGCGAGCCAGGCCCGCGGCACGGAAAAACGTAAATGAGTAGAATTGTTTTAGGTGATCTGCGCCCGATGATGACGTTCCGAAGGCCGATTCACGCGGGTTTCGCGCTACTCGCGTTATTCGTGTGCGGAGCGGCCGGATGCGCGCGGCGCTCCGCGCGCGTTCCAACTCCGCCGGCGCCGGCCCGCGTTGGAGCCATCGAGACCGGCGTCGCAAGCTGGTACGGAGTCCCGTACCATGGCCGCCGCGCGGCCTCCGGCGAGATCTACGACATGGAGCAGCTCACCGCCGCGCACCGCAGCCTTCCCTTCGAGACCTGGGTCGAGGTCACCAACCTCTCCAATGGAAGAAGCGTCGGCGTCCGTATCAACGATCGCGGTCCGTTCGTGCGCGGGCGCGTCATCGATCTGTCGCAGGCCGCGGCGCGCGATATTGGAATGCTCGGTCCGGGGACCGCTCGCGTACAACTGCGAGTGATCGCGCCGCCGTCCGGAACGCGGCTCGAGTCTCCGCCGAAAGCCTCGACGCCGGTGGCCTGGTATGCGGTGCAGGCCGGAGCTTTCGCCGATCGAAATCGCGCCGAGTCCCTGAGCGCCGCCATGGTCGAGGCATTTGCCGAGGCGCGTGTGGTTCAGGGCGGCGGCACGCCTCCGCTGTGGCACGTGCTGGTCGGCCGGGAAATGACCATCGAGCAGGCCAACGAGCTCGCCGCGAGAGTCCGCCGGGAGGTCGGCCAGGCGGCGGTCGTTCCGGAACGCCCCACCCCCCAATAGGGGATTAGCCCACCCCCACTTTACTTACCCCATTTCTCGGTCGGCGGGTCTTGAGAAAGTTCCGAATCGACCGTAGAGTTTAGCTTTGGGAAACGCACTCTACATTAAACAGCCCAAAACGCCCGGAGCGAGAATGCTAGCGCCACTTGAAGAGAGCCGTCACGTCCTGGTAGGTCAATCCGTTCGTACACGGCAAGTTCTGCGATTGATGGAGAAACTCGGGAAATGCCGTTGGCCGGCGCTCCTGCTGGGCGAAACCGGAACGGGGAAGGAAGTGGTCGCCCGCGGTATCCATACTATAAGCGATGCCGGCCCGTTTGTGACCATCGATTGCTCCTCCATGGTGGGTCCGCTGATGGAGAGCGAGTTGTTCGGGCACGTGAAAGGCGCTTTCACGGGCGCGGCCACCACCAAAATCGGGCTAATTGAAAGCGCCAACGGCGGGACGGCCTTTTTCGATGAAATCGGCGAACTGCCGCTGGATCTGCAAGCCAAGCTCCTGCGTGTGTTGCAGGAAAAGGAGTTCCGTCCGGTGGGCTCGCTCACCGCGCGGCGTTCCGACTTCCGCATCATCGCCGCCAGCAACCGCGATCTGGCCAAGGAAGTCGAAAAAGGGACCTTCCGGCGCGACTTGTTCTTTCGCCTCAATGTGATCAACATCAGACTCTCTCCGCTGCGGGATCGGAAAGAGGACATTCCGGCGCTGGTCAACCATTTCCTCACTCGGGTGGGCGGCAATTACACGTTGACCGCCGAGACCCTGGAGGTGATGCTCTCCTACGAGTGGCCCGGCAATGTTCGCGAGCTCGAAAATTGCATCCAGCACATGGTGGCCATCAACTCCGGGCCACTGCTGCACGTCGCGGATCTTCCCTCGAACTTGCAGAACCATCTGCTGGAAAAGAAATCGCAGTACCTCATGGCCGCCGCGTCGGCCCGGCCCGCGGCCATGCGCTCCGAGCAGGATGGCCCGGAACCGAACGCTTTGCCCGATGCGGCCGGGCCGCAACCATTCGCCACCGTGATCCCGTTAGGCGAACTGGAACGCCGCGCCATCGTCAACGCCCTCGAATATACCAAGGGCGATCGCGCGGTAGCCGCGCATCTGCTCGGCATTGGCCGCACCACCCTGTATCGCAAGCTTAAGGAATATCAGCTCGCCAGTTAATGTGAGACTGCGGGGCCGGGAATCGCACTAATCTCTGATGAGCCTGCGGGTCCTGCTGGTCGAATCCGACGTGGAGGATGTCCTGTTCCTCCAGGAGGCTCTGGCCGAGATCGAGGGCGGGCGATACTGGAGCAACTGGGTCCCCATTGAAACGCTTCACGCGGATACTTGGGCCAAAGCCGGCACGATTCTTGCCAATGAACTCCTGGACCTGCTCCTGCTCGATCTGGATCTGACGGACGTCCAGGGTGCGGAAACCTTCCGGCGCGCGCAGGCAGCGGCTCCCCAGGTCCCGGTCATTCTGCTCACCTGCGCCGAAGACGCCGAAGTGGCCGCCCGGCTGGTTCGCGATGGGGCTCAGGATTTTCTGATCAAGAAGCAGATCGATTGCGCTCCCCTGGCCCATGCCATGCGGAACGCCATTGAACGCCATCGGCTGCTCTCCGCCACGCGGGCGTCCTCCATGATCGATTCGATGACGGGCCTGCCCAACCGCGGCGGGTTTCTGACTTTTGCCGACCGCGACCGCAAGCTGGCGGAGCGGCTCGGCCGGCGTCTGATGGTCCTGGTGGCCGAACCGAAGAACCTTTCCGAAATCACGGCCGCCTACGGGGAACAGCGCCGCGATCTCACTCTGATTGAGGCCGCCGATCATCTGCGCGGCCTGGTGGGACCGGCGGACCTGGTCGCCCGGATCACCCCAACGCGCTTCGCGCTCACCATTTTCGATACCGACGTCGAGCCGGTCGAGGCCGCCTGGGCCCGTTTCCACTCCACCACCGCCGCCCATCGGATCGGCATCGGCGCCGCGATTTTCGATGCCGCACACCCGGCTTCGCTCGATGTCCTGATCGATCAGGCTGAGTCCGACCTGGCTCCCGCCGCCATGGCCGTGCGCCGCTAGCCACCCTCTTGCTGCGCGCCGCCAACGACTTTCTTGCTGTGTTCCGCTAACCGCTTTCTTGCTGTACGCCACCAACCCCTATCTTGCCGTGCGCCGCTAACCGCTCTCTTGCTGTGCGCCGCTGACCGCCCTCTTGCTGCCCGCCGCTACCGCTTTCTTGCTGCGCGCCGCTAACCGCCCTCTTGCTGCGCGCCGCTAACCGCTTTCTTGCTGTGCGCCGCCAACCGCTTTCTTGCTGTGTGCCGGTAGGAGGCGGACTTGTCCGCCTCTGGGTCGCACATGTGCGACCCCTACGCGGGTTTGCGCGCGGTCAGCAACAGGTTCTCGCCGAACAGCAGTGCCCGGCTCGAGAGCGTGCGCCGGATCTCACGGTTCCGCGCGCGCTGGGCCGGATTCTTCTCCTTCCGGAATGCCATCCGCGTGTACAGCGACATCCACGGCGCCAGAATCGAGTACGCGTAACTGACCGGCTTCACGTGCGTGCAATCGGCCGCAGTCAGCACGAAGCCCGAAGTGTGCAGCGCATACCGCAGATCGGAAAAAGTGGAAAGTCCGATGTGATGCAGCGGGTGACGGCCGGATTCGTTCAGCGGACGCGGGTCTTTATGAAAGAAGCCGCTCCCCAGAAAACGCACGCGCGAACGCAGCGAGACGATGTTCGGCGTGGTGAGCACCAATGTTCCGCCGGGGCGCAGGACGCGCCGCGCTTCGCGCAGAAACGCGTAGCGATTTTCCAGATGCTCGATGCCCTCCACGCAGAAAACGGCATCGAAGCTCGCATCGGGACAAGGCAGGTGACGGTTGAAGTCGGCGATCAGAAACCGCTCGGCGAGAAACGGCTGCGCGCCGCACTCGGCATCGACATCCGCCCCCCAGGCGTCGAAGCCGTTTTTCGCAAGCGCCTGGCAGAGCGCTCCCGCTCCGCAGGGAGCGTCCAGAACTTGCGCGCCGGCGCGCAGTCTTAACGACGGAATACGCTTCAGAACGGCTTTCTGAATCGTGGATAACGGCTCCATGTTGGCGGGGCGCATCCATCGTACCCTGCGCTAAGATATGAGGGCAACCTGCGCAGGCTCTTCCTCTCGCGACATGCCCACCATCGGGCTGGATGCCACTTACATCGTCGACGCCAAGCCAACCGGTACGGCCACATACTGCCGGTCGCTGGTCCGGTCTCTGGCCGCGCTCGGCGCGCCGCACCGCTTTGTAGTCTGCTACCGGCTGTCGCGTTTCAAGAACCGCCGTCAGTTCCGCGCACCACTTGAAGGAATAAACACAACCAACTTCTCCGTACAGCCTTACCAGCCGCCGCTCACCTTCTGGCTGCCCTGGCGGGTGGATGTGTTTCACAACCTCGGCCAACGTCCGCCGGCGTTCCGCTTCAAGCGCGAGGTGGTCACCGTTCACGATGTGTTTCCCATCAGCGGCGGCGATTACTCCACTCCGGAATTTCAGCGCAAGTTTTCAGCGTTGCTCCGCCAGGCAGCCGAGCGGGCCAGCCGCATCATCACGCTGTCGGAATACACGGCGTCCCAGGTTGTCCTGCATTGTGGCGTCGAGAGAAGCCGTATCCGCGTGGTGCCCGGCGGCGTATGGCCCCAGACCCATGCGCTGTCGCCCGGAGACGCCGCGCGGGAACGGGCCCGCATCGTGGGCGACGGCCACGAAATGCTGCTCATGGTGGGCGTGATCGATAACCGCAAGAACGTCGTCAATGCCCTGCGCGCCTTGCAACTTCTCCCGCCGCGCTACCGGCTGGTTCTGGCCGGCGGCAATGGCTATGGAAGCGAGGCCGTGCATGCCTTCATCGCGTCGCAGCGTCTGGAGGAGCGCGCCAAGGTGCTGGGATACGTCGCATCGGAAGCCCTGGCGAACTTGTACGACAGCGCCAGCGCGCTCCTGTTTCCTTCCCTCGAGGAAGGCTTCGGATTTCCGGTTCTGGAAGCGATGGCTCGCGGCCTGCCGGTGGTGACCTCGAACACGTCTTCGCTCCCGGAGGTGGGGGGCGATGCCGCACTCTACGCCGACCCTCGCGACCCGCACAGCATCGCGCGGGAAGCGGCCCGGGCCGTGGAAGATCCCGAACTTCGCCAGGAGATGATTCGCAAAGGCGTGCTGCGGTCCCGCGAGTTCACCTGGGAACGCACCGCGCGCGAAACACTGCGGGTCTATGAAGAGTTGCTGGCGTAACCGCATTCCACGCGGGCAAGGCATTGCCTCGCCCCCACCTCCGCGCCGTGTAGGGACCGGGCATGCCCGGCTCGCTAAGGCCTGGACTTCGACAGCTCGCTTGCTTCCGTCCGGGCCGCCCGGTGCAGGTCGCCTAACTTCGAACCGGTCACTACCAGCGAGATTGCCCCGCCGATCAGCAGCGGCAGGGTCACAATCGCCCACAGAACCAGCGAAAAACGGCCGGCTTCATCCGGTACTACGTTGAAAATATAGATCAGGCTTTCGCGCGTCATAAGCTGATAAATCCCCAGGTTCCCCGGAGCCTGTGGTATCACACCGCCCAACCGCAGGATCACCATCAGCCCGAACGCGGTCGTAAGAGACAAATCGAACCCATAGCCCCGGAATGAGGCGTATATCGGAATCACTCCCAGCAGGAGATAAGGCAGGCTCTGCACAAAGGCGGCAAAAAGATAGCGCGAGTGCCCGATGATCTCCAGATCCTCACACAGGATCCGCAGTTGCCTCCGCCAGGGTTTGGTCGATTGAGCTGGGCCGCTCTTGTAGTGGTGGAACATCGCCCCGCCCAGCGCCGCGGCCAGCACCAGGACCACAATCGCCAACACGTATCCCCCGTCCACCAGGTAGCGGAGCCGGTGTGGAATAGGAATGAGGCGGAGCATCGCAAACAGGCACACCGATAGCCAGATGCCGTCGAACACGCGCTCGATCAAGGCGCTGGTGAGCGAAACGGAGAAGGGAAGCGCCGCCTCTTTCGTCTCGAGCGCCGTTTCTTTCGTCAGAAGATAGCAGCGCAGTACTTCGCCCACCCGGAAGGGCAGCACTTCGTTGGCGAACAGGCCCACATAAATGGCCCGCACGGTGTCCCAGTACCGGAGGCGCACCACCGGGCGCAGCAGGATGCGCCAGCGCATCGCGTGCCAGAAGTACATCACCACGTCGGCGATCACCGCCACGGCCACCCACCACCAGTTCATGGAGGCCAGGTCGTCTTTGAGTTCGCCCAGCTTGGCGTCCCGGAGCGCCCAAACGAGACAGCCGATGGAAACGAGGTTAATTACAACTAGCAACACCCGGGACCGAATGCCGCTCGATTTCTTCTCCCCCAAATCTCTATGATAGCGTGCACCAACCATCCACTTGCGCGTGCCAGGGCTGTGCCGCACGGCTAGCGGAAGTATTTTCCCGCCAACGCGGGATCGGCCGTCACTGCCTTGCTCCAGGCCTGCTTCGCGTCGTCCTCTTTGCCGGCCGCGTGCAGCGTATGGCCCAGATTCAGCAAAGCTTCCGAGAAGTTGGGCTTGAGGTCCGCGGCGGACTGATAGCACTCCGCCGCCGCTTGATTTTGCCCGGTGGACTGCAGCAGCAGACCAAGGTTGTAGGACACCTCCGGCGAGTGGGCGCCGAGCGCGGTCAGTTTGCGGTGCAGTTCCAGGGCCCCGGCATGGTCTTTACGCTCAATCGCGATGGCCGTGAGCCCCAGCATCGCATC
>Ga0070732_10002426_pt1 | contig 10085 bp, 8 predicted proteins | sample Coa_R1_5_FD_66449 | JGI IMG/M metagenome (GOLD analysis project Ga0070732, IMG submission 66449) | Surface soil microbial communities from Centralia Pennsylvania, which are recovering from an underground coalmine fire - Coalmine... | ecosystem: Environmental > Terrestrial > Soil > Unclassified ...
AGGAGGCGCGCTTCAGGACTCCGAAGTTTTCGCGCGAAACTCTGGCGGCCGCGCTCGGCTTGCGCCCGAGCGACATCGATTCCGATCTGCCAATTGAATGCGTCTCCACGGGAATTTTTAATTTGATGGTTCCGCTGCGAGGCAAACCAACGCTGAAGCGCATCCACATGAACATGCGCGCGCTGTTTCATGTGCTCAATGGCAACAGCACGATGGCCTATTGCTTCGCGCTCGGCGGGCGCGGGAAGGCCTTCGCGCGCGGGATGCTGCCATGGGAAATCTTTGAGGATCCAGCGACGGGATCGGCGGGCGGTTCACTCGGCGCGTATCTTGTGCGCCACAATAAGCTCAAAGCGGGCGAACATCTCTCGATAACGCAAGGCGTGGAAATGGGAAGGCCCAGCGAAATTTATGTCGAAGTTGCGAGTGAAAAAGGAAAGCTCGTGCCGCGCGTCAGCGGTTCAGCCGTGCGTATCTTCGAAGGCCATATAGATTTCTGATCGGTCCCCGGTTCGTTAAATCACATAGCCCCGACGCACAAAAAAGGCCGACTCGCACGGAGCCGGCCTTTTTTTTCATCATCGAGAACGATCGTCGTGCGGCCTAGCCGTTCGCCTCCGCCCCAACTAGCGCCCCCGGCGACGCTGCCGCACATCGTGACGCACATCGCGTCGATCGTGACGAATATCGCGGCGGTCGGCGCGAGCATCACGTTTGTCCCGGCGGATATCGCGAGTATCGGCGTTGCGGTCCTTACGGTCGCTGCGAATGTCGCGCCGCAGAGCCTGCGATCGCTTGCTGTCAACGCCGTTCCTGGCATTGGACCTCGCAAGTTGGCGCTTGTCCTTGTTAATGTCGCGTTGATCGGCATTCCGGTCGCGGCGGTCACTTCGAATATCGGTTCTGTCGGCTCGCACATCGCGTCTGTCCTGGCGAATGTCCTTGCGGTCATTGTGAATGTCGCCCGGTTGCGCGCTGCTGGTGGCGGACTGCGGCGGAGTGGCCGAAGATTGGGCCCACGCCCCAGCCGAAAGCAGGCCGGCAGCGGCCAATGTGAAAATACTTCGTCGGATCATCGTCTCGATCTTCATGTCGTTCTCTCCTTGGGCTAGGTAAATATCACTTGCCTACCATTGAACACCGTGAAATGCGAAAAGTTGCGGAAGCCTGGTAGGAAGCTGCATTCGTGCCAGAAATGCCTATAAACGCGCGCAAAAAAAGGGGATCTACAAACCGAGCCGTTTGGCAGAAAGCACACTACGAGATCACTGAATCTCATGGCAGGCGGAATTTCTATTCTTTGATTCTTGTTATTTTGGTTTTGGTTGATCGAGGGATTTCGAAGCGGCGTCGAGGATTCCGTTGAGAAAGCGCGCGGATTCAGCCGTCGAAAATTTCTTGGCGAGCTCGAGCGCTTCGACGATGACGACCTTCACGGGCGCCGTGCCGGAGCGCAGTTCATAAATCGCCAGTCGCAAGATGCCGCGGTCAATTTCGGGCATGCGTTCGATGCGCCAATTCTTGGAGAGCATTTCGATCGTGGTGTCGTTTGCTTCCGCCTGCGCCGCGGCGCCCTCAAAAAGCTGATTGGCGAAACGCCGCGTCGATTCCGCCGCGGGTGCGGATTTCCAGAAGGATTCCTCAACGCGCGCCGGCGATTTGTGGTTCATGTCCCACTGGAAAAGCATCTGCAGGGCGCACTCGCGGGATTTTCGGCGAAGGGTCATTTCGCGCGGCGTTTTCCGTGGCGTGCGCGCGACTTCGATTTGCCGGTCTCGTTTAATTTTCGTGCTGACGCCAGCTTCGGCAGCAGATTCGCCATTTCAATTGCGGCGAGCCCCGCGTCGAAGCCTTTATTGCCACTCTTGAGGCCCGCGCGGTCGATGGCCTGTTCGAGCGTCTCGCAGGTCAGCACGCAGAACGCCATCGGCACGCCCGTGTCGAGTTGCGCGATTTGCACGCCGCGCGCGACTTCCGCGCAGACATGTTCGAAGTGCGCCGTCTCGCCGCGCAAAACGCAACCGATGCAAATGATCGCGTCGCAACGGCCGGACGCGCCGAGTTTTTTCGCGGCGATGGGAATTTCGAGCGAGCCCGGAACGTGAACGACTTCGATTTGTTCTTCCTTCGCGCCCGCGCGTTGGAACGCGTCGAGCGCGCCAGCGAGAAGGCGGTCCGTGATGAAACTGTTGAAGCGGCTGACGACAATTCCGAAGCGCAGCCCCGCGGCGGAAAGTTCGCCTTGAACCGGTTTGGGCTGGAGCTTTCCGGGCCTTTTTTCAGGCCTCTTGTGTGGCATCGCGCTATTTTCCTTTGAACTGCGCGGGACGCTTCTCGATGAACGCGCGCGTGCCTTCGCGCATGTCTTCGGTAGCACAACAGAGGCCGAAGAGTGTGGCTTCGAGGAACAGTCCTTCTTCCTGCGCCATTTCCATTCCGTGCTCCACAGCTTCCATGGCGAACTTGACGGCGAGCGGCGCGTTGGCCGCGATTTTCTTCGCGATGGATTCGGCGGCGGGAATTAATTCCGCTTGCTCGACAACGCGATTCACCAAGCCGACACGCAAGGCCTCATCGGCGGAAATCATTTCGCCGGAGAGAATCAATTCGTGCGCGATCCCCTTGCCGCACAGGCGCGCGAGCCGTTGCGAACCTCCGTATCCCGGAATGATGCCGAGTTTCACTTCGGGCTGCCCGAGGCGGGCATTCTTGCTCGCGATGCGCATGGTGCACGAAAGCGCCAGCTCGCAACCCCCTCCCAGCGCGAATCCGTTGATTGCCGCAATCGAAGGCTTGCCCATTGTTTCCAGACGGTGAAATATTTCCTGGCCGAAAAGCGAAAAGTCTTTTCCGTCGACGGGCGTGCGCTGGGCGAGTTCGTTGATGTCCGCGCCCGCGACAAATGATTTTTCGCCTGCGCCCGTGAGAATCAGCGCACGGACGGACGAATCCTCGCGCGCGCGGTTTAACGCGTCGCCCAATTCCTCGACCGTTTTGCGATTCAGCGCGTTCAATACTTTCGGACGGTTGAACGTGATGTAGGCGATCTGATCTTTTATTTCGAACAGCAGATTTTCATAGGCCATGGGCTGGGCTCCGTCGCTCGATTTTTGCGCACTACGTGACGCATTACGTAAGTTGTATTGCTTTCGGCTTGGCCGGGTCCGAATAATCGTAAAAGCCGCGGCCCGCCTTGCGCCCGTTCCATCCGGCGAGAACCATGCGCTTCAGCAACGGCGGCGGCGCGAAACGCGCTTCCTTGAATTCGTCGAACATGATGTTCGCGATGTAATACGTCGTGTCGTTGCCGACGAAATCCAGCAGCGTCAGCGGGCCCATGGGATAACCGCAGCCCAGCTTCATCGAATTGTCGATGTCTTCGATGGACGCGACTCCCCCTTCCAGCACGCGCACGGCGTCGAGAAGATACGGCACCAGCAGCCGATTCACAATGAAGCCCGTGCGATCCGAAGTGCGCACCGGCACTTTTCCCAACCGGCCCGCGAACACAACCGCTTCCTCGTACACTTTTGGATCCGTGGCGATGGTGCGAATCACTTCGACCAGCTTCATCAACGGCACCGGATTAAAAAAATGCAGCCCGATGAAGCGGTCCGGGCGCGCGGTCATGAATGCCATCTCCGTGATCGAGAGCGACGACGTGTTGCTCGCAAAGATCGCGTCCTTCGGGCAAATTTTATCGAGCGCGGAGTAAAGCTCTCGTTTGTCCGGCAACTGCTCGATAATCGCTTCGACCACCAAGTCGGAGTCCTTCAAATCTTCGAGCTTCGTTGTTCCGCGCAAACGGCCGCGCGCAGCGTCGCGACCCGCCGCCGAAAGCGTTCCCTTTTCGACGAATTTATTCAAGCTCTTGTCGATCGACGCGAGACCTTTATTCAGCCGCTCCTCGCTGACTTCGCGAACCACAACCGTGCAGCCCGCCTGCGCGGCAATCTGCGCGATTCCCGATCCCATCAGGCCGCAGCCTACGACTCCCACTTTTTCGATGGCCATTCATTCTCCTTCTTGGAATTAGAATTCTCTGTCATTCAAAAAGACTACGACATTGATTCGACGATCATCGCGATTCCCTGCCCTCCACCGATGCACGCTGTCGCGAGGCCGTAACGCTGATTGCGCCGCCGCAATTCGAGCAGCAGCGTGAGAACCAGCCGCGTGCCCGTGGCGCCGAGCGGATGGCCAAGCGCAATGGCTCCCCCGTTGACGTTCGTCTTGTCGCGATTAAGGCCCAGCACTTTTTCAACGGCCAAATACTGCGGCGAAAATGCTTCGTTCACTTCGATCAAATCAATTTGGTCAAGCGTTAGCCCGGCGAGTTCCAGAGCTTTGCGCGTCGAGGGAACCGGACCGATGCCCATGAGTTTCGGCTCGACTCCGGCTGTGGCCCACGAAACAATCCTGCCAAGCGGTTTCCATCCGCGATCCTTCGCGGCCTTCGCGTGCGTCAAAACAACGGCCGCGGCGCCATCAACAATTCCGCTGGCATTTCCGGCCGTGACGATTCCATCTTTGCGAAAGGCGGGCGGGAGCGCCGAAAGAGTCTCCATCGTCGTCTCGGGGCGGCGGTGATCGTCCTGCGACACCATGTGCGCCTTCTTGCCTTTGCCGACTTCGACGGGAACAATTTCTTCTTTCATTCTGCAGGCGCGAAACGCGGCCTCCGCCGCTTGCTGGCTGCGGAGCGCATATTCGTCGGCCGCTTGACGCGTTATGCCGTGCTCCAGCGCCAGATTTTCCGCCGTGTCGGACATCGTGCAGCCGCTGATTGGATCGTAAAGGCCGGACATCAGCGAGTCTTCGAGCTTGCCTTCGCCCAGACGGAAACCCGTGCGGGCCCCGCGAATCACGTGCGGGCACTGCGTCATATTTTCCATTCCGCCGGCGAGAACTGTTTTGGCTTCGCCAAGAAGAATGCGTTGCGCTGCCTGGCTGATCGATTCGACGCCGGAGCCGCAAAGCCGGTTCACGGTGACGGCGGGTGTTTCAATTTTGAGACCCGTCTTCAATCCGACGTGACGCGCGCCATAAATCGCGTCCGCGCTCGTTTGCATCACGTTGCCGAATACCACGTGCTCGATCTCGCCAGGCTCGACGTTCGAGCGTTTCACCGCTTCCTTTGCGGCCGCCACGCCCAGATCGATGGCGGTGACCCCTGCAAATTCGCCGTTGTAGCGCGCCATCGGCGTACGCGCTCCGGCGAGAATCACCACGTCCGTGGGAAACATGATTCCTCCTCGATATATGGTTCTCTCTATGAATTAATTCGATTGCGGCGCGGCCAGCGTGACCACCGCATTGCCGCCGCGATGCCTGATTTCGTCCAGTCCAACTTCCGCCCGATTGATCCATTCCGTCACGCGATCTTCGTTTTCGTCTGTCGCGCGCGCGCCGGCATCGGCCACCACCGCGCTCAAACTGACTGCGGCTCCGGCCCAAGAGGGCCGCACCTGCGCCGCAGCCTGCCGTAGTTTTTCCGCGAACGGTTCTCCCTTTTCGCGCGGCGTGTCCGGCAACACGAAAGCCAGAGACCACGCTGTGTACTTCACGGCCAGATCTCCCTGACGGATCAACGGTTCGAGCGCCCGAGCCATCTGGTTCATGTACGCTTCTAGGGCCGCGTCGCCCTCCTGCCGCAATATTTCTGCGCCGCGATCCATTTGCAAAATCACCAGGGTGAGCGGCGTGCCCTGCACGCGTGATCGCTTCGATTCCGCCAGCAAACAATCAATGTAAGCCCCGCGTCCCAGTAATCCCGTTTTTTCATCCGCCACGGCGAGCGTGCGCACCAGCGAACGCAAACGCGTGTGATTCACGGAAATCATCACCTGGTCGCCGACGGCTTGTAGAAAATAGCTCTCGTTCGGTTTCCATTCGCGCGACGAGGCATCGCCGATAAACAGCACCCCGGCCGCCGCTTGCGTATCCTTATCCGTCAGCGCGACGCCCAGGACGGTATCCACTTCCAATTCTCGCAACTCGCGGAGCTGCTCGGACGTGGTTGAGATGCCCCCGATTGCATCCTGGCGCGAACTCGAGAGCCGCGTAGCGACTTTCGCCAGCACCCCGGCGCCCGCCGGCTTCAATCCGGGAGACGCATATTCCGCCGTCATCTGCGGCGTTTCGCCCGGCGCGCCAATCACGGCAACGCAGCGGCGCACGCTGAGATACTTGCCGATTTCGCGCACCGCCGTGCCGAGCACTTCGCGCGGAGTCACTTCCCGGTACATTAAGCGCGTCACTTCCGCGATCTCCGCCAAATCGCGATGGGTGTCGGCTGCGGAAGAAACACTTGGGGCGGCCTGCGCTGGCGCGGCAGGGGCCTGCTTGGCGCGAGTGCGCGTTCCTTTAGGCCACCAGTTCGCGCGCTCATAAAGCATCCGCAAACGCTCGTTGCGCTCCTCGTCGCCGGGAAACTGCTCCGCGATTCGTTCCAGACGCTCGGTCGCCTTGCCGTGCAGCGAGTACTGCAGGAAAATTTCTGCCTGAACGATCAGGTCGTCCAGTGCGCGCTGGGATTTTTCCTCCTCGGTCGCCGGCGCGCGCGCCGCATCGCCTATCCCGCCCGTTCCCAGCGAAGCCGACGTCTGCGCATTGCCGGAAGCTTTTGCCGCGCGGGCATTGATGCTGCGTAGAAATGACGCGCTCGCCTTGCCTTCCAGCTTCGAAATGCGTTCGTGAATGCGATAATCGTACGGGTCGATTTCAACCAGGCGGTCAAGGGCCTCGCACGCCGCCGGAATTTTATTGCCCTCGACGTCCAGGTCAAACAATCGAACCAGTGCGTCGAAATATTTCACTTCGCGATTCATGGAATCGTATAGCTTCGCCGAGAATTCCGCGAAGGCAAGCGACTTCGGATTGGCATCCACGAGCTGATCGACGGACGAAGCGAAAGTGCTCTCCGATCGAGCTGCAAACATCCATTCCTTCGTCTGCTCCAGCACGGCGATGGCTTTTTCATCGGCGCCAGACTGCACATAGCGCGCCGCCAGTTCGAATAATTTGTCGAAACTGTCGGGCTTTTGTTTGCACACGGCAAAAAGCATTTCCCGCGCCGTGTCGAGCTGGCCCGTTTGCAGTAACGCCTCGCCATACAGCGCCAGAAACGCCGTGTCGGAAGCGTCGGGCGGAGCAAAAGGCCGGAGCAGCTCGACGGCCTTCGCGGCGTCGCCTCCATGGAGCCGCGCATCCGCAAACAACAATGCCACGCTGCGATCCGCGGGGGTCAGCCGGTGAGCATTTGCGAAAAGCGCAACGGCGCGTTCGGCGTCACCTGCGGCCTGCGTTAATTGCGCCGCGCGCAGATATGCCCGGCCGCTTGTCTCGGCGTTTCCGAGCTTTTCGGCAAGCTCGGCAAGTCGCGTCTGGCGGTCCGGATTTTCAGGATCGAGCTGCGCGACCTTCTGAAGGCACTCGAACTCCGACTTCAAGTCACTTTGATCGCGGAATTGTTGCGCAGCGGTCGAGTAAAACTCAATGGCTTCAGGAGTCTTGTTTTGCTTCTGCAGCACGAACGCATAGCGCGCCAGGCGGCTCGGCGGTTGCGGATAGGTTTTCAAGTGCCGCGTGAAGATCGCCGACGCGCGCGCCGTGTCTCCCGATTCCACCAACTTGTCAAACTGCAAACCGAAAAAATGACCGGCCTGAACCAGATCCCCCACGCGCGCATACAGATCCGCGAGCATCTGAACCGCTTCCGGCTGTCCCGGCGAGATTTCGATCACCGACTGGTACTCCGCGATGGCGTCCTGGAGTTTATTTTTCTCCAAGTGTTTGCGGGCCCGGTCGAGATGCTTGGTGATTTCCTGATTCATGCTTTTCGTGGCGTCTTCAGGGACGCGATGGGCTTCCGGGTGAACAATAGTCTCGCCGGCAAAAACTCCTGAAACTGGAAAATGACCCCGTGTCAGCGCTTAAACAATATACCGGACGCACGCACACGCTCAAAATGGGAATTTGGCTGCCGTCCACATGCACATCAGCGCAAAGGAGAGTTCCCGAAGAACAGCCTTCCCGCGCAGTTCCCGTTGCAAATGGCATTCTGCTTTAGCGACTGCCGTTGCCGAATGCGCGCGCCGTTGCTACGATACGCGACGCCATGATACCCATGCGCGAGTTGCTCACTTGGCTGCGCGAACGCGAGCCCGCGATGGTGCGCCTGCTGGGCCGAATGGTCGAGATCGAGTCGCCGAGCCACAACAAGGCCGCTGTCAATCGCTTCGGGGCAATGATCGCGTCGGAATGGAAGCGACGCGGTGCGCGCACCAGATTGCTGCGCCAGCGCAACTTTGGCGATCATGTTCGCGCCGAGATCTGGTTTGGACGTGGCCGCCCGGAGGGGCAAGTCCTCATCCTCGGCCATCTCGATACCGTCTATCCCGTCGGGACGCTCGCCCAGATGCCTTTCCGCATGACGCGAGGCCGCGCCTGGGGTCCCGGTACATTCGATATGAAAGGTGGACACGCCATCGCGCTATTTGCCGTCGACGCGTTACGAGCATTAGGCGTCCCGATGCAAAAAAAAGTAGTCTTTCTCTGGACGTCCGATGAAGAAGTCGGCAGCACGGTTTCGCGTCGCGCAATCGAAGCGGCCGCAAAGCAGAGCGATGCGGTGTTCGTTCTCGAGCCTGCTTTCGGCGGCGACGGCCGTCTGAAAACCGAACGCAAAGGGGTCGGCGAGGTCGAACTGATTGTTACCGGCCGCAGCGCGCACGCGGGAATTGACCCGGAAAGAGGCGTCAACGCCGTTCATGAACTGGCGCTGCAAATCGCGCGGCTTCTCAAGTTGAACGACCCCAGGCGCGGAATCACCGTGCAGGCGAACGTCATCGCTGGCGGAACGGCGACCAACGTTGTCGCCGAGCACGCGCGCGCATTGATCGATGTGCGTCTCGCGCGGGCCGCGGATGCTCGAATTCTCAATCGCAAGTTTCACGCCTTGCGGCCGATATTGCCTGGCGCACGCATTGAAGTGCGCGGCGGAGTTAATCGCCCGCCAATGGAACGCACGCCCAAGTCGCGCGCTTTGTTTCTCCACGCACAGGAACTGGGCCGCCAAATGGGTATTGGGCTGGGGGAGGCTTCCACTGGCGGCGGCTCGGACGGAAACTTCACCGCGGCTCTTGGAGTTCCCACCCTCGACGGCTTGGGTGCCGTAGGCGATGGCGCTCACAGCCCCAGGGAACACGTCGTCATTCGCTCTCTGCCCGAGCGCGCCGCTATCCTCGCAGGACTCCTCGCAACGCTTTAGGCTTCTCAACGTCGCGCTTCCTGTCCTCGCGTACAAGAAGAGCGCTCTAGTACTCGATGTCGCCCTTCCGTCAACCCCTCCTCCATAACTTTGGTTGACCCGCCCCTACCCGGCCCGTACAATTTTTGGTAGGCAGTCAAGCGAAAGATCCGCGTTCGACTAAAGTTGGACGGAACAGCCGCTGAAGCGACGTTTTCGAAGGCCAGCTGTCTTACCAGACGACGGCTCGGAGGGCGAATGAGGGGCAGAAAAGGGATCTCCATCCTGGCAGCCGCGCTTTCGCTGTCGTTCTTGACCGCTGCGGGTTGCGAAGACACCGCAAAGCACACCGTTCAAGTGCGCCAACCGGCTCCCACACCACAGGCGCAAAGCTCGACCGCAGCCAGTATCGGCGCGCTCCCCTTCCCGGAACATGCTCCTGACCTGCAGGCGTTTGCGACCGCTCCCCATCCCGCAGTTGACGCCTTGGTTGAACAAGTGCAAGCCACCTACGACGCAGGCCAGCAGGCATATCAGGCGGGGCAGCTCGACGTGGCGCGCAAGGATTTCAATACAGCCCTCGACCACCTCATGAAAAGCGAACTCGAAGCCACCGGCGACCAACGTCTGCAGGAACTCTTCAACCGCATCGTTGACACCATGCAGAATTATGAGATGGAGGCGGAGCAAAAAGACGAAGCCCTCGCCGACGACGGTCAAGACGACATGGACAATGCCGACGCGACCGACGATACGCAAACGGTCGCGCAGCCTGAATCCACCGCTCCCATCGAAGAAATTGCCAACATGGAAAGCCTCCCGGCCACTGACCCGC
>Ga0070732_10002427_pt1 | contig 10085 bp, 8 predicted proteins | sample Coa_R1_5_FD_66449 | JGI IMG/M metagenome (GOLD analysis project Ga0070732, IMG submission 66449) | Surface soil microbial communities from Centralia Pennsylvania, which are recovering from an underground coalmine fire - Coalmine... | ecosystem: Environmental > Terrestrial > Soil > Unclassified ...
TAAGAACGCGAATCCCTTCAGGAATTCGAGCGAAGAGCCAAAAACCAATGTTATCCGAACAACTTTCAAAACTTGCAATGACCAGGCCACATCATCTGCACGGCCAGGAACGCACCGCAGATGATGCCCAGGCGGAAGGAAAAAACGGGCAGTCAGGAGCCCAGTCACCCTCGGCAGCGAATCCTGAATTGAGCGACGATGAACAGAGGGAGTTGATTGAGTTGGTGCGGAAATACAAGCAGTCGTGGTTTTTGCGCCGCCGGATGATCATCAAGAGAGTCCTGAAGGCATATGAATTCTTCAAAGGCAACCAATTCATCAGCTTTGACCCGGACAGTTTTCAGTGGTTCGATGCGCTGGAAGCAACGTTCTCCGGCGACGATTCCGAGAATGAAGATCTGAACCTCTACCAGTTCGCCACCAACTTCTACCAGATGCTGGGCTTTGCTTTTGTAGCTGGATTGTCCGCGCAAGTGCCCAAGACCAGATTTCTGCCGGAAAATGCAGAGCGGGAGGAGGACATTGCCACAGCGAAAGCGGCATCGCGGGTACAGGAAATCATCGAGCGGCAGAACCACGTCAAGAGCCTGCATAAACAAGGCTTGCTATTCCTCTGGATGGCTGGATCGTATTTTCGTCACACGCGCTACATCGTGGATTCCGACCGGGCAGGAACGCACAAAGAGCCAGTGGTCGAGCTAAAACAGGTCACGGCGTTACCGCAAAGGTTCGCGTGTCGCCGTTGTGGAACAGAATCCAGAGAGCAAGGAACACTTTCTAAAGCGGATCAGCGGGGTCGTCCACGCTGTCGCGCATGCGGAAGTCCTTTTTCCGGCAATGATTTTTTCCCAGAGGAGACAATCGAAGTTCCTGTAATCACCGAGCAGCAAGAGATGCCGAACGGCATGGTGGCCATGACGCTGTATTCGGCGCTGATGGTGGACGCGGCGCCCTATGCAAAAAACTTGCGGGAGACACCGATCTTGAATGTGGAGGAGGAAGTAGACATTGCGTCACTGCGAGCCTCTTATCCCAAGCACTGGGAGGCGTTGCGGACGGCGCTGGGGCCAATGCTGGCCGAAGCCCAGAACGAGCGAATGGCACGGCAGATGGTGTATTCGGAGTCTGGGAGCCGGTCCAATTTTATTCAAGACTTGATGCCGACTTTGTCACGCACGTGGATCCAACCCTGGGCCTTTAACTACATTGAGAACCAGGAGACAGCTAAAAAGCTCAAGAAAATCTTTCCCAAGGGCTGCCTGTTGGTGAATGTCGGAGACTTGTTCCTGGAAGCGCGTGAGGCGAGACTCACTGATGAATGGACGTGGGCGGGAACAATCCAGGAGACGTTCGGGCTATATCCGCCAGCAGTGGGTGACGCTGCCATTCCACTGCAAGAGCGCATCAACGATGTGGCCAACATTACCCATGAATATATGGACCGGATTGCTGCCGGCATGGTGCTCTACAACTCCAATCTGATTGATGGAGAATCGCTGAATGCCAAGCCGCTGCTGCCGGGCATCCTGAATCCGGTGAAGATGAAGCAGGCAGCTTCAGCCATGGGCAACCGGCTGGAGGATGCGATTGTCCAGGTGAAAGCGGAGATTGATGCCAACATCTATACGTATACGGACAAACTGGTTTTTACTGCGCAGCTCATCTCTGGCACCCCGCCGCAGATTTTTGGCGGGGCCGGAGATCCGCACATTGAGACCATGGGAGGACAGCAGCAACAGCTCTCCACGGCCATGGGCAAGCTGAGCTTGTTCTGGGACAACGTTCGTGATGAGCATGCGCATGCGGCTGAAGTGGCGGTTGCGTGCGCGCAGGAAAACATGACGGAGGACTGGATCAACGTCAGCACAGATGAGAGTGGCCAGTACCGCAACAATTATGTCCGCCTGGACGAAATGGAAGGCAACATTCATGCTTACCCAGAGACCGACCAGAGTTTTCCCATGACCTGGCAGGAGATCAAGGCTTTCTGGGAGAAGCTGATCGAGTTTGGCGCATCAGGCAAGAATCCCTATATCAATGCCATCATGGACGACCCTACCAACCAGGAGCAAATTGCAACGTGGACAGGTGTTCCCGGCCTGGTGGTGCCCGGGCGTGATATGCGCAATAAAGTATTGCGTACGATTGATCTGTTGATGCAACAACGACCAGTGTCGGTTTCGTCGGTGATCGAGCCTGGAGTCCAGGCGCCCGCGCCTGCGAACAGCATTGAATTACCGTCGATCGAACCAGACAAAGAGCTGGATGATATGGACATCATCACGAAGACAGTCCGGGAGTGGGCGCAGAAGAATTTTGACAAGAAGGATGAAAATCCAGACGGTTTCCGCAATGTGATCCTGTATTACAAGATGGCGGTGCAATATGGGGTGGAAACGGCGGCAAGACAGAATGCCGAAGCCGCCGCTGGCAACCCTCGACCTCAGCCGGGGGGTGAGCGCGAGCGTGAATAAGGCGGCGAGGCAAAATCAAATCTGTGCTCAGCCAGAAACGCAGTTCGAAACCAGGCCAAGATCTTTGAGTCAATTTACTGAGTGACGAAAATCATACAGCCGTTAGCTCACCTACCCCCAAAAAATGGCAAACTAATTGCTCTGCTTGTCGGCGTAGTCATTCTTGTAAACCATGAGAAGCGTTGGATCAATGGCCTTTAGCCTGATGATACTGCTTTGCCAAGCTGGGTTGGCAATTACCGGGGAGGCACAGGAGAGCTGGCCCAGGGCGCTATCGCCAGGGCACGGGCGGAAGTCTTTCAATATGGAAGTCAATAACCTGGTAGGAGCCAAAGACAAAGTGATTCTACAAGTCCTTCCTGGTGAGCAGAAGGACCTCGACGAACTTGGTGGAGAGACCCGTCCAACCAAGATTTGCATTGCGAATAAGCAGGCAACCTCCTGCTACATTGCCCATGCTCGAACAAACTTTGCTCGAGACCCGCAAGCGTCTCTTATAGAGATTGGGGGAGGACAATCTGCAGTCCTGTTTGAAGCCCGCTACGTGGGGATCAACGATGAATGGAAGTCTGTAGCGGTATTAGGGTTGAGTTCTCGGGGGAAGCTCATCAACCTACTGCCTGCGGTGGCAGTCAGCATGCAGGATCAATTTCGGCTTTGGCATGATGCTGAAATCGCCGATGGAGAGTTGATAACCGTTGCCAACTATGTGTGGAAGTTGCGGCCACCGGAAGAGGAGACACACTTTAGCTTTCACCATTACCAGATAAGCACTTACGCATTTTGTCCAGGTTCCGGCCGTTATTTGCTTGTTGATCGGTTTACGACGCGAAAGAAATTCGCGGGTCTTGATGATGAGGACCATCCAGGGAACAGAGTACTCAACACCATGATGCTGCACGTAAAGACGAGGATGTTCCGGCATCGGGAGGCGGGCAAGTCGCCTTGCCCAAGCGGGAACTGACGTCGGTTAGAGTCAAAGTCTCCCACTCGGCCGCGAAATTACGCGAATACGCGAATACGCGAATAAAACCAACCTCAACCACTGATCTTACTGATTTGAATGATCTACAGTGATTGCGGAAATTGATCAGTATAGATCCGCTTTGATCAGCGTGATCGCCACTAATCTTTTCGGCTCCCCCGCCTTCAGCTAACTACCAAGCACTAACTACTAATTGCTATTCACAAGGAGTTACCAAGTATGGCTACAACCGCAGTAACCACAGAAGTAAGTTCTGGTTTGCCCGTCGGCGCAGGCCCAGCCACCTCTGTCAGCAGTTCTTCCGCACAGCCAACGCCGACGTCAAGCAATGCCTTAAACTCGGCGCCGGAGGGCGCAACTTCATCAGCAGGACAATCCACTGAACTCAGCCCGCAGGATTTCGGGTCGCTGGAGGATTATGCTCAGGCGCTGATTGATAAGAAACAGTCAGCAGTCCAGAGTTCGGAAGCCGAAAACGGTGCGCAGGCGGGGGCGGCTGCGGTCCCGGGAGAGCAAGATAAAGATGCGTGGCTGGAGGCGGGAGATCAGGAGTCGCTAGCGTGGGACAGATGGCCGAGAATCACAGCCGGACGTTAATTCGTCCGTGGGCGCGGACTCACCCGACACTGAAGTACCGGGCTACCAACTTGATTTGGAGGGAGAGGAGTTTCTATCCACTCAGGGACTGAATGACAAGATCAACGCCAATCCTGCGCTCAAGCAGGCACTGGAGGCTGATCAGCCTCTGCGTAATGCGATGTTCCGCAATGCACGCCTGGCGTCTGAAGCAACGGGTTACAAAGAAATCTTTCCAGACCTGGATTCTGCTCGCTATGCTGCGGAACAAGCGGCATCCTTTGCAGGGATGGACTACGCCTTCCTGAACGCCGGCAGCAAACAAGGCGCGGAGCAGTTTTTGAGCCGGTGGGCGCAGATGGCCATGCTTACCGATGAGACCGGAAATGTCCTGCGCGACCAGAGCGGCAATCCACGGATGCACAGCGCCTGGAGTTCGGTCAACCAACACATTTTTGATTCGCAACTGGATTTCGTCCGGAAAAACGCGGAAAGAACGGGCGACCATGAGCTTGTGGCTGCGCTGGATGTCATCCGGGAGAACGTTTCACCATCGTTCCCGGCCACAGATGAACTCCCACCGCACCTGCGAGCCGCTGCTGACTCCATTAACCGGCGTGAGCAGGAGCTAACTCGTCAGCAACTCATGCAGCAGGAGAGGAACACCCGGGCGTTTGAGAATTCCGTGGCAGACGCAGCCTCGGAGCGAATCAATGCACTGGTACAGCCGGCACTGGAAAAGACGGCGCTCTCTGATTTCGTCCGGCAGACTGCCAGAGAAAAAATTGAGAATGCGATTGTTGAGGGCCTAAACAATAACCGGTTTTTCCAGTCGCGTATGGCCGAACTGTCACGGTTTCCCGCAAGCGAGGAAGCCAGACAGCAACGGCTCAATCTCATCATGACTCATGTGCAGGCCATTGCCGGACCGATTGTTCGACAAGTACTGCGCGAAGCCTCTCAGCCCGTCATTAAGGCGCAGGAGGACCGCAGAGCGAAAATTGAAAGCCAAATCGCGCGTACGCGCTCTGAACCCAAGAGCGTGGGAGGCGCGGCCCCGCTGAATGGGGCAAATCAGACCCCGGAGCAAATCCTGACTACAGCGAAGACGCAGCTCCGCGATGAACTTGGCGACGAGCCAAGCATGCAGCAGGTGATTGAACGATTCGCGAGATTGAGGAAAACCAGCTCCTAGCTTAGCCGCGAATTCACGCGAATGAAGCAAAATCAACCAAAAGCCAATAACCGTTTTTCAATTTTGGCAATTCCTCCAATCACAACTACTCAACGCAAATTTCAAGAAGCCAGGATCAAAAGGATACTGAGCTAATTTGAAAGGATTTAAGATCGATGCCTCAACTTACTGCATCCAGCGCGATTGCGCTGCAACTGGAAGATGTAAATGACATCATTCCTCTGCTGGTTGAAGCGGCCCACTGCCTTGATGCCCGCATCAAGGACAACGGGCGCTCCAACCGTGTTTCCACAAAATCCTTCCGCGTGCGCATTCAGACGGCACTCACGGGAGCAGTTTCTAAAATCAACCTGGATGGCGGCTCTCTGCCTTCCGGCGGGTCTTCTCAGTGGGACCAGTTCGTGGTCACGCCGCTGGCGTATGCCGTGCCTATCCAGTACACACGTTTGGCCGATCTGGTGGGCGAACCCAAAGACGTCGCCACCATCAATCCGGTGAGCAAAACGATTGCCGATGCTGCGATCTACATCCAACGCATGCGTGACATCTTCCTGCAAACCAATGGTGATGGAAAGCTGGCGACGGTGGACGCGTCGTATGCCGGAGGCGGCGCCAATCCCATTATTCTGGCTTCAACTCCGTTTGGTGCGCGGCTGTTGCACCTGGGCCAGAAAGTCCACGTGTTTACCTCCAACTTCGTTACCGATCGTGGAGCCTGCACCATTACCGGCATTGTGAACACTTTGGGCTCTACCCAGAGCATCACTGTGGATGCTGTGCCGGCGGGCACCATTGCCGGTGACATTATTGTGGTTGACGGACTGGCGACCGGAAACGATCCATTCATCAATGGCATTCCGGTGTTTCACTCTACGTCTACCACGGGAACGCTGCTGGGCATTGCGCGCAGCAACAACTATGTTGTGGCGAACGGCGTGAACGCAGCTAATGCCTCCATTACCCTGCCTCTGCTCCGGCTGGCACAGAACCAGATTGTAGTTGCGTTGGGAGAAGAAGGACTGAAGGGACAAATCTGGCACACACATCCGTCACAGTTGCAGGCGTATGAAGAATTGGGATTCCAGCTTCAGTACGTTCCGCTGACGGACGGCAAGGCCAAGAATTTCGACGGCTTGTTTCAGAAGATGAGCATAGATGGCCGCGAAATTATCAATAACGTCCACGCCGATCAGACACGCTGGGACCTGGTGAACATCAAGTCCTGGGGCAAGGTGAAATGGGGCAACCCGCCATTCTGGTTCAAAAATCGTGGCGGCCAGACGGTATTCCAGCAGTACGACATTACCAGCGGGAATCCCCAGGCAGTGGAGAAGAGCTATCTGGTGGATGCGATCCAGTTCTACGTGGACAATCCGAAGAGCCTGTCGTCAGTCACGAGCTGCAAAGTACCGGCAGGAAACTAGGAAGCAGTAGTCAGTACTAAAGAAGCCATTGGACCTTAGCCCTTGGCTCTTACCAGACCTAACCCGGGCCGCTCGCGAGGGCGGCCCTGATTACTTAGCCGCGAATACGCGCGGATGGAAATGAATCAGGCGATCTCTGGTACCTCATGATTGCACGCGATCGGAGCCGCAAGATCAATTCTCGTGGTTACTAATTTTTGCAGACCCATCCAACGACTTTAATAGGCAAAGCCAGAGCTAATTGCTATTTGCATTTACAAAATTTTTATGACTCGTAACGATATTCGTGGTATCCAACAGTGTCCTTCCGAAATCGCAGATTATCTGCTGACCATTGGCGGCAAGACGCCGTTTGGTGAACCGATGTGGAGGCTTGTGCTGGCAAGCAACGTAGTATGGAAAGTTGCCGGCGGGAAAGTCTGGGACGAAAATCTCTCCCTGCCAGAACGCGGTGGCTTTGATTTCGCTGAGGGTCGAGCTCACGAGAATCAGCCGATACGAGATGAATCAGACCGGTTGGTCGAGCGCAGGCGTTATCCACACTTGGATGGTTGGATCCTGCAGCGATGGTTCCCACCCTCTGCCTATTCCAAGTCGCAGTGGTTTGCACGTGAGAATTGTCTTTCCAGCGGTACTCCCAAGCTTGGACCATTTCCGCAGTTTGGAGATTACGAGATGATTGGCGGCCCTATCCATAGGGTTCCATCCAAAACCGAATTGCACAACTTTATATCGTCTTACTATCGTGGACTTGAATCGCGCACCGGCTCGATCGAAAGCCGTATCCAAGATGCCGCGAATGCAGCCGAGTACGAAAAGCAAAAAGAAGAAGAACGCGTGCGAACGTTAACAGATGAATACATGCGCGATAAATGTTCTTACCTTTTCAGCTCCTCATTGGAAGCCGGCCGGGTCAGAACCGAAAAAGCGGAGAAACTGAGGATCAGAGAGCACGTTGGAAACTAGGCAGAGGCAACAGGCCAGCGGCAACAGGCCACAGCCCGGCCACCGGTTTTGCCGGATTGAATAAGTTTGTGACTGAGCAGGGATTGCCAAAATTGCCATAAATACCAAAATTGGAAACCCAAAGCAATTTCTCTGTCGTACTGAGGGCATGCACATTGTAAAGATAGCGACGAGTCACAGGCCATATGTGAGGGGAACAGAAAGGTCGCCACTAGCAATTGGCCATTAGCCATTCGTCAAGAAACAAATAAGCTCTATTTGGGCGAAATTGTGAGTCCATTTGCGTAAGGCAGTGGGAGAAAAAGCAGCTTAAAAGTCAGAAGTCATTCAATTGAGAAGGAGTTAATTCATGTCAGAAGCCGGTCTGCAAGATCTTGCAAATATAGCAATCAAAACGCCGACGGAGCAGGAGTGGAACGCACAAGCGGCAAAACAGCAGCGAGAAATGGGTGGAACATTCGATAAAGTATTCTCGCCGGAAGGTTATGGCGAGGGCGTTCGCCGGATGCACCAGAAACGGAATGAAACAGCAGCCCTCATGGCCAGGCTCAATCCCAAGCCGTGGAGCGTCATCAACATGATGCCATTTCCGCTGAACGTAAATGGAGTGTTGCATAGCCATCTGGCCAAACCGGATGGAACGCAGGTGCCGGAGTGTGCTGTTGGATCGCCCTATGTCCATTTCGTGATCAAGGAGGTGCAGTACTCGATCAAGGACGAAGGCGCCGGAATGGACAACCTGGACAACTACACGCCGATGGTGTGGGACCCGTCCATCCTGGCGCAGGATTACACGAACGAGTTTTTGACCAAGATGGGATGTGGTGGCGTGATCATCTACGAAGGTGACCACGCGCCCGACACTACGCCGGGTCTACGGCATAAATTGGAGGAAGCACGCAAGGCGCGTAATCGATGGCTGCTCAGAAAAGTTCAGGAAGCGGAAGCGGACTGGGGAGACTCGAGTGGCCGGGGGCGCAAGAACATTACCGATCTGCATCGCAAAGCCGCGGAAATTTTGCTGCATGAAAAAATTCTAAAACAGCAACCAGCATGGCTGCTGGCGGCTTCCGAGAGCGGCCAAGCTCCTGACCCATGTCCCGGCTGTGGCGAAGTGTCAGACAGGAAAGCATCCATCTGTAAGAACTGCCGCTATGTTTACAATCCGCTGCAAGCGTACAAAGCAACACTGATTGACTACGGGCATATTTCCATGGACCGTCTTTCCGGTGAAGAGTGGAAAGAGGCGAATGAGATCAAGGCGGACCGCGAGAAGGCCAAAAGGCAGGGAGAAGAAGAGCGAAAGCCTAAGGACGCCGAATAGCGTCAGGTCCCAAAAACCTGCTCGCTTCATATGGGACCTATCGAGGGTCTTGGCTTAAGCCTACAGACTCTACTGAATTTATCCGACACAACCCAAGGTCGTGCCCTGCTGCAAACCATTCGTGAGGTCAAATGGATTTAGGAACTGTTAAGTCCCGAATTCGTTCTCTGGTGGATGATCCAGACGCCAGCTATGCGACCGATGCATTTCTGTTGCCGCTGATCAACCAGAAATATGAGGAGCTCTATAACCGCATGCTTTCCACAGGGGCGGAATTTGAGCGAGGAGTGACGGAAATTCTCAATGTTCCGGCGCAGACGCCAAACCTCTCAGCTTATGCGCTGCCGGGCCAGCCACTAGAGTTGATGATCCAGCCGCTCCAGTTCGAGTGGAAACAGGCTGGACTTGATCCTACCAATTACAAGCCAGCGTCCCTGGTGGACAAGGTGAAGGACGTAATTCCGGACCAGCTTGTTGATGACTGGGAATGGCGCGCCGGCGTAATTTACTTTACGCCCTGCACGCTCAATGTGGACGTTCGCATTCGAGGCGACTTTCTTTTTGCGGCGTTAACCACCGACTCCGATGCAATTGCCGTAACCAAGAACTTCGGACACGCGCTGGCTTACGGAGCGGCGGCGCTGGTGGGCGCCGTCCGCGGCAACCAGGCGTGGGCGCAAGCTTACACGTTGCTGCAGGACAATGCCGTAGACGACGTGATGCAATATCTCACCCGCAAAGACCAGGCCAAGATTCGCCGGGTTGGACGGATGACACAGAGACAAATGCCTAAACCTCCGACAATGCAGAGATAGACAACGGTTCATAGAAAGCAGCTTCTAGCTCCTAGCTGCTAGCTGAAACCCACTTCACGCACGCAGAAAGGCATTGACTCTAACGTCAAGAGCAACAGCAAAAGCAAAACCTCTTTTGACCACATCACCCTGTTTTCAATTACCAATTGCCTTCTGATTCGCGTCCATCCGCACCAATTTGCGCCTCAAAGACTGGAAATCACAAACTAAAAACAACAGGAGAAAAAACAAAATGGCAAACACAATGGCTGTTCAAGATGTTCAAGCTGGAGAGCGGGCTACGGTCTATATTCACAAGGTGACGCTGAGCGGGAGCTACGTGCAGG
>Ga0070732_10002428_pt1 | contig 10085 bp, 6 predicted proteins | sample Coa_R1_5_FD_66449 | JGI IMG/M metagenome (GOLD analysis project Ga0070732, IMG submission 66449) | Surface soil microbial communities from Centralia Pennsylvania, which are recovering from an underground coalmine fire - Coalmine... | ecosystem: Environmental > Terrestrial > Soil > Unclassified ...
GTTTGGATTTACCAGGCCTTCAAGAGTTTCTAAGGCTTGCCGGGCTGGGTTGAATCCATCGGGGTGGCGGGCTCGGGAAGCGAGGAGTCCACGACCGAGGAGTGGTTCAGCGTGATCAGCCATCGGTCCGCTTGCTTCACCAGGAAAAGGGTAGTGTGCCCGCGGAATTGAACCACTTTGCCCTCCATCTGCGCGGCGTATACGAATTGATAGGTGGCCCAAGCGGAGTTGCCATTCACCTTAATGACAGTGTTTGACCGGTCCATTCGCGCGCCGCTGACTTGAGCGCGCTGGGCCTGATAGGCCTTCAGGAAATTGTCCCAGCCGATTACAGGCGGTTCCCACGCGCCGCTCACCAGGACCACATCCTCCGCGTAATATTTGTGCAAGGATTCCGCGTCGCCGATTTGCCAGTAGCCCAGGGCTTCGCCAATGGTCTGATCGATGACCTGCCCATCCGGTGTGCCCATCGCGGATTTGAAGTCCCCCCCGGAATCGGTGGTTGTGGTTGACGTGCTTTTATTCTTACCCTTTTTTTGCGCGCCAGCCGGAATAGCGACGGCCACCAGGGCGAGCGCCAAGATGATCCGGAAACGGAAGCATCCTGCATATTTCACCGCGACGTTTCTCATGTCTGCTCCTCGATGGTGAAGATAGCACGAACCCCTTTGCGCCACGCGGGAATCGGCGGGGGAAGTGTCATGCCGGTGGACTCATTCCAGGAGCGGACTGGCATCATTTGAAGCGCGTTTTCCGCACGACGTCGAGGCCGAACGTCCCGTTTTCATCGCGCAAGGCAACCACTGAGAATTCGCGGTTAATCGTGTATTCGATTTGAATCACTTGATACTGCGTCGTCGTGACGTCTGTAATGTAGGTGATCACCAGGCCGCGTGTAACTTGCTGCTCGATCGTGACGCTGGCAATCGAGTTTTGCTGCGTGTTCAATGTCGCGACCGATGGGCCGACGCTGAAATGGCTGATCCCGAACAGGCGCTGGATTCGTCCACCCAGCTGGCTGGAAATCGCTTCCGAGAGCAGCGCCGAGGCGCCCACTCCCGCGTTTTGCCCGGTGGCGGTTCGCGCCGCGCTTTCTTCGCCGGTTTGCCCGAGGGCAAGCAACTCGATGATATCGCTGGAGGGCAACGGTGGGTCGGACCGGTAGGCCAGCGTGAGCCGGCTCGCGGGGCCCGTGAAATCGAGAGTGACTTCATACTGGCGGATCGTCGTCGTGGCTTCCACGTTCAACACCGGATCCAGGCGGAACGGATTGGCGAAATTGATGTCTCCACGCGCGATGGTGTATTGGTTGCCGCGAAAACTCATTTCCCCGCTCAACAAGTGAATGTGGCCGAGGAGAATGGGATGTTCCCAGGTCCCGCGCAAACGCAGATTCGCGTCCGTCTGTAGCCGCGCCCCGGTCCATTCCATCCGCGAATCGGGGCTGGATTCCGCCTGAATGTCGAATTGCAAATTTTGGAGAAACGAGGATGTCGTGCTCGGCCCGGTCGCCGGCTCCTTCGAGGAAACCATGAAGCTTCCGAGATCGAACCCTTCGGCCATCAGCAACCGATCCACAACGATGCGTCCGGAAAGAGTCGCGGTTTGCGCGTTTCCGGAAAGGCGCAAGTTCCCACCCATGAGCCAGCTCATCCCGACCGGATAGCGAATGCGAACTTGATCGGAACGCGCGTTAAGCACGTAGTTCAACGGCCCTTCTCCATATGCCACAGTGCCGCCGACGGTGAGCCGTCCGCCGCCGGTTTCCGCGACGACGTTATCAAACACCATGCGATTCACATCAAAATTGAAATCACCGGCAACGTTGCTCAGCCCTGCCGGAAAATCGCCGTAGCGCAGGGAAGCGCCTTCGATGTGAACCTTGCCGTTGAAACGCGGCGTGGACAAGGTCCCGGCGACCAGGGCATTGATCTGCGCGCGGCCGCTCGCTTCGAGTTGCGGGTACAACCCTTGGAGCAACTGAAGGCTGACCGCTCCATCCATCCGCAAATTGAGGGCTTGGTCCCCGGCGAAACGCGCTGAACCGGACACGCGAAAGTCCGTGTCGGTCCCGCGGAGACTGGCCTGCTCGACGCGCACCTCGTCTCGACGGTAGGTCAGCCGCACGGGGCCGACATTTTCCAGTTTCACGTTTTCAAAATCAAACGTCAGCCGGGAGAGATTTGCTTCCACGGCGAGCGTCTCAGGACGCGCACCAAATCCCGCGACGTCAAAATGGCCGTCCACCAAACTGTGGCCATACAACCGGGAAAGATGCAGGGCCGAGACGAGAAAGGGATTGAAATCGATTCGTTCAGCGGTGAATTGCGCCGTCACCGGATAGTCGCCCCCGAGTCCAACGTCCAATTTCCCGGTAAGCCGCCCCGACGTCATCGCCGAATCGATCGTTGCAGTCAGGTGGCGCCCATCCGAATCCACTTTCCCGTCAAAGCTTCCCACCACGTCATTGCCCAGTTTCAAGTCAACCAGGCGCAGTGTTGCGTGCAATTCGGGAGCCCGTAGCGGTCCCTCGCCGTGGGCTTGCAAATTGAGGCGGCCTCCCACCGGGAGGCGCGCCATTTGGACTTTGTCGATCGCCTCCAGCGGAATCGCCGCGCCCGTGAAGTCAAAAGTCACTTCGCCTGTGCCGGTGTGATAGTCCAGATTGCCTGTCACTAGACCCGCGGGCGCGCCCGGCGCGGGCGCCGCCAGGCGCACCTCGGCGTTGGCAATTCGCACTTCGCCCGGGTGCATGGACAATTGTCCACGCGCTCGCTCGAAGCGCCAGGATCCTGCCGTGGCGTTCGACAGATCGAACAAACCCGCAAACTCGGGTTCCGCGCGGGTGCCCTTTCCATGAAATTGCCCGGTGAGTTGCCCGTGCGCCCCATAGGACGTCCCCAGCATTTTTTGCAGATCGTCCGTATCGGCCCCCACCAGGTTGACGTCAAACGTCCATCCGCTTTCGGGTGAAAAACCCCAGTTGTCGAGGTCCAGTCCCATTTCCAATTCCGCGGAGGACCGGCCCCTGCGCGCGCGGCCTCGGGTGATATGCAACTCGTCGGGCGAATAGGTGAGTTCCCCTTCGAGATCGTCCCAATACAACGAACCATATTGCGCATCGGTTCCCTTGAAGCGTCCCGCGAAGGTGGGGCCGCCAAGAGGGCCTGTCAAGCGCCCCTCCCAATGGAATTGGCCGCCGATCAATTGCCGCTCCGCGCTCGGCCCGCGCAGCCGGTTGATGAAATCGTCCCACAACGTGAGGTCTTCGGTGTCGACCGTCATTTCAATCGAAGTATCGACCGTGCTCAACGCGCCGCGAAACTGGATCCGGCTGGAGGGAGTTGAAATCTCGCCCGGCGAGAGTTCGAACTGCTTGTGGTCCATGTCGTAGTGAAACTCAAAATGCGCCGCGGCGGGAATTTGTCCGGTCGCGAGCGTGGCCGGAGGGGTCCACACGGAAAGCCCGCGCGAATCGACGTGCTTGAAATCGGCGACCCATGTAGTTGTTGCGTCCGCATCCATGCGGCTGCCCCAATGCAGGGGATTGATGGGCAGACTCGGGTTGTCTTCCGCGGCAATCGCCTGGTGCAAGTCCAGACCGCGAATTTTCGATTCGGCGCGGAAATCCAGCTTCGGGAAATTTACGCGCACGTGGCTGGTCACGTTTCCGCCAAGGATCAAGGCCTCAAAATCGGGCAAATCTATAGCGTGATTGTCGGCGTGGTAGCTGCCATGGGCGGAAATATTCCCGGGATGAAACCATTGGTATTTCATGGTGACCCGGTCGGCCGTAAAGCGTCCGGTGAAGTTCATCTGTTCGGCGGAGTATCCACCCTCGCCGGCAAATTCAATATGCGCGCCCGGCGCATCGCGCTTGCGCAGGATCGTCCATAGATCCTCGAGACGCAGTTGACCTCGATACCGGAAGGTCCAAGCGGGCCGCGCGAAACTGGCAAGATTTCCCTGCGCGTCGATTTCGCTGCCGGCCGTCTTCCATTGCAATTGCGTCACGGAAAACGAGTCCGGCCGTAGGGTGAATCGCGCGGTGAAATTCGAAACAAACGGCAAATAACGCAAAGCCGCGACTTCAAATTTTTGCCAGCTGACCTGGCCCAGGTACACGGGGCGTCCGCCTTCGCCGGTATAGCTCATTGCGAACTCAAAATTTCCGCCTTTGGCCTGAAGTGGAATTCGCTTGTCATTCCATAAGATCTCGCCGCCCTCGAGACGCAACTGCGCAATTTTTAAATCGAACAGGCCCTTCGTGTCCGGAGTGCCGGTGCTCACGGGAATCCTTGGCCCCGGAACGTTCGTCGAGCCGTCTTTTTCGACTTGAACGTGGGCCGAGAAGCGGGACATCTCCAAATTTCCCAGCGAAACCTTCCGGCCCCAGAACGATTCGATGTGAATGCCGAACTGCAATACATCCGCGTGAAAGAGCGGAGGACTCCCTGCCGGCTCGCGGCCATGCAGGGTCAATCCGTCGAAACGAGCGGTAAGCAGCCGCCAGGAAAAATGGAAATTCCCCAGCTCGACGCGCGCGCCGGTGGTCTTCTCCAGCTCCTCCACGATCGTCCGGCGGGCCCAGCGATCCGCGAGCCCGCTGGCAATCGCAAAGGCGATGGCCAGCCCGGCGAGGACCGCCAAGGCGACAGCCAGGCCCAGCCCGTGTTTCAGCCCGAATTTTCGCTTCGTGTCGTTCATCGTTCCAAATTTCAACTGCGCGTCACGGCTTGCCGCCGGGCGTTTCGATTTCGATCTTCAACCGCGATTTTGTATCGTCCAGCCACTTCACAGTCAGGTCGCTGATCCCACGCTGGATGAGCACTTCGCGGACCTGCTGCTCGACCGCGGCCCGGTCCGGGGCAGGCTGATTGTTTTTCGCAAGCTCCGGGAGCAATTCCTTCTTGTAATACGCGTCAATATCCGCGGGTTCGATCTGCACGGAGGGCCGGAATTTATAATCGACGTACCGCTCGACGTAAATCTGCCGGCTCAGCAATTGCCGCACTTGACCGACGGAAAGGCCGAGTTCGTTCAGACGAGACGCATACTTCTCCGGATTTGCAAACTGTTCCCTGAGCCGCGTGAGTTCGCGGTCGACCTCCGATTGCGCTGGCTGCGGGAAATGCGAGGCCGTGGCCTCCGTCTCGACCACCCACTGCTGGATCAATTCTTCGAGCAGCTTATCGTCGCTTTCCGCACGGCCTTCGATTAACTGCTGGAAAGCGCCCAGTTCGCGCACCTGGCTTTCGAGAATAATGTCGCCTTCGATGCGCGCCACAATGCGGTCCACCACGCGCGCCGATTGAGGCGGCGCCGATCCGCCCAACACTTGCGGCGCGCGCGCCGCAGCCAAAAACAGGACGAAAATGAAAATCGCGCGGCGCATCAGAACGTCGTCCCGAGGTTGATGAAGAATTGGAAAGCCGGGAGTCTTGCAAGCGTTGTCAGGCAGGCCGCCGATGTGGTGGCCGGGCACGTGCCGCCGCTCTGAATCAGGTATTGCGCCGGGTTCAATTGGTAACCGAGATCGAGCGCCACGGGTCCGATCGGCGTGCTGTAGCGAAACTCAAACCCGACCGTGTGCGAGAAGTAGCTCAGCTCGTTCGTACAGTTCGTCAAACACACATTCGGGTTGGCCGGATCGAATGTCGGCGCCGGCGGCTTGATGCGAAGCGAGATTTTCCGGATGCTCGGGAATACATTGCCGGCATCATAAAACAAGGCGCCGCCCAGGCGGTCGCCGATCAGCGGCAAATGCATCGGAAAGCGCAAGTCCTGGTTAAAGATGAGCTCCGCTTGTCCGCCGATGGGGAAGCCAGTGACGGGATCGCGCGGCCCCGCTTGATTGAGGCCAAATCCGCGCAACGACGTGCCGCCCCCGGCGAAGAACCGCTCGGGGAGCGGAATATCCGTCGAGAGCGAATTGCCGTAAACCGTCTGAATGCCGAACCGTGCGGAACGCGCAAAGACCAACCGGCGGCCGATAGGATGGTAAGTCGAATTCTGCAAGTACACGCGGATGAAGTTCGCGGACGAACCAATCGCCTTCATGGCCATGCTCACGTCCACATTTTCAAAAGTCCCGCGGCTGGGATCGGATACGCTGTTGCGGCGGTCTCGAACCCAGTTCACGTCGAATTCGGAAACTTCCGTATTCTGGCTGAACAGCGGAATTTCCTCGACGGCAATTTGCAGATTGCTGGCGACCACATGCCGGTAGACGTACCGATACAGAACCGAGCTGCTGGAAGAGAGCTTTTGAGCGAGCCCCACGGAAGCTTCCGCCCGCCGGGAATCAAACGTTTGCACATCCCGCGAAGTTTCGTAATACGTGGAGAGCTGCAAGCTCAAATTGGGTGATGCGAAATAATTCGGCGCGATGTACGTAAGGAGCGCGCGGCCTTGAATCGTGCTGGCCCGCGCCTTGAAGGAAAGCGAGTCCGCGCGTCCCGTCAGATTCGCCTTCGTCAGTCCCACTGTGACGCGCGGCGCGAAGCTGACGGATTGAGAAGTCGGGCTGGTGCGGCTGCCCAGACGCTGCGCCTCAAATCCCAGGCCGTACGCGATGGTGTATCGCCTGGCCTCGTCCACCATCACTACAACCGTCTTTTTCTCGTCCTCGCCATCGGGATTTTGCGGCGCGATCGAAACGCGGCTGAAAATTCCCAGGTTGTAGAGCTTCCGCTGCGTCTCGACGACCGTGCCTTCGCTCAGCGGCTCGCCCGGCTTAATTCCCACCTGGCGTGAGATCACTCCGGGGCGCGTGTGCTCGTAGCCGCCCAGCAGAACCTTGGCGACCAGCACCTGGCGTCCTTCGGTGATGTGATACCTCAGGCGAACCATGGGACCCGCATTCGGCCCCGCCGGTGGCAATTTCTCCACGTCGGCAGCAAAACGGGCTTCCGAAAATCCCTGGTCATAGTAGGTGGCAAGAATGTTGTCACGGTCGGACGACACATTGAATTCGGAATAGGGCTGCCCCTTGGAGGAGCCAACCACGCCAAGGAGTTCATCCTGGCTGAGTTGCTGGTTGCCTTCCACTTCCAGATTCGCCACGCGGGTTTGTTGTCCCTCCTGGATGACAAACTTCACGGACAGGTCCCCGTGGCGTCCTTTGTAATCATCGACGAGCTGGCTCTGCACAATGCATTCTTGAAATCCGTTGGCCTCATAGAGAGTGTGAATGGAAGTGACGTCATCTTGCAGCAGCTCGGTCGAATATCGTCCCGGCGACGCATAGGCGGAGGGCTGGATCTTCACGCGGGCCCGGAGAAGATCCGGGCCGAAGTATTTGTCGCCGGTGAATTCCACATCCACCAATCGGTGGTGGTCGCCACGATGGACTTGATAAGTGACTACTCTGGCGGCTCGGCGCACCACGCCGCTCGATTCATCCGCGGGAGCATCCGATGCGGCGTAGCCCACTTGCGCGTCAAAGTATCCGGCGCGTTGAAACCAATCGCGCAAGGAACGCCGCCCTTCCTGAAGCAGGTCCTCATCCACCGCGCCTTCCTGATAGATGGGCACGAGCTTGCGCAAAGTTGCCGCCGGAACCTTCGCGCCTTCCACAACCACGCGCACTTCCAGTCCCGCATACAATGTGAAATCGACTGGCACGCGATTCGACTTCGCATCATACGTGCCGCGATGGATCGTGACCCGCGCCCCGAGATAGTCCTTACCCGCCAGCCATTTTCGAGTCCGGTCGGCCACGCGATTCAGCCGGTCCGAGGTCACCTCGGCGCCCTCCTTGAGTTTCACGTGGTTTCGGAGCTCTGCGTTCGCAAATTGCGTCTGATTTTGGATGGTAATGGCGCCGACCCGAGCCCGTGGGCCGGCGCTGACGCGCACCAGAATATCCAACTGGAGCGTGTCGGGATGCGGCGTCGTCACATAATCGATCTTGGCCTGATACTGTCCGTCATCCTCGAGGGTTTGCCGGAGACGTTCGAGCGCCTCCTTCATGTCGCTTTCACGGAATGGTTCTCCGACGTTGAGCCGCAGCGCGGAAAGCGCCAGCGCCTCTCCCGGCGGCTCGTGCAATCCTTCGATCTGAACGCGGTTGATGTACAAGTTTTGACGGACAACGAAATCCAGGCGGACTCCTCCTGGAACATCGGCCAGTTCGGCGCGCAAATCCGCAAAGCGGCCCGAGCGAAACAGCTCTCGAAGGCTGGCGCTTTCCGCTTCCATGGAAAAAGATTGGCCCGGCTGGATCGTCAGCTGCGGAGGATCTTCTTCCAGCGCCGCGCCAGATTCGGCGATTACGCGCACTGCCACGACACGCGGCGGCTCACCGGGAAAACCGCTCTGCGCTGCGAGTGGGCCTGCGCAGAGCAACCAGAACGCCGGCAGCCACCCGGCGAGCCGAACGAAGGGACGATGGACGATCGGCATCACTCTTCACAACAGAACTAGCGTAGCATAGCTGAGGTTGCCTGCCCGTCGCGAATTCTGCCTGGGTCGCGGAAAACGCCACTCGATTTCCCAACACCGCCACAGTGGGGCTATCATGCAAACTAGAAGAGGCTGAAGACCCTATGTTAGTGTTCGTTTTCGGTTTACGTAGTGCCCGCCTTCAGGCGGGCATCTCTCCGAAACTCAAGATGCCAACCTGAAGGTTGGCGCTACAATAGCCCGGCAACTCGGTTCGGCCCTATGGACCAAAAATCCTACGAACGGTACTCGCGGCAGATTCTTTTCAGCGAAATCGGCGAGGCGGGCCAGCAGCGCCTGCTCGAATCCTCAGCTGTGATCGTAGGCTGCGGAGCGCTGGGGACCGCACTGGCAAATCTGCTCGTGCGCGCGGGCGTGGGAAAACTGCGCATCGTGGACCGTGATTTCGTCGAGCCTTCCAACCTGCAGCGGCAGACGCTGTTCGAGGAATCGGACGCGCAGGAAGCCCTGCCCAAGGCGGTCGCCGCGGAGCGCCGCCTGCGCGCCATCAATTCCGGAGTATCGGTCGAGGGCATCGTCGCCGACGTCGGTCCGAAAAATGCCGGCGAATTATTGCGCGGCTTCCCGCTCATTCTCGATGGAACGGACAACTTCGAGACGCGCTTCCTTCTGAACGATGTTGCAATCCATTTGAATGTTCCCTGGATTTATGCCGCCGTGGTCGCCAGCTACGGAGTGACGCTTACTGTGCGTCCCGGCGAAACGGCGTGCTTGGCGTGCGCGCTCGAATCCGAAAGCGATAACGGTTCGCGGACTGCGGGCACGGAAGACACGTGCGACACCGTCGGAGTTCTCGGCGCCGCCGCGGGCGTGATCGCTTCGATCGAAGCCGCCGAAGCGATCAAGCTGCTCACCGGCAAATCCGAATCGGCGGGAGGACGTCTCGTTTCCTTCGACGTCTGGTCCGGAAAATTTCAGTCCGTGCGCGTGGCGCGCAATCCGGAATGTCGCGCCTGCGTGCGCCGCGATTTCCGCTACCTCGAAGGCGAAGCGCAACCCCACTTGACGATGTGCGGCCGCGACTCCGTGCAAATCCACGAACGCCGCCGGCAACTCGATCTCGCCGCGCTAGGAAAACGCATCGCGCCAACGGTCGCCGAGGTGCGCGAGAACGGTTTCCTATTGCGCTTCCGCGTCCCGCCATACGAAATGACCGTCTTCGCCGATGGCCGCGCCATCATCAAAGGCACGCGCGATACAAGCATCGCGCGCTCGCTCTACGCGCGTTACATTGGTGTTTAGTGGCACACGCTTCAGCTTGTGGGGTTTAAGTCTAGCCCGAGCAAAACCCACAGGCTGAAGCGTGTGCCACTTAACACCCTCAGCAAATTCATCGAAGTATTTCAAATCTCGCACACATCATGCTTGGAATGCAGCCGCGTGAGCCCGCGCCCCATTGCGTTCAGTTGCTCTTCCCCGAGCGCTTTTTCGATCCGCGGAAACACTTCGTTTTCTTCCAGCCGCACATGATCGTGAAGAAGTTTTCCAAGCCGGCCCAATTCTTCCGCTTCAATCGGAGTCTTCGCCGCCAGCCGCTGCTCGAAATCCCGCACGGCGGCGCGAATCTCGGCATGATCGGCGAGAATTCGCATGACTTCGGCGTCCCGGTCAAGCCTCAT
>Ga0070732_10002429_pt1 | contig 10084 bp, 14 predicted proteins | sample Coa_R1_5_FD_66449 | JGI IMG/M metagenome (GOLD analysis project Ga0070732, IMG submission 66449) | Surface soil microbial communities from Centralia Pennsylvania, which are recovering from an underground coalmine fire - Coalmine... | ecosystem: Environmental > Terrestrial > Soil > Unclassified ...
CGGGCAAGCTCTTGTATGACTTGCCTTGTCCTGTTAGGTTCCATTGGCATAACCAGTGCATCAAGACCCCGCTAGTGTAAATCTGCTGTAACTATCGACTCAACCTGTCAGAACATTTGCAGGGGGAAGTCATGTCTACTCCCAAATAATTCTTGTCGGGAATCGCGTGGAGATAACGCACGACTCTAGAATCGGGATTTTTTCCAGTTTGCTTAAGCGTGAAGCGTAACTCGTGCCCGACGGCTTTCAGTTCACGACCCGTTAGTATTCATTACGATTAGGTTCTTCTTAGGCGAAGGTTGATGAGAACTGGGAGAAAGATGGGTCCTCTTCTCCTGGGTCTCTTTGTCGGCCTGAGCATGATAGCAGCTATGGGCGTATCTCCCGCCTACGCGAAGGGCACCGGTCCAACATACTCGTGCACAGTATCTGTAACCTATACGACTAACACTTTCTATGTGAAGACGACAGTCAAAGCCACTGGAGGCTACCTACCGGGCCCCAGCGAGAAGGATGATGTCAAAGCCTACGTAAACGGCGTCTTGTACAATACCCAATCCTCGACGTACACAATCGGAACGAACGTAGCATCTACCACTGTGACCATACCTGTGTCGTCGAACGGTTCGGGATCCTACACCTTCCAGTCTGCCATACTCAACAGCAAAGGGGTCCAGCTGGCCAGCTGTACTGGGACCTATACTCTGTAACCGAGCCTTCCAATGTCCCACCTCTTTTTTTCTCCGCGACCAGACGAGACGATGCTAGACTATGACTTGAATAGACCAATGTGCACCCGTTGTTTGCGCATGACTATGCCCTTTCCTTGGACAATCTCAAATCCAGTCTCGACAGATGATGTTTGACGCGCGGCCATCTTCTTCACCTGCAGAGTCCTTCTCAGACTGCTCGCTCTCTTGATCAGGTTGAGTTCTATCACACCATCCGCCAATGCCTCGATCTTTGACCGGGCTTCTTCCGGAATCGAGCCTTTAGTGGCGGTGAATATGAAAATCCCGCCAACGTTCTTGATCTTCGCGCCCAGTACTTGCAGGAAGTTGATGCAATCTTTGGCCGCTGCAGCGTTGAAGATTGGTGTGACAGAGTCGAGAAGTATCGTGACTGGCCCTTTGGCCTTCTCGATCATCCGGGACACTTGTATGCTGACCTCAGTGAAATCGGTTGGGTCCCTGATGAGCGAGCCTTCGACTCCTGCTAGGGCTGAGTAGCAGTCGAGGATTTTCAATTGGCCGGTCTTGAGATACTCCGTAATATCCCATCCCATGTCGCGCATCCTACGTGTAACCTCGGCAGGGAAAGCATCGTATGAGAGTAGGCCGCACAACTTACCTTTCGACAGGCTACGGTACAGAAGCTGGAGTGCCATCGTCGTTGACCCTGCTCCCGAGTCGGACATTATCATTAGAGTGGTTGGCGGCTGCATCTCGCCACCTGTGAGTTTGAACAGGTCGTCGAACGAACCAGTGGTGGAGTTGAACCGTTTCAGAAAGACGCCAGTTCCGAGTCCTCCCCCGAGCGCGAGCGCCGCGATGGCATAGTAGAATGGATTGATGACAACTTGGTTCTGCGGCTGATGAACGACAAACCGATAGTTATTACTCGCAGTCGGTCCCGTGTTACCGTAGCTATCATTCAGGCTCTGGGCAGGGAAGACAAGTTCCCAAGAACCAGCCGGGTCGGAACTTGATACTTGGAATCCTGATGGAGTATAGAACAGATTGCGATTCGGGTCATAGATGCTCGAGAGAGTCGTCGCCGATGCGCCAGATGGGTCTTCAACGTGGACTGTGAAGGATCCAGTTGTGAGGTAGCCGCCGGTGGCATAGGAGACAGTGAATGATACGTAGAGCGTGTCTCCTGGCGAAAAGTCGGCAGTTGGGGTTCCGTACTCGTTGTACGTTGAGAGGCTCAAAACTTGTAGCTGTTCTGGACTTACGGTGACTAGGGAACTGTAGCTTCCGAAGTTGTTCGTCGAACTCGGAGTGGGACTATAAGCAGTTGCAGTAACATTCCACGGTCCTAATGAGTCGCTCCTTTGAACACGATAGGATCCCGAGTAGGTTCCGCTCGGGGTCGTGGGAGTCAATGCAAGTTGGCCCCCTCCTGGAGTAGAGGCTGAAACCTGGGCGTCTGTTATGGGCAGACCGTTAACATCATTGACGGTGACGGCGAAGTTTGCGGTTGTCCCACGCTGTATTGTACTTGCTTGAGTGGGAGTTATGATGCGGACGGTCAAAGCACTAGTTACCGTGAATTTTGCACTTGGAAGCCCTGTGGTCACCGATTTTGGCGCTGTCTCGACCACAGTCACGGTATAGTTTCCAGGTAAGTCAGTCTGTGCCGTCCCCGTCACTGGGTTCCAAACGGGATTATTGGCCGGATACGTGAGAACCTGCGTCCCTGCCCCAGTAGCATCTGTAGAGAAGGACTCATCCACGTATGCTTGGCCTACACCAGCTCCCCCCGGTTTCGTCACCGTGAATCTGAAGGTGTAAGCAGTGTTCGTCGTTCCCCCGCTTATTGTGAAAGTAATGATCACATTGCCTTCTTCCTCGTTGATAGTTGACGGCGAGGCTCCGAGAGTGTATGAGGGACCCGCGGGGGCACGTACATTTGTCACTACTAGTGAGCCGAGACATAACATCGTGACTGTGAAAGCTAGAAGTAGAGTTGCGCTTTTCTTCAGAGTCATTCGAGTCCGAGCTACCGCTGGTTCTTCCTGCAACCCAACATTCGTAGGTTCGAACCCGCTTGACGACTCGCGAGTCAGGAAGGTTTGTGTAACCCGGGGAAAAGGCGGTCAGTTACAAGGCTCGATGCCCAAGTGCAATTCTACATCTAGAGATCTTCTTCCAAGGTTAATGTACCGTCGTAAAGGTATCATTGGCGACCAAGCGATATCCACTCGCGCTCATGAATAAATAACCGTCCATCATTTCCCGCGGTCAATGTCGTACCACCTCCGCTTACTGGCTTGTATCGTAATATTCTCATCAATTCTGGGATACGTTAACCTCTCCAACGTTGCATCCCAACCGCATTCACAGCCTGCCCTGATCGCGCAGAGTCCTGTTGGTGGCGCATACTTCGATCACCTTGTTATCATAATGATGGAGAACGAGGGCATTTACGACATCTGCCAGAGCAACCCTCCGCCTTGCAACGGTTCGAACGCTCCCTACATGTCGGGACTCGCGAACAACTATGGAATCGGGGAGCAGTATCTATCGCTCATCAACACCAGCTGGCCCGACTACTATGGCATTCTCGGCGCCTCGATCTACGGCTGTCCGTCAAACTGCTATCCACCAGCGGGATCAATTACGGCCACGAATCTAGTGGACCGATTCGAGGCGGCAGGACTAACCTGGAAAGGCTACATGGAAAACCAGAATGTTGCTGCAGGTTGCGACACAAGCAATCATGCTCCCTACGAAGCTATTCACAACGGGTTCATCGTATTCCAGGACATCACATCTAATGCAGCCCGTTGCAACAATATCGTTCTGGCAAACCCGAGCGGTTGTAGCGTTGCGGACTGTGCCCTAGTTAATGATCTAAACTCGATCTCGGCTCCAAACTTCATGTGGCTAACACCAAACGATTGCAACGACATGAAAGCCGCAAGCGGGTGCTCGAACGGCTGCACATCAGCTGAGAGCAACACGTGCATCAGCGACGGCGACAAGTACCTGAGCAGCGTAATCCCTAACATTCTGAACAGCAACACGTTCAAGACCACGAGAGCAGCTTTGGTCGTGACATTCGACGAAGGTAACGGGTACTGTCCCCTAAACGGCGGCTCCGAGGACTGTCTGTACACCGTTTGGGCAGGTCCCGTAGCCAAGACAAACTTTGCTTCTACAACCAAGTATGACCACTACTCCTTGACGAAAACGATCGAGACAAACTGGAACATACAAAGCCTTACCACCAATGACGCCGGGGCCTCCGCGATGACAGAATTTCTCCGGGCCACTACTCAGTCAACAGACTTCGCCATCTCAGCCAATCCCTCCTCTCTAACGACCACGTCTGGTTCGTTGGCAACGTCAACCATCACAGCCGCTAGCCTCAATGGTTTCACCGGCACAGTGAACCTTTCAGCCAGCTCGTCACCGGCCGGACCCTTGATCTCAATCAGCCCAGCTAGCGTGACACTGTCCTCGGGTAGTAGTGCTGCTTCAACCCTGACTGTATCGACCCAGTCCACAACACCATCAGGTACCTATACCATAACCCTGAACGGATCCAGCGGGAGCCTATCACACTCCACGACCATATCATTGACCGTTTCCTCAGGTACTTCGACGGGCGACTTTTCGATCTCGGCAAACCCATCATCTGTCAGCCTCATTCGAGGCTCATCAGCGACCAGCAAGATTACCCTCACCAGCCTCAGTGGCTTCTCTGGGACGATTCAACTCTCAATGTCCACATCTTCCGGAAGTGTCAAGGCCTCCCTGAGTTCTTCCTCGATAGTCCTGACCTCGGGTGGATCGTCTACCTCAACTCTCACTCTAAGGACCGGCCACAAAACGCCAATCGGAACCTACAAGGTTACTCTGACGGGCACGAGCGGATCATTGTCCCATTCGGTCACAATAACCGTTCAAGTTACAGCATAGCAGGGATCTCCGATCAGCATCGACCTCACAAGCCGGACTTTTACACGGCGTGCGCTAAACCGCAACACGATACTCTTGTGGAATAATTGCGATAAAGAAAAAACTGGGTTCGGGAAAGGTGACTTGGAACCTGTTCCACTTCCGGGCTAGTTCTTCTTGCCCAGATTGTGGTGCTTCACATATGCCCAGATTCTCTTGGTCATTTCAGAGGGCGAAATCTTCTGGCCCTCCCGGCCACCGAGTACGGTAGCAAGGGCGGAGTCAAGTTCGATCCCGTAACCTCCGAATGATGCTTTCTTATTTGGCGTCAGGTTCACCTCCCTGAACCGAAATACATTGCTTACCAGACACAGCACACCTGAACTGTTCAGAAATCCGCATTGTAACTCGAAGAGCAATAGCGGTCGTTACAGTTATGGCCGATTTCCATTCAATTGTGAAGAACGTGGAATACGAAACCTTGCTCCGCTACACTATCGATCGTTTCCTCCTTGCTGTTACATTCTAGAACACGGGCACTTTGTAGTGTAAGAAGACCCATATCGACAACAGAATCGCCACCGCCGAGACGCTTATCACGGCATAATCTGAGGCTTTCAGCTTGAGCTGGAACAGCGAAGTTCTGCCCTCTTTACCCGGAAACCCTCTCGACTCCAAGGCTTCCGCCAATTCTAAGCTTCTACGGATCGCGATCAAGAGTAATGGAATCAGAATCGGAATATAGTTACGGATTCTTCGGAACAAGTTCCCCTTGTCCAATTCGAGCCCGCGAGACCTTTGAGCGTCGACAACCGTCTGAGCGTCGACCGCGAGCGTCGGAACGAGCCGCACCGCTGTCGTGAAAGTAAACGAAAGCGCGTTAGGATATCCAAGCCATTTCCGAGAAAGCCACCGGACCGCGCCAATCCGGTCTAAGGCGAGGCCGAGATCATCCGGGGATGTGGTCATGAAGAATAGGCTGAACGCCGTCAACAATACCAGAAATCTGAGAGTAAGGGCGATTGCCGAGAAGATTGAGCCGGTAAAGTAGTTGACGACGAAAATGAGCGCGGAGAGAAAGATGCCCGCTCTGAGAGAGAGTGCCCATCTTCGGGCAACTCGTCCCATGAAGAGCAATGGAATCTGGAAAGCTAGCAGAATGATCATGACCCAGACGCTGGCGAAGAGCAGTGCTGGGGTCAGCACTGCGATAACCAGCAGGAACTTTGTTCGAGGGTCCAGGAGATGGATGGGAGTCTTTAGGCTTGAGAACTTGAAGCCTTCAAGGGTTCTAAGGGACAGTTGCTTTCGCCTCGCTGAGCTTCTCCTCGAGAAGCATTCGGGCCCGGTGAACATCCACGACATCTCGAGGCAAGCCATACCTTGAGAGTGTTCCGAAGAGCCGGCTCATCTGAGGTTTGACGAGAGACACGCGAGTAACCAATTCGTCCTTGGACAGCACAGAGTCAGCCGAGCCGGTGGCTACGATCTCTCCTTTCGACAAGAGTATTACTTTCGGGTTTGACTCGGCAACGAACTCGACATCGTGGGTTATCATAACGACGGCCTTGCCTTGGGAGTAGAGCTGGAGGATGAAGTTCCTCAAACGTTCCTTCTGGAGATAGTCCTGGCCGATCGTAGGCTCGTCCAGAATCAGATAATCAGGCTCTGACGCGAGGATCGAGGCTAGTGCAACCCTCTTCCGCTCACCCCCGCTGAGAAGGAAGGGCGACGTATCCTTGTATTCGGTAAGGCCTAGAGCTTCGAGTGTGCGTTCTACTTGTTTCTCGACGACCTCGGGCTGATATCCAAAGTTCTTGAGGCCGAACGCGACCTCATCCTTGACGGTTTCTGAGAAGAGCAGATGGTCAGGGTTCTGGAAGACAAGACCAACCTTCCGCGCAAGTTGAGCGACGCTGACCTTCTTGGTGTCTTGATCGTCGACTAGGACTCGACCCTGAGAGGGCTTCAGTAATCCGTTCATTTGCTTGGCGAGAGTTGTTTTGCCTGCTCCGTTCTCGCCCATTATGGCTACGAAGTCGCCGCCCTGAATGTTCAGGTCGATGTTGTTCAGCGCGAGCAATCCGCTCGGATATCTGAACGAGACGTGCTCTAGCGTGATCAATCGGTCATCATGCTCGACAGGGCTGAAGCAGCGTCTTCTACGTGGGTTGGCACTCTCCCCTTTACGAGACCGTCGGTTCTCAGCATTGACCAGAGTAGGCTGACACGTGGCACCCCTACCCCCAGCGCTTCTAGTGTGTCAAACTTTTCGTCTAGGATTTGTTCCAAGTTGCCGTCTGCCACGATCCTTCCAGCGTCCATGACTACAATTCTCTCTGCGTACCTTGCGACCAAGTCAAGACGGTGCTCCACTACTAGAATTGTCAGGCCGAGTTCTTTGCGGAGATTGTCCGCGGCCTGCATGACCTCCTCTGCTGTACGTGGGTCGAGGAACGATGTGGGCTCATCCAAGACGATAATGTTGGGTTTCATCGCGAGGACGCCTGCGAGCGCTACCCGTTGCTGCTGTCCTCCTGACAGCTCGTAGGGAGCGAGCTCTTTGAGTGGACCGGTGCTCGTGACGCGCATCGCCTCATCGACCCTCGCCCTGATCTCTCCTCTGGTGAGTCCCAGGTTCTCGGGTCCGAACGCGATGTCCTTCTCCACATTCAATGCGAAGAGCTGGTTTTCCGGGTTCTGGAAAACGTAGCCAACCTCTCTCGACAGTTCACTTGTCGGCTGTGTCGTGACGTCCAGCCCGCCGACCATCAACTCGCCGGTCCATTCTCCTTGGTAGAAATTGGGAATCAGCCCGTTGAGGCAGCGGCAGAGGCTTGTCTTTCCACAGCCGCTTGGGCCAGTGAGCAGTATGAACTCTTTCTCGCCAATTGAGAGGTCTATTTCCTGGATAGCGGGCTTCTTAGCCCCAGCATATTTGAATCCGAGATTTCTCGCGACAATGATCTCTCGGGAGGCTCGGGACAATACTTCTCACCTCTATTGGCTACTTTCTCCGGACTTTGGTCGCGGGTTATATTAGGTCTGGAGGGGACCGAGAGATTCTTTCAGAGCTTCAATGCAGGTCTTCAAAACATCATGGGGCTGGCCTGGCATGGTCAGTCCTGCGGCTGTCGCGTGCCCACCCCCAACTCCCCCGGTTTTCTTTCCGATCGGGATCGACACATCCCTCGCTAGATGGACTCCTGTCTTTCGGTAAAAGTCCTCAGTTGCTCTCATGTTCACGCGAGTCTTCTGTTTGGATTCCCCTGCCACAAACGAGACGTGAGCACCGATTGCGAGAAGTGCCCTCGCGGCAGATGACTGGTATGAGCCGAGTTCGGAAGTGGCCACGATCCATTCACCGATCATTACGATCTCCGACCTCCCAGCGGCCTTGAGTCGGGCAACTCGTTCTGATCTGTTCATTGGGTTTGAGAGCATTTCGGAGAGCCGCCTGGGGTCCGCGCCCGCCCTCACTAGGCCAGCTGCAATTTCAAAGGTAAATTCTGTGGCGAGCAGGAAATGTTTTGTCTCAACGAACATTGCGGCGAGCAGTGCCCTTGCCTCCATGGCGCCGAGTTCGACCTTGGTTGATTGCCAGAGTCTGAAGACAACTTCGGCTGCAGCAGCTGCCGACTCGTCAATGATCATCTGCGATGCGACTTTGACTGTGTCTGGGTGTGGGTGGTGATGGTCAACTACGACAATCGGCGTCCCCGTCTCCAGAAGCTTCTCTCCCACGGTTCCGAGTTGGTCTAGGGTGTTTGTGTCCACGAGGATCGCAAGGTCAAGCTTCGCCGGGAGTTTGTCGTCTGGAACTGTGACTCCCAAGTTTTCTAGCAGTTGCTTGGTTGACGCGCTGACTCCTTCAGGGCAGACTATCTTAGTCTGGGTTGAGGGTACGAGTTCATGAATCAGATTCTGGAGTGCGAACGATGAGCAGGTCGCATCGGGGTCGGCGTTCTGGTGGCAGAAGAACGCGACTCCCTCGGCGTCTGTTACCCGTGAGAGTAACGAGTTGAGTTGACTGTTCCAGTCTGCCTGGTCCTTTGTTAGCGTCAGATGAGATTCTTCTTAGTTGGCCGAGCCGGGTCTCAGCTTTTCCTGTAGCTTCTCTTGGAGTTCCTTCATTCGCTCTTTGGTTCTTTCTTCCTGTCTTCCGAGGACAGTTATCCTAGTTCCGAGGAGCGCTTTCCTCTCCTTCAGTTCTGCCAGCAACGCTTGCCGGTCGGATTTTATGAGGAGGCTTCCCACGCTCTTGTACACTGGGACCTGGTCGGTTACCTTTTCGAGTTCAGCAAGAGCTTTGTCCGTTTCTGATGTTTCTATTTCCAGCTGTTGCTTCTGAGATACTACCGCTTGCAACGTCTGTTGCATTTGCTGTAGTCTCGCCAACTGCTCCTGCAGTTGGGGTGGTAGTTCTACCTCTTCGGTCAATCTGTTTTCCCAGTTGTTTGCTGATCCAGTTTCGGGTTGTCTGCCCTATAAAAGGGTGCGACAACGTTGAGGGTCTTCATCGCCACGGAGACGAATCTCAGAAAAGTGTTGGACGCAGCTCTCAACGCAACAATGTCGTCAGCTTTGATATTCAATTGGAGAATTTGATCCTTCCGGTCGACTGTTGTCTGTGATCGGAATCCTGGCGTTTGCCTGGTTTCCGGGAGGAGCGAATTGTAGATTGTTTCGACCAGCTTCCGTGATGGGAGGCTGATGTTGATGCTGATTTCTGCCTGAGGCTTGGACTTGCTAGTTGTCCGTTGCAGGTTCCGAGTCTGCGGGCTGTTCTTCCTGGGTTTTCTCTTCAACTGTTTCAGGAGCCTCGGCTGCTGGTTTCCTTCGTCGAGCCCGCGGCTTTTTCGCTGGTAGAACCATCGGGGCGGCGACTCGTGCGCCTGCTCTGAGGCTGTCGAGTTCGGTGGATAGGGTGGAGGGGCTCATGAGTCCTCTCGTCGCTCTAGCGGCGATTTCGCCTAGTTTGGTTGTGGGTGTGTAGGCTCCGCCCGCAAACTTGAATCCGCATTTGTGGCAATGCCAGACTCCGACGCTCCATCGTTTTACTGTCTGGAAGTTGCATCGGGGGCATTCGTGTTTTGACCTGAGACCTGAGACTATCTCGATGTACTGGCGTCTTGCGACTGTGCCGTATCTTGCGCCGAAGCCGCCGGCGAGTCCGACTTTTCGAGGCATCAGCCTTTCGCCGCGGCCATTATCTTGGCCCGGTTTTCTGCCGCCTTTCCAACAGCCATTTGGACAACCTTCCTGACCTCGTCAGGTGTGAATCCGTATAGTCCTCCTTTTTGCATGGCGCAGATGTCGCCGTTTTTGTCTATTGTGACCGTGAGTCTTGCGTTCATTACTTGCTCCTCTTGCAGCGACGGGTCCACTACGATATTCTTGTCTATCTTTGCGAACGTGACGGCGACGGGGTAGTTGTTGAGTGGTAGCTGATGAAG
>Ga0070732_10002430_pt1 | contig 10084 bp, 7 predicted proteins | sample Coa_R1_5_FD_66449 | JGI IMG/M metagenome (GOLD analysis project Ga0070732, IMG submission 66449) | Surface soil microbial communities from Centralia Pennsylvania, which are recovering from an underground coalmine fire - Coalmine... | ecosystem: Environmental > Terrestrial > Soil > Unclassified ...
GCGCGATCGTGCGATGCATCTTCGAGAGCTTGGCGTTGAAGCACGCCGAGACCGTCGACCTGATCGGACAAGTCACCGGCCGCGACCTGGACGAGATCCACATCGTCGGAGGCGGGGCGAACAACGAGCTGCTCTGCCTGTGGACGGCTGAAGCCGCCGGCCGCTCGGTCCTGGCCGGCCCCGCTGAGGCGACCCTCTTCGGGAATCTGCTCGTGCAGGCGATGGCACTCGGGGAGATCTCCTCGCTCGAGGAAGGCAGGGACATCGTCCGCCGGTCGATGACGCCCGTCGTCTACGACCCGACGCCGAATGCGGCGTGGCGAGAGGCACGCGAGCGGTTCGCCGCGCTGGCCGGAGCGCGTCGCGTGGTCGAGGCCCGGACGTGAGCGAGCTCGTCGACGCCCTCAGCGGGATCCCCGCCCCCAAGGACCGGTGGGACGACGCTGCCGCCACCGGCCTGGGCCTCCTCGACCGTCTCGTGTACCGATCGAAGCTGCTCGGCGCCGATCGGGCGCTCGCCAATCAGGGCGGAGGCAACACGTCTGCGAAGGACACCGTCCTCGACCACGTCGGACGCGAGACGCGGGTGCTCTGGGTCAAGGGCTCCGGCACCGACCTGGCGACGATCACCCCGACCGGGTTTCCCGGTCTCCGCCTCGACGAGCTGCTCCCCTTGCGCGAGCGAAGCGAGATGGACGACGCGTCGATGGTCGAGCACCTCCTCCGCAGCGCGATCCGCCCCGATCAGCCGCGGCCGTCGATCGAGACGCTCCTGCACGCGTTCATCTCGGCGCCCCACGTCGACCACACTCATCCCGACGCGGTGATCGCCCTCACCTCGACGCCTCGCGGGCGCGCCCTCGCCGCGGAGACGTTCGGCGAGGAGGCCGTATGGCTCGACTATCAGCGGCCCGGATTCGGCATGTCCCGAATGATCTCGTTCCTGCTCGAGGAGCATCCGGCCGCCCGCGCCGTCCTCCTCGAGAAGCACGGTCTCGTTACGTGGGGCGAAAGCAGCGAGCAGAGCTATCGCGCCACGATCGAGTTCGTCGGCAGGGCCGCACAGGCGATCGACCGGGCTGCGCGGGGCGGCTTCGGCTTGGGCGGGCGCGGGACCGCGGAGCTCGAGGCGGAGAGCGTGCGTTCCCTCCTCTCCCGTTGTCTTCCCGAGCTACGCGGTGCGCTCCTCGCGGACGCCGACGGCGTCATACTCGAAGTCGACACGACCCCCGAAGCGGTCGCGTTCGCGTCGTCCGTGCGCGCGGCACAGGTCAGCCAGATCGGGGCACCCTGTCCCGATCATCTCATCAACACCAAGCACAAGCCTCTTGTCGTGGCCTTCGATCCGGAGGCCGACGACGCGCCTGCGCTGGGGCGGGCGTTCCGACGCGGCGTCGACACATACGCAGCGTGGTATCGCGGCTACTACGAACGCAATCTCGACGACGAGACGCGGCAATTTCCGATCGATCCTGCCGGGCCGCGAGTCGTCCTCGTTCCGGGAGTGGGCATCGTCACCGCCGGCCCCGACGCCGGTCGAGCGCGATTCGCCCGCGATCTGTACCACCGCGCCATTGCGGTGCAGGACGCGGCCGACGCGATGGGCGGATTCCGTTCGCTGACCGAGAGCGAGGCGTTCGCCGTCGAGTACTGGCCGCTCGAGCGGTACAAGCTCGCCCAAGCCCCACCGGACGGCGAGCTGACGGGTCGCGTCGCTCTCATCACCGGCGGCGCGAGCGGGATCGGGAGAGCAACCGCACGCCTGCTGGCAACCCGCGGAGCCCACGTCGTCGTGGCCGACCTCAACTTCGAGGGAGCGCAGCAGGTCGCGGACGAGATCGTCGCCGCAGAGGGCCTTCGGCGCGGTCTCGCCCTTCGCGTCGACGTGACGAGCGAAGACGCGGTCGTCGAGATGACGCAACGCGCCGTGTTCGAATACGGAGGCCTCGACATCCTGATCGCGTCAGCCGGTCTGGCGACGAGCGCGCCGATCACCGAGACGACGCTCGAGGAGTGGGACCAGAACTACGCGGTGCTCGCGCGAGGCTATTTCCTTGCCGCCCGCGAGGCATTCCGCGTCCTGCTCGACCAAGATCGTGGCGGGTCGGTCGTCTTCGTCGCGTCGAAGAATGCGCTCGTCGCCGGCGCCAACGCCGCCGCGTACTCATCGGCCAAAGCAGCGTCGCTGCATCTCGCACGCTGTCTCGCCGAGGAGGGCGGCCCTCATGGCATCCGGGTGAACACGGTGAATCCCGACGCCGTCATCCAGGGCTCGAGCATCTGGTCGTCCGACTGGAAGGCCGAGAGGGCCAGCACGTACGGAGTGAGCGAGGACGACCTGCAGACCTTCTACCAGGGCCGAACGAAGCTCGGCGTCGCCGTGCTTCCGGAGGACGTCGCCGAGGCGATTGCGTTCCTCGCCGGCCCGCGGTCGGCCAAGTCGACCGGAAATGTCATCAACGTCGATGGCGGAGTGACCGCCGCCTATCCCCGTTAGTGCGAAGGAGGCGCACGATCCACCAGTCAGTCAATCGGATCCTCACGCGAAAGGAACCATCCATGCACAAGCGCAGATGGGCGGTTGTTGCCGCGGCGGTCCTCGCGGCCGGTATTGCCGTGACGGCCGCCCTGGCGGCCCCGAGCCGCCAGACGACAGGAAAGACGTTCTACTTCATCCCGAAGGACACGGTGAACCCGTACGAGGTCATCGCCGACCACGGCGGCAAGCTGGCTCTCACAGCGCTCGGTGACACCCAGGTTGTCTCATCGGGCACCGAAGACACCGCGGCGGCACAGGAGCCGGCGATCCAGGCCGCGACCCAGGCGCACGCCGCCGGCATCGTCATCGCCGGCAACGACCCGCAGGCCGTCTGCCCAGCGCTGATGCAGGCACAGACGGCGGGGGTGAAGATCGTCGCGTTCGACTCGGATGTGAACTGCCGCACGCTGTTCATCAACCAGGCGGACACCGAGACGATCGGGCGGAGCCAGATCCAGCTGCTGGCCAAGTTGATGCACTACACGGGCCAGTTCGCGATTCTGTCGGCGGCTTCGACGGCCACGAACCAGAACGCGTGGATCAAGTACATGCAACTCGAGCTGAAGAAGCCGGTCTACAAGAACATGAAGCTGGTGAAGATCTACTACGGCAACGACAACCCGGCTCAGTCGCGGCAGGCGACGGTGAGCATGCTGCAGGCGTACCCGAACCTGAAGGGGATCGAGTCGCCCACGACGGTCGGGATCTCCTCGGCCGCGCAGTACCTCTCCACCTCGAAGTACAAGGGGAAGATCGTGCTCACGGGCCTCGGGCTGCCGAGCCAGATGAAGAAGTACGTGCATGACCACACGGTGACGGCGTTCGCCCTCTGGAACCCGGAGAACCTCGGGTACCTCGCAGGCTACGCGGTCTCGGCGCTGGCCGACGGCACGATCAAGGGCACCGTCGGTGAGACGTTCACCGCCGGCAAGCTCGGGAAGTACACGATCGTCAAGGGACCGGATGGGCGGCCGCAGGTGATTCTCGGGCCGCCGTTCACGTTCACCATCAAGAACGTCGACAAGTTCAACTTCTAGAGCCTCTGCGCACGAGGGGCGCCGCGTCGAGCGGCGCCCCTCACGTGAATGACGACCATGGATTCCCACCCGGTGCTCTCACTGGAGCACGCACAGAAGAGCTTCGGGGCGGTGCACGCCCTGGAGGACGGCGACATCGAGCTCTTCGCCGGTGAGGTCCACGGCCTCGTCGGCGAGAACGGTGCCGGCAAGTCGACCCTCGTCAAGATTCTCGCCGGCGTCCATCGTCCCGACGCCGGCCGGCTCGTGCTCGACGGCGAGGAGGCGGTCTTCGACAACGCCAAGCAGTCGCAGGCTGCCGGGATCGCGATCATCTTCCAGGAGCCGACGCTCTTCCCGGATCTGAGCGTCGCCGAAAACATCTTCGTCGGGATGCAGCCGCTCAAGCGGTTCCGCCGGATCGACGGCAGGCGGATGCGCCGCGATGCAGCCGGCTTCTTCGAGCAGCTCGGCGTCCGGCTCGACCCCGACCGTCTCGCCCGCGGGCTGTCGATCGCGGACCAGCAGCTGGTCGAGATCGCGAAGGCATTGACGGCGAATGCACGCGTGATCGTCATGGACGAGCCGACCGCGGCGTTGACCACGGCGGAGGTCGAGCGGTTGTTCGGCATCGTCCAGACCTTGCGTGCACGTGGCAATGCGGTCCTCTTCGTCTCACATCGCCTCAACGAGATATTCGCGATCTGTCAGCGCGTCACGGTCATGCGCGACGGCCGTCACGTCCTGACGAAGTCGATCGAGGAGCTCACGACGCAGTCGGTGATCCGGGCGATGGTGGGCCGCGACATGGACGCGCTGTTCCCCAAGGTTGCCACCGAGCCGGGCGGGGTGGTCCTCAAGGTCGACCGTCTGACGCGGGAGGGGGTCTTCACCGACGTGTCGTTCGAGGTACGAAGCGGGGAGATCGTGGCACTCGCAGGACTGGTCGGCGCCGGCAGGACCGAAGTCGCACGCGCGATCTTCGGAATCGACCGCTGGGACGCCGGGGCGGTCGAGATCCACGGGAGGCCGCTCCCGACGGGGTCGCCGTCAGCGGCGATGGCCGCCGGCATAGGGCTCGTGCCGGAGGATCGCCGCCAGCAGGGGCTGATCATGGATCTCTCGATCGAGCGAAACATCGCGCTCGCCTCGCTCGACAGCGTCCGCCGAGGAGGCTTGATCCCGCGCGGCGCCGAGCGGAAGTTCGCAAGGGACTGGGCGCTTCGTCTGCAGCTGAAGTACGGCAAGCTGACCAACGCTGCCTGGACGCTGTCGGGCGGCAACCAGCAGAAGGCCGTGCTGGCGAAGTGGCTCGCGCGGAAGCCCACCGTCCTCATCGTCGACGAGCCGACACGTGGGATCGACGTCGCAACGAAAGCCGAGGTTCATCGGCTGCTTTCGGAGCTCGCCGCGCAGGGCGTAGCCGTGCTGATGATCTCGTCCGAGCTCCCGGAGGTGCTCGGCATGGCCGACCGCATCGTCGTGCTCTTCGAGGGCCGCGTGACATGCGAGTTAGCACGCGTGGAGGCGAGCGAGGATGCGATCATGCGCGCGGCAACCGGCGTCGTCGAGGAAGCCGCATGACAGCTCTCGCCGAAGAGCAAAAAGTCGTTCATCGGTCTGGGAGCTCCCACGTGATCGCCGAGCTTTTGCTCCGCTTTCGCGAGCTCGGCATCGTGCTCGCGCTCGTGCTGGTCGTGGGTGGAACGACGATCGACAATCATCGGTTCCTCAGCCTCGCGAATGTCCAGCAGGTGCTGTCCGCCGCGTCCATCATCGCGCTCCTCGCGATCGGCGAGACGATCGTCATCATCACACGCAACGTCGATCTCTCCATCGGATCGGTGCTCGGCATCTCGGCCTATGCGACCGGTGAGCTCTACCACCGCCATCCACACGTTCCCCTTGTTCTCGTCTTCCTGCTCGCCGTCGGCATCGGCGCGGCCTTCGGGGTCATCAACGGCGTCATCGTCACGGTTGTCCGGGTGCCGAGTCTCGTCGTCACGCTCGGGACGCTCTACGTCATCCGTGGAATCGACGGTGCATGGGCCGGAGGAAACCAGGTCAACGCGTCGATGCTGCCCAACAGCTTCAACAAGATCGGCTACGGCACGATCGCCGGGATCCCGTACCTCGGCATCATCGCCATCGTCGCCGTCGCGATCGCGACCTATTCGATGCGCACCTTCCGCACGGCGCGGGACTTCTACGCGATCGGGTCGGACCCGGAGGCGGCGCGCCTCGCCGGCATTCCGGTGGGGGCCCGCGTTTTTCTCGCCTTCGTTCTCAGCGGCGCGATCGCCGGGCTGGCCGGGGCAGTCTGGCTCTCGTACTACGCCTCGGTCGACGCCATCGCCGGGGTCGGCTACGAGTTCCAGGTGATCACCGCAGTCGTGATCGGGGGTGTCGCCATCTTCGGCGGCAGCGGAACCGTCCTCGGAGCCGCGCTCGGCGCACTCCTCCTGAATACGATCAACAGCGCCCTCGTCGTCGTGAACGTCTCGTCCTTCTGGAGCCAGGCCTTCGCGGGAGGGCTGCTCGTGAGCGCGATCGCATTCGACCGGCTGATCGCCGTCCGCGTCGCGCCGGCCCTGCGCACACGACGGAGGGCTCGTGTCTGATCTCGGCTTCCAGCCCCGCGTGGAGGCTCCCGCGGCGGAGCAGACGGCGAGCACCAGGCTCCGTGCATTCGTGCGCTGGGAGATCCTTCTCCTGGCCGTCCTCGGCGGCACGATCGCCTTCGGCGCCGACGTCTCGCCGTACTTCCTCCAATCGACGAACCTCTTCTACATCTGCTTGAACGTCGGCGAGGTGGCGATCATGGCTCTCCCGCTCACCCTGATCGTCATCACCGGAGAGATCGACCTCTCGGTCGCCTCGATGCTCGGCCTCACCGGGGTGCTGATGGCCGAGCTCTTCAAGCACGGCTGGCCGATCTGGCCGGCCATGCTTGCGGCCATCGCCCTTGGTGCCGTCCTGGGCGCGTTCAACGGCTTTCTCGTCACACGGATCGGGCTGCCGTCTCTTGCAGTGACGATCGGAACGCTGACGCTGTACCGCGGCGTCGCGCAAGGGATCCTGCCGACAGACACGATCGGCGGCTTCCCGACATACCTGACGAACATCGGCGTCGTCCCGATCCCGGGGACGCACCTCCCGTACTCGATCGCGTTCTTCGCCGTGTTGGCGATCGTGTTCGCCGTCGTCCTGCATGCCACGCCGCTCGGGCGCGCCATCTTCGCGATCGGCGCCGGACAGGAAGCAGCGTTCTTCGCGGGCATCCGCGTCAAACGGATCAAGTTCTGGCTGTTCGTCCTCTCCGGGGCGATGTGCGGGCTCGCCGGCGTGCTCTGGTCTCTCCGCTTCGCCTCGGCGCGGTACGACTCGGGCACGGGGCTCGAGCTCTTCGTCGTGACGATCGTCCTCCTGGGAGGCGTGTCGATCTTCGGCGGTCGCGGCACGATTGCCGGCATCGTCGTGGCCGTGGCCGTGCTCGGCACCCTGCAGACGGCGTTGACCGCCGACCTCATGCCGGCGCAGGACCAGAACATCGTCGTCGGCGCCCTGCTCGTCGCGAGCGTCATCATCCCGAACGGCAGCGAGCTCTATCGGCGCGCGCGTGTGCGACTGCGGAGCGCGGCCGCTCGACGACACGCCGCAGCCGCGCAGGCGGAGAGCCAATGAGGCGCGAAGTGCGCCCCCGCGTCGGCGTGTTCGGGATCGGCCTCGCCGCATACTGGCTGCAGTTCGAAGGGCTTCGTGAGCGGCTGGAGGGATATCAGCAGGGGATCGAGGCCCGTCTCGAAGGTATGGGCGCCGAGGTCGCTTCGGCCGGGCTCGTCGACACCGGACGGGCCGCGCGACGTGCCGCGGAAGCCTTCGGCGCACCGCGGGTCGATCTCGTCCTGGTCTACACGGCGACGTATGCGACCTCGTCGCTGGTCCTTCCGGTCGTGCAGGAGGCCAATGCGCCGGTCGTCATCCTCAACCTCCAACCGACCCGAGCGGTCGACTACGAGGGGATGACGACCGGGGAGTGGCTCGCGAACTGCTCGGCCTGCTGCGTTCCCGAGATCGCGGGCGCCTTGACGCGCGCGCGCATCCCGTACCGCACCGTCACCGGCACGCTCCTCGCCGGCGATCCGGCATGGGAGGCGCTTCGCGAGTGGTTGGATGCGGCTCGTGCCGTGCACAGTCTGCGGACGGGGCGCGTCGGCTTCCTCGGCCACACCTATCCCGGGATGCTCGACATGTACTCCGACTTCACGCAGGTGCAGGCCCAGACCGGTGCGCATGTCGAGGTCCTTGAGATCGACGACCTCGTCGAGCGCGTCGAGTCGGCCGACGCGGCTGCGGTCGAGCGCAAAAGCGAGGAGATCCGCGACACGTTCGATCTCGCCGACGCAGGCATCGATCCGGTTGCAGCCGAGATAACCTCCGACATCTTCGAGTGGTCGGCCCGCGTGGCAGTCGGGCTCGACCGTCTCGTCGACGATTTCGAGCTCGACGGATTGACGTATTACTACCGCGGTGTGGGAGGCAACATCGCGGAGCGAGTGACTGCCGGCCTGATCGTCGGCAACTCGCTCCTGACGGCACGCGGTGTGCCGGCCTCCGGAGAGGGCGACCTCAAGACGAACATCGCGATGCTCCTGCTCGACCGGCTCGGCGCCGGCGGGTCCTATACGGAGTTCTACGCCCTCGACTTCGACGACGACTTCGTCCTGATGGGGCACGACGGCCCTGCTCACCTGGCGATCGCGGAGGGCCGGCCCGTCGCGCGGGCTCTCAAGCTCTACCACGGAAAGGCGGGCGCCGGATTGTCGATCGAGATGAAGGTGCGGCTCGGCCCGGTGACGATCCTCGGCGTGACGCAGACGGCCGACGGCCGGCTGAAGCTCATCGCCGCGGAGGGCGAATCGATCGCAGGCCCGACCTTTCGAATCGGCAACACGAACTCGCGGATCCGCTTTGCCTCAGGGCCGACCGCGTTCTTCGACGCCTGGTGCGCCCAGGGCCCAACCCACCACGTCGCGCTCGGCGTCGGACACCAGTTGCCACGCCTTCGCAAGGTCGCCGATTTGCTCGGGCTCGAGCTCGCCGCCGTCGACTAGAGGCTGGGGCCTCCACGATCGGCGTCATCTCCTCAGACACTACGAGCTCCATTCCGCCGGCCACCCGGCGGAGGCCGGGCTTGTGGGGCCGGGGCGGCCCTTTCAGCCGTCCCGGCCCCTGTTTTGGTGTCGCGTCAGGCGCCGGTGCCGCCGACGCGTTGGCTGTGGCTGGTGCCGTCCATGTAGCCGGGGCCGGCCTGTCGTTGCGGGAAGTAGATGCGCAGCGTGTAGGTGTGGCCGCGCTTGAGGTGGACGTGGAACCTTGCGATTGAGAGCGGGTTGATCACGACCAGCGCGATTCGGTGCCAGCCGTTGCTGGTCAGCATCTGGAAGAGGGCGACGCTGCCGGCAAAGCTGTCGCGGGCGGTCACCTTGGCGGAGAAGGTGTTGCCGCTGACACCGAAGCCGACTCGCGGGTGGACGACGACCGTTACCGCCGGGCTGGTCTGGGTGCCGGTCTGGGCGGTGTAGGCGGTTTCGATCATCGGCGTGACCGTCACCGACCAGGCGCCGCCGGCGTCGGTGCTGGTGGTCGCGACCGGGAGGGCGGCGATCTGGTCGTATTCGCGGGCGAGGATCGTGATCTGCTCACCCGGGGTGGCCGGGCTGGTGGTGCCGGTCAGGCGGACGCGCTGGCAGCAGATCGTTGAGCTCGCCGACTCGGCCAGCGTCGTTTGCACGACCTTGGTCGGCACCGTGACCGCAGCGGTCGCGGCCGAGGTGCCGGTCGTCTGGCCGAACGGGTTGGAGGCGGTCACCTTGACCCGCAGCCGCTGACCGACGTCCGCGCTTGCGACCGTGTAGGTCTGGCTGGCCGCGCCGATGTCGGTACAGGAAAGCGCCGACTGATCGCAGCGCTGCCAGCGATAGCCGTAGCTCGCGACCGCGCCGCCGGAGTACTTACCCGGATTCGCGAGCAGCTTCTCACCAACCAGCGGCTTGCCGACCACGTTGGGCAGACTGGTGTTAGTCGGCGGCAGCGCCGGCGTGATCGTGCTGGTCGGCTTCGAGGTGACCGGGCCCGCGGTGCCGGTCGCGTTGGTCGCCGTCACCCACGCGGCGACGGTGTGATTGACATCGGCAGAGGTCGGCGTGTACGACTTCGTCGTCTCGCCGCCGATCTGCACGCAACCGTTGCCGTTCTGGTCGCAGCGCACCCACTGATAGCTGTAACTCGTCGGGCTGTTCTGCCAGCCTCCGGTCGTCGTCGTCAGCGTCTTGCCGACATACGGATCACCGGAGACAACCGGCGCCGACGTATTCACCGGCGCCGCTGCCGCCCGAGCCGTAGACGCGCCCCCGGCAGCAACAACGACAGCAGCAAGTGAGAACAAGATCAGTCGTCTCATGTTCGACCTCCATCGGTCGGGCCTACCAACTCCCGCATGACTCAACCGAGCAACGGGCTCAGACCC
>Ga0070732_10002432_pt1 | contig 10076 bp, 9 predicted proteins | sample Coa_R1_5_FD_66449 | JGI IMG/M metagenome (GOLD analysis project Ga0070732, IMG submission 66449) | Surface soil microbial communities from Centralia Pennsylvania, which are recovering from an underground coalmine fire - Coalmine... | ecosystem: Environmental > Terrestrial > Soil > Unclassified ...
TCCGAATGCGCCCGCATCTCGAGATACGTAGTAACCAGCGGTTCAGTTCTCAGCATCTCGTCACTCGTCACACGTCACTTGTCACTGATTTCTGTAAACCCCGCCGCCGTCAGTTGTTGATTCAACGCTGGCAGATCGACTTCCAATAATTTCTTCCACAGCTCCAGCGCTGTTCCGACTTTCGTCTGAACATCCGCCGCCGCGGCTTTTACCGCCGCCGTCGGAGCGGCGTCCGCGGCTTGCGTTTCGTCGAACAACCGCGTGGCCGATTCCAAAACAAACAATGATGGCGGCGCGCCGGGACGAGGATGGGGCGGGCCAAACTTTGCCAGAATTTGCCCAAACGATTCCAATTTCTCGGTCACGTCAGGTCGTTCCGCCGCTCGCGCTTTAAGTTTGGTCAGTTGGTCGGCGATATCGCTGAATTTCTCTCCGACCGGCGCGAGCTTCAGCCGGAGTTGATATAGCTGCCATGAAACATCGAATTGTTCCTGGAGATCCGCGGCCGGCGCTTTCACCCGCGGATCGATTTGGACGGTCAACGGTTGATTGAATGTTTTGCCGTTTGCCGTTAGGGACACGGTATAGTCACCCGGCGCAATCCACGGCGATGTCGGAGCCGGCGCGGTGTTCCGGTAGGTCGCGGTCATCGGATACTCCGGCTCCACCTTCGGCACCGGATCGTAATGCATGTCCCACAAAAAACGGTGCATGCCCGCTCTCGTGTTCACCGATTGTAGCGGCCGAACCCAATACTCCGGGATCCGCAATTTCTTAGGGTCGTATTTGGCCGGAGCATCTGTGCTTGAATATTTTCTGACCGTCGCACCTTTGACGTCCTTGATCTCGATCGTCACCGGCCCCGACGAATCCTTCGCCAAAAAATAATCGATCATCGCGCCATCCGGTGGATTTTCGCCGGCCGGTTCGTCGGGCGGGAGCGGGGTATCCGGATTCAAACTGAAACGGACACGCACCGCGGTCTGCGGTTTGAAAAGTGAATCGCCGGTCCGCCCTGGTCCCCACGAAGGCGGATTGGCCTGGCGCAGCGGTGTGATGTTGTCCAAAACCCAAAATCCACGCCCGTGCGTCGCTGCGATCAAATCGTCGCTCTTAATAATAACGTCGCGCACCGAGGTCGCCGGCATGTTCAACCGCAGCGATTCCCAATTCGCGCCGTCATCGAACGAGACGTAAACGCCTTTTTCAGCTGCAGCGAACAATAAACCCTTTCGGTCCGGATCTTCCCGAACGGCATTCACCGTTTGTCCGGCGGGGATTCCGTTCACGATTTCCGCCCAGGTCTTGCCGCTGTCGTTCGTCTTGAAAATGTGCGGCCGCAAATCGTCAACTCGTAGCGTGTTTATCGCCGCGTAAGCCGTGTTTGCATCGAAGTGTCCGGCATCGATCAGCGAAATTTTTTGCCACGCCGAAATGCTCGGCGGCGTCACGTTGTTCCAGGTTTTGCCGCCGTCGGTTGTGAGATGAATCGATCCATCATCTGTGCCCGCCCAGATCCGGTTCGGGTCGAGCGGCGAGGGGGCCACCGTGTAAATCACGCCGCGTCGCCGCGCCTGTTTGGTCGCATCCTCTTTGTATTTTCCGATGCACGCCGGCAACTCGTATTTCTCGCGGGACAAATCGGGACTGATTTTTTCCCAGTGATCGCCCCGATCGCGGGTTTGCCAGAGGGTGTTTCCCGCGAAGAACAAAACATGCGGATCGGTCGGGGAATAAATCACCGGCTCGGTCCGCAACGTTCGAAAATCTTCTGTTTGCACCGGAACCGGCAAAATATTCTGCCCCTGGCCCGTGCGGCGATCGAACCGCGTTAATTTTCCACCAATAATAATGTCCGGATCAAGCGGGTCGGCCACGACGTAACCGTATTCTTCCGCGGCGACCGGTTGCCAATCGCGGAACGTGATCTCGCCGGCGTCGCCGCGGCTTTTGATTCCAACCGAACCGCTTTCCTGTTGGCCGCTGTAGAGGCGGTACGGAAACGTGTTGTCTGCGCTGACGTGATACAGTTGCGCCGTCGATTGGTTGTACCACGAGCTCCAGGTCTTGCCGCCATTCACCGTCACGATTGCGCCCTGGTCGGAGCCGAGCAGAATCACCTCGGGATTGTTCGGATTGATCCAGACGTTTTGATAATCGTCTCCGCCCGGCGCGCCTCGCCAGCCTTCCCAATTTTTCCCGCCGTCGGTCGATTTCCAGCACACCACGCTCGCCGAATAAACGATCTGCGGATTTTTTGGATCGAATCGCACCACCGGCAGATCGCCGCCGCCGATTCCCAGTCCGGGCCGCGGGTCGTCAGTCGTTCCGCCCCAACTTTCTCCGCCGTCCTCCGATCGATAAAGTTTCGCAATTGTTTTCGTTCGAACCGCGGCGAAAAGGGTTTTGGATGCGCTCGGCGCGATCGCGATGTTCGCCTGCATCACGCCCGGAGGCAGGCCTTTTGTTAACTGCCGCCACGTTTTGCCGCCGTCGGTGGATTTGAAAACGCCGCCGCCGTCGCCATTCAAATAGCCATTTTCCCACGGGCCTTCGCGGGATTCCCACAGCGCCGCGTAGACAATATTTGGATCGCTGGGATCGATCTGGACATCGCTGGCCCCGACATTTTCGTCGCGATACAAAACGCGTTCGAAATTTTTCCCGCCATCGAGCGATCGATAGATGCCGCGCTCGGGATTAGGTCCGTAAGGGTGCCCGGCCACTGCGACAAAAAGGCGATCGGGATTTTTTGGATCGACCGCCAGTTGCGCGATTTGCTGTCCGTCACGTAATCCGAGATGCGTCCAGGTTTTTCCGGCATCGGTCGATTTGTAAATGCCATCACCAACCGACAAATCCGGACGATGCAATCCTTCGCCGCTACCGACATACACGATGTTCGGATTTAATATTGAAACCGCAATCGCGCCGACGGACGCGGTCGGTTGATCGTCAAAGATCGGCTGCCAGGTGCGTCCGTAGTCGGTGGATTTGAAAACGCCGCCGTTGACGGGTGCCATGTAAAAAACATTCGGCTGCGACGGCACACCGCAAATCGCGCGGGTTCGACCGCCGCGATACGGACCAACGTTTCGCCATCGCAATATCGAATCGAAATCGCCGGCGGTTGCGCCGTTAATCGCGCTAAAGCCGACGAACAAAAATAGAACGATGTTTCGAACCATTTTCATCTTCTCAACACCTCAACTGTTCTAAACGTCTCAACGCTTCTTGTCACTCGTCACTGCTTTTATCGCAACGATCGGGGCGGGAACGCCAACAGCCGCAGTGAATCGTCGATATCGATCTTCGGCCCTCGCTCATTATATAGATCCTGAATCGACTCTGCTTCGGGAATCTGACCGCTGACGTCTGACCTCCGACTTCTGGCCGCGGACGTTTCGTCGGCGGGGCCCGCCGCCGGCGCTTCCGGCTCGCCGCGCCGAAGCTCTGAAGTGAAGGCGGGCTCACTGGGCCGTAGCTCCGCGGTAGAGGCGAACTCCACCTTTTGATTACGTTTCGCGACCAATTTTTGCCATTGTGCGTTCGCGCCGGTTGGCGCTGTCCCGGGCGTCCAACGTGTCATCCGCGTGCCGTTGATAAAAATCGCATGATGCGTTTTTCCTTTCGCGTGAACGTTCACCGGGCCTTCCAGTTTGCCATTCACCATTCGGCCCCAGTAACGCGCGTAAAGTTGCGGTTCAGTTGATTCCGGATCGCGGGTGTACCAAATCAAACCTCCAAATCCATGCGCATAATCGTTGTGGTCGCGATCGCCCGACCAGGTGGCGATGTCTCCCGGCTTCGGAGCGCTGTTCCAGACAAGGGTTTTGCCGTCTCGCGTGCTTTGATAATTCCCTTCACCCCGCGCGACTTCCATCAACCCGAGCACCAGTCCGCAAATTAAGAGCAATCGTCCAGCCACCGAAAATCGAGCGACTATGACAGATGAAAGGCGGCTTCGCCACCTTTCCCCATTTAATGATTTAACGATTTAGCGATTTAACGATTTGCAATCGCCCAGCGCGGGCCGCTACTTCTCCCTCAACCTCTCAACTGCTTCTTGTCACTGGTCACATGCCACTCGTCACTTCCGTTATCTTCGACTTGGACGGGGTTCTTGCCGATTCCGAGCCGTGGTGGAATCAGATCGACGCTAAACTCCTCTCCGAATACGGGGTGAATTATCGCGGCGAATATCACCAGGACGTTGTGGGCGTGAGCTACCGCATTGCGATCGATTTTTATAAGAAAACGTTCGGCGTCGATGCTCCCGCCGAACAACTGATGAAACGTCGCGGCGAAATCGCCGCCGAATTTTTCGCGGATCGCGTCGGTTTGTTTCCCAATACTGGAAAAGTTCTGGAAGAGTTGCGAGAACAAAAATTACGCCTCGCTGTGGCCACCAGCTCGGTCGGTAGTTCAGCCCGACCGTTTCTCGATCGACACCAATTGACCCAATTCTTCGACGTGATTGTCACCGGCGACGAGGTTGAGCGCGGCAAACCCGCTCCCGACATCTATCTGCGCGCTGCAAAAGAATTAACACTTCGCGCCGAAGAATGTTTGGTGATTGAAGACGCGCTTGCCGGCATCGCCGCCGCCAAGGCCGCAAACATGCGTGTCGCGGCGATTCCAGACGCTCGCTTTGTGAATCCAGCTTCCTACGAAGAAAAAGCCGATTGGGTTCTCGGCAGTCTGAGAGAATTGCCAGACCTGGTTCGCACGCTAACTCCGATCTCCTAGTTCCGAGCTCCCTGCTCCCTGAACCGCCGCTACGCGATCTTGCACGGAATCACCGCGTCTTCGTCGAACGAATACACCGCGCACAACCGATGATAACCGTCTGCGATCACGACTTTGCCATTCTTGTCGTCTCGAATCAGGAGAAGCGGGGACAGGAATTGTCCGGATTTAATTTTTCTCCGGTCTTTTTTCACGTGAAAATTGCTGATCCCGAGCAATGACAGCCGCGACGCGCGGAAAATATCTTTCGCCTTGAATTTCGACATCCGTGCGCGTTGCAATTTGTCGACGTGCGTGGTCGCGGCCCGTTCGTCATAAAGAAGTTTTAAGTACGACTTCGCCGCCGGATAATCGTGCCGCTCCGGCGCGGGCAGCCATTTGATTTCAATTTGGATTTCTTTGGCCATGCGTCTCGTTTTTTCTTTGTCTTCTCTTGCTTTTGGCCTTCATCCCTCAACCTTCAGCCTTTCTTTAGGTCACTCCTCACTTTGTTCCGTTTCGTAATTGATCGTGTTCTGCGCGATGCTCGCATTGCCGGATTTATCAAAGGTCATCTTCCTAATCACCTTCCGCTGTGAAAACAGATGCGCTCGGTGAAGGCGTTGGTTCCTGGCCACGCGCCGGCGTTGAAAAAGTTGCCAGCAGAATCAAGAGGGCGGGGAACAGCCGCCTTTGTCTCATGCCGGATTGTAACTAGACAACCCCGCCGGGAGCTAGGGAATTTGTTAGGCGTCATGTGAGACATTGCCCGACGAAGGCCAGAGCTGGGGGGTTAGAAGTCAGATGTCAGAAGTCGTTCCGGAAGCGAAATGGGTTTGTCCCACGTCCGGGACAACCAACAAATTCGAAACAACACGCGACTCTATGTAAGTGCTTCGAAGATCGTCGGTTAAAGCTCCGCTCCGAGCCGGGGCACGCGTTAAGCATTGAACAGGTGCGTTAGTGAATAACTCAACCATCAACCATGGAGGTGTCATATGATAAGAACAATTGTCACGCTGGCCTGCTGCGCAGTCGCGCCGCTGGCTTTCGGACAAACTCGTTCCGCGCACAACGGAACAACCAGGACTGAAACTACAGTCACGGTGACGGGAAGCGTCATCACCGCGACTGAAGACGGCGCGGCGGCCAGTTATCAACCGGCCAAAACGCTTGTCATCCGTCAAGACAATGCGGCCAAGCCTGCGAGGTATACTCTCGAGGGCCGCGGTCACATTGTGGATAAGAAGGGCGATCCGGTGATAACGGAGGTTCGGCCGGGAACCCGGGTCCGTGTTTTCTACACGAACGTCGGGGACCAACGGATGATTGATCACGTCGTTGTCCTGAACTGACTGGAACATCCAAACAACAGAAGCCGCAGGCGAGCGTGGTGCGGCTGGTTTGGGCGTAGTTCGAAGTTAGGAGATCGAAGTTTGTCTTTTCGAAATCCTATCTCCCATCTTCAATCTCCTCCCTCTGGTTCCCGTCACTCGTCACATGTCACTCGTCACAATGTCTGCTAGTATTTTCGTCACTATGAAACGGGTTGCTATTGTTCCTGGGTTAATTCTTGGATTGGTGTTCGCGAGTTCGGCTTTCGGACAAAACGCGTCGGTCGCCGATCGGGTCTCGAAACAGAACGCAGTCTTTGAAGATTATTATCAAAATTTCCTGCGGAATTTTCCGGAACGGGCTACTGCATTCGGCGATTACCGCTACAACTCACAGCTGGGACAGGTCGCGCTCGCTGATCTCTCCCGCCAGCACGCGGAAAACGATGAGTTTCTCGAGCGATTGAAGGCGATCCCGACTGACGGGATGAGCGATACTGATCTGTTAAGTCACCGAATCCTTGAGAATTTCCTGGATCGTTTGGACGTGAACTACGCACTGAAGAATTTCGAGATGCCGGTGAATCAACAGAATGGTGTCCATACCCAACTCGCTGATTTGCCAAATGCGATGCCCTTCGATTCGGTGCCGCATTACCAGGATTACATCTCACGGTTGCACCAGATCCCGCGCGTCCTGCAACAAACCGCCGAAGTGATGAAGCAGGGCGAAAAGGACGGGCTGATGCCTCCAAAATTCTTGCTCGAGAAGCTCCCCGTTCAATGCGACGGCATTGTCTCCGCGAATCCGTTCGTTCAACCGACCAAGAGATTCCCGAAAGAATTTTCGGACGCGGACAAGAACCGCCTGACCGACGAGATCAGTAAGGCGATCAACGACGACGTGTTTCCGGCTTACAAGAAGTTCGCCGAATTCATCCGGACCGAATACGCTCCGAAAGGGCGGACCAATCTTTCAGTCGAAAGCCTGGCCGACGGTAAACGGCGTTACGCCGAAGCGATCAAGACAATGACAACGTTGAATGTCACGCCGGCCGACGTGCACGAGATCGGGCTGAAAGAAGTCGCGCGCGTTACCGACGAAATGACCAAGCTCGCTCAGAATAACGGATACAAGGATCTCGCCAGTTTTCGGGAGGCGATCAACAAAGATCCGAAGTGGACCCCGACCAGCGAGGAGCAGATTCTGGATGATTACAGAAAATACATCGGCCAGATGGAGCCGAAGTTGCCCGAACTTTTCGGATTGCTGCCGAAATCGCCGGTGACAGTGGAACCTATTCCCGATTTCGCCAAAGCTGCCGCGACTCATTACGTGCAGGGTACGCCGGATGGAAAACGCGCGGGCAGGGTGGTGGTTGCAGTTTCGAATCCGACCAAGCGCAGCTTGGTTGACGATGAAGCGGTCGCCTATCACGAAGGCGTTCCCGGGCATCACCTGCAAATCAGCATCGCGCAGACGCTGGAAGGTTTGCCGAAATTTCGGCTTCACGGCTTTTATCCCGCGTATGCCGAAGGCTGGGCGTTGTATTCGGAGGAGTTAGGCAAAGAGATCGGTTTCTATAAAGATCCTGTGTCCGACTACGGCCGCCTTAGCTCGGAAATGCTTCGCGCGGTCAGGCTCGTGGTCGATACCGGAATTCACGACAAAAGCTGGAGCCGCGAACAAGTTGTCAATTATATGCACTCCAATGATTTGAACGACGCTATGGTCCAAACCGAGGCCGATCGTTACATTGCCTGGCCCGGCCAAGCGCTCGCTTACAAGATGGGGCAACTAACGATTCTGAAATTGCGCGACGAGGCCAAAACCCGGCTCGGCGACAAATTCGATCTCAAAAAGTTCCACGACGAAATCCTGAACGGCGGCGCGATGCCGCTGGAGCTGTTGCAACAGCGCGTCGAGAACTGGATCAAAGAACAGGCGCCAAAGACTGCAGCGTCTAAGTAGTGACAAGTGACGTGTGACGAGTGACAAGTAGGTAGGGGCGATTGTCCCCAATCGCCCGGTCGCCTCAACTTCTAAACATCTAAATCTCTCAACTTATGAAAGAATATTCTTCTCCGCCACCGATGACGATCGATCCCAACAAACAGTACTCCGCCACGTTAAAGACGTCTCGCGGCGATATCGTGTGCGACCTTTTCGCCAAGGACGCGCCGAAAACGGTAAATAATTTCGTCTTTCTCGCGAACGACAAATTTTACGACGGCACCGTGTTTCATCGCGTTATCGCAGATTTCATGGTCCAGGGCGGCGACCCGACCGGCACCGGCCGGGGCGGACCGGGTTATCGATTTGAAGACGAGACAAAAAACAACCCGCACAAACATCAGGTCGGTAGCTTGTCGATGGCCAACGCCGGCCCGAACACGAACGGCAGCCAATTTTTTATTACTCACATCGCGACCGATTGGCTCAACGGCAAACACACCGTCTTCGGCCAGGTTCGTTCCGGGCAGGAAGTGGTAAACGCAATCCGGCAGGGCGACGAGCTCGTTTCGGTGACGATCGCGGAGGCCTGACGGCGAGGCGAATTGCCAGGTTCAGACTTCAAACTTCCTTGTCAGTCGTCACTCCAGTTTTTGTTCCGATCAACCTCATTCGAGCCAGCTGGCTGATCTTCGCCATCGTCTGGCTGCTGACTGCGATCTCGACCAAGCAGACAATTTATCGGGAAAATGCTGTCAGCCGGTTGCGTTACATGCTCCCGATGATCCTGGCGTGGCTTCTTCTCACCCGCGCTCGGCGAATGATCTATCCGCTCAATGTCCAGGTGATCCCGCACGCGTTCTTAATTGGGTGGCTGTGCGCGATTTTGTGCATTGCAGGGTTGGCCTTTTGTTGCTGGGCACGCCTGACCATCGGGCGCAACTGGAGTGGAATCGTTACCTTAAAGGAAGGCCATGAACTGATAATACGTGGACCGTATGCGTTGGTTCGTCATCCGATTTACACCGGCTTGATCGCCATGTTTGCGGGGACTGCGCTGTTCTCCGGATATCTCGGCGGAATTTTCGGAATCGTGGTCGTGTTCGTGAGTTTCTGGATAAAACTCCGCGAGGAAGAAAAAGTAATGCTCAAACAATTTCCGGTGGAATACGCCGCTTACCAGCAACGGGTGAACCGGATTATTCCGTTCGTGGTCTGAAGCAAAGCGTAGTTCGAAGAAGTCGCGTCAGCTGTGGTCGAATGATCTCCTCGTCTTACTTGCCAGACTTGCCGTACTCCTAAAGTCTTACTTCTTTGGTCTTCCTAATTCTTACTTCTTAATTTTTAATTTCTTCATGAAATCCTTCCTCGCCCTCGTCACCGCCATCTCGTTCGCTGCTTTCTTGACTGCCGTTCCCACCGCCCGTGCTAAAATACCGGACGATCAGATCAAATCCGCCGGTGCGATTGAACTCACCACTGAGCTTCTGGATAAAATGGACAACGCCGCCAAGGCCGTGCATGGGGATGAAGCCGCCCGGACCGAAATGGCGGGCGTCAAAGAAACCGAGCCCGACCTCTGGGCTGCCGCCGTCGATTCAAAATGTCCCAAAGCTTCAGCTCACTTGAAAGAGGCGGGGATCACAGCCGACGAATTGATGAAGGGCACCCTCGCCATCATGGCTTGCATGATGGATGAAAAGGGCGACCTGGCGAACTCCGACAACGAAACTGCCAAAGCCAACGCCGAATTCGTTAAGGAGAACAAGGATCGTTGCGACAAGGTCGGCGGCGCCGTCATGGGAATGGGCGAAGCGGCGGCCGCCAAATAGGAATTAACAAGTAAAGATCCAGAAGCACGGAAGTAGTCGGATATTCCTAGCTCTGATCTTCACACTTTCATCCGATCTTCCCGCCTTTCCGTCGGTACGCCGCTTGCTGCCTATTTCGGGTGTTTGTGGGAAGACCATTGAATATTCTGAGCGTTGACGACGAATTTCGAGTGGCTCACGCATTGGCGTTTGCACTCAGCAGTTCCGATCGAAGACTTACTCTCGCGT
>Ga0070732_10002433_pt1 | contig 10075 bp, 4 predicted proteins | sample Coa_R1_5_FD_66449 | JGI IMG/M metagenome (GOLD analysis project Ga0070732, IMG submission 66449) | Surface soil microbial communities from Centralia Pennsylvania, which are recovering from an underground coalmine fire - Coalmine... | ecosystem: Environmental > Terrestrial > Soil > Unclassified ...
TCCGAGGATGTGCGTGCTGGACCTGGGCGAGCCAATTCGCATCGCCGCGCTCGCACGAGACGTCATCCGCCTCTCCGGCTACGATCCGGACGTCGACATGCCCGTGACGTTCATCGGCCTGCGCCCAGGCGAGAAACTCCTCGAACGACTCGTGGGCCCCGATGAGCGCGCCGAACGCACGTCCATCCCGCATCTGTTGACGGTGGACCGGCATCCGTCGCGAACGCGGGATACGAGCGCCGCCATCGTCGCGCTCGAGCGCGTGGCCGCCCGCGGCAACGATATCGAGGTCGTGAGCAGCCTGCGCGCGTGCGTTCCCAGTTTCACCCCGAGCGTCGTGTGGCGCTCGCCGGAGGAATCGGAAGAACTCGCGGGCTGATCTGACCCGCCGTCAGGGCGTTCCCCTACTTCCCCGCCAGTTCGTCGTACGTCCCTTCGAGCGCCCGTGGCGTCAGCGGTCCCCGCGCCTCGAATCCGGCGAGCGGGTCCTTGGACGAAATGATCGCATCGCGGGACTTGCCGGCGGCGATCTCGTGCCGCACGTACTCCACAAGGGCGCTCAGGTAGTCGCGCATCGCGAGCACGTCGGCCTGCGCCAGGACGACGGGGAGCCCGGGCTCTCCGGGCTTCCCGGCTTTCGCGTGGCCGCAGAGATACACCGCATCTTTGGGATACGTCGACGCGATGCGCTCACACACCGGAATCCAGTTGACGGCGGACGCTCCGCCGGGCCGATCAACGAACGTCTGAAGGCCGTTCCAGACCAGGTCGCCGACGTGCACGACGTTGGCGTGCTCGAAGTACACCACGATATCGCCGCCGGTGTGGGCGGGCGTGAACGTGCGAGCATGCACCACCTCGTCTCCAATCACGCGATTCCAGATCTCGTCGAACGTCGCGTCTGCATAGACCTGCTCGGCAGGCGTCGTCGCCGTGTCGTTGGCCTGCTTCTGCAGCGCGGGCACGCGCGCCTGGGCGACGATCGTCTTCGTGCCGGGTTTGAAGACGGGATTACCGCCCGTGTGGTCGGCGTGATGGTGAGTGTTGAGGAGGACATCCACGGGCCGATGACCCGAGCGATCCCCGAGCCCGGCGAGAAACGCCTTCGCGGAGTCGGGATACTGGCTGTCGACGACCAGCACGCCGCCGGCATTGACGAGATAGCCAATCGTGCCGCCGCGCCCCGTGAAATACCCGATGTTCCGGCGGACCGGCGCGAAGACCGGCGTCCAAGGCGGGGACTGGGGCGGCGGCGAGGCGGGCATCTGGGCCCAGAGCAGGCGCGGGCGGGCGAACGAGGCCGCCGCCATGGCGGCTCCTGAGGTCTCGAGAAACCGTCGGCGTGTGATTCGAACGTTCATTTAGAGCTCCTTCCGGTAGTCTGACGTGGAATGGAGACGATGGACCGGACCCTCGCGCGCGTCGCCGCTCTGCTCCCCATCGGCCTCTTCCTCGTCGTCTACGGCATCCATGCCGGCCATGGCTTCGTGCAGGACGACTACACCTGGGTGCTCCACAGTCGTTCGCGAAGCGTCGCGGACCTCGCCCGGCTCTTCATCCGCGACAACGGATTCTACCGGCCCGTCGTCTCGATGTCATTCGCGGTCGATGAATGGCTGTTCGGCGCCGCGCCTCTCGGTTACGGCCTGACGAACGTCGCGCTGGCGCTTGGGTGCGCCGTCGCCGTTGCAAGTCTGGCGCGCGCGTTCGAACTGCCGCGGGGCGCCGCATGGCTGGCCGGCGTGCTCTGGCTGATGAATTTCTACTTCACGAAAACGGCCATCCTCTGGATTAGCGGCCGCACTGCCCTGATTGTGACGCTTCTGGGCGTGCTCGCGGGCACGGCGCTCGTCCGGCGGCACCTGAAGGCGGCGCTCGTGCTGCTGGCCCTTGCGCTCCTGGCGAAGGAAGAAGCGGTTCTCCTGCCGTTCGTCCTGACGGCCTGGCTCGTCGTCACACCTTCGAGGCCCGAAGGTGGCCGCCCACTCGTCGGTCCGTGGATGATCGCCTCGGCAACCGTGCTGGTCCTGTACTTCGTCGCGCGGTCCTTCACGTCCGCCATGACGCCGTTCACCGCGCCCCCGTATTACCGGTTCACCTTCAACCCTCTCGCGGTGCTCAGGAACGTCTTCGAATACGCAGACCGCAGTTCGACGCTGGCGGCCGTCGTGACCGCGGCCGGCGCCGCTATCCTGGGTGTCCGGCAGGCACGCCTCGAGCCCAACACCTCTCGCGCGATCCTGTGCGGCGCGATCTGGCTCGTCGCCGGCCTGGGCTTCGCCTATCTTCTGCCGGTTCGCTCCGATCTCTACGCTGCGATGCCTGCGGCTGGCGCGAGCCTCATCGCCGCGGCTCTAGGCGCGTCTCTCTGGCAGCCTGCCACGGCGGCGAGACGTCGTCGAGCCCTCGTCGCGGTCCAGGTGGCGTCGGTCGTCCTGCTGCCGGTGTACTGGTTGCGGACCGAGCGAATGGTTCGCGTCGCCGAGTTCTCGGCCTCTCGACTCGATGACCTCGTGCTCCTCACACGAGGACTCGCCCCTCAGGCCCTCGTCGAGATCGACGATGTCGAGTCGCTCGACCCGCACTCTCCGAACCTGGCTGCCGCGTTCGGCGCCTCGGTGAACGACGCCTACGCGCTCACCACCGGACGGACCCTCGATCTGGTCCTCGTGGAGCCAACCGGTCCAGCGCTGAAACCCTCGACCCGCGCCGCTCGCCTGCGCCTGGCTCTGCGCGACGGACGTCTTCAGGTCGCCGGCCGGCCGGGATCCTGAGCGGCACCGCCAACCGACGCGCCAACTGCGTCGTCTTACGATGCATCATGAGACGCCACCTCATCGCCCTGGTGGCGACGTACGTCCCCGCGCGCCGCGCCACCGCTATCGATCCGGTCGTCACCCTTCGCGGGGAGTGACGTCGGCAGTCCACCCGTCACCAAAAAAACGAGGGCCGGCCAGCATCGCTGGCCGGCCCTCGGTGTGTGAGTCTCGCTTCCGTTCAGAACCAGGCCGCGTCTATCGTGCGCCGAAGGACCATGTAAGGTTGAAGCGCATGATCCGCGGCGAGGTCACGCCGGTCGGCGACAAGAACGACGGGATGACCTGCGACGCCAACGCCGGGTTGTTGTTCAAGAACACGGTCGTCAAACCGGTGTTCGTGCGCACGCTGAAGATCGTGTTGGCGTTGGTGATGTTGTAGACGTCGATGCTCACGTCGAAGCGGTTGGACCCGAGGTTGAAGAACCGGCCGAAGCGGAGATCCACCGTCCCGAGCCACGGCAACTGGAAGTCACCGCGGGGCTCGGCGTTGATCGTCGTCCGCGCGTTGAGGCAGTCGGTCGGCTGGCTCTTCGTGCACGACGGGATCGTCCAGCTGCGTGTGATCGGCAACCCGGAATCCAGACGGCCGTTCACCGCGAACAGAATCTGATACGGGAGCTGGAACGTGCCCGTCAACTTGACGTCCTGCTCGCGTCCGCCGCTCACACCAGTGCCGTTGATTTCATTGTTCGGGTTGCTCACGCTCGGCTCGGCCTGGTCGATGTGCTGGAACGTGTAGCCCGCGATCATCGCCCAGCCGTTGCTGAAGCGCTTGTTCAGATTCAACGACACGCCCTTGCTGTGCTGGTCGAGGAGGTCGTTGTTGGTCGTGATCGAGGAGATGACCGTCTTGGGGTTGACGAGCTGGAACGCGGTGATGGGCTGGTCGTCGGCCGTGCCGAGCACGCCGTCCCGGCCGGGATCGATCAGGTTCACCGGCTGGTAGATCGGGTTGCCGGCGGCGAACCACAGGGCCTGGTTCTGGTCAACGTTCGCCAACTGATTGTGCTGGGCCGTGTGAACGAACGCGACGCTAGCCGACAGGTTGGCCGCGACTTCCTGGTCGAATTCCACGGTCTGCTGATTCGTAAACGGCCGCTGCTCTGCCTGGTTGAACCCCGACGGAGCCGGAATTGACGTGCTCTGCAGCGCCCCAAGCCCGGGGCCGACGTACTGCGCGCCGTTGAAGACCAGACCAGCCGGGTTGAACACCAAGGTGTTGTTCGGATCGTTCCAGATGTACGTCTGGTTAATCGAGCCGTTCGGGTTCGGCGGCGTGCCTGTGCTGATCTGGTCGAGGTACCGGCCGGCCGAGAACTTCAGGGCCGACCGCCCCTTGCCGGTCAGGTCGTAGGCCAGGCTCATCCGCGGCGCCCAGTTGTGCCAGAGCGGGTCGTCATGCACGGCCGCGTACTGCGACTGCACAGTGTACGGGCCGGTGACGCCGTTGATCGTGACGCTATTGAACACCGTTCCCGCCGGGAAGAACTCGCTGTTCGCGGTCGTCGTCTGCGGCGGCAGATAGCCTTCGACGCGCTCCCATCGGACGCCAGCCACGGCGGTCAGACGATTGATGGAATAGGTCTCCTGGCCGTAGAGCGCGGTGGTATTCACGGCTCGGTTGATGATGGTCGGCGTGTTGAAGAGGGTGACCGTCTGCGCCTCAGCGTTCACCGAGCTGTTGATCACCGATGTGACGTTGCCCGCGCGGCTGGTCGTCACCGTTTCCGGCGTGTTGCCGTTATCGAAGCCGAGACGGAACTCGTGACGGCCGCCGAGCGCCTTCGGAATGAAGTACTGCCAGTTCGACAGGACCTCGCTCCGGCGACGGAACATGAACGGCTGGCTGGTGTTGTTCTGATACTGGTTGCCAGTCGCCTGGTCGGCGATCGGCTGCAAGTTGGTCTTCTGGAACAGATCGAAGTGCGTGTTGTTGTAGCTCACGCGCGTATCCAGGAACATCCTATCGCTCATGACGTAGTTCCACGACGCCTGCATGATCACGAACGTGTCCAACTCCTTGAAATCGGAGTCCTGGGTGTTCGAGATCGACGCGCCGCGGTTGGGTTTGTCATAGCGCTGCTTCGACAGGTAGCCCTCGAAGCGCTGCTTGCTGTTGAGCGCGTAGGTGACTTTGCCCTCGCCGGCCAGCGTGTCGGTCGTGTCGTGGTCACTGGCCGTGGCGAACTGCTGGAACACCGTGGGCACGTTCGGGAGGGGCGGCGCCGGGAAGCCGGTGACGCCAACGTGGATCGCCTGGAAGTTGGTCGACTGGAAAAAGAAGATCTTGTTCTGCAGGATCGGGCCACCGATCTGGAAGTTGGTGTTCGTCAGCAACGACGTCTGGTTGGACGCGGTGGGAATGCCGTCCGCATTGAGGGCCGGCGTGACGTTGGCGCTCTGTGTGGGCACGCCGCACTTGGCCTGGCAGGTCGCGAAGAACTGGCCGCCGTAGCGGTTGCTGCCGCTCTTGGTCACCATGTTGATGAACACGCCGGCCGTGCCGATCGAGATGTCCTCGGCCGCCGTCGACACCTGGATGTTGTCGAGGGCCTGCGGCACGTAGTAGTTCATCGAGAACCCCTGTGCCGCCGGGTCGTTGACGTTCACGCCGTTCAGCATCTGGGTGTTCTGGCCGTTCGGGACGCCGCGCGCCGTGAGGCTACGCTGCAATCCGCCCTGGTTGCCGCCGACGTCCGGCGGTGATCCGTTGCCCGTGTCGATCGTGACACCCGGCGCCTTGTACTCGATGATGCTCCAGATGTCCTGACCACCCGGCGTCCCTTGAAGGATGTTCTTGTCGATGTTCGTCTGGAGGGTCGCGGCCTTCGTGTCAACGACTGGGGTCTCCGCCACGACGGTGACCGCCTCCGACATCGAGCCCACCTTCAGCGTGATGTTCACCTCGACCGTCTGGTCCTGCGTGAGGACGAGGCCCTGACGAATGACGGTCTGCAGGCCCTGGAGGGACACCTTCAGGTTGTAGGTGCCCACCGTCAAGGACGGAAACCGATACTGACCAAGCGCGTCAGACACGGCGGTCATGGCCACCGGCATCACCGAGCTCGTGAGCTCGAGCGTCGCCCCCGGCAGGATTCCGCCCTGCTCGTCGGCGACTTTGACGAAAAGACTTCCACGCTGGACTTGGGCTGAAGCGAGCGCTGGCAACAGTAAGAGGACAGCGAGACCGAACAGAATCCCACTGAATCCAGGACGAAGCGGCTTTCGCGGCTTTCGGATCATTGCGTCTCCCCCAGAAAGGACGTTTTCCGCGGGCCAAGCACAGGCTTGCTTGGTCAAGGGCGGAGGATACAGGAGCCCAGTCCTTGACGCAAATGGATTATCGAAAGTGACACCATCGCTAACCGCTTCCGGGCAATGGACTTGGCTGTCCGGCCCTGAAACAGCGCGTCCGCACAAGGCCCCCCTCATCGGGCACCGCCGTGGTTTTCGGCGGGCGGAACGGCCCGGGACGAGCGCGCCACTTTCCGGCGCCAGCGACAAGAATCACGAACGAGTCGGGCAGCATCGGCCCGCGTGGATTGCCGCGCCCCGGCGGCGCACCGGCGGCAGGAGCCGGGGCCGGTCCGTACTCCGTACTCCGTGAAGTGTCACCAGGCGCGACCGACTTCGCCGACCGGGCCCAATGTAGGATTTGTGTTCCATTCCGGACGGAGGTCCGATCGACATGCCCGACTCAGTCACCAGCGTTACGTCCGAATCCTGGCTTTCCCGCCTTGTTGGCTCGATCGTCGGCGTGCTCATCGGTCTCGTCCTGATCCTCGCGTCGTTTCCCGTGCTCTTCTGGAACGAGGGCCGTGCCGTTCGGATGGCGAAGAGCCTGAAAGAGGGCGCCGCCGAAGTGGTCAGCGTGGCCCCTGACCAAGTGGACGCCGCGAATGAAGGACGGCTCGTCTACACGAGCGGCCAGGCGACCACGTCGGACACCCTCACGGACACCGATTTCGGCGTGACGGCACCGGCGATCCGGCTCGTCCGGAAGGCGGAGATGTTCCAGTGGAAAGAGGATCGGAAGTCAGAGACGAGGAAGAAGCTGGGTGGCGGCACCGAGACGGTGACGACGTATTCGTATGCGACCGCGTGGTCCCCCACGGTCATCCCATCGTCCGGCTTCCATGAGGCACAGGGCCACCAGAACCCTGACGCTCTGCCGATCGCCGGGGCGACTTGGACGGCAACGGCCGTGACGCTCGGCGCGTTCACGCTTTCGCCGGCGCAGGTGGCCAAGCTCGACCAGACCGAGACGCTTCGCGCCGAGAGCCGCCCGACGCAGACGCTCCCACCCAACGTGAAGTTCAACGACGGCGGGTACTACCGCGGCGCGGATCCGGCGTCGCCGTCGGTCGGCGACGAGCGCATCACGTTCGAGGCGGTCCGGCCCGCGGCGGTCAGCGTCATTGGCCGGCAGGTCGGCACCACGTTTGAGCCGGACCGGTCGACCGCGGCGCCGATCCTGCTCGTGACCTACGGCACCGTCAGCGCGGATGGCATGTTCAAGGTCGCCGAATCGAGCAATCGGACGCTTACGTGGATTCTGCGCGCAGCCGGTTTCCTCGCAATGCTGATTGGCTTCGCGCTGATATTCCGACCCCTCGTCACTGTGGCCGACGTCGTGCCAATCATCGGCACGATCCTCGGCATCGGGACGTTCGTGGCCGCGTTCTCGCTCGCCATGAGCCTCTCGCTTGTGACGATCGCCGTGGCCTGGATCGTGTTCCGCCCGATCGTAGGCGTGGCGCTTCTCGCCGTCGCGATTGGCAGCGTCGTCGCCGCGCATCGCATGGGGGGGCGGAAAGGCTTGAAGGCTTGAAGGCCTGAAGGCTGGGAGGCCGGAAGGCAAAGCAACAGGACTGAGACCTCTCGGGCGCCGCACGTCAGGTGCGACGCCCGAGAGGATGGAACGGTCTACGAGATCTTCACGAACGGGGCTGCGGGACCCGCAAGAAACGCTTTCCAATCGGCCGTCATCTTGTCGAGATCCGCGGTCACTTCCTTGAGACGCACCAGTTCTCCGGCCGTGGGCGCTCCCGGGTTGGCTTCGACCGAGCCTGCGAGCGTCGTGATTTCTTCACGCAGGCGGCCCTGGATGCGATACCCCTGCTCCTGGCCGACGCGTCCCATCCTGAACCGGAAGTCCTTCGCCTGGTCCAACACCTTTCCGGCGGCCGGATTCGATCCCGACGCCGTCGTCAGTTGCACGACCGCACTGTCGGCCTGCGACACGAGGGTGTTGATGCGATCGGTGAGATCGCGGAGTGTGAGCGCCGCGTCGAGCTGCGCCTTGAGATCCGCCGGCGCCACCGTGATGCGCGGGTCCATCTGGACCGTGAGCGGCCGCGTCAGTTCGGTCGTGCCGACTTTCAGTGTCACGACGTACGATCCCGGTAGCACGTAGGGCGCGCCACCGCCCCGCCCAAATCCGCCACCGCCGCCTCCCCCGCCGCCGGCGCCTCGACCACCTGCCTGCTCAGGGGCCGGGGGTGCGCCCGCGCGTCTTCCCGCGGCGCCGCCCGCACGCCCGCCGGCCGCGGCCGGCGCGCCGCCGGCGTCCGACGCGTCGTAGCGGAGATCCCAAATCGCGCGATTCACGCCGGCGGTCACCGGCATGAGCATCGTGCGCACGTGCTGGCCGGCCGCCGTCGCAATCTGAATCGTCGCGGGTCCGGCCGAGCCCTTCGAGTAGAAGTCGATCATGGCGCCCTGCGGCGGGTTCTGACCGATCCATTCCTTCGCGCCGATCGGGTTGTCCCGGCCCCAGGTCTGCCATCGGATCGCCGGCGCGCTGTCGAAGAGGAACACGTCCTTCTCGCCCTTCATCGCGTCGGCGAGCTCTTCGAGCGGCCGGATGTCGTCAAGAATGTAGATGCCGCGTCCGTGCGTCGCGATGATGAGGTCGCCATCGCGCGGCTGGACGACGGTCTCGAGGACCGGGACTGCGGGCAGCCCGTTCCGGAGGCTCACCCACGACGCCCCGTCGTTCCACGAGGCATAGACGCCCAACTCCGTGCCGAGCGTGAGGAAGCCACGTTTGCGGGGATCCTCGCGCACTACGTGGACATACCCCTTCGCCGGCAGGTTGCCGACGATTGGCGTCCACGTCTGGCCGAAGTCCGTCGTCTTGTAGGCGTGGGGACTGAAGTCGTTGTCGCGGTGCCGATCGATGGCGACGTAGGCGGTGCCGGCGTCGAACGGGGACGCGTCGATGTTCGGCACCCACACGTTCGGCGGCAACCCCTGGATGTTCTTCACGACGTTCGTCCACGTCTTGCCGTCGTCCCTGGTGACCTGGATGTTGCCGTCGTCGGTGCCGACCCAGATCACGCCCTTCTGCTTGGGCGACTCCGAGATCGCGATGATCGTGCAGTAGAACTCGGCAGCGGTGTTGTCGACGACGATTTCTCCACCCGACGACTGCTGCTTGCTCTTGTCATTGGTCGTCAGGTCCGGGCTCAGCACCTCCCAGGACTGGCCGTTGTTGACGGTGCGGAAGAGCACGTTGCCGCCGAGATAGATCGCGCGCGGATCGTTCGGAGATCTGGCGATCGGCGTATTCCAGTTGAACCGGTACTTGTAGCCGGCGATCGCGCTCCCGGTCGATCCGAGGTCCTTCGGGTACGGCGCGATGGCCCGGCTGGCATTGGTCTTCAGGTTCGTGACATAGATTTCGCCGCCCTGAGAATCCGAATAGATGAGCGACGGGTCGGCCATGTTCTGTACGCCCTCGAAGCCGTCGCCGCCGGACACGGTCACCCAATCGCGTTTGCGGATCCCTTCACGCGACGTCACCATGCTCGGCCCGCACCACACGCCGTTGTCCTGGAGGCCGCCGCACAGGGTGTAGGGCTGCTGGTTGTCGAAGGACACGTGGTAGAACTGCGTGAAGGCCACGTTGTTGATCACCTCCCACGTCACGCCGCCGTCGTAGGAGATCTGGAAGCCGCCGTCGCAGCCCGAGAGAATCCGCTTCGGATTCTTCGGATCGATCCACATCGCCTGCTGGTCGCCGTGCATGCCGGCACTCGTCTGCGTGAACGAGCGGCCGCCGTCGTTCGAGACCAGAATCTGGCTCGCGAGCGCCCACAGATGGTTGGGGTTGCTGGGGTCGACGCGGATGTCGTCGTAGTAGAACGGTCGGAACGTGATGGCGGTGCTGTCGCTGACCTTCGTCCAGGACGCGCCGCGATCCTCCGATCGAAAGAGCGTGCCCTCGCTCTTCGTCTCGCTGATGAGGTACA
>Ga0070732_10002434_pt1 | contig 10074 bp, 2 predicted proteins | sample Coa_R1_5_FD_66449 | JGI IMG/M metagenome (GOLD analysis project Ga0070732, IMG submission 66449) | Surface soil microbial communities from Centralia Pennsylvania, which are recovering from an underground coalmine fire - Coalmine... | ecosystem: Environmental > Terrestrial > Soil > Unclassified ...
CACCATCGGATCCACCCGCGACGCTTTGCGGGCGGGCAGGTATCCCGCCAGGGCGGCGAACGCCAGCAGAACTATCGCAGCGCCCGCCATCGACACCGGGTCGGTCGGCTTAAGGCCAAAGAGCATCTTGGAAACGAATCGGTCTCCCGCCAGCGCCGCCGGCAGTCCGATGGCCAGCCCCAGTCCGACGAGCAGCAGACTCTCGCGCATCACGAGCCAAAGGACCTTCGAGCGGCCTGCGCCCAGCGCCATGCGGACGCCGATCTCACTCGTCCGCCGCGTCACCGCGTAGGACATGAGTCCGTAGATGCCGATGCAAGCGAGGAACACCGCGAGCAATCCAAAGAAGGCGGAGAGCCGCGCGATGAGCGATTCGCTGGCCATCGACTGATCGACCTGCTCGGCGAGCGTGTTCTGATAGGTGACGGGGAGGTTGTGGTCCACTTCGCCGACGGCGCGGCGAACTTCCGCGACCGTGGCTTTGAGATCGCCCGAGTAGCGGACCTCCAAATCGTAGTAGTACCCAATGCGCTGGGTGTAAGGGTAATACGCCTCGGGAAAAGGCCGTTCCTGCAAGCTCACGTGTTTGGCGTCTTTGACCACGCCGATCACTTCGATGTCGTTGCTGTGTTTGGGATCGTCGCCGATGCCGAATCGGCGGCCAAGGGGCGAAACGCCGGGAAAGTACCACTGCGCCATCGTCTGGTTGATGACCGCAACCTTCGCCGAATTTTCCGTGTCCTGTGGGCCGAAAACGCGGCCGACCAGCAAGGGAATGCCCATGGTCGCGAAATAACTCGGGCCGACCACGTTGTGTGTGGCCGCCATATCGTTGGTCGGCGTCGGGACGCGTCCCGGAATCGTAACGTCGCTGGTCCAGTCACCCTGATTGAAGGTGAAGAAGGAGATGCTGGAGGCGCGCACGCCGGGTTCAGCGCTCACCCGCTGCTCGAGCTGCTGATAGAGGTTCACCAGGCGCGCGTCCTCCTTGTAGCCGACGTCGACGGGGTCAATCCCAAACAGCAGAACGTGATCCCTCGCGAACCCGGTATCCACGTGGGCGAGCTTGACGAGACTGCGCAGGAAGAGTCCGGCGCCGATGAGCAGGACGAGCGAGAGCGCCACCTGCGAAACGATTAGCGTCTTGGCGAGCGGGTTGCGGCGCAAAGAGACGGCGCCTCGTCCAGCCTTCAGTGAGTTTGTCAGATCCACCCGCGTCCCGCGCAGCGCCGGAGCGATTCCGAACAGAATGGCGGTCGCAAGTGAAACCAGAAAAGTGAAGGCGAGCACGCGAGGATCGGGCGCGATGTTCAAGGGCAAAGGCTCGGGGCCGGTCGAGACCATGCGAAGCAGAGCGTCGCTCGCCCACGTGGCGAACAACACTCCCAGCGCGCCGCCTACCAGCGCCAGCAGCAGACTCTCGGTCAGCATCTGCCGGACGAGGCGCATCCGGCTGGCGCCGATCGCCAGGCGCACCGCGATTTCGCGCTCGCGGCTCGTGGCGCGCGCCAGCAGCAAATTGGCGATATTGGCACAGGCAATCAACAGCACCAGGCCCACCACGACCATCAGAATCTGCAAAGGCAGCGAGAACTCGAGGCGCAGGTGGGAAACTCCGCGCGCCACGGAAGTCAGCTCGATGTGAGCGCGTTGCAGTGTCTGCTGCTGCTCTTTGGTGAGGACCGGTCCCGCGAATTCGTGCCAGATGTCGCGCGCCAGCAGGTTGACGTTGGCTTCAGCCTGCTTGGCGGTCACCCCGGGTTTCAGCCGGGCGATGATATAAAGCGATTCGAACCATTTGTTGTCCAAGCCGTTCCAGCCGGGCGAGACCTGCTTCTCCATTGACAGGGGAATCCATAGGTCGGGAGACTCGCCGACCTCAGTGCCGAAGAATTCCGGCGGTGCGACACCGACGATGGTGTAGACGGTCGATCCGAGGCGCACTGTCTTGCCCAGGGCGGAAGGATCGGCCGCAAAACGCCGCTTCCACCAGGAGTAGCTGATCACCGCCACCGGGTGTCCGCCGGCGGGCTCGTCCTCGGCTTCGGTGAAGGCGCGGCCTAGAAGCGGCCGGACGCCCAGCGTCGGGAAATAGGTGCCGGAAACCAGTTGGACGTTCATCCGTTCCAGGCTGCCGCTGTCGCCGATTGCGCCGTGCATTCCTCCAAACAGTATGCTCAAGGCCGCGCTGACGTTCGAGAAGACCTCGTTCTTCTGCCGCAGCTCGCGGTAGAACAAGTAGGAGTAGACCTTGGTACTCGCGAAATCGTCGGTGTCGCCACGGGCGCGGCCCGTCCCGAAGAGAACCAGTTCATCGGGCTTTTGGACCGGCAACTCCCTCAGCATGACGGCATTGAGCAAGCTGAAGATCGCCGTGTTGGCGCCGATGCCGAGCGCCAGCGTCAGTACGGCGACGGCCGTGAAGCCGGGGTTTTTCACTAACATTCTCAGCGCGTAGCGCAGGTCCTGGAACAATGTCGCCATCTCATCACCTCAAATCCCACGGAAATTCTGAGTTATGAATATTCAGGATTCACAATTCACTCGTATCTCAGCGCTACCATCGGATCCACCTTCGTTGCCCGGCGCGCCGGGATGTAAGTCGCGATCAGCGCGACGGCGGCCAAGACCAGCGCGACGGCCATGAATGTCGCCGGGTCCGACGTCCTAACTCCGAAAAGTAGACTGGCAAGCAAACGCGCCAGTCCCAGGGATCCCGCGAGGCCAATGCCCACCCCCATCGCGACCAACAGCATGCCCTGCCCGACGACCAGCCGCAGCACCGATCCTGGCGTGGCTCCCAGCGCCATCCGTATTCCTACTTCCTGGGTCCGCTGTGAGACCGAGTAGGAAAGAACGCCGTAAATACCCACCGTGGCGAGGAGCAGGGCCAGCAGTCCGAAGGCGCCGAGCAACATGGCGCCCATGCGCGGAGCCCACATTCCCTGGTCCAGCAGCTCACCGATGGTGTTCACCGCGATCAGTGCCAGGTTGCGGTCAACCGACTGCACCTGCTCCCGCACTGAAGGGATAACGCCGCCCGGATCACCCGCGGTCCTCACGTGCAGCACGCCGAACGACGAGTAGTCCTGGGCGATCGGCAGGTAGGCTACCGGTTGCGGGTCTTCCGCCACGCCGAACTGCCAGGAATCCCCCACTTCGCCCACAACTTCCCGGAGTTGGGTTTCGCCGAAAAAGTGAAATCGCTTACCCACCGGGCTCTGGCCGGGCCAGAAATGCTTCGCCATGGCGCGATTGACGACCGCCACCGGCGTCGTTTCCTTACGGTCGAGGTCGTTGAAAACCCGGCCGAGCAGCAAAGGGATTCCGACGGTTTGAAAGTATCCGGACGAAACGTTGTCGAGGGAAGTCAAGGTACCGCGCTGCCCGCTTTTCTCGTCTTGTCCTTCCAAAAAAATAGTGCGCGCCAGTCCGCCGCCCAGGGGAAAGTTGGAAGCGACGGCTGCCGACTGAACTCCGGGGACCGACGTCGCACCATCGATAACGGCGCGGTAATACTGCTCGCCGTGATCCTGGTCATAGTGCTGCGAACCCAGGTCGACGCCTACGACGAAGAGCTTCTTCGATTCGAACCCGGGATCAAGACTCTGCGCGTAGCGTAGGCTGCGCAGGAACAACCCGGCTCCGACCAAGGTGATGAGGGCGAGCGCGACCTCGGAGACCACCAACGCCTGGCGGAACCGGCTCCTGCCCCACGCCAGGCTCCCGCTGCGCCCGCCGGTGTTGAGGGTGTCCGTCAGGCTCGGCCGGGAAACCTTCCAGGCGGGGACCATGCCGAAGAGAATCGCGGTCAAGACGGCGATGGCAAAGGTGAACGCCAGTACGCGGCCGTCGAGCGCCAGCGCCAAATCAGCTTGTGCCAAAAATGCGGGGCGGTAGGACCACAGCACCGAGCGTCCCCAGTAGCCGATCAGCAATCCGGCGGCGCCGCCGACCAGCGAGAGCAGAAAACTCTCGGTCAGCGACTGGCGCACCAGCCTAGCGGATCCCGCGCCCAACGCGGCGCGCAGGCACATCTCCTTTTCGCGCCGGGCGGTTTGCGCGAGCAGCAGGTTCGCCAGATTCACGCAGGCGATCAGGAGGACCAGTCCGACAATTCCCATCAGGACTTCGCCCGCCCGCGCGACCTGGTCGTGCACGTTGATGCCCAGTGAAGCGTCAGCGATGGGCGACAGCACGGCGCTGCGTCCCTGGTTGTCCTTGGAGTATTGCTGTTCGAGCCGTGAGGCGATGGTCTCGACCGCGCTTTTCGCCTGGCGTTCGCTCACGTCCGGCTTCAATCGTCCAACGGCGGTGAAATCGAGGAACCGGCGGTCCTCGAAATTCGCTTCGAGAAACCCGGCGAGCACCTGACTGTGCATACTGACGGGAATCCAGATCTGGTCGGCGCTCGAAAACAACAGAGTCCCTTTGAACTGCGGCGCGGTCACGCCGATGACGGTGTAGATGTTCCCGTTCAGGGTCAGCCGCCGGCCGATGATGTCGCGCGTGCCTCCGAACTCGCGCGACCAAAGGCCGTAGCTCAGCACCACGACGGTGTCGCCGCCCGGATGCTGGTCTTCGTCAGTGCGAAACGTCCTCCCCACGATGGTTTTGACGCCCAGAACATCAAAGTAGTTCGCGGTGACAAGGTATCCCTGGAAGAGCTTGGGCTTTTCGCCGCCGCTCATGGTCAGCCCAATAGGCTGAAAAGCGGCGAGCCCCGAAAACACGTCGGCTTGCCGGGCGTAGTCCTGATAATTCGGGAAGGAGATTCCCAAGCGGGTGGCTTTGCCCAGAGCCACGGTGGTCTTCTTGTCGGTGGTATCCAATTGCATGAGCCGCGAAGCGTCGGTGACGGGAAGGGGATTCAACAACACGGCGTTGACGATAGTGAAGATGGCCGTGTTCGCGCCGATGCCCAGCGCCAGCGTCGCGATGGCCACGGCTGTGAAGCCGGGGTTCTTCGCCAGCATGCGGAGTCCGTAGCGCAGGTCCTGGAACAGTGTCGTCATCGAGTCGCCTCCACTGGGAGCGCGGGCGTCCCGCCCGCCCTTATCCCAACCTCGAGGATGCGGGCAAGATGCCCGCGCTCCTGGAATCACTCGTACCTCAGCGCCGCCATGGGATCGACCTTGGTCGCACGGCGCGCCGGCAGGTAACTCGCGAGCAGCGCGATCACGGTCAGGGCTGCGGCCGCGCCGGCCAGCGTCAGAGGACTGTCGGGTCGAACCCCGAACAGCAGGCTCCGCAGCAAACGAGTTACCCCGAGCGCGGCAACGAGGCCAATCCCGAGGCCGAAAAGCACCAGACGCAATGCTTGCCGGATCACCAGGGCTCGTGCGTCCTCGGGGCGTGCCCCGAGCGCCAGGCGCAGGCCGATCTCCCTGGTCCGCAAAGTCACGCTGCGAGCCAGCACTCCGTAGAGGCCGAGAGCGGTCAACAGCAGGCCAATCCCGGCGAAGCACAACGAAAGCGTGGTCAACATTCTCTCTTGCCGGAGGTGGGCCTCGACCAGCTCGTTGAACGTGAAGGTGGTTGGCGCGACCGCCGAAGGCACGACCTGGCGTACGGCATTGCGCAGAGCGGCAGCGCCGATGCCGGTACTTGAGCTGCGCACCGCGAAAGAGACTCGGCTGCCCCAGTCCTCACCAGCGGCCAGGCGATAGAGCATGCGCGGCGGGGCTTCACGCAGGGACAGGTAGCGCGCATCCTCGGCGACTCCGATGACGCGGCAAGTGTTCTTGGGGTCGAGGTCTCTGCCGTCCTGGCTGGGATCAGCCCCGCCGGAGTATACGAACCGGCCGACCGCATCCTGGTTGGGGAAGAAGTATGCCGCAGCCGCATTACCGAGGACGCACACGCTGCTGTCGTTTCGGTCGGCGGGCGCGAATCCTCGCCCCTCCAGGATCCGCGTTCCCATGGTCGCGAAGTAGCCGGGTGAAACCGGCTCTGGCCAGGTCTGCATATCACTGTGCACTTCTCCTTGTTTTCCCAAGGAGAAGAAGTGCGCTGCGGCCCAACCGTCATGGATAGGAGGCGCGGACAGCAGCGTCGCCGCCTGCACTCCTGGGGTGTTTTCGAGGACCTCAACGATCTGCCCGACGTCCCGGCCCGCTTCCTTACTCGTAAGCTTGGCGGCGCTCAGGTCGACGTCGGCCATGACTACGCCGTTGGTGCGGAAACCTGAATCCTCGCGCAATAGATGGAGGAAAGTACCGGCAAGCAGCGTGGCCGAAACCAGCAATGTGACGCTCACCGCCACTTGGGCGGGCACGATCCAATTGCCCAGGGGTTTTGACGAGGAGAGCGCTTCGCCGCGCTTCAAATCGACGGCGGGATCGGTACCGCTCGCACGCAGCGCCGGCCACAGACCGGTGGCCAGCGCAGAGATGACGGTTGCCGCGGCGGCAAAAGCCAGAATGGCGGCGCGGGGCGTCACGTCGACCGAAGGAGCCTCGTCAATACCCGCCAGCATCGCCACCAGCGACTGCGACGCCATCCATCCCAACCAAACTCCCGCCGCAAGGCCGAGCGCGGCGAGGAGCCCGACTTCGGTCAGCACCTGCCGGACCAGGCGTCCCCGCGCCGCGCCCAAGGCGCTGCGCACCGCGAATTCTCGAAAGCGTCCGCTAACTCGCGCCAGCACCAAAAGCGCCGCATTGGCGCAGCAGAGCAAGAGAAGCAGCCCGACCAGAATCTCCAGAACCACCAAGGGGCGGCTGTAGTCAACCTTCAAGAACGACCTGCCGGAGCTCCCGCTTTCCACCCCAATCTGAACGGGGGCGAAGAATCCACGCAGGAAGCTATGACTGGGGTCAGCTTCCTCGCGAACTACCGCGGTAGTCGCCTGGAGATTCGCCGCAGCGGTTTCGACCGTCTCGTGGGGCTTGAGCCTGCCGATTACTGTGAGCCAGTTGTTACCCGGCGCGTGCCTCTGGGGGTTCGGCGCGTTCGTCACTTCCTCGAAGGCGAGCGGCAGTAGGACGTCAGCCCTTTGCCCGGCGATTAATCCCTCGAATCCTGCGGGCAGTACGCCAATGATGGTGACCGGACGCCCGTTGATGTTGAGCGATCTTCCAAGAACCGCTGGGTCCGCTTGAAAATGTTGTTTCCAGTAGTCGTAACCGAGGACTGCCTCGTACCCATTCGGGCCGCCACCCGAGACGTCGTCCGAATCGCCGAAAACGCGGCCTAAGTAGGGACGCAACTCCAGCACACGGAAACCATTGCCCGTCATCATGGCGCCGTTCACGCGCGTCACGGTCCCGTTCTCTCGAAGTGCGAGATCGACTCCACTCCAAGCCAAAATGTCACGATTGACCGTCTCGTGCCGGCGGAGAGTATCGTAGGCCGGCCCCGAGAGCGAAAGGTCGGATACGCCTTCCTCGCGGAACATGTAGCGCACGAGTTCTCCCGGATTCGGCACCGGCAGGCTCTTCAAAATCACCGCGTACGTCAAGCTGAAGATCGCGGTGTTCGCGCCGATGCCGAGCGCCAGAGTCACTATCGCGATCGCCGTGAACCCGGGATTCTTCGCCAGCATGCGGAGGCCGTAGCGCAGGTCTTGAATCAGTGTTGCCATCGACTCACCTCAAGACCGTCGGAATTCTGAATTGTGAATGCTGAATTACGAACACTGGCGAGCCTCGCTCCGCAGCGTAAAAGCAGATTCCTCGCTGCGCTCGGAATGACACCTGCTTCCGACTGCACCGGACCGTCTGTATCCCGTTTTGGTCTCAATTCAGAATTCACAAATTCACAATTTAGAATTCACTCGTACCGCAGCGCCACCATCGGATCCACCCGCGTCGCGCGGCGCGCTGGCAGGTAGCAAGCCAAGAGCGCCACGAGGACCAGGAACAGGGGTACGGCGGCGAAGGTCAGCGGGTCCGTGGGACGCACGCCGTAGAGCAGGCTAGCCATGAAACGCGTCAGGCCCCAGGCGCCGGCGAGTCCAATCGCGACGCCGGCGAGCGCCATCCTGAGGCCCTCGCCGAGCACCAGGCGCATCACCTCCGTCCAACCGGCGCCCAGCGCCATGCGGATGCCCACCTCATGCGTACGCTGCGCTACCCAATAGGCAATCACCCCGTAAATACCGATGGCGGCGAGCACCAGCGCGAGTCCGCTGAAGAGGCCCAAGAGCAGGGCGAGGAAACGCTGTTGAGCGGAGGAATCCCTCACCACCTCCGACAGCTCGCGCGGGTGGTCAAGCGGGAGCTGGCTGTCCAAATCGTGCAGCGCTCCACGCAGGGCGGAGATCTGACCTGGCGGACTGCCCGCCGTCCGGAGCAGTACCGTCAGGCCGGAGTCCTGTCCCTGGAATTCAGGGAAATAGGCCTCGGGGGCGGTCGTGGTCTGGTCGAGTCCGTACTCGAGGACGTCGCCCACCACACCCGCCACGGTGATCCACTTCGGATGCTCTTCGTTGTGAGCAAACCGCTTGCCGATGGGATCCTGGTTGGGCCAGAAATGATCCGCCATGGTGCGGTTGATGATCGCCACCTGGGGCGCATCGGCGTTGTCGTGCGCGGTGAAGTCGCGGCCCCTGAGCAAGGGGATACGCGCCGTGCGGAAGTAGCCCGGCATCACCGTCGACCACTCGACCAGCGGACTCGACCACATATTCTTGGGTGGGGCCTGTCCTTCGATGATGATGACGCCGTTGCTGCCGCCTTCGAGCGGCAGCGTGCTGGTTAGGGACGCGGACTCGACGCCCGGCAAGATTTGCAGGCGGTCCTGAAGCTGCTGGAAGAACGCGGCATAGCGAGCCGTTTTCATCGATGCTTCCATATCCTGCCCTTTGCCCCCGTATCTCGTGTCGGGCAGCGAGATGCGCGCCGTGAGGACATTGCGAGGATCGAATCCGCCTTGAACGCCCAGCAGCCTTACCAGGCTTCGCAGAGCCAGGCCCGCCCCAATCAGCATCATGAGCGCCAGCGCCACTTCTCCCGCGGTCAGCAGGCTGCGGGAAAGACGATGTGACGCGGCAACCGTCTGGCTGCCCTCTTTTAACGAGTCTTGCAAATTGGCTTTCGAGGACTGGAGGGCCGGCACGAGACCAGCGAGCAGACCCGCTGCCAGGGTCACTAGAAACATCGCCAGGAAGACGTGACGGTCGAGCGTTACCGAGATAATGTCGGGCACATAGCCCACGGGCGCGGCACGCAGAAGCAGGCGCAAGGCCGCGTATCCCACCAGGAGTCCGGTCACCCCACCCATGAGGAACAGGAGAACGCTCTCGGTGAGCAGTTGCCGGATGACTCTCGCCTTGCTACAGCCCACCGCCATGCGAATCGCGATTTCGCGCTGGCGTCCGACGGATTTCGCGAGCAGCAGATTCGCCACGTTGACGGAGGCAATGAGCAGCAGGAATCCCACGGTCGCGAAGAGCATCAGTACGGCGGGCCGAATGGTTTCAGTCAGCCGCGCCTGAAGACCCACGACTTTCGCGTCCACACCGGTATTCGTATTGGGATACTGCTGCGCAATGCGGCGCGAGAGTCCCAGCATCTCGGTCGACGCGCGCTCGAGGGTGACGCCGGGCTTCATCCGCGCCAGCACCCACATCCAGTGATTGCCGCGCGATTTCCTCCACGCCGGCGCTTCAACGTTCAGAGGAATCCAGTACTCGGGTTTGTTGCCCCAGATACGCGGAAACTGGAAGTCGCGGGACATGACGCCGACCACCACATCAGGCCGCCCGTCGAGCGTAATCTTGCTCCCCACCACGCTTGCTTCGCCTCCAAAGGCGCGCTGCCACAGTCCGTAACTCAGGATGACCACTCCGTCGTGGCCGGGCTGAGTTTCTTCAGCGGTGAAATTGCGGCCGAGTACGGGCGACGCGCCCAGCAGCGAGAACACGTCCGGTGAGACCTCGAAGCCTTGGAGTTGGAGTGGTTCGGACGTGCCGGTCAGCGCCGCGCCCGTGACGGTGACGCCGGCCATGGCGTCGAACACCTGGTTCTGCGCTTTCCAGTCCACCAGGTCGGGGCCGGTGTCAGGATACAGATTGCCGGGACCGCTCGGCTCCGTGACCCAGATGGTCACAAGGCGCGCCGAGTCGGGATA
>Ga0070732_10002435_pt1 | contig 10073 bp, 8 predicted proteins | sample Coa_R1_5_FD_66449 | JGI IMG/M metagenome (GOLD analysis project Ga0070732, IMG submission 66449) | Surface soil microbial communities from Centralia Pennsylvania, which are recovering from an underground coalmine fire - Coalmine... | ecosystem: Environmental > Terrestrial > Soil > Unclassified ...
CCCACACGAAGATAAAAAACAGCTGAAAAAGAAATGGATCAGCAGTATGCATTTGAACTGAATTTTGTGCAGGGCCCGGCGAAACCTTAAATCTATACGATGCGGGTTTGCGAGCCAAATTCAGAGTAGATGCTGGATTTCAAAACCCATATCCTTCTGGTTTCCTGACCCGGGCTGTGGCTAATTGCCACGCTCATGGGCTTTTTCGACGCGCATTGGTGAAACAGCTCTCGAATTCTGCCAACCAGCTCTCGATTTTTCCCACAGCAACCCTGCCTTTTGTCATCCTATTTTCCAGAGAAAAAACATGCAGCTGACGTATCACATCAGCAAGACCGCCATGAAAACAGCCGCGGGAAAGCTGTGGACCCTTCCGCTGATGGATGCCGCGATCGGGGGACTGGTTTGCGCTTTGGCCGCACTGGCTTTAAGCGCGGCCGCCAATGGCCATACATGGAAAAACCTGGCTCCGCTGATTTTCACTGTCGTCCTGCTCATCATTGCCGGGCTCTTCGGATCGCGGGCCGGCATTATCGGCACGGTGTTGGCCGCCATGATATTTGCCAGTTTTCTTTTCAACCCAATGGGGAACATCCAGGTAGCTGATGAAGCGGCCCGTGGCAATCTGGGCTGGATGATGTTGATTGGAATTGGCTTCTCCTTTTTATTCGCGCCGCCGAGTTCCGGAATCCGCCGCCACTAGAATCTCCCTTCTCGAAAAGCAAGCAAGAACGCAACAGCGTTTGCAGCCGTGGCATCCTAACACTCTCAGTTCCAAAATTCGGGCATCCGCCCGACGGCAAGAGGAGTTCCCATGGCTGCCGCACCTCAGTTGCCCACAACTCGCCCGCGCTGGGCGCGCTCGCCTTTTTACTTCAATTCGGCGTCGCACCTGCTTCGCATTGGACGGGAAAAAGCAACCACGCTCATGGAGTTGCTGGAAGCCATACGCACATGTCCTGAATCGTCTATTTTTCAGCACACGTTTCAGACGCTGGCTGAGCACCACTTTATTAGCTCCGGATTTTCCAATGACTTTTCGCACTGGGCTTTTGCTTCCTGCAATGAAGTTGAACTGGCGGAGCGGCTGGCCGCGATTGATGTCCGGGAATTTACCTCGATCGCCACGCTGCGTGAGCGCCTGGTACACATCATGGAAAGTTATTTGCAGAAAAACCCACGCGCCGCCGCCCGCGTCGCCATGGAGCCGTTTTATCTCATGGCTTCAGATCTGGTCGTTGTTCCTACTCCGTACATAGCGCGCAATCTTGAAGAGTTTGCTGACGGTTTGCGCAAAGTCAGCATCCATGCCATTTATTACCACTTTATCGATGCCCGGCTGCGCCTCAAGCTGAACAGCAATGATTTTTCCGTCTGGCTGGACAAAGAACTGGATCTACCCCAGGCGGCCGACAAAGTAAACCGCATCGATATTTATACCTCCACTCTTGAAGACGTGCGGCGGAGCATTCTGAAAGTTATTGAGAACGACGTGGGTCTTGCTGATCGTCTTTAGATCGTAGTGCTCGACTTGCGCATGGTTTTGCAGAACAGTTTTTGGAGCCTTTGATGAAGGACAAGAATCCGGGGAAGACGCTAGTGATCGATGACGCCAGGGGAGGCGAATCCAGACCTCAAGAACATTCACCGGACGAAGTCGCGCAAAACTCGCTGGAGGAAACTACACTTGCGCCGCCAGGAGTTGAACGCCGTTTCCGGCAGACGGATTTGCCCGCGCATTTTATAGAACGCCGCAAGCATCCGCGCATTAGCACAGAGCAGCCTCCGGTTCCCGCGCCTCCTCGGTTTGAAGATTATGCGCCGATCATCGGCAAGCCGGAGCTGGATGAGATTCGTTTTCTCGCGCGCCATCTTCGCGGCAAAACCGTCAAGATGGTCAATTCCACCGCGCTGGGCGGAGGTGTGGCGGAAATCCTGAATCGCCTCATTCCCCTGATGAACGAGCTTGAAGTCGTCACGCGCTGGGACGTTATCACCGGCGGTAATGATTTTTTTGAAGTCACAAAAGGCTTCCACAACGCACTGCACGGCGGCGACTACAACCTGACACAACAGATTCAGGACATCTTCATGGCTTATAGCGAACAGAACCGCCAGCGCATGGAGTTTGCCGAGGACCTGATCGTAATTCACGATCCGCAGCCGCTGGGACTGGTTCGCTCGAAATCGCAGACGCAGGGTAAATGGATATGGCGTTGCCACATCGACCTTTCCAATCCGCATTCCGGAGTTTGGGATTTCATGAAGCCCATGGTGGAGCAGTACGATGCCACCATCTTTTCAGCGGCGGCCTTTACGCGGCAACTGTCTACCCCGCAGTATCTTTTCTATCCTTCGATTGATCCTCTCTCGGAAAAAAACAAAGAACTTCCTGAAGAGTACATCAACAAGGTTTGTGACGACTTTGGTATTGATCGCTCGCGCCCGGTGATCACGCAGATTTCACGCTTTGATCGATTGAAAGATCCAGTGGGCGTGGTGGAGGCCTACAAGCTGGTAAAGAAATACGTGGATTGCCAATTGGTGCTGGCCGGAGGCGGCGCAACGGACGATCCTGAGGGCGCGGTTGTGCTGCAGGAAGTGATGGAAGCGGCCGGCGACGATCCTGACATCATTATTCTGAATCTGCCGCCGTGGTCGGCATTGGAAATCAATGCGCTGCAACGCGCTTCCACCGTGATTGTGCAAAAGTCATTGAAAGAAGGCTTTGGCCTCACCGTGACGGAAGGCTTGTGGAAGGAAAAGCCCGTGGTTGCAGGAGCTGTGGGTGGTATTACCTCGCAGATTGTCCACAAGCTTACGGGCGTACTGGTGCATTCCGTGGAAGGTTGCGCTTACCAGATTCGCTACCTGCTCACGCATCCGGAATTTGCCGCGCAACTGGGAAAAAACGGCAAGGCCCACGCCAAGGAAAATTTTCTTGTCACCGTGAACCTGAAGCGCTGGCTGGTGTTGTTCCAGATTATGCTTGGCATGGCCAAACCAAACCGTGATCTAAAAATAGATGCAGAGCACCGCTAGCCGACCTTTTTCGGCCACCAGATCAGTACTTCCAGATTTCGCGAAAAATGCAGCAGTGGCTTTATATCAGGCAACGCGATGCCCGAGGCTTGCGCCATGGTGTTGATTTCAAACTCCGCTTCCGCATCCTGCAACTGCCAGGGCAGGTGATGGATGTATGCGCGTAGAACGTGGCCTTTTTCGACCGCATAAAGGCAATAGCGCTCGGTGAGAAAAGCTTCCAACGAACTCTTGTCGCGAATGCGCGGCGGTGAAGTTGGCCGATAGCGCGCATGGAAGTCCGCCGGCCGGGGTTGTTGCAGGCGGCTGCTGGTGTATTCAAACGACTCTCCCGACGAGCGCACCAGCATGGCGGCATGAAAATAAGGCAGCTTATATGTGGCGCGCGCGCCCAATACCGCGGGAAGACTGGCCGCATCCAGACTGAAAAAGTAAACCCCGGGAACCCCTTTGTAGCTGACATAGGTGCGCACGTTTAGTTCGCAGAATTTTGAGAGGAAGGGGAGTGGTGGCGCCAGCCGGCCACGGATCCCGCTCATCCAGAACGGCGCAACCGCCACCCAGGCGCTGCCATCGCGGAGATCGAGTTCCAATTGTGGTGGGACTAACGCGCGAATCTTGTCTGCCGGCAGCGGCCAGTGAGCAAAGAGCAGGTCATGCCACTTCTGCTTCATGATCCACGGCCCCGTGGGCATGGCAATGGGACGGTGCGCGGTCTCAAGCAGAAGAGGATGCATTGGCTCGACAATTGTAAATAATTCTTTCCATGCATCCAGGGTTCAGCGTGTGTCTTCCGAAAATTACTTACCCTGATAGCTGCCATCCCGAGAGGCCCGTAAATTTGGCTGCGTTTTCTTCAGCAGCCAAATAGGGCCGGAGGGATCGGCTCCGCCGCCGCCTCGGGACATTTCCATATTTGTTGGCAGTCTGCCGCCCATCATAAGATTCCATTCTGGACGTATAGTTGGCATCCAATAAAATCGATTCGTGGCCACCATCTTTACCATTGGACATTCCACGCGCGACCTGGCTCATTTTTCGTCGATCCTGCAAGCGCATGATATTCGTGTGCTGGAAGATATTCGCGCCTTCCCTATGTCGCGACGCCACCCGCATTTCAATCGTGAGCACCTGGAGCTGTGGCTGCCGGAGATCGGCTGCGAGTACGTCTGGGAAAAAGACCTGGGCGGACGGCGCGGCAAGCAGATGCCGCCGGACCAGTCGCCCAACATCGCGCTACGCAACCCATCGTTCCGCAATTATGGCGACTACATGCTGTCAGAAAAATTTGCGCAGGCGATCGCGCGTCTGGTTAAGCGCGCCGAGAAAACCAATACCGCCATCATGTGCGCAGAGCAGCTTTATTTCCGCTGCCATCGCATGCTGGTGTCTGACTATCTCGTGGCGCACGGTCACACGGTCTTGCACATCATGGATCTAAAACCACCCAAAGCGCACGCTCTGACCAAAGAGGCGCGCGTGATCGAAGGACGGTTGGTGTATCGCGGAGACTACTTGCTCTGATCAGGAGATCGGGAGATCGAGACATCGGTCATCCAAAAAAGCAAAAGCCCACACCTTTGAAACACGGAGGAAAGGGAGGAAGCGGAGGATAAAACTGCGCTGGCCTGGTTTTCTCCGCGTCTCCGTGGTGAGATTTTGGTTTTTCGATGGCCCGATTTCCTTTGCGTCCTTCGCGTCCTTTGCGGTAAAAGGGTTTGCTAAATGCTGAACAAAACCGCAGCCCGGCTGATCAATCAACTAGAACAAGCGCGCAGCCAGATTGGCACAATCAAGGAGCGGGAACTTCTCCGCCTGCTCAGCGCTGCTGGCCGCGTCAAGTTCGGCAAAGACGCCCAATGTCTCATTCGATTTCATGACATGCTGCTGTTCTTCCGCGCATTTCCATCCGGGCAGAACGTTTTGCGATTAACAGAAAAGCTGCTGAAGACTTTTGAACCCAGGCTCAAAGCCGTGCTGGCGGCTGGCGGCGATGCCGATGACTTTGTGCCGGAAGAGGTCGTAGGGATAGCCGGGACGGTAGTTGAAGCGACGTTTAGTTACCCCATGGTTTGCTGGCTGGTTGAGCGCCATCCTAAATCCATTTCCATCCAATGGGACGACTACGAGCGTGAGACGCAACGCGCGGTGATCTGGCCGCGCTTCTTTCCCCTGATGGAAGAAGATTCGCTCACGGAAGCCAATGTGCCGTATCTCGATTGGCTCAAGGCGGCACGTGGCAAACATAATGAGTTGCCGTGGCTGGTGCGGCAGTTCCAGCGGCTGCCCGGCTTTCCCAAAGAAACGGCGGAAAAAGAAAAGGCCGCGCTCTATGATTCGCTGGAAATCATGGTGCGCTGGGACATGAGCGGTTCACGTGCATCGCGCACTTTGTCGCGCAAGCCAGTAAAGGATTTTTATTTTCACCGCGGGCCGCTAATCCAGAGGCGGCAGATTTCACTGGCGGAAGAGTTCGCGAAGCCACGATTGCCAATGAACGTGCTTACGTCGCGAGAAGCGGAGAAGACGCTCGATCTTGTGAAAGAAGCCACAGGCGTTCGCTACCGGGAACTCTACGGAACGGCCAACGCTGATCCGGCGTGGGTGGTGCAGGCCAATCCCGGGCGCGGAGTGGAAGTTTACTTCTGGGGATTGCCGCCGGAAAAGCGCCTGCCGCTGCGCGCCTATCTTGCTGGGTTCACGGTGAAGAACGGCGTGCCCATCAATTACGTGGAATGCATTTCACTCTTTGACTGGACGGAGATTGGCTTCAACACTTTTCCGGCTTATCGCGACGGCGAGACAGCATGGATCTATGCGCAGCACTTGCGGCTCCTGCGGCAACTGCACGGCACAAATGCCATCTCGGTCTATCCATACCAGATTGGCGATGGCAATGAAGAAGCGATTGCCTCAGGCGCGTTCTGGTTTTACCGCAAGATGGGGTTCCGATCGATGAACCCGGCGCTGGAGAAGCTGGCCCAGGCGGAAGAAAAGAAGGTGCGAGCCAACGCCAAATATCGAACCGCGGCGGCGACACTTCGACGGCTAAGCAAGGCGAATGTGGTGTATGAGCTGCCCGCAGCCAAGCGCGGCGCATGGGACACGTTTTCCATGCGCAACATCGGGCTCGCTGTGCAGAGAAGGATGGCGAAGGATTTTGATGGTAACCCCGATGCGATGCGCAAAGCTGCTGTCGCAAAGCTGGCACGGATCGTCAAAATGGACCCACGAAAGCTGAAGCCTCAAACGCAAGTTGCGTTTGAAGACTTTGCCACGGTTCTAGGCCTTGTTCCGGAGCTCGATCGCTGGTCATCGGATGAAAAAGATGCTTTGCGCGAGATCATTACCACCAAAGTAGGCCTGACGGAGTTCCGCTACTTACAATTATTGAATCGACATAACAGGTTGCGAAAAGTAGTTCGCAATCTGGGATCAATTTTGTCATGATTCTCGCCTAACCCAAATAGTACTCTGACTCGCCCGCACCAACGGGTGGCCACGCAGGAGACTTTTATGCGCATTATTATTGCCATCCTTTTGAGTTTTATCTTGAAGTCTTTTGCGCCGGCAAAAGATCAGCCGGAAACGCCCTTGCCAGAAGTCACGGCCAACGCAATCAAGCTTTCCAGGATCACCGCTCCAGGAAGCCCGCCATTCCATTTGAAGGCAGTTGTCTCGGAGCCAGGGAATCGCAACTCTGATTACCAGGGTGAAATTGAAGAATATTGGGTGACCCCTGACAAGTGGCACCGCACAGTCAAGACCTCCAATTTTTCCCAGACCATCATTGTGAATGGTGACAATGTATATGAGCAGACTGTGGGAGATTATTACCCTTTCTGGCTGAGGAATATCGTCACTGCGCTCATCGATCTTGTGCCCGACGACTTTAGCCCAAAAGGTAATATCCAGGTCCGGCGCCCGGCTGAAACTAACGAACGGACAGTAGCATTTGGCACTTGCTCACGATGGGACGAAAAGGTGGGAGTCTCTCCCGCGCAGAATTCGGTCTTCACCATGATCTGTTTTGCCGGCGATGAGAGGCTGATTACAGCTTTGTTTACACCCTATTTTCATGCCGAATTTCAGTCTTACTCCGACTTCAAACACAAGAGAGTTGCACGTCGTATCGTGGAAGCCCCGGAACCGGGGACTCGAATTGAAGCTCGGGTCACTGAGCTTTCGGAGGTGCACAAAGTGGAAGAGTCTCTCTTTGCGGTGCCTCAGCCAATGCCTGAGAATACGCGGGTCCATTCGATCCGCATACGGGAATCGGACGCGCGTAAGGTGCTTTTGAACTCACCGGAGATAACGTGGGCGCCGGTCCACGATGGACGAACCAGCGGCGTGTTGAGCATGATGGCCTATGTAGATAAGGCAGGGAATGTGCGGGAAACGTGGGCGCTTAATTCCGATAATCCGTTTCCACAGGCGCAAGCACGCAAAGAAGTTTTGAAATGGAAGTTTAAACCCCTGGAGCGCGATGGTGTACCAGTTCAAATGGAAGTGCTTCTTACATTTCCTTTCCAGACAGCAATTGTTGATCCTATTCCGCTGTTCTCCGACTCGGAAGCCCGCAAGATGGCTACCAGCAAGGCAGATCCTAAGTTCTTGCAGACCAGCTTCCCAAAAGGCACCGATTTTACCGTACGTGCTCTGGTGGACGAACGCGGACATGTTGTGCGCGTCGATAATCCAAAGCAATTAGATCCTGGCTTGTTCAATGCCGCCCAGTCCGCATTGTCAATGTGGCTTTTCAAGCCATATAAAGTCAATGGAACAGCGCAACGTTTTAACGCGGATGTCACCTTCTACGTGAGATAGGCATCTCTAAACTCCTTCGATCGAAACAAAATTCCTGCAAGAACTCTGGATCCTCGCGTTCTCCTGCAAGAATGCAGGAGTAAATATGAAAGCCCGTTTAACAATGGCTGCCATGGCGGCCTTGTGTTTGCTCTATGTCCTCATCATCCTGAATCCGCAGAACGCTTCTGCGGTCCAGCCCCAGGGAAACAGCCAGCTACAGATCATCGGCAAAGACGGCAAAGTTACAGGCTTTGTTCCGCTCAAACACACCGGCATCAAGACGGAGATCAGCGGCTTTGTTGCGCGGATTGAAGTCACGCAGGAATTTGAAAATGTATTGCCGGACGCGGTGGAAGCAGTCTATGTCTTTCCGCTGCCGCATGACAGCGCCGTGGATGGCATGACCATGACAGTGGGTGAACGCGAGATTCGCGCCGTGATTAAGGAGCGCGATGAGGCGCGCAAGATTTACGAGCAGGCGCGCAACACCGGCCACACGGCTGCGCTGCTCGACCAGGAGCGGCCCAATATCTTTACGCAGTCCGTCACAAACATTCCGCCCAATGGCACCGTGCAGATCAAGCTATCAGTGCTGGAACTGCTCAAGTATGAAGCAGGTACATATGAATTTGCGTTTCCTCTGGTCGTGGGGCCTCGCTATATACCCGGCAATCCCACTTCCGCGGGCGATCACGGCACCATGCCGAACAGCGATCAAGTGCCTGACGCCTCGCGCATCAGTCCTCCGGTGGCGGGCGTGCATACGGATGATGCAACGGCGGGGCATGATGTATCGATGGAAGTCAATCTTGCGGCGGGCGTTCCAGTGGGCGACGTGGAGTCGACGTCGCACAAAATCTTTGCTGACAGAACCGGCGCTGACTCGTATCACGTGACGCTTGCGGACCAGGCTGTGCCGCCAAACAAAGATTTCATCCTCAAGTACAAAGTTGCGGGCGCGGGGATTAGTGACGCCATCCTGGCGCATGCCGACAAGAACGGAGGATACTTCACGCTGATTTTGCAGCCGCCTGATAGGCCGCAGGAGAAAGCTTTGGTGCCGCGGCAACTGATCTTTGTGGTGGATACGTCGGGTTCCATGTGGGGATTTCCGCTGGATATGGCCAAAAAGACTGTCCAACGCGCGCTTGACAATCTGCGCAAGGATGAAACGTTTAACCTGATTACTTTTTCCGGCGACACCAGAATTCTTTTCCCCGAGCCGGTGCCTGCAACGCCGGAAAACGTGGCCAAGGCGAAGGAAGTTTTGGCCGGAGCCTATGGCAGCGGCGGCACTGAGATGATGAAGGCCATCCGCACGGCGCTGGGTGACGATGCGGGAGCGGACAAGACGATGGAAGCCGATCCCATTCGCGTGGTCTGCTTCATGACAGATGGTTACGTCGGCAATGACGCTGACATTATCGCTGAAGTAAAAAAGCATTCTGACGCAAGGGTGTTCTCGTTTGGCATTGGCACAGCGGTGAATCGCTTCCTGCTGACCAAGATGGCGGAAGAAGGCCATGGCGACGTGGAGTTTGTTACCGCGCCGGGAGAAGCGCAAGCCGCTGCCGACCGATTCTATGAGCGTGTGCATTCGCCGGTGCTGACAAACATTGCCATTGATTGGCATGGATTGCCCGTGACCGATGTCTACCCCAAAGACGTACGCGATCTTTTTTCCGCCAAGCCGATCATCATCACGGGCAGGTACGGCGGAAGTCCGGCGGGCAAGATCACGATTAAGGGATATCAGGGAACCGGCGATTACAGCCGCACAATCCCGGTGGATTTTTCTTCTGCCGATGCCAGCAATGCGGCGCTGGAAAAAATCTGGGCGCGGCACAAAGTGGAAGACTTGATGTCGCAGGACTGGAACGGCATACAGTCCGGCAATTCCAGGTACAAGGCAGAGATTATCAAGGTCGGGCTTGAACACAGCTTGGCCACGCAGTTTACGTCGTTCGTCGCTGTAGAAGAGCGGACTGTGGTGTCAGATGGCAAGCCGATGAAGGTTGAGGTCCCGGTTGAATTACCGGAAAATGTTTCGCCACTGGCAGTGCCCGGAGAGAGCCGTCTCCAGGCTTTTGCAGAAATATCGCGAAGCGGCGCGGGTGGCAGCGCATACGCACTCAGTGCGTCCGTCGCGCCTCCACCGCCATCGCCGGGTTCATCCAATGAAACTGTGGAAGTCAGCGCTGACGCTCCTCTGAGTGAGACGA
>Ga0070732_10002436_pt1 | contig 10070 bp, 8 predicted proteins | sample Coa_R1_5_FD_66449 | JGI IMG/M metagenome (GOLD analysis project Ga0070732, IMG submission 66449) | Surface soil microbial communities from Centralia Pennsylvania, which are recovering from an underground coalmine fire - Coalmine... | ecosystem: Environmental > Terrestrial > Soil > Unclassified ...
GAAGAATTCATCGACGGCAAGTAAGCATCCCAAGCCCATTCGCCCCGGCGAGTAGGAAATTCGGGATACCGCCGCTGCACTTCTTCCTCGAAGAACACTCCCATCCGCGCCATCAGCTTCAGATTTTTCACGACGGTGCGGGCGATGCCGTCGGCAATGCGTTCACCTTCCGTGGCCAGCGTTTCAAGCGCGGAGAGCAATTTTGGTTCGAGGTCGGGATCATCGACCGTCATCAACAGTTCCTGGTGACCGCGCTCGCGCATGAGATTTCGAATGCGTTCATCCATGGTGATTCCGGCCGAGGGCACCAGCGCGGGCATTGAAGTCACGATACCGTGATAACGCGACGACGCCATCATGTGGCAAGCCCGGAGAATGCTTACGATCTCGTACATGTTGTAGTCGTCGGAAGTCAGGACCGGCACTCCACCCAGTTTCTTGGAGATACGCTTCGCCGGGCGCGCATCGAGCCGCTCGGTGGCAACCAGAATCACGAACACCGGGCGCTGCTTGCGGAATGCGTCCACCGCATTGGTAATTGCCGTCAAATACCGCTCGTAGGCAGCTTCCGCCGCTGGGCCAGAGTTGTGGAAGTAAGGTCCGCGGTAGTGGCTGGATTTGTATGCTCCGGCCACGGTGTGAAGAGCGAGTTTGCCGATGGATGCTTTCACCGGCCACTCAAATGGGTTGATCGGGCAGACCACCAGCACTGGGGTCCGGCCGTTCCAGCCGACCTGCCGCAGGACGCTTTGACCGTATTCTGCCGGACGGGGCTCGAAGGTCCAAGCGGTATCAGTTCCGAGTTCCGTGGGAACGCCGAGTTCGCGCAAGACGGTGCGAGACTCTTCATTGCGGGTTATGACCAGGGTGTCCTTGCAGTAGCGCGCGCACATTTTGCGAACGACCGGATCCATGTGGCCAGCCTCGGATCCATAGCCGATCGACAATTTGTTCTGCGCCGCGGCCAGGCCCAGCGAGCCGATCATCATCGTGGCCAGCGCGTTGGCGAACTTGCTCTTGAACATGGAGCCTTCGCAGGCAACTACACCGTGGTGCTTCGGAACTTCATTCGCAAGAAAGGGCGGGAAAATATCCGGCAAATGGACTTGCGCAGTGTCGCCGAAATATCCGCGGGAGCGCTCGAAGTTGAAGCTCATCACGCTGAAATCGCAGCGGTCAGGGCCCAGAATATGTCGAATCTGGCGCAGCATCTCTTCAACGCGAACATCGGATCCCATGTTGCGCGTGCCGTTGTAACCGGCAAATAAAAGTTTCAATTTCTCGCCGGGCTGCCAGGGCTTCCCTGCTCCGAGCATCCATCCCAGTTTGGCGCGCTCGATGTTGGTGCTGACCCACGCTTCGAGAATGAGATCCATCATGCGGCGGACCCTCCGGCAGCAGCGGGCCACGGCTTGTAGATGTACTCAAAATTGTTGGCGCGACTGAACTGCAGCAGCGGGAAGCTGTATTGCGAAAACGGTACGGGTCTGCGGCCGAGTTCTGTAGTCACGCGGGTGTTATCGAAAACCGTGTTCCAGACCAGATACGGGAAAAACACCTTCATCAGCGAAGCGCCATATCCGAGCGGCCCCTTACGATTGGAAAGGACATTGACCGAACTGCTGAACGGCCTCTCTGTGAAAGGCAGAAAAATAGGAGCACGCTTCTGCTGCGCAGAGGCGAGAGCGGTCGTTAACTGGCGAAACGTCTGCGAGGCATTTCCGGACGAAAGATGATAGATGTCGTACTTCGGCTGATCCTTCTGGTGAAGGTCGGCGATCGCGCCCGCGACGAAATCGACGTTGACGATATCAATCTGGTCATTGGGGCGGAACGGAAGCACGGGCAAGCCCGCCAGAAACACGAACGCCTTAACCATATCGAATTGCGTGGTCTCGGCATGGCGGCTATCGCCAAGCACTATGCTGGGACGAAAAATCATCTTGGGCGTATCGGGGAGTAGAACGCGAGTCATATGCTCGCAAAATTTCTTAGTGCGAGCGTAAGGGTCATAGTCAGAACGATCCCATTCGATGGCGCGATCCTCAGTTACAACTTCATTGCTGCGCTTGCCGGCAACGGCCACCGTGCTGACCTCGCTGAAGCGGCGCAACCCGTGATAGTGTTCAGCATGCCGCGCCAGAGTGAGGACTTCCAGCGTGCCCCGCAGGTTCACATTGAGGCAACTCTTTTCCGACTTGCGGTTCAGAGAGGCCGCGCAGTGAATTACGGAATCGGTCGTATGCACCAGGCGATCGTACTCGTCGCGGCTCAAGCCAAAACCTGGCTCGGTGAGATCGCCGACAAAGATTCGCACTTTGGTCTGCAAGTATTCGTAGAAGCGCGGGAACTCGAGGTGCAACTGGAGCGCACGCCAGAGGCGCATCTGCGCGTCGGGAAGATCGCGGGCGCGCACCAGCACGTTCAAGGCGGCGCCATAACCTTCCAGCAGATTGGCAGCGACGTGCGCGCCGATGTATCCGGTCGAACCGGTCAGGAATATCGCCACGTGGCTCCGTTAGTCCCGGTCTTCACGGCATCGCCGTTGGCGGGCGCGAGTTGAAGGCTGCGCGGAGGCCGCGCCTCGAGCGGGCGGCCTTCGATTAAAGGATAGGTCCAGCGACGCAGTGCCGGGATGTGAATGTTAATCCAGTACTCCCACCAGTCGAGCGAGCGCGTGTCGTATCCGAATGCGGCGCGCTCCTCGGGGACGAGAGCATACGAGAGTTTCTCGATATTTTCCGCGGCAAAGTCATGTTCGTTGAGAAGAATGAAAGGCTCGAAGAGTTCGATGAGTTTTTCGACGCGTTCCAGGTTGCGCTCGGCCTTGACCAGAGGCGCTTTCTTAAGAGGCAGTGGCGACATGATGGTCTGAATTGATTTAACGATCGCCCTCTGCGCCGGAGCAGACATACGGTTGTAGCGCGTTTTGGAGACGGGAATGGCATCGAATCGCAGACGCAGCCACGATTCCAGGCCTTCCTGGGCGCGGTAATGTTTGCGGTGGGCAAGCGACGTCAATTCGATGGAGCGTCCCATGTCGCAAGGATTGGTTACGGATGTGGCGAGTTGGTAGAGCGGATCATGGCGCCGCTCCATGACGGCTGCGGCGATGAGGGTCATACCGGCGCAGACCGCATCCACCGGAATGAGGTCGAGGCGCTTGCTCTCGTTTGAGGGCAACTGGCGAAAATAGGTCCCCAGCAGGTACGAAAGCGAGGCCGAAGTGTTGATGCCTTCATTCCATCCAAGAAACGGCTTCGCCACGGAGGTTTCGACGATCGCGGGCCGGACTACGGCAATGGGAAGGCCCGCACCTCGTTTCGCGATGAGCGATTCGGCCAGGCTTTTGGTCAGAGTGTACGTGTTCGGCCAGCCGAGTTCCTTGGCGCGCCGAGTGCCGGCCTCAGTCAGATAAGTCCTCAACCAGCGGACACGATTCTTCCGGATCTGGTGTTCAAGTGCCGCGCCCTGCAGGTCTTTTGCTGCGTGCTCTTTTGCCCGGGCCTGCATGCGCAAGCCGGCAGTCACTTCTTCGCTCTCAGATTGAATCTCAGCCTGCTTGATCAATTCGTGGAGAGAGCGCCATTCCTTCTCGGCGTCAAATCCAGGAATCCCGCGCGGATTGTAGTCGGGAGTGAGCTTTTCATTGACGCGGCCGTCCTGTTCCCCGGCCACATAACAAGTAGAGAGATGCAGCAGGCCAGCGTGGTCGCAGGATCGCACAAACTCCAGGATGTTGACCGGCGCGTCGGTGTTCGTCACAAGAGCGTCGCGCAGGTCAGGATTAAAGTCGGTCAAACCGGAGCTGTTGATGATCAAGTCGAGATTTTTCTGGAGCCGAGTCGAAGTCTCAAGATCAAGCCCCAGACCGGACTGGGTCACATCCCCTTCAACGACCTGCACTTTTTCCCGCAGGAAATTCGGCAATCTTGCGCCATGGCGTTCAAATAAAGGATCGAAGACCGGTGAGTCTTCAATCATCTTCTCGAAGCGACGTTGGGCCGGGTTCGATTTCTGGCGACGGATCAGTAGGTAGATACGCTCGACGCCGGGCAAATCCAATAGCGTATTCGCGAGCCAGACTTTGCCGATGAATCCGGTCACACCGATCAGCATGACGTGCTTTCCCGCGAAAGCCCGCCGGACGGAGAATCCCGAAGCCTGTGTATGGCCATCAAAATAGACGACAGGCTGAGGGGGCAACGATGCTTGGCGTTCGGCCGGAATAACGGCGGCTCGAAGCGTTTCGAGCGAAATATCCAGATGCCTGGCTAGGGTCTTCGGCGCGCGACGTCCGTCGGGCATATTCTCGCGGAGCGGGGCGAAAGCGCCGCGCGGGCGAATCACCGGATCGAGCAATCGGCCGGTTGCGGTGCCGTCGCGAAATTCCAGGCGGTTCGCGACGATGTGCCTGACTCCCAGATGCTGCGCGAGCGGCCGCATGACGTGGTCCAAGGCCTGGCTGACCAGCACGATGTCAGCCCCAGCCTGCACTAGTTCCAGAACTTGCTGCACACCAGTCTGCTTCAGGTGCGGCTTTAACTTGTATTGAAAGAATTCCTCGCCGAGCAGATCCAGGCGGTCGCGGGAAATTCCCCGCAGGGCAGTATGCACCACGCGCGTGGCAAACTTCCGATTCGTGGAGTAGAGAAACGGCCGCATGAGGGCCATTAAGAAGATGAGCCCGCGGCGGCGAAAGCGCTCCGTGAACGTCTGGGCATTCCAGGTGAAGAACGCCACCGGCCTGACGACCGTCAGGTCAAGAAGGCTGCCTTCTACCCGCCAGTAGACGGTGGGGGCCGTACTGGAAATGTGGTTAGGCTGATCCAAACGCTATAAGTTCCTTAGACAAGGGCCGATGGCCCGGCCAACAGACGAAGGATCTATTGTAACAATTGAAGTAAAAGAACGAAGCGGAAACGGATACCCATGGGACTTCTGGTCTCAACGTCATTGCCGGAGTCTTGAATCGCTATGCAGGATTCGCTTTCTGATCGCCCCGTTGACGGCCCACGATCAGGGCAGTTAGGCCGCTGAGCGCCACGGTTGCGCCAATGGCCAGCAATCCGCCGCGAAATCCTCCATTTCCCGACCGGAAAAAGCCAATGATGTCGGGGCCGAAATAGCCGCCCAGATTGCCCAGCGAGTTGATCACCGCAATCCCCGCCCCGGCGGACAGCCCGGCCATCATGGAAGTTGCTAATGCCCAGAAGGGGCCGACCATCGACTCCGCGCCCGCGAGACCGAGGCTGATGGCTGCAACCACGAGTACAGGGGAGTGGGTGTATCCCGCGACCACGAGACCAGCCGCTGCCACGAAGGCGGACAATGCGGTGTGCCAGCGGCGCTCACCAGTTCGATCGGAACGCATTCCGACCAGCACCATCGCGGCCGTGGTCAGAATGAACGGAATCACCGCCACCACTCCTGTCCAGAAATAACTCAGCCCCGAGAATGCTCGGATCACGCTGGGCAGCCAAAGAGTGACACCATACATGGTGGTCGAAACGCCGAAATAAACCAGCGAGAGCAGCCAGATCCTGGGACTGATCGCAGCCTGCCAATAATTGGCCTGAGGCACGAGTGATTCAGCGAGCCGCTCGCTCTGCAGAGTCTCCAGGAGGCGCGCCTTCTCCTCTGCGCTGAGCCAGTGTGCTTCTTGCGGAGTATCCGCCAACGTTACATAGACCACGGCCCCCAAGATGATCGCAGGCATGCCTTCCGTTAGAAACATCCACTGCCATCCCGCCAGCCCGGCGCCGTGAAGACCCAGCAGGGCGCCCGAGATCGGGCTGCCTACGATGCCGGCCAGTGGATTGGCGGTCATGAACCAGGCAACGGCGCGGGCGCGAGCACTGGCTGGAAACCAGCGCTTCATATAAAAAATCATGCCGGGGAAGAAACCGGCTTCGGCTGCGCCGAGCAGGAATCGCATGACGTAAAAACTGATGGGACCGCGAATGAAGATCATGAGGCAGGAAATCAGTCCCCACGCGATCATCAGGACTGAGATCCAGCGGCGTACGCCGAACTTCTCCAGAACCAGATTGCTGGGGAGCTGAAAAAAGAAATAACCAGCGAAGAAGATGCCTGCAGCGCGGCCGTAGACGCGATCGCTGAGCCCGAGTTGGCCGCGCATCTGCAACACGCCGTAACTGACGTTGATGCGGTCGAGGTAAGCAACGATATAGAGAAGGAATAAGAACGGCATCAGCCGCCACATGAGCCGGGAGACAACATGGGAGGTCGGACGGTGGGAAAGTGTTTGCACGGTGCTCGGCAGAGCGGCGATGGTCGTGTCCGAGGATTCTACGCCAACCCGAGCTTTTGACGAATCTCGGCGACGATTTGAGCAGGACTCCTGGAAATCTCGACTGTAATGGCATCTTTCGGCTCTTCCAGATCCGTGAACTGGCTGGCCAGGATTTTGTCATCCGCGAAATGGCCGTGGCGCGAGCGCAGGCGCTCGGCGATCAGAGTGGCGTTGCCGTGCAGATAGACGAAGTGGACCTCGAGGCCGAGCGCCAGTTCCTCTCGATAGCTACGCTTCAGGGCCGAACAGGCGAGAACTACGTTCTCGCCGTCCGCAATCCAGTGACTGATTTCTGTTCGGAGACGCTCAAGCCAGGGCAGCCGGTCTTCGTCAGTGAGCGCGATGCCATGACGAATCTTCTCGATATTTAAAGGAGGATGGAAATCGTCTGCATCGGCGAATTGCCATCCTAGTTCGCTGGCGAGCAGCCTGCCGACTGTGGTTTTGCCGGCGCCGACGACACCCATCACGATGATGATCAGGACCTTCCCTCAGCTTCCGAGCATCTTTACTTCTTCGAGTAACTCTTCTCCACGCCAGTGCGGCCATTCGTGATCGTAAATGAGCCGTCCGTTTCCGCCGTTGCCTTGAGGTACTTTCCTTCGCAGTTTTCTTTTACGTTCGCGATCCGCTCATCGGAAATATTGTGATCGCGGTCGTTTGCCGCCGCATAGTGCAGTTGCCACAGATCCTCCAGACCCGGGGAATCGTGGACGATCTGCCAGGCGGCGGGACTGGCTCCCTTGCGCGGGCCGTTATCAAACACCGCTACGCGCGGATGAAGCGCCCACACCAATGCTTTCGGGTTCGACAAATCGGCACCGTGGTGCGTCACAAGAAAAAGGCCGACGGTGCCGAGAAGATTGTTGGGGCAAGCCAATTCCAACTCCTTCTTCTTGGTCAGGTCGCCAAGGTCGAGAAAACGGAACTCGCCATACGTGACCAATACGCCGAGGGAACGAGCATTTTCCGTATTGTCCTCCGCTGCCGCCGGCTCCTTCGAACAATAGGAGTTCGCTTGTCCGGCTCTGGGTAGCGGCTTTGTGATGTGATCCCCAGCCGCCGAGAGAACGCGGACTTCAATTCCCTTCATGGGCAGAACCCAGCCCGGCTTGACGACAACATGAGCGTGACCGGCAATGGCTTTCTCATAGGCCGCGTAGTCGGTACGGGTAACCTCGGAGTCCTTCTGATTCGGCCCATGATCGATGAACGTTCCCACCTTGATGCCATCGACCAACTGGGGCAATCCGCCGACGTGATCGCGGTGGTAATGCGTAATCAGGACGTAATCGAGCTGAGTAATTCCGGCTTGATGAGCGGCGGCAAGAATGCGGTCAGCATCGCGGCCTTCGTATCCGGGCCATCCGGTGTCGATAAGCAATGATTGGCCGAGAGGAGTGACGAGCAGAGTTGCCTGGCCCCCTTCCACGTCAATGAAATAGATCTGCAGGGGTTTTGGGCTGGGAGCGGGCGCGGCGTCGCTGGGAATAACCGAATTGAGGAGACAAAAGCAGAAGACGACAACCAGGACTCGTTGCATCGGTTGGCACCTGATCGGAGAATGTCCGCCGATTATGCCATGCGCAGCGTAACCACTGCACCGGGATTCCCAAGTCGGTTGGGGGCCCCGCCAATCACGTGCGCCATGTGCAGGCCGGTGACCGAGAAAAACATCGCGCCAAACAGCGGGGCGCCCCAGGGATTCTGGAAAAGCCGAACTCCTTCGCCAATCAGGCTCATCCATTCGCGAATGTGCAGCAGGGCGAAGAGCACACCACCAGCCGCCGTGATCATCATCCACTTGAACGCGGCTGCTCGATCCTCCGATTGCGAAGCCCGCACCGCGAACAGAACCGTCAAACTGGTCGAGACCAGGATGAAGGTCATCAGCAGAGCGTTCCAGATGCTCGCCGATTCGAAGACCAGGGGCCAGTCAGCGACGGAATTCCTGATGTAGCCGTAGGCGAACAGGACCGCACCGAAAGTGCATGCGTCGGAGATGATGAACAACCACATCACCAGTTTGGCGGAAGGAATCCCAAACGGACTTTGTTCCATGACTCCTGCGCCATGTTCCAGATCCTTCGGTTCAACCAGCCATGCATCCAAGGGTGGATGTTGCACTTCACCGAGATAAATTCCGGCGCGTCGAACTTATCCTGAATCGGCGGAGCGCCCGGCGGCTGCGAGTTGTTCCACTCGCGATTCACTTTGGCGAGGGGATGGATGTTGTGCGAAGTTTGATCGGCATTGACAACCTGCAATTGCTGGCCCGTATGCAGGGCGATCACCTGAGGTATGTACTGGCAACCTTTTTGGGTGAAGGTGATTGCCTGGGAAGGAGCATTGGCATCATCGGCACCCGTGGAGATGTAGACGACCACGTTGTCGAGGGCGTTGTTGGGCCGGTCACGACAGTCTCCGTTGTCACCGGAGTCGCGTGCTGCTTCGCGCAGCTCGGCTCCTTCGACATATCAATGGGCTTCTCTTTGGCTGGCGTTCCGGTATAAGTAACTTTGCCGCTGATAGTTGCCAGCGAACGTTATCGCCGGGCAAAGAGTTGCGACGAGTAACGCAATGCAGGGCTTGCTTGCGCGCATTTCTTGCCTCCTGGGTCTCGAAATTTCAGTACGTCGGTTCTAGTTTCCGCCTCCCGGAGTCCGAGTTTCGGATTGGATGGCCGGTGCTTCAGATTGCTTCTCGGTGTATGGAGGAATCACTCCCCCGGCTGCTTTCAACACCTCGTTTTCTCTGCTATGCCGGTGCACCTGCAGAGTGCGGAGAAAATGCACCAGATCCCATGCGTCGTTCGGCTGGATGGTATCTGCGAATGACGGCATCGGGGTTCCATCCACGCCCGTAATGAAAATCTTGTAGATGTCCGCGTTGGTTGAGCCGCATTTGAACCGGGAGTCATCCTTGCCCCCGGAGAAGTCATACGGACGGATCGGCTGATCGTTGCTGTCAGTAAGAGTGGCGGCCGAGGGTCCATCGCCCTTGCCTTGCGGACCATGACACTTCCAGCATTCCAGCTTGGTGAACAACGCCTTTCCGTGCGAGATGCTTTCAATCGTAATTGGAGGCTCGGGTGGAATCTTGATGGGATCGCCGGGCTTTTCTTTCTGCCAGCGCGGCGAGAACGTTTTGATGTAGGCGACCAGATCGGCTCGTTGCTGCTTGGTGAACGTATTCCAAATCGGCATGTTGGAATTCGTCAGCCCGCGAGCAATGGTGTTGAAGAGATCTTCGTCGGTAGGCAGAGTACCGGTCGGAGTGGAGCGGCACTTGAATGTGGCCACGGTGAAGTCACGCGGCTTGGGATCGAGCCACACGGCATTCTCGCCATTGCCATCACCCAAATCGCCGTGGCAGCCCGCACAATAGCGGCGATAGTCGTAGTGGGCACGCGGATTGTCGGAACTACCTGTCAGGTTGCCGATGTGGCTCTGCATGTGCGGCCGAGGAGTTGGCGGGTGGGGGCCGACATCGGGCACGTCTTGTGCCTTGAGCACAGTGAATCCCGCTGCGAGAACGAAAGTCAAAATCACGCTGAAAAAGTGCGTTTGCTTCAATCTGATCATTGGCAGCATCCTCGAGAACGAACTTGCGCGGGCGGCGGAGAAGACGCCGCCCCCAGCCCTTCATTTGCGTTAGAAATCGAAGTCAAATCCCGTTAACACCTCGCTCGTATTGAGGTTGGTGGTAGTTAGACCGAGCGCAGGTCCAACGCCATCCTGGTGCAGCCAGTTGT
>Ga0070732_10002437_pt1 | contig 10068 bp, 8 predicted proteins | sample Coa_R1_5_FD_66449 | JGI IMG/M metagenome (GOLD analysis project Ga0070732, IMG submission 66449) | Surface soil microbial communities from Centralia Pennsylvania, which are recovering from an underground coalmine fire - Coalmine... | ecosystem: Environmental > Terrestrial > Soil > Unclassified ...
GTCCGGCAGGAGGCGGAGCGCTATGCCGCTCACGGCGTCAAACGCAAGCTTTTCAATTGGGCTTTGCGCGTGGGCCAGCAGCACGTTGAAGAGATCAAGAATAATGAAAAACCGAAAAGCCTCAGCTGGAGACTGGCGGACAAGCTGGTCTATTCCGGAATTCGAGGCGGGTTCGGCGGACGCACTCGCGCCTATTTTTCCGGCGGCGCTCCGCTGGGCAAAGACATGGCTGAATGGTTTTGCTGGATGGGAATCCCCATTTGCGAAGGCTACGGCCTGACTGAGACCTCTCCGACCATTTCTGTGAACCGGCGTGGCGCGTTCAAAATTGGCACGGTAGGCAAGCCGAGTGACATTGTCCAGGTGAAAGTGGCTGCCGATGGCGAAATCCTGGTGAAGGGCGCGCAAGTCTTCAAAGGCTACTGGAACATGGAGGAAGAAACCAAGGCGGCGTTCACTCCGGACGGATGGTTCAAGACGGGCGACATCGGCGAGATTGACAGTGAAGGGTTCCTGAATATCACCGACCGCAAAAAAGATCTGATCAAGACTTCAGGCGGAAAATTTATTGCGCCGCAACCCATTGAAAATGCCCTCAAGAACAACGCGTTGATCGCTCAGGCCGCGGTCATCGGCGACAAACGCAAGTATGCTTCTGTAATCATCTCTCCCCACTTCCCTCTTCTGGAAGACTGGGCGCACGCCAACGGAGTGAACTTCAACAACCGGTCGGAGTTGGTTGGCAATAACCGAGTGCGCGAGCTCTACCGCGGAATTGTAGAAGACGTGAATAAGAAGCTGGCGCAATTTGAGACCATCAAAAAGATCGTAATCGTTCCAGACGAATTCTCCGTGGCCACCGGCGAAATCACTCCAACCATGAAACTCAAACGTCGAGTCATTGAGGCCAAGTACCAGGAGCAGATCGAGCAGCTCTACCAGGAGCCTCATCCGCTGGAGACGGCCCCGGTCTAGGAATCGGGTCATCGGCACATCGGGTCATCGGAAAAGTCTTGACGGCCCGCGATCCGATGCTCGCACTGTAATTGTCCACACCAACTCGAAGATGTTTGCCGCCAATTTAATTACAATAAGCTCATGGATCCTCTATTCATTGCTGGTCGTGAATTTCGTTCGCGGCTGATTGTGGGCACGGGAAAATATAAGTCTGGACAAGAGACGGCCAGGGCCATCGAGGCCAGCGGCGCGGAGATGGTGACTGTGGCGGTACGGCGGGTCAACCTGGACCGCAGCAAGGAATCGCTTCTCGACTTTATCGATCCCAAAAAGTATTTTCTGCTTCCGAATACCGCCGGCTGCTACACCGCCGAAGAAGCCATTCGCGCCGCCCGGTTGGGCCGCGAGGTCGGGCTTTCCGACTGGGTAAAGATTGAGGTGATCGGCGACCAGAAGACGCTTTATCCGGACGTGCAGGCCACGATTGAGGCGACCCGCATTTTGGTAAAGGAAGGCTTCACAGTTTTGCCCTATACTTCTGATGATATTGTAGTTGCTAAACGTCTACTGGATGCGGGCGCAAGTGCGATTATGCCGTTGGGCGCTCCGATCGGCAGTGGAATGGGCATTCAAAATACCGCCAACATTCAAATCCTTCGAGAGATGATCACGGATGTTCCGTTGATTGTAGACGCGGGCGTGGGAACGGCGTCAGACGCGGCGATTGCCATGGAGTTGGGTGCAGATGCAGTGCTCATGAACTCCGGCATCGCACACGCTGAAGATCCAATCCTGATGGCGGAGGCGATGAAACATGCAGTGCTGGCCGGCCGCTCCGCATATCTCGCGGGCCGGATGCCCAAAAAACTTTATGCCACCGCCAGTTCTCCGCTGACAGGGGTTGTACGATAAAGCGATTTGCCTGGAAAGCCAAGCAAAATAGATTGATCCAAACATTTCGCGAGACGCCTAAGTTCTTCCTACAGCGCGGGGAAAAATCTCTTCCAAGTGAAGGCGCAAGTTTTCATCGCATCTAAATAATCACAGATAAAAAACGCCAATCAAGGCTACCTTATGTTCACTTGTACTCGAAGTCACAACGGTGTTCCTGGCGGCAGACCGCCTTATTTGTGAGGAGCCTGGGGAGCGTTTGGTTTAACCGGCAAGGTATAGACCACTTCACCTGGCCGGGCGTAATGAAGCTGCTCACGCGCTTCTTTTTCAACGGCCTGGGCGTCAGTCTTCAAGGCTTTATTCTGCTTTTCCAGTTCCTGATTCTGCTGTTCCAGAGAACGATTCTGCTCCTGGACCTGGCGGTATTCCTTGCGCTTCTGTTCATACTGGACCAGACCGTTCGCGCCAAAAACCACGTGATAGGCCAGAAGACAGGCGAGCAAGCCTGCGCCCAAGGTGGCCAGTTTGCGGCGGGAACAAACGAACCATGATGCCGAAGCTTGAAAAAATTTTTGCAAATTATCCTTCAATGAAATCCCAAATCCTTCCCTGACCGCTGACTCATCAAAAAATCTGCTGCTGACTCAACTCCAATATCCAGTGAACGTCTCGCGGAGATATGCGTCAAGCGAATGCAAGTCGAAAGAACCAACGTTAGCAATCAGCCAGGCCGGTAACTGCAAGCGAAGTTTCATCGGATCGCTAACGGGTTATGGTCTTGACAATGGCCGCGATCCAGCGTGATCGCCAGCGTGATCGGAAGAGACAAGCCAATGCATCAATGTGACAAATGGGTGTTGCCCGTTAAGACAGAGCTCCGGCTACGTGCGGACCGTGTTGATGAAATTGCGCGGATTACAATTCCGAGAGTTGGATTTGCGCTAAGACGCAACCATAGAAACACACGAGGCGAATGCAGATGGCAGAAATCAGACCATGCATTGTGATGACCACGGCCGGATCTGAACAAGAAGCGCAGACCATTGCCCGGGCGCTGGTGGAACGCAGACTGGCGGCATGCGTCAATATTGTTCCGCGCGTTGAGTCGGTCTACCGCTGGCAAGGCAAGGTGGAGAACGCCACAGAGTGGCTGCTGATCGCCAAGACTACCACCGAGGCATTTCAATTCGTGCGTGATGCCATCAAGGAACTTCATTCCTACGATCTGCCTGAGTGCGTAATGCTGGAAGTCGCTGATGGCAGTGAAGCATATCTGGCGTGGATTGGGGAAAACGTTGGGTGATCCCCACGCGCTGGTTGCGTGGAGGGCCTCCATTTTTACCTTAAACAAGCATCGTCAAGGGGATTAATGGATATAATAGTCTTACCGGCAACTCCAACCGAGACAGTGGTTTGTACGCTGCTGTAAACTAAGTTTCCCCACGATTTCGGAGGAATTCTGACGTCCAAGCTCCAGTTGACAAGCATTTCCCTGTTTATCCTGCTGTTGTCAGGCAGCTCTCTGGCGCAGACCACAAAGGCGCAGCTGGAGGTGAGCGAGACTATCTTCAGCGTAGCTGCGGCCCTGAACTCCTGCGGATATGACGCCGGGTTGGACAATTCTGACCCTATACGGCTGGCCGTACGTACCGATGTGATTGGCGCGACACGCCGATCTGCTGAAGCTTCGCAGGTCCTGCGGGCCATTTGCGTGTTTCAGCAGGACCATCTGCCTCCGGATCCGGGCATGGATATGGCGCAATATATCTCCCTGGCGCTGGATTTGGGAGAGCCTCCAGACTTTACGCCCACCCTGCGGGAGGCCGACCTTCCTCCGGATGCGGCCCGGGTTCTGGGTATAATTCCCTTGCTGCAAAAGTTTTATCGAGCGGCTGGTTTGCACGCGATCTGGCAAAAACACCAGGCTGAATATGACGCGCTGGTCCAGCGTTTTCACGATCCCATCTCCAACACCATTCTGCAAAGTGATCTGTACCTGAAATTGCAGTTCAGCGGTTATGTGGGACGCAGGTTTGTGATTTACCTGGAGCCTTTATTGGCGCCCACGCAAGTGAATTCCCGCAACTACGGCGACAATTACTACCTGGTGGTTTCGCCGGGGCAGGATGGATCTGTGCATTTGCAGGACATCCGGCATACCTACCTGCATTATGTTTTGGAGCCTCTGGCGTTGAAGCACGGACGCGCACTGGAGCGGCTTGATCCGCTGCTAGCAACTGTCCAGACCGCCCCCATGGGCGACCCGTTCAAACACGACATCTCATTGTTATTAACGGAGTGCCTGATTCGCGCGATTGAAGCCCGTATGCTGCCGGGAGGCAAGACAGCGGAGAATGCCAGAGTCGCTGCGGTGCAGCGCTCCATGGAAGAAGGCTTCATTCTTACCCACTATTTCTATGCCGCCCTGCTGAATTTTGAAAAAGAAAGCACGGGAATGAAAGACTCCTATGGAGACTTTCTATACGACATCTCTTTGGACCAGGAAAAGAAGCGCGCTTCCGAGATCGTGTTTTCTTCCCAGGCTGCTCCTGAAGTGGTAAGGGCATCCAAACAGGGTCCACACGAAGAAAGATTGCTGGACGATGCCGAAGACCGGCTCTCCCGAGGCGATCCCGCGGGCGCCCAGAGACTGGCCTTGCGGGCTGTTCAAGATCCCAAAAGCAATGAGGACCAGGGCCGGGCTTTTTTCATACTGGCGCGCGCCGCCACACTCTCCGGGAAGATGCAGGACGCCCGCACCTACTTTGAGCGCTCGGTGCAGGCAGCGCATGATCCCCGGATGCTGGCCTGGAGTCATATCTACTTAGGAAGAATTTTTGACATACAGGACAACCGGGAGCAGGCGCTGGCGCATTATCGCGCGGCCTTGCAGGCTGGAGATCCGACCCCGGATACGAGGAGCGCGGCGGAAAAAGGACTGGCTGGCCCGTATCAACCGCCGAGCCAACAGCCGGCCGGGGCGCCCCCCCATTAGGAATTTGGTAATCGGGCAGGTTGGCAACTTGGTAATTGAAAATCAAAACCCGAATCCAACCCGTTCGTACACGGGATATCAAGGAGAGCCCTTGGCTGGTTAGTTAGTTGAAGGAATTCTGATGAGCAAGTTACTCATTGTGGTGACGATCATGCTGCTGTTGGGAGCGGCGTCCGCGCAACAGCCTTCCACCCCTGCGGCCGCGCCCCAGGCTCAGCCTGCGGCGAAGCGCCCTCCCCAGGCCAAAACTCAGCAGGAGTATAAGGATTACAACTCTGCCTACGCGGCGACCGGTGGCGGTGCAGCGGAGAAAGCAGCGACCGGCTTTGCCGCCAAATATCCTCAGAGCGAGTTGCGGGTATATCTTTACGCCAAAGCCATGCACGATTATCAAAACGAAAATAATCCGGAGAAGATGCTGGCCATGGGAGAGAAGGTCCTGGCGCTTGATCCTGACAACTCGATCGCGCTGGTGCTTACCGCTACCGTGCTGGCAGACAGTCTGAGCGACTCCGACCAGGACCGTGTGCAAAAAATCACAGAGATCAAAAAGAACTCCAATCACGCGCTGGAGACTATTGACTCAAGCTTTATGCCTCCTCCCGGCGCCACTCCGGAGCAGACCGAAGCATACAAAACTACGTTGCAGTCCATGGCCCATTCAGCTCTGGGAATTATGGAGTTGAAGAGCGGAGACGATACGGGAGCGGAAAAAGACCTGCGTTCAGCCGCCAGTTTGAATAAGACTCAGCCCGATCCTTATATCTGGTACCATCTGGCGCTGGCCCAGGACCATCTGGCGACAGCGGCGGCGGACAAAGATGCGCAGCAAAAAAAGTATCTTGAGGCCCTGACGTCAGTGAATGAGGCATTGCAGTATGTCGGTTCCAATGCCGATCTGGGGAAACTTGCCCAGGGTGAGCGTGAGCGTTTGCAGAGGCTGGCGAGCTTATCCACCCCGGCGATGCCGCCGCGGTGAGAATTTGATAAATCAAGCTGTTTCCCAGGCTTGGGTCTGGTAACAGGGATGAAAAGAAAAGCAGATTCCCTCTCCCGCTTTGCGGGATCGGAATGACAAGAGTCTCGCTTGATTGATGACAAGGGTTCGGACTTCTCCCCTTCGGCAGGCTCAGGTTCCGAGGTAAACTGCAAAGACATAGCAATGAATCAGGCACACCTCGCGGCGTTACAGGCCGCACTAGGATACAAATTCGGACGACCGGAGCTGCTGGAACGCGCGCTCACGCACAGCTCGCATGCCCATGAGGAATCGAAAGCCGGCGGCCAGGAACCCGGCGGAAATGAAAAGCTGGACAACGAGCAATTTGAGTTTCTGGGTGACGCGGTCCTGGGCCTGGTTACCAGCCAGCTTTTGTTCGAGCGCTTCCCTACTTTTCATGAAGGCCAGCTCTCAAAATTAAAAGCGCATCTGGTGAGTGCCGGTCATCTAGTAAAAGTAGCCGCCCTACTGGACTTAGGAAAATATCTCCGGCTGGGACGAGGGGAGGAGCGTAGCGGCGGCAGGGCCAAATCCACGCTGCTATCTGATTCACTGGAAGCGGTAATTGCCGCCATGTATCTGGATTCAGGATTGGAGCCGGCGCGGGCCTTTATCATTGGCGAGATTCTGGGGCCGGAGCTGGACCGCATTGCCGGTGAAAGCGCTGCCGATTTCAGCCTGACCGACTACAAATCTGCCCTGCAGGAGCTGCTTCAATCCAAAGGACGTTTACAACCTGTCTATGTGACGGTTAAAGAGGAGGGTCCCGATCATAAGAAGACCTTCACGGTTGAAGCGCGGGTTTATCCTCAAGGACAGAGCAAGCCGGAGTACGTAGCGCGCGCGGAAGGCGCAACCAAGAAGAAGGCGGAACAATTGGCAGCAAAACAGGCGCTTGAGCACCTACGAGGGCAGACTGAGAATCGCAGCGTATGACAGGGCCGGAAGACAAAGTCGTCAGCAGCCCGGAGCGGAGCGGCCCGGAGGTCGCACAGCCGCCGCAAGGCGCGTCTGGGGAGCAGCAGCTCGCCCCCGGCGTGCCTGAAGCACAAACCGCCAGCGCTCCTCCGATTGAAGATCCCTTGCCGAACCACAACGGTGAAACGCTGGTTCAGTCCTTGCTTTCGATCATTGTGATTGTGCTGTTTGTCATTACCTTCATCGTGCAGGCGTTTCAGATTCCGTCTGAATCCATGGAAAGAACGCTGTTGGTCGGCGACTACCTGCTGGTGGATAAAGTCCATTTCGGCGAGCGCGGGATCACAGGCTGGTTAATGCCCTACTCCGATCTCAAGCGCGGCGACATTGTCGTCTTCCATTATCCGGTTGACCCTTCCCAGCACTTTGTGAAACGGATTGTTGGAGTTCCAGGGGACCACATTCGGCTTCGCGACAAAGTGGTGTATGTAAACGACGAAGCTGTGCCGGAAAAATATGCAATCCATGTGCCGGGAGATGAGAATCTCTACCGGGACAATTTTCCATCAGGTATAGATCTCACAGGCCAGGTAGATCCGAAGTGGCGTACCGAACTGCGAAGGCGCATGCAAGATGGAGAGCTGCTGGTACCGGCTGATGAATATTTCGTAATGGGCGACAATCGCGACCATAGCCTGGACAGCCGCTATTGGGGATTTGTGCCGCGCGCGAACATTGTCGGGCGTCCCCTATTGATTTATTTGTCACTGCGCGAGGGACAAAACACCGCCGAGAATGGCGACAATGGTAAACTCGTCCATTCAGGACGACTGCTGGCCCATCTGTGGCAATTTGCGCGGTGGGACCGCATGTTTCATCTTGTACGTTGAATCCGGCCTCCTTACAGGACAAAATGCTCTTCAAGAAGACAGAAAAGAAGCAACCTAAACCGAAGGAGACCTTCTCCGAAGCCATACTTGGCATCGCCGCCGTCCTGGTTTCCGGTCTCTTCATTATTACCTTTATCATTCAGGCCTTTGAAATCCCATCGCGTTCCATGGAAAAGACGTTGCTGGTGGGAGACCATGTTTTTGTAGACCGCCTGAGTGCCGCGCCGCCCGCAAGTTACCTGGGCCCGCTGATGCCGTACCGGCGGATCCGGCGGGGCGAAGTTGCTGTCTTCATATCGCCGGTTCAGCATGACTTGCATCTGGTGAAACGGATCATCGGCATTCCCGGAGACCGCATCCATCTGCAAGGCGGAGATGTGTATGTAAACGGGGTGAAGCAGAGCGAGCCTTACGTGTACCATGCCTCCAACGACTATGACCCTTACCGGGACAACTTTCCGTCCGTCAGCCCTACGGAGTCGCGTACGCCGGTCGCGCCTGAGTGGCCCATCGTGATGCAAGCCCACCTGGATCACGGAGACCTGGTCCTACCGGAGAAGAGTTACTTCGCCATGGGTGACAACCGTGAGAACAGCTACGACAGCCGTTACTGGGGCTTTGTTCCCGAGGAAAATTTCATCGGCAGGCCGCTGTTCATCTACTGGTCATTTGACACGCCCGAAGACCAATACAATCGCACCGCGTGGAGCGATCGAGTTGCATTTGTGTTTCATGTGATTGTTCATTTCTTTGACCAGACCCGCTGGAGCCGAATGTTCCACCCGGTGCGTTAATGGCCGTATTGTCGCGGAAGAAAACTATTGTCGTTATCATCGTGGTTCTCCTCCTCGGCATCTTTCTGCCACCCAATATCAACGGAAAGCGGTTTAAATCGCGCCTTGCCGCCACACTCAGTAATGCCCTGGGGCGGCCGGTCAGGATCGGATCCGTCAGTTTTAGGCTGCTGCCCCGTCCCGGATTCGATTTATATAATTTTGAGGTTGCCGACGATCCGGCTTTCAATGCCGAGCCGCTGTTGCTGTGTGGCAAAGTCACGGCCGACCTTCGCCTGACATCGTTGTGGCGGGGACGACTGGAGATCGCCAATCTGAAGCTTCGCAATGAGTCAGATCAAGCCCCGCCCAGCCTGAACCTTGTTTATCTCAACGGTCATTGGAATGTGGAGTCGCTCCTGGTACGCGCCGAGCAGATTCCCAGCGCGCCAACAGCGAAGAAGCGGGCGGAACAGCGCACACGATTTCCTTATATTGAGGCCGAGGCAGGACGAATCAACATCAAGATAGGCCCGGTAAAAAAGCCCTACGCGCTGGTCAACACCGATTTTGCTTTCTGGCTGGCGTCAGAAGACCTGTGGCACGTCCGTCTTCAGGGGAATCCGGTGCGCATTGATATGAACGTGAGCGACACCGGCAAGATCAAGATTGAGGGCGACCTAAAACGTTCAGCGGGCCTGCGGCAGACGCCGGTGAAATTGCAGCTTGCATGGGAGGACGGCCAACTCGGACAGCTCTCAAGATTGGCAGTTGGCCACGATAAAGGGTGGCGGGGCGCGTTGGCCATCAAAGCCGAAGTGACTGGAGAGCTGGCGGATATGCGCTTGACGGCTGAAGCCGATCTGCAGGATTTTCGCCGCTACGATATTGATCGCCGCGGGATGTTCGAGATTGATACCCGTTGCCAGGGTCAATATACCCAAGGACTGCTCAACTTCGATTGCAGCACCCCGGTGGAGACCGGGGGCATTCGCCTGAGTGGGAAATTTCCTGCTATGTCGCCGCATGAATACGATCTCTCATTGGTGGCAAACCGGGTGCCGATGTCCGCAGTAACCAGGTTCGCGACCTTTGCCAAGCGCACGCTGCCGGAGGACCTTACAGCGACCGGCCAACTCGACGCGGCCTTCGCTTTCCACTCTCATGCCGATCTTCCGCCAGACTGGCATGGAACCGGCATGACCTCAGCATTCGCCCTGAGCTCTTCGCTGATTCCCGAGCCGATTCAGGTAAGCGGCATTCGCTTCCGAATGTCCGGCCCATCAGACGAGAACAAGGATGTTCAGCCGGCCATCACGGTGAAAAAGGGCCGGAAGAGAGAAAAGAGGGCTGAAGCAATTGCCGCCCAGTCATTAATCCTTGATCCATTTGTAATCCAAATGGGAACCGGAGATTCATTCCAGGCGCGTGGGACCTTCAGATCAGATAGTTATCTTCTCACCATAAGTGGAACTGCTCCTCTGCAGCGTACGCTGGCATTGGCTACCATTACCGGCTTCCATCCGCGCATCACTAACTCCACCGGACTGGTCACGCTGGATTTAGGTGTTCATGGATCCTGGGCGAACTTTGCGCCGACCCAAATTGGCGGAACGGCGCATCTGCAAAACGTGGTTGCCA
>Ga0070732_10002438_pt1 | contig 10062 bp, 7 predicted proteins | sample Coa_R1_5_FD_66449 | JGI IMG/M metagenome (GOLD analysis project Ga0070732, IMG submission 66449) | Surface soil microbial communities from Centralia Pennsylvania, which are recovering from an underground coalmine fire - Coalmine... | ecosystem: Environmental > Terrestrial > Soil > Unclassified ...
ACCCTGTAGAAAGACTTCCAATTGCTTCGGCGTCAGGACGGCAATCGGAACAGTAGAGGACTGGCCGGTCCCGGTCTCGATCTTCACGCAGTATGGGGATTCGGACTGTTGTGTTTCCGGTGTCATGAGATACCCTCCCTTTCTGAATTGACGAAAGTGGCCGGCAAAATTCTTAGCATTCTAACCCGTCCCGCCACTCAGTACTCGACTCGATGGTGAGGGGTCTCTCCCATCCCGTCGGGTGGCCGAATTCGCGGTTTGCAAAAGGTTAATGTTGGGGACGGGCACTTTCGCCCGTCCCGCAAGCGAAGCGAGCGCCCAGGACCAGCCACCTGAGCGCTGATGGCGCTACCCGTTCACCTGAGCATAAGTTGCGCGTTTCAAGAATTCTCCCTGCCCCGCTCGCCCAAGGAATTTGTCACCATCGACCACAACCTTGCCGCGCGATAAGACGATGTCAGGCATTCCCGTCACCTGAATCCCCTCGAACATCGAGTAGTCGACGCGCATGTGGTGCGTTTTAGCGCTGATCGTGTGCTTCCGCTTGGGGTCGAAGATCACCAGGTCCGCATCGCTTCCAACGCCAATGGTCCCCTTGCGCGGATAGAGTCCAAACAGTTTCGCCGGCGCGGTTGAGACCAATTCCACAAAGCGATTCGCGCTGAATCGTCCGCCGGCAACGCCGCCGGAATAAATCAAGCTCATGCGGTGCTCTATACCGGGACCGCCATTCGGAATTTTGGTGAAGTCGTCGCGGCCCATTTCCTTCTGCTCTTTAAAACAAAATGGGCAATGATCGGTGGAAACCACCTGCAGGTGATCGCACTTCAGGCCATTCCACAGTTTCTCCTGATGCCATTTCTCGCGCAACGGAGGCGTGAAGACATACTTCGCACCTTCGAAACCTGGCGCATCGAAGTTCTCAATCGACAGGTACAGATATTGCGGACACGTCTCGGCATAAACAGGAAGCCCGCGATCCCGCGCCTCACGAACTTTCTCAAGGGCATCATTGCAGCTCAGGTGGACGATGTAGATCGGTGCTCCAGCCATCTCGGCGAGCGCTATGGCGCGGGCTGTCGCCTCGGCCTCTGCAGTCGTCGGCCGAGTGAGCGCATGATATTTTGGCGCCCTCTTCCCTTCTGCCAGTGCCTGCTGCACGATAACGTCGATCGCACTTCCATTTTCCGCATGCATGCAGACCATGCCGCCATTCTTCGCCGTGGTCTGCAGAGCCTTGAAAATGCTGCCATCGTCCAGCATGAACACTCCGGGATAAGCCATGAACAGCTTGAAGCTGGTCACGCCTTCGTGAACCAGATCGTTCATCTCAGAGAGTTGCCCGCCGGAGACGTCAGTCACAATGCAGTGAAATGCGTAATCGCAGACGGCTTTGTTCGATGCCTTGCTCATCCATGTGTCGAACGCCTGGCGCAAAGGCTGGCCTTTGTATTGAATGGCGAAATCGATCAGCGTGGTCGTGCCACCGAACGCAGCGGCTCGCGTCCCCGTTTCAAAATCGTCGGCGCTGGTCGTGCCTCCAAACGGCATGTCAAGGTGCGTGTGCACGTCAATGCCCCCAGGCAGCACAAGTTTGCTCGCCGCATCCAATACGTGAGAGGAATTTTGTATCGGCAGATCTTTGCCGACGGCAGCGATCTTCCCGTCGGTAATGGCAATGTCTGCCAGATAGGTATCGGTTGCGGTCACGACGGAACCATTTCGAATGATCGTGTCGAAGCTCATCAAGGCCTCCAGCAGCAGAAAGAGAACGAAACTATGCTACACTGCGGCACTTTAGTTCTTCACAATCCTCTTCCGGACTGTGCATTGAAAAGGACCCGCCATGCAATTCGGCATCACGCTCAAGCCTGACATCTCGATCGAACGCATTGTGGGACTGACGCGGAGAGCGGAGAAGGCCGGATTCGAGTACGGCTGGATCTTCGATTCTCACGTCCTGTGGATGGAACCCTATCCGCTGCTTACGCTGATGGCGACCAACACGCAGCGCATGCGCCTTGGCACCTGCGTCACCAACCCCGCGACGCGCGACCTTACCGTAACCGCAAGTCTGTTCGCCACACTCAACCTGATTTCGGGTGGACGCATGGAACTCGGGATCGGCCGCGGTGACAGTTCGCGCCGTGTCATGGGCAAGAAGCCGGTGAGCTGGTCGCAACTGGAAGCCGCGGTCCGCGAGTTCCGTGACCTGACGTCAGGGAAAGAAGTTCAACACGATGGACAGCCGACCCGCATCACTTGGGCCAAAGTCCCTCCACGAGTCTGGATCGCGGGTTACGGGCCCAAGGTACTGCACATGGCAGGCCGCGTTGCCGACGGTATCATCCTCCAATTTGCCGACCCCGCATTGATCGACTGGTGCCTTGGCTTTGTGCGAGAAGGCGCTCGCGCCGCAGGACGCGATGTGCGTCAAATTCAAGTGATGGCAGCCGCTCCCGTGTGGGTTTCACACGATTTGAATGTGGGACGCGAACGCGTGCGCTGGTTTCCGGCTCTGGTTTCGAATCACGTGATGGATTTGATCCGGCAGTACAAGCCTGAGGATCTCCCTGCGGCGCTAACTTCGTATGTGCAGGATCGCGGCCACTACGACTATCAGCACCATTGCGAAGTAGAGAGCGACAACGCCAACTTCGTTTCCGATGAGGTCGTCGACCGCTTCTGCCTGGTTGGACCCGCCGAAGCACATCAGGAAAAGTTGCGTGCGCTGGCCAAAGCCGGAGTCACGCAATTCAATATTTATCTGATGTGTGGCGATGAGGAAGAAACGCTGGACATCTATCAGAGAGACGTGCTGCCAGAGTTCCTGAAGACAAAGAAATCGTAGACGATTGCTATGCTGCCTCCTGCGGAGCCAGCACGCCCTGACGCTGAAACCGCATCATCGCGTAGTACGCCACGAAGGAAACCGCAAATCCCACAAACCAGGAATAATCGTACAGAGCGCGGATCGACGAGAGTTCCAGCCCCGCGAGTGCTGTCCCTGCTCCTAATCCAAGAGCTAGAATCGCGCGCCAGTTGAATCCGCGGGAATACTCGTACAGCCCGCCTCTGAGATACAAGTCGTCGACCCGGAGCACCCGTCCGCGGATCAGGAAGTAATCGCAAATCATGATTCCCGCCACCGGACCAAGAAAAGCCGCGTAGCCGCCGAGCCAACCGAGGATGAATGTCTTGTAGTTGGCCAGCAATTTCCACGGCATCATCGCGATTCCCATGAAACAGGTTATGACGCCTCCCGTGCGAAAGCTGATTCGCCGCGGCCACAGGTTGGAAAAGTCATTGGCCGGCGAGACCACATTCGCACCGATGTTGACGTTGAGCGTGGCCAGGAGAATGGCAACCAGTGAGATCACCACCGCGATCGGGGAGTGGAAGCGGCTCAGCAGTTGAACCGGGTCCCAGATCGCCGTGCCGTAGACGATCACGGTCGCCGAAGTCACCACGATTCCTATAAACGCGTACAGCGTCATCGTCGTGGGAAGAGCCAACGCCTGACCAATGACCTGCTCACGCTGGTTCCGGGCAAAGCGCGTAAAGTCGGGAATGTTCAAGGAAACCGTCGCCCAAAATCCCACCGTGCCGTTCAAGGCGGGAATCAGAAACTTCAGGAACTCGGAAAAGCTCGTGAAGCGCGACGGCGCCGAAAGCATTGGGCCGAAACCGCCCGCAGCGTGATAGGCCCAGCCCAGGAGAAGCAGTCCCACTCCGAGCAGGATGGGAGCGCTGACGCTCTGCAGGATTCGTATGTACTCGATTCCCTTCAGGACAACAGCGAGATTGATCAGCCAGAAAACAGAGAAACACACGGCTGCGCCGGACGGAAAGTTTTTCCATCCCGGAACCACCGTCGCCAGCAAAGTGCTGATCGCTTCGCCACCGATCCATGCTTGTATGCCGAACCATCCGCAGGCAACTAGCGCTCGCAAAACTGCCGCGACGTTCGCACCTAGCACCCCGAACGACGCACGAGCCAGAACCGGAAACGGCACACCGTATTTCGCGCCAGGATGCGAATTCAAAAGCATCGGCGCCAGCACAATCGTATTTCCGAGGAAGATCGTCGCGACTGCCTGTTTCCAGTTCATGCCGCCCTGAACCAGACTTGCGGCCAGCATGTAGGTGAGGATGTTCACCGACATCGAGATCCACAGCGCAGCGAAATTGTAAGTTCCCCATTGACGCTGCTCGGTGCTCGTGGGCGCGAGGTCGCGATTGTATAGCGGACTGGATTCGATTCGAGATCGGAGTTCCGGTGTCGTCATCGTTTCGTAGAGCCACTCGTTTCTACGCGTCGTTACTGGTGCAATGCATCAATCCGCAGCTGCCGCGGTCACACTTTGCGCTGTGAGCGCGCCGTAAGTCTCAGGACGGCGGTCGCGGAAGAACTGCCAGACCTTTCGTACTTCGGAGATCATGTCGAGATCTAGATTCGCAACGACTACTTCATCCTTATTACGGCTGGCCTGTGCGATGATCTTGCCCCGCGGATTGCAGAAATAACTCTTGCCGTAAAATTCGCCGATGCTCCACGGCTTTTCTTTTCCCACACGGTTGATCGCGCCGACAAAATATCCGTTGGCAACGGCGTGTGCAGGTTGTTCGAGTTCCCACAAGTATTCCGATAATCCCGCCACCGTCGCCGATGGATTGAACACGATCTCAGTTCCATTCAGACCCAGGATTCGCGCCCCTTCCGGGAAATGGCGGTCATAGCAGATGTACACACCCACCCGCGCGTACTTGGTCTCGAACACTGGATAGCCCAGGTCGCCCGGCGTGAAATAAAACTTCTCCCAGAATCCAGGATGGCAGTGCGGGATGTGATGTTTGCGGTACTTCCCGAGATAGCGTCCGTCGGCATCGATGACCGCAGCCGTGTTGAAATACACGCCCGGCATGTGTTGTTCATACACAGGAACAACCATCACCATTTCGTGCTTGGCCGCGACCTTCTGCATGAGTTGAACCGTTGGCCCATCCGGCACGCGCTCGGTCAGTTCGTACCAGCGTGCGTTCTGCTCGGCGCAAAAATATGGGCCGTAGAAAAGTTCCTGCAGGCACAGGATTTTCGCTTTTTTGCGCGCGGCCTGATCGATCAGTTTCAGGTGCTTGTCGATCATCGCCTTCCTGATCTGCTCGAGCGGGCGATCGGTGCTAAGTGCGTTGCTGGCTTGAATGAGAGCGCAGCGGACAATCCGAGGCATGGGTCCCTCCAATTCAACGATCGAGGAACGAAACTATAGCAGAAGCCGCCTGCCGCAGGTGGGCGGGATCTTCATCAAAAAGACTCATTCATACTCTTCCTGTCATTCCGAATCCAACAGATTTGTCATTCCGAAGGCGTAGCCGAGGAATCTGCCTTGTCCTGGCCCTCGCGACAATTTTGGCGCGCACGCTCGCTTTGCTCGCGGGACGGACGAAGGCGTCCGTCCCTACACAATTGATTTCTACTTTGCTTCCAGCGCGTCACGGTCCCACTTTCCCGTCGTTGCGCCTGCTTCGTATGTACTCTGCAGAAAATCCAGCAGGGCGGCGCTAGGTGACGGAGCCGTCTTCACCTGGTCGTACATCATTAGATATTCGCCCATGCCCGAGTGATAGAACGCGGCGGCGGGTCGAACCTTTTGTCCTGCAAATCCGGGGGCGGCGGGCGCCGCGTAGCAATAGAACGCAGCTTCCTGGATTTCGCCGCCGCCCGGCCACCATCCCGCACTAATCACCTCATGCGAATAGGCTTCCTGCATGATCTTGCGCATGACCGGGTCAGGATCGTTGCGCGGGGGCGCACGCCGTCCAGAAAAACGCGTGACCGCCAGATCGAAACTGCCCCAGAAGAAATGCACCGGACTGGATTTCCCCACGAAACGCGAGCGGAAGATCTGGAAGACTTCGTCCACCGACAGCAGAATCCGCCACAGGCGCCGGACGTATTCGGCATCGTAGGCAGTGTGCACCTCGTCCTCATCGAAAGGAATGGCATCCGCCACCTCCACCGGCATCTTCCAGATCTTCACCTCGATGCCGAGCGCGCGCAGCGCGGACATCACTTCGTGATAGAAATCGGCCACCGAACGTGGAGCAAGAACGATGGACGCGGTTTTTGGGTCCGTGGTGCGAATGATCAGCTTGCTCTCGACGAAATCGAACTCCATATCGAAGTCGCGATTTCCATATGGAATGACCGAAGTGCTGAGTCCGCGCGAACTGACATAGAGCGGCACGTTCCACCAATGGTTCACTCTAGGCGTCAGCTCGAGTCGAATCTTGCCGACGATCTGTGTCCACATGTGCAGGGTGGCGTACGTCTGTTGCCAATCGACAAGCTGAAATGCAGGCCAGCATTCCGGCAAGTCCGGGGAACGAGTAGGGTGTGCTTTGGTCATCGAATGCTCCTGGAATCGTCCAAGAAGTTTCTCACGGTTTCGAGCGTAACCGCATCCACGAGGAGTCGCCTTTCCAAAGCTCACGGAGTTGTGATTCCGAAGCTAACGAAGTTGTCATTCCGAAGGCGTAGCCGAGGAATCTGCTTGCCCTCGCCCTCTCAACCATTTTCGCGCACACGCTCGCTTTCGATCGCTGGACGGACGAAGGCGTCCGTCCCTACACGTTCCTAGGCAGCCTACGACATTTGGTAGTCACCACTTCCCTGCGGTACACTTCCCGCGGTTTCCAGCCCAGACCCAGGAGCTTGTCCCATGCGTATCAGACTTCGTTGGACTCTGCCCGTTTACATCCTGCTCGCGTGCGTTATCCCTTCGTTGGCTCAAGACAAGAAAGAGGACAAGAGCCAGGAAAGGTCCGACCGGCTGACTGCAATGGACGTTTTCAACCTGCAGTATGCGGTCGATCCGCAAATTTCACCCGACGGCAAGCGCATCGTCTACGTGCGGCAATTCAGCGACGTGATGAATGACAAGCGGCAGTCGAACCTGTGGGTGATCAGCGCGGACGGCAGCGAGAATCGGGCGCTCACCAACGGGAACTACAGCGACAGCTCGCCGCGCTGGTCCCCCGATGGAACCCGCGTCGCATACATCTCGGATCGGGACGGCAAGCCGCAGATCTACGTGCGCTGGATGGACAATGGGCAAACCGCGGAATTGACGAATCTTGAGAACGGCCCGTCGGAACTCGTGTGGTCGCCCGATGGCAAGTTGATTTCGTTTTCGATGTTGGTTCTATCCGAGCCGGCGAAGATCGCGAACTTGCCAAAGGCGCCCGAAGGCGCGAAATGGGCTGATCCGCCGAAGGCATACGACCGACTCGTCTACCGTTTCAACGGTCGCGGATATCTGAAGTCGGGATTCATGCAGCGCTTCGTAGTGTCGGCGGACGGAGGGGCGCCGCGCCAGTTAACCAGCGGCAACTTCCCGTTCGGCGGCTTTGAGAGTTCTTTTGGCGGAGGCCGCGCGGCTTGGACTCCCGATGGAAAGTATCTGATCTTCTCGGCGAACCTGCATCCGGACTACGAATACGATCCGCTCAACAGCGAGATTTACGAACTTTTGCTGGCGGATGGGCAGGTCAAACCGCTCACCAGCCGCAAAGGGCCTGACAATTCTCCCACGGTGTCGCCCGACGGAAAGACCATCGCGTATGTGGGCTTCGATGATCGCTACCAGGGTCATCAGACGACGCATCTTTATTTGATGAATCGCGACGGCAGCAATCCGCATGTCGCGACGCCGCAACTGGATCGCGATGTAGAGGAACCGCGATGGGCGCCGGATGGCAGCGGCATCTACTTCATGTATGACGACCAGGGCGACACCAAGCTCGCGTTCTATTCTCTCGACGGGAAGGTCAAAGACCTTACGACACACGTGGGCAGCGGCGGCTCGAGCTATTCGGGCGGCGCTTCATTCACAGTAGCGAAGAATGGCGCGTTCGCAGTGTCCTACGGCACACCTTCCGACGCGGGGGACATCGCCGTTGGATCTACTTCGGACTCCAAGACACGCGTCCTCACCGCGATGAACCAGCAACTGTTCATGCAGAAGAAGCTGGGCGCGGTGGAGGAATTCTGGTTTGAATCATCGGTCGACAAGCGAAGGGTGCAGGGCTGGATCGTGAAGCCTCCGGATTTTGATTCGGCGAAGAAGTATCCGCTGATTCTGGAGATTCATGGCGGCCCCTTCGCCAACTACGGAGACCGCTTCGACACCATCAAACAGATCTGGGCGGCCAAAGGGTTCGTGGTGCTGTATATCAATCCGCGCGGCAGCACGAGTTATGGAGAAGAGTTCGCGAACCTGATTCACCACGCGTATCCGGGCGACGACTTCTACGACCTGAATTCCGGCGTGGACGCGGTGATCGCGAAGGGCTACATCGACCCAGACAATTTGTTCGTCACCGGTGGCTCCGGAGGCGGCGTGCTCACTTGCTGGATGATTGACCGAACGACCCGCTTCGGTGCGGCGGCCAGTTTGTATCCGGTCATCAACTGGTACAGTTGGGCGCTCACGTCGGATCTGCCCTCTTTCGGGACGCTCTATTGGTTCTCCGGCCCGCCGTGGGAGAAGTCGGATGAGTATGTGAAGCGGTCGGTGCTCTCCTACGTGGACAAGGTCACGACGCCGACGCTGCTGGCCACCGGTGAAGACGATTTCCGCACCCCGATCTCGGAAGCAGAGCAGTATTACGCCGCGCTGAAGCTGCGCAAGGTGGAATCGGTGCTGGTGCGGTTTCCGGGCGAGCCGCACGGGCTGAGTGCGCGGCCCAGCCATCAGATCGCCAAGATCTTATATGTGTCGGACTGGTTCGATCAGCACAAGAAGAAGTAGAGACAATGATCGCTTTCGCTGCGCACGCTATTCCGCGGTGTGCTCGTACTCGAAGACCTCCGGCTTTTTGCCGTTGCGTTCCAGAACCACTTCAAGCGTGCTCTTGCCGGTGCTGCGGAACATGAGGCGGGTGGCTTTGTCGGGCCGTTCGAAGATGGCTTCGTTCGGCTTCCAACTCACGAGAGGATAACTATAGGCCTGCGCCTTCTCTTCCCATCCGACCAGGCCAGGATCGAAGTGGCGCAACCGCAAGACTGGACCCGATGCGGTCTGCTCGATGGTCAGGAACTCGTACATCTGTGCCTTACCGTTCTTGATCTGGCGGAACATGCCGATCATGGTATCGCCGCCGACCTCGCTCCAGTGCTCGTCGATGATGGTGCCGTTGAGTTCACCACGATTGTGGCCGCAGATGAAGGTCAGGTCCTCCAGCTTCACTTCGGCTGGAGATTTCGTGGTTTGAGCAAAGACGGCTACGTCTCCAAGCAGGATCAGTGACAGGAACATCCCTCGATGGATTCTCACAGGCCCTCCAGTGAGCGCATTCTAGCCCAAGTAATTCGTCATGCCACGTGACACCTCAGATGCTCGGAAACAGCAGCGGGCGAGGAGTTCCAGGAAATAGTGTCAGACGTCACTGCGGCGCGACGGGACGGCATCGACGATGGCGGCGACCAGGCCCGGGATGGTGAACTCCCTGGCCGCGATGTCCACCGGAAGTCCGAGTTCGCGGAGCGTGGCGGATGTGACTGGGCCAATCGAGGCGGTCTGCACTCCGTTGAGCACTGCTGATTTTCGACGCGAGCCTAGCAGTTCCACAAAGTTCTTCACGGTCGACGAACTGGTGAAGGTCACAACGTTGGGTCGCTTGTTGGGATTCTTTAGAGCATCCTGCAGGCGTCGCCGCGAACTCTCCGGGACTACGGTTTCATAGGCTTCAACGACATCGACGTGCGCTCCGGCCTTGCGCAGTTCACGGGGGATGACGTCGCGCGCGACCTTGGCACGGACAAGCAAAACGCGTTTCCCCTTTACTTTCCTTTGCAGGCTGCGGACGACGGATTCGGCGATGTATTCCTTGGGCATGACATCGACTTTGATGCCGCGTTGTTCAATCGCTTTCTTCGTCGCGGGACCGATCGCGGCGATTCGCAATCCAGCGGCTAGAGCCCGTGAACTCTTCCCGCTCGAGCGCCGCCTTGAAGGGCCGCTTTTCTGCACCGATCTTTGAATTACCTTTTCCGTCCGA
>Ga0070732_10002439_pt1 | contig 10056 bp, 9 predicted proteins | sample Coa_R1_5_FD_66449 | JGI IMG/M metagenome (GOLD analysis project Ga0070732, IMG submission 66449) | Surface soil microbial communities from Centralia Pennsylvania, which are recovering from an underground coalmine fire - Coalmine... | ecosystem: Environmental > Terrestrial > Soil > Unclassified ...
TCTATCCCGTGGACGCGCACGAGTACGAGCCGCTGCGTGACGCGCTCGAGAAGCTGCGCTTGAACGACTCCTCGTTCTTCTACGAGCCCGAGAATTCCGCCGCGCTGGGCTTCGGGTTCCGCTGCGGATTCCTCGGCCTGTTGCACATGGAGATCGTACAGGAGCGGCTGGAACGCGAGTTCAACCTCAGCCTGATTACCACGGCGCCCGGCGTTCGCTTCCGCGTCACCACCAAGACCGGCCACGTGGTCCTGGTCGAGAGCCCGGCCAAGTTCCCGTCGCCCGGCGACATCGCCAAGATCGAGGAGCCGGTCATCACGGCGCTGATCCTCACCAATGACGAATTCCTGGGCGGCATCCTGAAGCTCGTCGAGGAGAAGCGCGGCGTACAGAAAGGCTTCGAGTACGTTTCACCCAAGCGCGTGCTGCTCACTTATGAACTGCCGCTCAACGAGATTGTGCTCGACTTCTACGACCGGCTGAAGTCGGTGTCGCGCGGCTATGCCTCGCTCGACTACCATTTCTCGGGATACTGGGAATCGGACCTCGTCAAGGTCGACCTGCTGGTGGCGGGCGAGCCGGTCGACGCGCTTTCCTTCATCTGCCATCGCGAGCACGCGCAGCCCCGCGCCCGCGGCCTGGTGGAAAAGATGCGCAAGCTGATCCCGCGCCAGATGTTCGAGGTGGCGATCCAGGCGAGCATCGGTTCGAAGATCATCGCGCGCGAGAACGTGGCGCCGATCCGCAAGAACGTGCTGGCGAAGTGCTATGGCGGCGACATCACGCGCAAACGCAAGCTGCTCGAGAAACAAAAAGAAGGCAAGAAGCGGATGAAGCGCGTGGGCCGCGTCGACATCCCGCAGGAAGCGTTCCTCGCGGTGCTGAAAGTCACCGAGTAGCTCGAATCGCGGAGATCTCGATGACCGATCGTTTCCCCCCGACAACTCCGCCAGAAACTTCTGAGCCGGCGTCGACCGCGGCGGCAACAATGCCGTCAGCACCGGCGACCACCGGGCTGCATTGGATCTTCGCTGGTCCAGACGGGATTCGCGCCGGCTGGCGATTGCTGATGTTCGTCGCGATCGCCGCCGTCTTTGCGATGATTCTTGCCATGCCGCTGTTTCTTTTCTCCTGGAGACCAGCAAGTGGACGCTCCGGCCCCGTTTCGACGATCCTCGGCGACGCGATTCCTTTCTTGGCCTTGTTGCTCGCGGCGCGCGTCATGGGTGCCATCGAGGGACGAACTCTCGCTCATTACGGTTTGCCCGTCGCGGGCGCCTTCGGCAAAAGATTCTGGCAAGGCGCGGTCTGGGGATTTGTGGCCCTTACGGCGCTGCTCCTCGCAACCTTCCTCGCGCGCGGATTCTCCTTTGGGACCTTGGCCGTGACCGGACCGAACGCGGCGCGCTACGCCGCGCTTTGGGCTCTCGCCTTCCTCACCGTCGGGTTTCTCGAAGAATTCATGATGCGTGGCTACGCGCTCTACACCTTGACGACCGGCATGGGATTCTGGCCCTCGGCGGTTCTCCTCTCGGCGCTCTTCGGGACATTGCACCTCTACAATGCGCATGAGAACTGGACCGGCGCGCTGGCGGCTGGCGTTATCGGGCTTTTCTTTTGCTTCACGGTTCGCCGCACGGGAGACTTGTGGTTCGCCGTGGGCCTGCACACCGCGTGGGACTACGCGCAGAGCTTTATTTACTCGGTCCCTGACAGCGGCGTGGTCATCACAGGCCATCTGCTCGACTCGTCGCTTCACGGACCACGATGGCTCACCGGCGGCGCGGTGGGTCCGGAGGGCAGCGCGCTAGTGTTCGTCATCATCGCAGCCATGTTTGTGGTGTTCGATCGGCTTTATCGCGACGTCAAGTATCCGCTGGCCTCGAAGCGGACCGCGAACCGTCAGCCATCAGCTATCAGCATTCAACCTACTGCAGCCGCGGATTCTCCTCCCTCAGGAAGCTAGCTGATCGTGGAAGCTAGTGGCTGAATGCTGACCGCTGAAAGCTGAGAGCTTGTAACGCTGACAGCTTATGGAGCCTGCCATGGAACTCAAAATCGTTCGGATCGACAAGCCCGCCGACATGAACTTCATCCTCGGCCAGTCGCACTTCATCAAGACGGTCGAGGATTTGTACGAAGCTATCGTCCAGACGGTGCCGGGCATGAAGTTCGGCATCGGATTCTGCGAGTCCTCGGGGCCGGCGCTGGTGCGCTACGCCGGCAACGACGCGCGGCTGATTGGGCTCGCACAGAAGAACGCGCTCGCGCTCTCGGCCGGCCACGCGTTCATTATCTTCATGGAGGGCGGCTTCCCGGTCAACATTCTCAACACCATCAAGAATGTGCCCGAGGTCTGCCGCATCTTCTGCGCGACGGCGAATCCGGTGGAAGCGATCGTGGCGGAAACCGAGCAGGGCCGCGGCATCTTGGGTGTGATCGACGGAGTCAAGACGAAGGGGATCGAGACCGAAGCCGACATCAAAGTGCGTAAGGAGTTCCTGCGCCAGATCGGTTACAAGCTCTGAGCTTCGGACCGCGCGCTCACCTTTTCCGCTCGCGCACCGTCGCATCCAATTCGCCGCGCGCCAAACGGATCGAAATGTCACTCCCCGGCGGAACCTTGGCGGCGTCGCGAACCAACTTTCCCTCGGCGTCACGCGTAATCGAGTAGCCACGATTCAAGATGGCGAGCGGGCTGCGCTCCTGCAGGATCGCCTCGGCGTGCGCCAGGCGGTTGCGCCGCTCGGTCATCAGGCGCCTGAACCCGGTCTCAAAGCCCGTGACGCGTTCCGCAAGTTCACCGCGCTTCAGTCCCAGCAACTGCCGGAAGTCGTAGCGATGGATTCCTTGTGACACGCGCAGGCACTCGTGCCGCGCGCCGCTTAGCCGGGCGCGAATCGTGCGGTCGATCTCGACCACCGCGTCGTCCACGCGCTGGGCGCGCGCTGCGAGCCGTGCGAGGACCGTCTCGAAGACGCGATGCAGCGCCAGCTTCGTCAACCGCTCTCGGATTTCAGAAAGCCTCAACCGAATCATCTGCTGCATCCGGTGCTCGCGGTTTCCGAGTTCGGCTGCGAAGTCCTCCCTGCGATGGACGACGAGTTCCGCCGCCGCAGACGGGGTGGGCGCGCGCAAGTCAGCTATGAAGTCCGAGATGGTGAAGTCCGTCTCGTGCCCGACGGCCGAGACGACCGGAATCCTCGAGGCGGCGATCGCCCGCGCCACGGCTTCCTCATTGAACGCCCACAGGTCCTCGAGCGAACCGCCGCCGCGCGCCACGATGATCACGTCCGCCGCGCGCCCACCGAGCTCGATCGCCCGGCGGTTGAACCACTCGACGCCCTGAGCGATCTCCCGCGCCGCGCCCTCACCCTGGACGCGCACGGGATAGAGCAGCACGTTCATGTTCGAATACCGGCGGCGCAGCACGCGCAGCATGTCGCGGATTACGGCGCCCGCAGGCGACGTCACAATGCCGATGGTGCGCGGCAGCAGCGGCAAAGGCCTCTTGCGAACCGCATCGAACAGTCCTTCGGCCGCGAGCCGCGCCTTCAGTTGTTCGAAGGCGAGCTGCAGCGCCCCGAGGCCCGCCGGTTCCAGGAACTCGACCACCAGTTGATACTCGCCGCGCGTCTCGTAAACCGTGATCCGGCCGCGGGCGATTACGGAGAGGCCGTCTTCGGGCTTGAACTTCAGGAAGCGCGCCTGGCTGCGGAAGCAGACGGCGCGAAGCTGCGCGTCAGCGTCCTTGAGGGTGAAGTAGTAGTGGCCGGAGGGCGCAGGCCGCAAGTTCGAGATCTCGCCCGTCACCCACAGGTCCGGGAAATCGCGCTCCAGCCGATTGCGGATCTCGCGGCTCAACTCCGAGACGCTGAAGATCTTGCGCTGCGGTTGGAAATCGAACAGAACCTGACCCATGTTTGGCAACCCGCGGCCGCGCTCAGCGGCGCGTCAGAATCGAGAAAAGCCAGAAGATGAGCGTGAGCACGATGCTCAGAATCGCGCCAGTGACGATGGGGAAGTAGAAGGAGCCGTGCTTACCCCTATAAGCGATGTCGCCCGGCAGCCGCCCCAGGCCAAGGAAAGAGAACCGCGCGCCCAGCATCACCAGCAGGCCCAGCGCCACCAGGACCACGCCGGCGATCACCATCAACCTTCCGAATTGAAATGAGACTGGACTACCCATCTTGCCTCGAAACTATCGCTGGCCTGACCGCGGTGTCAAGACGCCGAGTCTAGCGGCGCGACGTGCCAGGCGCGGCTGATTCCCAAACCCAGATCGGACGCAGATACGCTTGCACAAACCCCTGCCTCAGCAAGTCACGATACGAACCGCTGGGGCGGCCGGGCTTCGGTTCGAGCGTCGCACATACTACCGACTTCGCGCCCAGTTCGGCGGCACGTTTCAGGCGACCCGCGATCAAGGCGGTATGGGCGCCGCGCCGGCGGTAAGGCGTGAGCGTCCCCGCCCAACCCATCCAGCCGCAGTTGCCGTCGACGAAGAGCAGGCCGGTGGCCACGGCCCGATCGCCGTCATACGCGAGGTAGTGGCTGAACCCCGGCGCGCCCACGGCTGCGGCGATCCAGGTGAGCCGGTCACTCGGCTCGGCGAAGATTTCGCTGAACACTCGAGCGAAGGAGTCAGCCTCGCTTTTGCCGATGCGCCTGATGATCAAATCCGTCTTCGCGGATGCCGGCGGAACGGCGCGCCGGAAGAGCATCGCGTAACGATGATGCAGCTTGAATCCGCGTTTCGCGAGCCAGCGACCGATCGATTCCGATTGAGGGCCAGGACTGAGATGAAAGCTGAACCGCTTGACTCTGAAGGCGCGGAAGAGATCGAGGACCTCGTCGACCATTTCCTCGCGGGCCAGTTCTTCGACGCCCAATCCGAGAACACGATTCCGCCGCAAGGACGTGCTGTTCGGCGTGATCGCCACCATGGCGCCGCCCACCCGGAAGAGAGCCAGGTTCCGCTTCTCGGCGAGAGCGCGGGGCAGGACCGCCCAGTACGCCTCATTCATGCGCAATTCGATCGACTCGGCGGCGCGGGCGATTTCGCGGCTCACAGCATGGGTCACGCGAGGTCAATGCCAGGGAAGAAATAGCCGATCTCGAACGCGGCAGTCTCCGGCGCGTCCGAGCCGTGGATGGCGTTGTGCTCGATGTCGGCGGCGTAGAGCTTGCGGATCGTGCCCGCGGCGGCTTTCGCGGGGTCCGTCGCGCCCATCACCTCGCGCAGGCGTCGAATGACTTCGTCGCCTTCGAGCACGATCACCAGCGCACGCCCGGAGCTCATGAAGGCGGTCAGGCTGTCAAAGAATCTCTTGCCGCGATGCACGGCGTAGAAGCCTTCAGCTTCGCCTTTGGAAAGTGTCACCAGCCGCGCCGCGACAATCTTGAACCGGTTGGCTTCAAACATCCGGATGATATCGCCCACGTGGCCGTCGGCAACCGCGTCCGGCTTGATGATGGTGAGCGTGCGTTCTACGGCCATCGGACTCCTCGTTCACGCGCGAGCGTGACACTCAAATGCGGGCGCTCACACCCTTGAGGGCGCGCGCCATGGTCTCGCCGATGAGCGCCGGACTCGGGACCACAGCGATGCCGGCCGCTTCGAGCGCGGCAATCTTGTCAGCGGCGGTGCCTTTGCCGCCGGAGATAATCGCGCCCGCGTGACCCATGCGGCGGCCCGGCGGCGCAGTACGCCCGGCGATGAATCCGACGACGGGCTTTCGAACCCGCGCCTTGATGAACGCCGCCGCCTCTTCCTCCGCCGTGCCGCCGATTTCGCCAATCAGGACGATGCCGTGCGTCTCGGGGTCATCGTTCATCAGGCGGAGAGCGTCGACGAAGTTCGTGCCGATAATGGGATCGCCGCCGATCCCGATGCAGGTCGACTGGCCAATCGCCAGCGCCGTCAACTGGCCAACCGCCTCGTAGGTCAGCGTACCGCTGCGCGAGATGACCGCAACATTTCCCGGACGGTGTATACGAGCTGGCATTATACCTACTTTACATTTACCAGGGGAAATAATACCCGGGCAGTTGGGACCGATGAGGCGCGTCTTCGAGCCCGAGAGAAATTGCTTGACGCGCACCATGTCGAGCGTGGGAATTCCCTCGGTGATCGAGACCACCAGCGGCAGGCCCGCGTCCGCCGCTTCCATGATGGCGTCCGCGGCAAAAGGCGGCGGCACAAAGATCACCGAAACGTTGGCGCCGGTTTCCTTGACGGCCTCGGCGACGGTGTTGAACACGGGCACGCCCGCCGATCCGTTCGAGGCTAGGACGCGAGCCCCTCCTTTGCCGGGAGTGACGCCCGCGACCACCCGCGTACCGTACTCGATCGCCTGCTGGGCATGGAAGCCGCCCTCGCGTCCAGTGATCCCTTGAACGAGCAGGCGCGTGTTTTGGTCAACTAGGATTGCCATGTATTTTCAATAGGATAGCAACTTACCGGGACGAGTCTTACGTCCCATCCGACCGTTATGTTGCTTATTACCAATAACTTACCGAATTGACGCACAAGTTCGTGCACTTTGCAGAAATCGTTTTGTTGATTCTAAACCACTTCTTCGGTTCGTTCCTCGAGATTCAGTATTTTCGCACTTGTCACCTGTCACTGCTCTTTCGCCGCGGCCACGACCTTCTCGGCCGCGTCCTTCATCCCCTGGGCGACCGTGAAGTTGAGGCCAGACTCTGCCAGAATCTTCTGTCCCTGCTCGACGTTCGTACCTTCGAGCCGCACCACCACCGGCACCTTGATGCCGAGACCGCGAACCGCCGCCACCACGCCGTTCGCCACGATGTCGCAGCGCATGATGCCGCCGAAAATGTTGATGAGCACGGCGCGCACGTGCGGGTCGCCGAGGATAATCTCGAAGCCGCGGCGCACCTGTTCTTCGTTGGCGCCGCCGCCCACGTCGAGGAAATTCGCCGGACGCCCGCCCGCATACTGGATGATGTCCATGGTGGCCATCGCGAGCCCGGCGCCGTTGACCATGCAGCCCACGTTGCCGTCCAGGCGAATGTAGTTGAGCTTGTACTCCGACGCTCTGACCTCGAGCGGGTCCTCTTCGTTCAAGTCCCGTAGTTCGCGGATCTCGGGATGGCGGTAGAGGGCGTTATCGTCAAAGTTCATCTTGGCGTCGAGCGCCAGCAGCCGCCCGTCGCGCGTGACCACGAACGGATTGATTTCAGCGAGCGACGCGTCGGTAGCTTCGAAGGCCCGGTAGAGACTGGTGAAGAACTTGACGGCGTCCGCGACCTGGGCGCCTTCGAGCGTGAGGCCGAAGGCAAGCTTGCGTGCCTGGAAAGCCTGGAAGCCGACGGCGGGGTCGACCGACTCCTTGAGAATCTTTTCGGGATGCCCGGCGGCGACGACTTCGATCTCCACGCCGCCTTCCGTCGACGCCATGAAGACCGGGCGTCCCGTCACGCGGTCGATGACCAGTCCGAGATAGAGCTCGCGCGCCACATCCAGGCCTTCTTCAATCAGCACGCGGCGGACCAGGCGTCCCTCGGGACCCGTCTGATGCGTGACCAGCGTCATGCCCAGGATTTGCCCCGCAATCTTCACCGCCTCGTCGGGACTGTGCGCCAGCTTCACGCCACCACCTTTGCCGCGCCCCCCGGCGTGAATCTGCGCCTTGACGACTACGGTCCCGCTCTGCGCGCCGGGATACAGGCGCTCCGCCACGCCTCGCGCTTCCTCGGGCTTCGCGATCACTTCGCCGCGCGGCACAGCCACGCCGTAGCGCGCGAGGATTTGTTTCGCCTGGTATTCGTGGATCTTCATCGCGAAGAAGCGGTCAGCTTTCAGCTTGGGGGCGCCAACACACGGCGGACGGGCGGCTGGCCGGAATACCGTTGTGAGTTGACCTGACCTCTAATGAAACAGTATAGGAAATGCGTGGCCAAAATACAATCTACGGAGACTCGCTGGATTGCCTGTAGCGGCGGCTTTATGCCGCCACTTGGCGGGATAAACCCGCCGCTACAACCGCAAACTGGACCACTACCGGCTTGCCGGCGCGGTTGATTTTGCCCAGGCCGGGGTATACCTTATTAAGACACTGACCGCCTTCGGGGGTAAAGGCGCGTGATGAGGCGCTATTAGGGTGAAAGCGATGGCTCAGCCCGAGTACCGGTTAGGCGACCTGGTTGACGACTACTGTCTGCGCTGCAAGCTGCTCTTGAACCACGCCATCGCGAGCATGGTCAACGGTCAGGTGGTGAAGGTGATCTGCCAGACCTGCTTCACCGAGCACGCTTACCGGCATGGCGTGGGAGGGAAGAAAGAGAAGCTCGCGAACCCGCACGCCACGCTGTTCGATCAGGTCCTGGCGAAGACCGCACCCGCCGCCGAGGCGCCTGCTCCTGCCGTTCCTGCCAAGAAAAAGACCGGCGCCCCGGCGCGTTATATTACCCGCCACAAGACCCGGCCACCGCGCACCAGCCATTAGGACTGCAGTCCGGAATTCCCTCTGAAGTCTGCTGAAAGTTGGGAAACACGTACCCTGGGGGCGGCTCTCGACCCTCTCACCCGGTGCTTGCGCGCCACTCCTTCGCTGCCGCTCAGGACAGGCTCTCTCCCGCAGGGGGAGAGGGTTGTAATCTCGAGACTAGGCTCCCTCCCCCCTTTGCGGGGGAGGGGCAGGGGGTGAGGGGATACCGAACTAACGGCCTGCGCGGTAAAACCCGGTACGTCTATTTGCCTTCAATCTGGGCGTACTCGGCTTGGGCCTGCTTGAGGACGGGAATATCGGCGTCAGCGTCCTTCCATAGCGCGAAGAAGTCCTGATAGGACTTGCGGGCGCGCGCCGTGTCGCCGCTCAGGGCAGCCGCGCGCGCGAGGCCCAGATGAGCCAGCGGATAGAGCACGGCGCCGCCGGCTCGAGTCGCGCCGCGGTGGTCCACGATCTTCTGGAATTCGCTCGCCGCCGCCGGCCCCTGCTTGAGGCCCAGGTCAGCGAGACCCCGCAGATAGTGCGGAAGGAGCGCGTCGGCCAGGTCGTAAGGTGTGGCCGGTTCGAGGTCCTGGATCGCCTTCGAGAAGTTGCCGGAGTGGATGTCGATGGCGGCACGCGCCTCGGGAATCCTAAAAGTGTTCACAGCAGTGTCGGCGCTGAAGCTCTTGCTCAACTCCGCGAGGAGCGCCTCAGCGCCCGCCGCATCACCCGCCATGGCCAACGCCAGGCTGCCGTCCGACAACGTGCCGCGGCTGCGGCTGATGGCCAGGGCCTGCGTGGTTTCCTCACGCACGCTCCTCCCGTCGCCGAATACCGCTTCGATGAGGGGTCCTGTGGCTGCAAAGCCGGCCGCAAGCTCCTGGTTTCCCGCCCGCTGGTTCTGCTCAACCGCCTGCCCGAAGAGGTCGCGAGCCGCAACCAACCGGCCGGCCATTGCGGCAACGGCGGCCTGCGGAGGGAGGAACGTTCTTGTGGCGTCCGGGCTTCCCTTCGCCCAGGCCAATTCCTGCTGCATCGCGGCATCGTCCGGCTCGATGACGGCGATGAAATACCGCACAGCATGCATCGGGGGCGAGTCCACGTGCTTGGCTTCAGCTTGCGCGATGGTGGTCTTCGCCTCCGCCCACCGGTTGAGTCCGTTGTAGGCAACCGCCAGGTCGAGATACTCGACGGAAGAATCCGGGTTGAGCCGTATCGACTCCGAGCACTCCTCGACCGCCTTCTCAAAATCGCCGAGTTGCAGGTGTATCGAAGCAAGGTTAATCGACGGGAAAGAATCGCGCGGATAGGTTTGGTGCCAGCGTTGATAGACCTCGATCGCCTTGTCCAGCTCTCCCGTCCCGAGGTCGTAGTAGTGGGCGGTGATGTAAAGCCGCTCGACCTCGCTGACGCGCTCGCGCAGATCGTAGGCTTTCTGGATCGATTCCCGTGACTTCTCGCGCGCGCCCTCGTTGTGATAGATCACCCCCATGCGGGCGTACGCCATGGCGAAGTTCGGGTCGCGGTCGATGGCCTGCTGGTAGACGGAAAGGGCGGCGCGCTCGTCGCCCTTGTCGCGGATCGCGTCCGCCTGGGTGAA
>Ga0070732_10002440_pt1 | contig 10052 bp, 7 predicted proteins | sample Coa_R1_5_FD_66449 | JGI IMG/M metagenome (GOLD analysis project Ga0070732, IMG submission 66449) | Surface soil microbial communities from Centralia Pennsylvania, which are recovering from an underground coalmine fire - Coalmine... | ecosystem: Environmental > Terrestrial > Soil > Unclassified ...
TCACCATTCTTCTCGCGTACCAGAGTGGCCTCAGCCACTACTGGCACCGGCTCCGCGATCAAACTTTCTCTGGAATTTATCACGCCAACGCTTTCGACCTGGCGATGATGATTCCCTACTTTATTGTGCTGCTTGTGCTGGCGATGTACGGGCTGCACCGCTACTGGCTTGTCTACGACTATTTTCTGTATTCGAAAAATGTGCCGCCGGCCCCTCCTCCCGTCACGAACTGGCCGCGGGTGACTGTGCAACTGCCGATTTTCAATGAGCGCTATGTGATTGAACGCCTCACGGAAGCCATCGCGCGCTTCGACTATCCTCGAGAACTTCTTGACGTCCAGGTGCTGGACGACTCCACTGACGAGACGCAGGAAGTCGCGCGCGCGTGCGTGGAGCGCCACGCCACGCAGGGCATGCCCATCACGCACATCCATCGCACGAACCGCGAAGGCTACAAGGCCGGTGCGCTGGAAAACGGCTTGAAAACCGCGAAGGGTGAATTCGTGGCGATTTTTGACGCCGACTTTATCCCTGAGCCGGACTTTCTGCGCCGCACAATTCCATACTTCCTGAATCCCGAAGGCGGAGAAAACATCGGTATGGTGCAGACGCGGTGGACGTATTTGAACAGCGACTATTCCCTGCTGACCAACGTGGAAACGATTCTGCTCGACGGGCACTTTGTGGTGGAGCACGGCGCGCGTTCGCGGCGAGGAACATTTTTTAATTTCAACGGTACCGCCGGTGTATGGCGCCGCAAAGTCATAGATGATGCAGGTGGCTGGCAGCACGACACGTTGACGGAAGATACCGACCTTTCTTATCGCGCGCAGCTCAAGGGTTGGAAATTTCTGTATCTCCCGCAAATCGAATGTGCTTCTGAATTGCCGGTGGACATGAATGGTTTTAAGTCGCAGCAAGCACGCTGGGCCAAAGGTTTAATGCAGACGGCGAAGAAAATCCTGCCGAAAGTTTTCAAGTCGGATGAACCCTGGCACGTCAAAGCAGAAGCGTTTTTCCATCTCACCGCTAACATAAGCTATCCGCTGATGGTTCTGCTGTCCACGATGCTTCTGCCGGTGATGATCGTGCGCTTTCAGCAAGGCTGGTTCCAGATGCTGCTGATCGACTTACCGCTCTTTCTTGCGTCTACCTGCTCGATTTCGAGTTTTTATCTCGTAGCGCAAAAGGAGCTGCGGCCCAAAACATGGTGGCGCACGTTCCTTTACATGCCTTTCGTGATGGCTACGGGAATCGGCATTTCCGTGCGCAACGCCCAAGCCGTGATTGAAGCCATCGTGGGAAAGAAGAGCGAGTTTGCGCGCACGCCGAAATTCAAGATTGAGGGCAAAAAAGGCACGTTCGCGAAAAAGTCGTACAAGAACAAGGCCGGCTGGATGCCTTACGCAGAAGTTTTGCTGGGGCTTTATTTTTCGTTAACTGTAGTCTACGCAATCATGAATGAGAATTACGCCACGGTGCCGTTCCTGTTGCTTTTCGTGTGGGGCTACCTCTACACGGGTTTCATGTCGCTTGGGCAGACCTATTTCGCGCATTTGCGATTTGGCGTGAATGCTCCGGAAATGCGGCCCGCCGCTTCCGGCGCTCCGGGCTTTTGAATTTCATGGCGAAGTGGGTGCGAGCTGCCTTGGTGAGTCGCGCTCTCGCGTGTAGACTCTCGTGCTGTGCCAGCCTCCTTTGAGGAAGTCTTCCTTCAAAATGGCAGCGTAAAGCTGCACGCTATTGCCGCAGGACCGCAAAGTGGGCGAGTTGTCTTGCTCTTGCACGGCTTCCCGGAATTTTGGTATGGGTGGCGAAAACAGATCGAGCCGCTGGCTGCAGCGGGGTTTCGCGTCATCGTGCCCGACCAACGCGGATACAACTTGAGCAGCAAGCCGCGCGACGTGTCCTCGTATGCGTTGACGGAATTACTCTCCGACGTGATCGCCATTGCAGACCAACTTGGTCAAGAGAAAATCTTCCTTGCAGGTCACGACTGGGGCGCTGCCGTTGCCTGGAGCACCGCGCTCCTCCATCCCGAGCGGGTCGCGAAACTCGTCATCGTGAATGTGCCGCATCCCTCGGTCATGCGCCGTTTTCTCAACACCCGGCTCCGGCAGATGAAGCGAAGCTGGTACATACTTTTTTTCCAGATTCCCTGGCTGCCGGAGGCACTCTACTCCGCTTTTGATTTTCGCATGGGGACGCGCGCGCTCTGCGGCTCCAGCCGCCCCGGCACTTTTTCCCCGGAGGACCTGGCCCAATATCGCGCCGCATGGTCGCAGTCTGGCGCCCTCACCTGCATGATCAACTGGTATCGCGCCGCCGTTCGCTATCGCACCAAGCTCCCTGACAGAACCGTAAGCGTTCCCACTCGCATTTTGTGGGGCGAACGCGACAAATTCCTGATGTCGGAAATGGCTCGCGAAAGCCTGCGCTATTGTGCCCAGGGAGAGCTGTTTCCGTTCCCCGATGCGACGCACTGGCTCCAGCACGAGGAACCAGCGAGGGTCTCTCAACTTTTAGTGGAGTTCTTCCAGTCGTAAGGGGTAGTCCCGCTCTCCTTCGGATACAATCAAAAGTCCGCGAAAGTGCGCCTGCAAAGTCGGGGAACTCGCAGCCTGCTGGCTCTGTGGAGCAGGAGCAGAACAAATCAACGGGTCCGAGGTGAACAAATGAGTGGTCGCCGGTGGCGGATTGCAGCATTCGTACTAGCCTTGAGTTTCATTACATTGTCGGTAGGAGGGCAGGAGCGCCGGGAGCGCGAACCGAACAGTGTTTACGCCGAGCGCCGCGCCAAGCTGGCTTCTCAGGTGGACGCTCCCATCATTTTGTGGGGCTTCACCGGAAGAGAAGAAATCTCGCAGGACTATATCTTCGCGCAAGAAGAGAATTTTTATTATTTGACCGGGCACAACGAAGAAGGCGCCGGGTTGATTGTGCTTCCGTCAGCTCAAACTGAAAACGGAACTGCCGGCGCATCCTGGAATGGACCGCGCGAAATCCTCTTTCTCCCTGTGAAAAATCCGGGAAAGGAAAACTGGAACGGCGTGCGCATGTCGCCTTCGGACCCGGGCATCGAAGCACGCACGGGATTCGCGGCAGTAAAGCCCTTCCCCGAGATGCGTGCCACGGTGGAAAATCTCACGAAGCTCTATCCGAATTTCTTTACGATTCTTCCGTTCGACAAGGAACTCGGCGGGTTTCCGCATGAAAAAGCAGTCGTGGATTGGCTTCAGCTTGCCGCGCCGAGGGTCGCGCTGAAGGATGTTCGTGCGCAGATCGCGGCGATGCGTCCGATCAAATCTGCCGCTGAAATTGCGTTCTTGAAGCAGGCGATTGATTTATCTCTCGATGCGCAGCTCGAAGCGATGAAAATGATGCGTCCGGGCCTGTACGAATATCAGGTGGCAGCAAAAATGGTGGAAGTGCACGCCCAGGGCGGCTCGGAAAGAGAAGGCTATGCGCCGATTGTTGGCGCGGGGCCGAATTCGACGGCGCTGCACTACGACAAGCTCTCGCGCAAGATCGAGGATGGCGACATCGTGGTACTCGACGTGGGCGCCCAATACTCTGGCTATTCCGCAGACATCACGCGCACTATTCCTGCCAACGGCAAGTTCAAGGCGCGGCAGCGCGAAATTTATGAAATCGTTCTAGGCGCACAAAATGCCGCTCTCGCGGCCATCAAGCCCGGTGTGCATTTCTCTTGCAGGGGCAAAAAAGACGGGCTGATGAACATAGCTTACGACTACATCAACTCGCACGGCAAAGACCGAGAAGGCAAGCCGCTCGGCCAGTATTTCATTCATGGCCTCGGCCACAACATTGGGCTAAACGTGCACGACCCGGGGGAGTATTGCAGCCCGCTGCAGCCGGGAATGGTGGTCACGGTTGAACCAGGCATCTACATTCCGGAAGAAAACCTTGGAGTGAGGATCGAAGACGATGTGCTGATCACCGATTCCGGCTACAAGCTGCTGAGCGAGCGGCTGCCGCGCAATCCCGACGAAATTGAAACCATTATGGCGGGGGCAGTGAGGGAGCACGTTGAACAAGGGCACAGCCCTGCCGGCAAAGATTTAAGCGCCGCCGAAAGTAGCGACGCGAGCGAAGAAATCAAAAGTATGATTGCGAAATATGCGAAATCTGTAAACGATGCCGATACGGATCTCGCCTCCCAGATTTGGTGGAATTCTCCAGAAGCTTCGTTCATTCATCCCTTGGGCCATGAACACGGCTTCGATCAGATCAAAGAGAACGTGTACAAGAAGCTGATGGGCGGGATGTTCTCCGAACGGAAGCTGAGCACCCACGACATTGCCGTGCAGATGCTCGGTGACTGCGCAATAGCTGAATTTTATTGGGACTTCGCGGCTAAGCTACGAAAAGACGGCTCGCCCGTAACGACGCACGGCCGGGAAACCCAGGTGTATCGAAAGATGCAAAATGGCTGGCACCTGGTTCATGTGCACTATTCGGGAATGCCTCCCGCCGCACCGCCTCAGGGATTCTGACCGGCTGAACGGAGGCGAGGATTGACCGCGCGGAAGAGAGGCATTTATACTGTTTCTTCGTGCTGGCGCTGAAAAATGTGCCGGCGCGCCTCGCGCCTGCCCCCGGCAGGCGGGTCATTCCGGATGCGGCCACTTTCCTGGCCCACCTGAATCTCCGAAATCGAACCTTCTAAGGAGCATATGAGCAGCGTCAAGGCCACACAACTTCGCCCTGGCATGGTTATCAAGCACGAGGGGCAGCTTTTCACTGTGCACAGCACGGAGCACCGCACGCCCGGCAACAAGCGCGGTGCCATGCAAACGCGCATGAAGAACCTCAAAACCGGGGCGATCATCGATCACCGTTTCCGCGCCGAGGAATTCCTCGAGCGCGCCATTCTCGATGAAGTTGAATTCGAGTACCTCTACAACGAGGGCAACGACTTCCATTTCATGAACACGCAAACGTACGAGCAGATGCACCTCACGCGCGAGGAGCTCGGCGAAGCCGTTTATTACCTGATTTCCAATACGGTTGTGAGCGTTGAATTCTTTGAGAACAAGCCCATCGGCGTCGCCTTGCCGGACACCATGGACCTGAAAGTTACGCAGACCGAGCCGACGCTGCAGAAAGCCACGGCCAGCGCGGTGATGAAGCCCGCGACATTGGAAACCGGATTGGTGGTGCAGGTTCCGCCGTTCGTGAACCAAGGAGACAAGATCAAGGTGGACACTTCGGAAGCGCGGTACGTGCAGCGCGTCGAATAGTTTAGTTTCAGGTTTCCGCCTCCGCAGCTAATTTCAGCGTAAGCAGGAATTAGAAGAGGCTGAAGGGCGTCCCGGCTCCCACCGGGACGCTTTTTTTGCGCACTGCCTTGCTCGCGCTAAGTTCTTGGTTTGCCCGAATGAGAATTTCTCTGCCCTTGAGGTTCAGCCTGTTCCTGCAGAACCTGCCGCTGACTTTTCTCCGGGAGGATGCGGGCCGAACACTCGATCGAAGATGGCGTCCACATAGCGAAGCTGGCGCTTCAGATCGAACGTGTGCGCAAGAGCTTTCGCGTCAAGATATTTCGCAATCCGCTTGTCGGCCGTAACGCGTTCACGGAAGCTGGTGTCCGATTCCCAGGCGGCCATGGCGTTTTCCTGCACCGCCTTGTAAGCATCGTCGCGTGGCATGCCGCTTTCCACAAGGTCTTGAAGCAACTGGCCCGAAAAAACGAGCCCATGAGTAGATTCGAGATTGCGCAGCATCCGTTCTGGAAAAACGCGCATCTGGCCGACAATGGTGATCATTTTCGACAGCATGTAATCCACAAGAATCGTGGAATCGGGAAGGATCACGCGCTCGACCGAACTGTGCGAGATGTCCCGTTCATGCCACAAGGCCACGTTTTCGAATGCCGCGAGCATGTTCGAGCGCACCAAGCGAGCAAGGCCGCAGATTTGCTCACAGCTCACGGGATTGCGCTTGTGAGGCATGGCGGAGCTGCCGCGCTGCCCTTCGCTGAAAGGTTCTTCTGCTTCGCGGACCTCCGTGCGTTGTAGATGACGGATTTCCAGCGCGATGCGTTCGAGCATCGCGCCAATACTGGCCAGCGCGCTGAGATACTGAGCATGCCGGTCCCGCTGAATCACCTGCGATGCCACGGGAGCAACGCCGAGCCCGAGCCGCTTGCAGATGCGCTCTTCGATTTCCGGGCCAAGATGCGATGCCGTGCCGACTGCGCCGGATATTTTCCCCACCGCCATTTGCGCCGCGGCATCGCGAAAGCGTGCAATGTTGCGCTGGTTTTCCGAAAACCAGTTTGCGACTTTTAGGCCGAAGGTGATCGGTTCGGCATGGATGCCGTGGGTGCGGCCGATTTGCGGCGTGTGGCGAAATTCATGCGCGCGAAGGTCGAGAATCTCTCCGAACATCACCAGATCGCGCTCGATTAATTTGGACGCATCGTGAATTTGCAACGCCTGCGCAGTATCCACCACATCGTTCGAGGTCATGCCATAGTGCAGCCAGCGGGCGGCATCGGGATCGCCAATCGATTCGCCGACGGCCATCGTAAACGCTATGACGTCGTGCTTCACCTTCGCTTCAAGCTCGTGGATCCGGGCAACGTCCACCTTGGCGCGCCCACGAATCGCGACGGCAGCTTCTTTCGGCACGTGGCCCGTCTCCGCGAGGGTCTCTGCAGCGGCAATCTCGACTTCCAACCATTTCGCGAAGCGGTTGGCGTCGCTCCAGATGTGGCCCATTTCGGGGCGCGTGTAGCGTGGAATCAATTCCTTCTCCTGAAACGCATCAACAACGCCGGCTTCCCGTGAGGGTCTACCTTCATCATACCTCAGATGGGCGCTGCCTATTGCGCATGGCGCCGAAACCGATGCATCTTCCTTTGTCGATACCATTGCGAACCGATTTGAGCTAAGTTGTTGGTCTGATTGCCCTTAGCCCGACCTAACCGCAAGGGCAGATTCCTGTCTAATGATTCGAATGCAGCCGAGCGTCGAGAATGCCCAGACCATCGCCGACAGCGACGCCGTCGCTGTGGAACGCACGCTGGCTGGCGACCGGGATGCCTTTCGCGTTCTCGTCGAGCGGCACAGCCACAACGTTTTCCGGCTGGCTTACCGCATGACCGGGAACCGGCCCGATGCGGAAGAGGTGGTCCAGGAGGCTTTCTTGCGCGCGTATCAAAAACTCGGACAGTTTGCCGCGCGAGCGAATTTTGGGACCTGGGTTTACCGCATCGCCGCGAACTACGCGATTGACCGCATGCGCCAGCGCAAGAAAGAAGAAGCACGAAAAGCGGTGCCGGCCGTTCACGAAGAAGGAACGGAGAGCGATCCAGTGACGCTGGTACAGGATGCCGCCCCGACGCCGGAACGCTTGGTGCACAACATCGAGCTGCGCAAACACATGGAGATCGCCCTCGCTGCGCTCTCTCATTCGGAAAGGACCGCGTTCGTAATGCGGCACTGGGAAGGCTGCGCCATCGAAGAAATTGCTGAAGTCTTGAAGTCGAGCTCCGGCGCGGCAAAGAACACGGTTTTTCGCGCGGTGCAGAAATTGCGGCTGGCTTTGCAGCCCTTCGTGGGGAGAGGGACACAAGTCAGAGCGATGGGAACGGAATCATGAAACATATGACAGAGGAAGAGTTGATTACTTATCGCGAAGGCGTAGCCGCTCAGCGGGCTGTGATTGCGCAGCACCTGGCGGCTTGTCAAGAGTGCCGAGCTGAGCTGGAGCGCATCGAAGCGGTGCTTGCGGCGCTCGACACCCTGCCGGTACCCAACCCCGGCGACGATTACGGGCGGCACGTGTGGCAGCAGATTGCGCCGCGTTTGCCGGAGAGACCGGCGCGGTGGTGGCAGGCGTGGTTGGAACCGAGGCGGCTTGCGGCTTTCGGCACGGTGGCTGCCCTCGTTGTTGGGGCCTTTTTGATCGGAAGGCACACGGGCCGCCCCGGCGCTCCCGACCTGACCGCCAGCAAGGAACAAATTCGCGAGCGCGTGCTTGTAGTCGCTGTCGGCGACCACCTGGGTCGCTCCGAGATGATGCTCGTCGAGCTTTCGAACGCGGAGCCCACCGATCCCGCGCAAAAGCAGGTAAACATTTCTTCCGAGCAGCGCCGGGCCGAAGATTTGCTTGATGAAAACCGCTTGTATCGCCAAACCGCTTTGCAGCAAGGCGACGCCGCGCTCGCCAGCGTGCTGGACGAGCTCGAGCGCGTGCTTCTCGACGTCGCGCACACCCCGGATGAGGTCACGCCGGCGCAACTCGAGAAGATTCGACAGAAGATTGAGGCACAAGGAATTCTGTTCAAAGTTCGGGTGGTTGGCAGGGAACTCCAGGAACGGCAGAAGGCTGCAAGTCCCGCTCCGGCGCAGAACGGCTCTACAGATAGCGAAAGGAACAAGACATGACGTTTCGAAACTCAGTTTGTTGGAAAAGTATGATCTGCATCGCGCTCGCGGCGCTGCTATTCGCTCCCCTGCGCTTGCGCGCGGCGCGAATTGTCGCCCCGAATCTCCCTGCCGGAGATTTTCTGCAGGATCCGCAGGATGCTCAGGACAAAGAGCAGGAAAAGCGGGATCGCGAGCAAGAAGCGCGTGACCGGGAGCAGGAGAAGCGCGATCGGGAGCAAGAAGCTCGCGACAACGCGCAGGAAAAGGCCGATCGGTTGGAGGAACTGTACGACGACGGCCGGGAAGCCCTCGATGAAGACCGCTATGACAAAGCTGAGGCGAAATTCGATCAACTCGCCCAACTTAGCGGGCCGCAAACCGACGCAGCGCTCTACTGGAAGGCCTATGCGGCCAACAAACTCGGAAAACGCGAACTAGCCTTGACCACGCTGGCCGACATGAAGAAACGGTTTGCACAAAGCCGCTGGCTGAGAGACGCAGGCGTCCTCGAGCTGGAAGTCAAGCAGTCGAGCGGCCAACCCGTAAAACCCGCAGACCAAAGCGACGAAGAGCTGAAAATGCTTGCGATTCAAGGGCTCATGAACAGTGACGCTGAACGCGCCATGCCGCTACTCGAAAAAGTGATCAACGGTCCGGCGACGCCAAAAGAGAAATCGCGGGCACTGTTCGTTCTCGCGCAGAGCGGTTCTCCACAAGGCCGCGAGATTATCGGAAGAATTGCCAAAGGGCAAAGCAATCCAGAGCTCCAGCGGGAAGCGATTAAATACCTGGGACTTTTTGGTGGAGCGCAGTCCCGCCAAATCATGGCGGAAGTCTATGCCACAAGTCCTGATACTTCCGTCAGGCGCGCGATTCTTCGCGCCTACATGTTAGGAGGCGATAAGGAACGCTTGTTTGCCGCAGCTAAGAGTGAAAAAGATGAATCCCTTCGCCGCGAAGCCATTCGCCAGCTTGGCCTCGTCCATGGTGTTGGCGAACTCGAGCAACTTTATCAGGCTGAAACTTCCACGGATCTTCGCCGGGAGATTTTGCAGGCGTTTTTCCTCGCTGGCGAATCGGGAAAGCTCGCACAAGCCGCGCAATCCGAAAAGGATCCCGAGCTGCGCCGCACGGCGATTCGCAACCTTGGGCTCATCCATTCCGATGAATCCTCCAAAACCCTTCAGACCATCTACGGCCGGGAGACGGACCGCCGCCTGAAAGAAGAAGTGCTGAATGCGTATTTCCTGCAAGGCAATGCCACAGCGCTTGTCGCCATTGCGAAATCCGAGAAAGACTCAGAACTCAAGAAGGTAGCAGTCCAGAAACTTTCTCTCATGCATTCCAAGGAAGCAACCGACTACTTGATGGAACTCTTGCAGAAGTGAGGTGGCAGATGCACGGCAACGACTATCTATCAGTTGGGCGAAGAATTCTCGGCTTGGCGATGATTCTCACTGGCATCATCGGCACCGTAGCGCAGCTAGCCAAAGGCTACGCGCTTCGCACGGATTTTGGCGAAGGAGTAGCGTATGCTGCCGCCCCGCAAGCGATGGCCGCGATGCCGCGTGTGGAAAGCGCCAAGGCCGAAACGCGTGCCGTCACGGGGACCTTGGACGCGGCCTTTCGCGGAATTCTCGCGCAGGCCGAAAA
>Ga0070732_10002441_pt1 | contig 10051 bp, 10 predicted proteins | sample Coa_R1_5_FD_66449 | JGI IMG/M metagenome (GOLD analysis project Ga0070732, IMG submission 66449) | Surface soil microbial communities from Centralia Pennsylvania, which are recovering from an underground coalmine fire - Coalmine... | ecosystem: Environmental > Terrestrial > Soil > Unclassified ...
GCGCGGCGACGTCGTCATTCATCCCGGCGCAAACGTCGAGGTAACGCGCAAGGCGCTCGAGGCCATCCGTGGCATCGGCCCATGGACGTCCGGATACATCGCGATGCGCGCGCTCGGCTGGCCGGACGCATTCCCCGACAACGATTTGGGCGTACTGCGCGCGCTCGGCGAGACGCGCGCCGCGAAGGTGCGCCTTCGCAGCGAAGCGTGGCGCCCGTGGCGCGCGTACGCGGTCATGCATTTGTGGCAACACTGAACCTCAACCTGGAGAATCGACCCATGGAATCGACACTGTCCACCTGCCGGATGGAAAGCCCGCTCGGCGAGATCCTGCTCGTCGCCAGCTCACGGGGCGATGCGCTCTGCGGCGTGTATCTCGAACGCCAGAAATATTTTCCTGTCGATGCGGATCAATGGCAAGACGCGCCGAAGTTGCCGGTGCTGCGCGATGCCGTCGCGCAATTGCGCGAATACTTTGCCGGCACGCGCACGCGGTTCGACATTCCGGTCGCGCCCGTCGGGACGCCGTTTCAGCGCGAGGTCTGGGCGGCGATCGGCGAAGTGCCGTTTGGCGAGACGATCACGTATGCCGAGCTTGCGCGCCGCTGCGGCCGTCCGTCCGCGGTGCGCGCGGCCGGTGCGGCGACCGGCCGCAATCCAATCACCATCGTGATTCCGTGTCACCGCATCGTGGGCGGCGACGGCTCGCTCACCGGTTATGCGGGCGGCCTCGATCGCAAGCGGGCGCTGCTGCAGCTCGAGGCGCGCGACGCCGCACCCAAGGTGCGCAAGGTCGCCTGAGCGCCGCCGAGCCGCCTCAAGGCGCGAATTCCGCCTCCGCAGGGGGGCAGCGCAGCGGCGCAGCCGCAAGCGTGGGGGATCATGCAAGCACTGCCGGGCCGCCCCAAAGTGCGAACCGCGGACATCATCCGGTTGCTCGCGCTCGCGATAATCTGGAGCGCGTCGTTCGTTTTCATTCGGGTGCTCGCGCCGGTCGTCGGTCCGGTGTGGGTTGCCACTGCGCGCCTGCTGCTCGGGGGCGGCGCGCTCGCGCTGGCGTTCATTGCGATGCGCCGCCACATGGACGTCAGGCAACACTGGCGAGCGTACCTCTTCATCGGTGTTGTCAATTCCTCGCTGCCTTTTCTGCTGTTCGCTTACGCGGCGCTCACACTGCCCGCGTCATACCTCGTCATCCTGAATGCGGCGTTGCCGCTGTTCGGCGCGGTCGCCTCGGCCGTCGCGCTCGACGAGCCGCTCACCCTGCGCACAATGGCCGGCCTCACCGCTGGCGCCGCCGGTGTTCTCCTCGTCAGCCGAGCGGGGCCAATCGTCCCCGACCACTCGTTCGCACTGGCGCTCGCCGCGAGCCTCGCCGCGGTGTTGTGTTACGCCATTGCCGGAGTCTGGTTGAAGCGCCGCGGTGCAGCGTTGCAGCCGATCGCCGTTGCCGGCTGGAGCCAGCTCCTGGGAGGTCTCGCGTTGTTGCCGATCGCCGCCCTCGCGCCCGTTCGCGGCGATATCACGTCTACGATCGTGATCGATGTTTTGCTGCTCGCGCTCCTGTGCAGTGCGCTGGCTTACCTGCTGTATTTCCGGCTGATCGCCGACATTGGCCCGACGCGGGCCATGACCGTCACGTTCCTGATGCCGGCATTCGGCGTGCTGTGGGGCGGATTGTTTCTCGATGAGACGATTTCGGTTCCGATGCTGGCCGGAGCGGCGCTGATCGTGGGCGGGACGATGGGTGTATTGCGTCCGCGCCGTGCCCGCCTTCAGGCGCCGCCGGGCAGCATCCGCTGCAGCACGCGGTCGTGCCGCACGAAGTAGTGGTAGAGCGCCGCCGCGGCGTGGAGTCCGATCAACCCCAGCAGCGTCCACATCGCGTACGTGTGGACGTCTCCCGCGGTCAGCGCCCAACGCGCTTCCGGCGCGGCGATGTCGGGCAGCGTAAACAGCCCGAACACGGTGACGGGCAATTGGTGCGCGGATGCCGACGCCCATCCCAGGAACGGCCCGATCAGCAGCATTGCGTAGAAGAACTCGTGCGTCGCGTGCGCAATCCATCGCTCCCACGGCGCCGAATCCGGCATGTGGAGCGGAACCGGATGCATGAGCCGGTGAGCGAGGCGTATCGCCATGGCCACGAGGATCAGCACGCCGAACGAGAAGTGCAAATTGATCAACGGCCCGGGTACCGTGTTGCGCCCGATGCCCGGCATCAGCCACGAGATGACGAACTGGGTGAGCACGAGCGCGACGATCAGCCAGTGCAGCGACTTGGCGACGGGATCGTACCCTTGCGTACCGGCGGGGTGCGCAGTCATCCGTATCCCCTATTTGGCCGCGGGCAGGTTGCCCTGCACGCCCTCGACGTAGTAATCCATCTTCGACAACGCTTCGTCGGTGATCGTCTTGCCGGCCGCGATCCGCTCCTTGCCGGCGCTGTCCTTCATCGGTCCGGTGAACGGCGCGAGCTTGCCGGATGCAATGTCGGCTTCGGCCTTCTTCATCTGGTCCTGTACGTCCTTCGGCACGGTCTTGCCGAACGGACCCATCTCGATCATGCCTTCCCGGATGCCGCCCCAGACGTGATCCGGCGCCCACCTGCCGTCGAGCACCGCCTGCGCGCGGCCCGTGTAGTACTTGTCCCAGACATGGGTCACCGCGGTGATCTGCGCGTTCGGACCGTATTTCGACATGTCGGAGTGGTAGGCGACCGCGTAGACCTTCTTCGTTTCGGCAGCCTGCACGACGGCCGTAGAATCGGTGTGGTGCGTGAGCACGTCGGCGCCCTGCGCGACCAGCGTATTCGCCGCTTCACTCTCGCGACCCGGATCGAACCACGTGCTGACCCAGACGACCTTGGTTTCCGCCTTCGCGTTGACGCTCCGCATGCCGCGCGTGAACGCGTTGATGCCCATGACGACTTCGGGAATCGGGAACGCGGCGACGTAGCCGGCGACGTTGGTCTTCGTCATCCGGCCCGCGACGATGCCGGCCAGGTAACGGCCCTCGTAGAAGCGCGCGTTGTAGGTGCCGAGGTTCTTCGCCGTCTTGTAGCCCGTCGCGTGCTCGAAAAAGGCGTTGGGAAACTGCTGCGCGACCTTGACCGTCGGGTTCATGTAGCCGAACGACGTCGTGAAAATCAGCCTGTGCCCGGATTGCGCGAGATCGCGGATCACGCGCTCTGCGTCGGCGCCTTCGGGAACGTTCTCGACGTACTTCGTCGTGACTCTTGGCGCGAGGTTTTTTTCCATCGCGAGCCGCGCGATGTCGTGCTGATGCGTCCAGCCGGCGTCCCCGATGGGGCTCACGTAGATGAAGCCGATCCGCAGCGGCTCCTTCGCTTGCGCGCGCGCGGGCAGCGCAAGCGCGATCGGGTACGCGGCCAGTGTCGCGAGCGCCGTTCTGCGGGTAACGCGGGACATGTTCGTCTCCTCGATGGGGGTTGAATGTGCGGCGGCATTGTACGCGCATCGACGCAAAGTTTCGCTCGCACGTTCACTCGGGATGATATGTCTTGCCGAGCGACGCGGGCGCATTGATCCGGATCGCCGTTTCGTCGCGAGAGATGATCGCGAGGACGGCGATCGTGGCGAGATACGGCAGCATCGCGAGCAACTGCGACGGCACGTCGATGCCGGCCGCCTGTGCCTGGAATTGCGCGAGCGTGACGCTGCCGAAGAGGTAGGCGCCGAGCATGACGCGCCACGGCTTCCACGTGGCGAACACAACCAGCGCAAGCGCGATCCATCCGCGTCCGGCCGTCATGCCCTCGACCCACGACGGCGTGTAGGCCACGGCGAGAAAGGCGCCGCCCAGGCCCGCGCATGCGCCGCCGAACAGCACCGCCGCGTAACGGATCGCCATGACCGGGTAACCGATCGCATGCGCCGATTGCGGTGCTTCGCCGACCGCTCGCAGGACGAGTCCCGCGCGGGTTCGATACAGGAACGCATGCACGGCGATGAAGAGCGCGATCGACACGTAGACGAGCGGGTTGTGCCCGAAGATCGCCTTGCCGACAACCGGAAGGTCCGTGATTCCCGGAATCGAGATGGGCTTGATTCCCGCGATGACGACGCTCATGTACGGGCGCCCGACGAACGCGGAGAGTCCGATCCCGAACAGCGAGAGTGCCAGGCCCGTTGCGACCTGGTTGGCGCGAAGCGTCAGCGCGATCACCGCGAAGATCAGCGACAGCGCGGCGGCCGCGAGCGCGCCGGCGCATACGCCGAGCCACGCGGACCCGGTTTTCGCCGCGACGATGAACGACGTGATCGCGCCGGCCAGCATCATGCCTTCGACGCCGAGGTTCAGCACGCCGGATTTCTCGACGATCAGCTCGCCGAGCGCCGCGAACACAAGCGGCGTACCGGCGGCGAGTGTAAGGACAACGACTTGCGCGAGCGCGTCCACGATTACCGCGCATGCGCCGCGCGTGCGATTCGCGGCCGGAAGTTGACGAGCACGTCGGCCGCAAGCAGGAAGAACAGCAGCGTTCCCTGAAAGAGTCCCGTCACCGCCGACGGCAGCGCGAGATGCATCTGCGCCGATTCGCCGCCGAGATACAGCAGCGACATCAGCAGGCTCGCGAGCACGATCCCCGCGGGATGCAGGCGGCCGACGAAGGCGACGATGATCGCCGCGAAGCCGTAACCCGGCGACATCGACGGCAACAGTTGCCCGATCGGCCCCGCGGCTTCATTGATACCCGCGAGCCCTGCGCATGCACCGCCCGCGAGCATGCCGAGCCAGATGCTCCGGCGTGCCGAAATGCCGGCGTAGCTCGCCGCGGCGGGGGCCAGGCCGGAGACCCGCATCTCGAATCCGACGATGTGCCGGCGCACGAACAGCCACGCGAGCGCCACGACCGCGAGCGCCATCACGAAGCCGATGTTCAGGCGCGTTTCCGGGATCAGATTGGGCAGCAGCGCGTTCGCGGTGAAGAGCTTCGACTGCGGGAAGTTGTAGCCTTCCGGATCGCGCCACGGACCATGCACGAGCCACGACAGCAGCAGCGTCGCGACGTATACCAGCATGAGCGACGTGAGAATCTCGTTCGCGTGAAAGCGCGTGCGCAGGAACGCCGGAATGGCCGCCCACAGCATGCCGCCGAGCGCGCCGGCGATGAGCATCGCCGGCAGCAGGAGCGCGGCGGGCCATCCGGCGTCGCCCAGCACGAGCGCGACCGCGCCACCGGCCAGCGCACCGAGCGTCAACTGACCTTCGGCGCCGATGTTCCAGACGTTCGCGCGATAGCCGATCGCGAGCCCCGTCGCAATCAGCATCAGCGGGCTCGCCTTCAGCAGCAACTCGGCGACGCCATAGCGCGTCGCGACGGGCTCGATGAAAAAGGCGGTGAACGCGACGACCGGGTCGAGGCCGAACGCCTCGAACACGATGAATCCCGTGAGCAGCGTCGCGAGTGCCGCGAGCAGCGGGGCAACCCACATCGCCACGCGCGACGGCTGCGCGCGCACCTCGAGACGCGCTTTCACGCGACGACCCTGTCGCTGGTGGGAACGGCGCCCGCCATCAACAGCCCGATTTCCTCCGCGCTCGTTTCGCGAACCGGCTTCGCCGGCGATAGCCGACCTTGCGCAATGACCGCGAGCCGGTCGCAGATCTCGATCAGCTCATCGAGCTCCTCCGAAATCACGAGCACCGCTACGCCGCGGTCGCGAAGGTCGATCAGCGCCTGGCGAATCTGCACGGAAGCGCCGACGTCCACTCCCCACGTCGGCTGTGCGGCGATGAGCACCTTCGGGTGGTGTCCGATCTCGCGGCCGACGATGTATTTCTGCAGATTGCCGCCGGAGAGGCTCCGTGCGGCGGCATCGGGGCCGCTCGCGCGCACGCCGAACGCGGCGATCGTTTGCGCGGCATACGCGCGCACGGCCTTCGCGCGGATGAATCCGTGCGAAACGAGTGCCGCACCGCGCGCGGTCAGCAGCGCATTGTCGGCGAGCGACATTTCGGGCACGGCGCCGCGGCCCAGCCGCTCTTCGGGAATGAAGGCGAGGCCGAGCCGGCGCCGCGCGAAAGCATCGAGCGTTCCGGCGGGTGTGCCGCACAAGACGATGGCGTCGGCGCGCGCCACCCTGCGCTCGCCGGACAATGCCGCGAGCAATTCCTTCTGGCCGTTGCCCGATACGCCCGCAATGCCGACGATTTCGCCGGCGTGCACTTCGAGCGAGATCGATCGCAGCGTCGTGCCGAACGGATCGTCGGCGCGGACGTCGAGCGAATCGACGGTCAGCGCGGGTGCGCCCGCGTGCGCCTCGCGATGCACCGGGTGCGGCAGCTCGCCGCCGATCATCATCCGCGCGAGCGACGCCGACGTTTCCTGCCGTGGATCGCATTCGCCGGTCACGCGGCCTGCGCGAAGCACCGTCGCGCGCTGACATAGCGCGCGAATCTCGTCGAGCTTGTGGCTGATGTAGAGGATGCTGCAACCTTCGCGCGCGAGCGTGCGCAGCGTATCGAAGAGCCGCAGCACCGCCTGCGGCGTCAGCACCGACGTCGGCTCGTCCATGATCAGGAGGCGTGGACTCTGCAGGAGGCAGCGGACGATCTCCACCCGCTGGCGTTCGCCGACCGACATCGTATGCACGTGACGCGCCGGGTCGAGCGTCAAGCCGTAGCGCGCCGACACGTCGCGAATGCGCTGCGGCAGGCCGGGAGCGCTGGCGGCGTCGAGCGCAAGCCGGATGTTGTCCGCGACGGTGAGCGTTTCGAACAGCGAGAAGTGCTGGAACACCATGCCGATGCCGAGCTTTCGCGCGCGCGCGGGACTGCCGATACGCACCGGAGCGCCTTCCCAGCGCATCGTGCCGGCATCCGGCTTGACGATGCCGTAGATCACCTTCATCAACGTGGATTTGCCGGCGCCGTTTTCGCCGAGCACCGCGTGGATTTCGCCCGGCAGCACGTCGAGGTCGACGTGGTCGTTGGCGAGCACGCCGGGATAACGCCTGGTGATGCCGCGCAACGCAAGCCGAGGAACTGCCGCCGCCGTGACCGCGCTACCCGCCGGGGAGGAATCCGCCATGCCGCGGATTATCCGCGTCGGCGTCCCTTTTACGAAGCCGGCGTTTCGCGCACCTCAGCCGCCGGCGGGCCGCGCAACGTCAGGGCATGCGCGTCGCGTCCCTGCGCGTTTGCAGCCCCGGGTCGGGCGACGGATTCGCCGGATCGTATTCCGGGCTGCTTTCGATGGCTTCCCGGGTCATTCTGACGTCGACCTCGTGATCCTCCCAACTCACGTGATCGATCTGCCTGGGGGAAAGGAGCACGCGCTTGCCCGGCAGCCATTTGCGCGTGTCGACGACGATGGCGCGAATGGCCCAGCTCTCGTCGTCGAACACGAAGTCGTCGACCTCGCCGATCGAACCGTCGCTCGCGAGGATGTCATAGCCGACAACTTCGTCGCAGCTTCGCAGGTGAATATTCTCCGTGTCGCGCTCCTCGTCGATGCGGCCCTCGATTTCGCGCGCGACTGCGGGGTCGATCGGTTGTTGCGACGCAATGAGCGGCTCGGCCGATGCACCGGCCCAGGGGTATGGCAGCATCGTCGGTCCCCAGAGTCCGTTACCTTCCCAGTAGTACGGGTACCCGTAGTAGTTGTAGTAATCGACCTCGTGCTGGCGGGAGACCGGTTTGTCGGTGTCGATACCCGGACTGTCCCTGACTTGCTGCTGCGTCAGTTCGACTTCGATGACTTCATTGCTCCAGTCGACACGGCGCACCGACCGCGGGGAAACGAGCACTTCGCGCTCGCGCAACCAGCCGCCGGTGGCAACGACCACGTGACGGATCGCCCAACGCTCGTCGTCGAAGTAGACGTCCTTCACCCTGCCCAATTCGCCGTCGCGCGCGCCGACGCGCAAGCCCGACAATTCCTTGACTTTGTGCAACATGTCAGTGCTCCCCTCCGCTCGAGAGAGCGGTCGACGATCGAAACGACAATGGCCGCATCGTTCCCGGTGCGGCCATTCCGATAAACGTCAGGAAACCGTGGGCGCCTTGTTGCGCCAGTCGCGGTTCATCGCCATTGCCCAGGCAGCGAACAGGATGACCAGCAGGCCGACGATCACCGCGTTGGTCTCCACCGCCCGGCTGGTGACGCCGATGACCCACGACGAGATCACCATCCAGATGCCCAGCAGGATATTGATGACTTCTTCCCACGCCTGCGGTATCGACACGGCGATCGCGGAGAACACGACGATCGCAACGCCCAGTATCCACGCGTTCCATGACGCGGAGAACTCGGTGCCCGCGAAGCCGAGCACCCACGGCGATATGAATAGCCATACGCCGATCAGCAGATTGAGCCAGTCTTGCCAGCGTTTTTCCTTCATGACAACACCTCCGGTTACCAAGTACCACTTGGACGCGCTGCGCGATTCAGGATTCCCCCTGCCAGACCTCATCGGCCACAAAAATTTGGCAGGATTTACAACGGGCGGACCGGTCAGTGGTTGCGCACGAGTCCCACGCTGCGCGGAGCATCGGCGCGGTGTGCCGACGCTTCGCGGACGACGAGCAATTCGGCCGCGATCGCGATGGCGATGGCCCCCGGGTGCTTGGCCTTGACCGCGACGCCTTCGACGCCGATCGGACACCGCATGCGCGCGCAGGCTTCGGCTGCAAAGCCGCGCGCCGCGAGGCGGCGCTCGAACTGCGCGCGCTTCGATTTCGATCCGATCAGGCCGAGATAGCGCCAGTCGTCGCGTGCCAGCGCCGCTTCGATCAGCACGAAGTCCAGCGCATGGCTATGCGTCGTGACGACGATGAAGACGCCTGGCGGCGCGTCCTGCAACTCGTCCTCGGGCGCGTCGGTCACGACGATCTCCACGTTGGCCGGTACGTCTTCCGGAAAGTCGGCCGCGCGCGCATCGATCCACCTGACCTGCGCGGGAACGACGCCAAGAACGCGCACGAGCGCGCGTCCGACATGGCCGTTGCCGAACAGCCATACGGGAAACGCGTTCGAGCGCTCGACGTGGATCAGCAGGGATGCCGGGCCATCCTTGGCATGGCGCACGAGTGCTGCTCCGTCGCCGGCCCCCGCGAGCCGGGCGCGGGCAAGCGCAATCGCGTCGGAATCGAGGCTCACATCGCCGAGCGTCCCCCGCACGTCGTCCTTCGTGACGACGAGGCGCGTCGCCGCCTCGCTTGCGCCGGCAACGCGCGAGACGAGGGCAAACGGGGATCCGGTCCGTGCGCATGCGATCGCCGGCTCGAGCCACGCGCTCGCGAGCCGGTCGAGCTTCGAAAACGCGAGGGTCGCGACGCCGCCGCAGCATTGACCGAGCCGTGCGGCCAGCGGGTAGCGGACGACCCAGGTCCCGGTCAAGCCGTCGTCATGCAGCGCTTCGCGCGCGATGCGCGTCGCTTCGTATTCGAGATGGCCGCCGCCGATCGATCCCGCGCAGCGCCCGGAGGACACGATCATGGCCGCACCGGTTTCGCGCGGCGTCGAGCCTTGCGCGGTCGCGACGACGACGAGCACGGCCTGGCCGTCGCGCGCGAGCGCTTCGGCGAGCGAATCGAGCCAGGGAACGACGTTGCGGTCGCCCGCATGATCGCCCCATGCGTGCGCGTTGCTCATGATGCTCTCGCTGCGCTTCGCGTGCGTGCCGCGTCGACGGCGCGCGATGCGTCGCGCGCCCTGGCGTCGTCCACGGCGGCAAGCACGCGCTCCGGCGTCGCGGGGGCGGACAGCCGCGGCACGATGCGATAGTCCGCCACGGCGGCGATCGCATCGCGCAACGCATGGAATCCCGACAGCGCCAGCATCAGCGGCGGCTCGCCGACCGCCTTCGAGCGATGGATCGTCTCTTCGCGGTTCGCTTCACCGAAGAACCGGACTTCGAAGTGCGCCGGAGCGTCGCGCGACGTCGGGATCTTGTACGTCGAAGGCGCGTGCGTCGCGAGCTCGCCGCGCGCATTCCACGCGAGCTCCTCCATCGTCAGCCAGCCCCAGCCCTGGATGAAGCCGCCTTCGATCTGCCCCTGGTCGATCGCCGGATTGAGCGAC
>Ga0070732_10002442_pt1 | contig 10049 bp, 8 predicted proteins | sample Coa_R1_5_FD_66449 | JGI IMG/M metagenome (GOLD analysis project Ga0070732, IMG submission 66449) | Surface soil microbial communities from Centralia Pennsylvania, which are recovering from an underground coalmine fire - Coalmine... | ecosystem: Environmental > Terrestrial > Soil > Unclassified ...
GTTGGAAGTCCGGTTGGTGATTCTTCCCGTGTCGAACGATCCCGAGGAGACAGTGACCGAACCGCCGTTACCGTTCACGTCAGAGAACGGAATGCTGATTAACTCGGGCATTTACGGCGGTTTGAGTTGTGAAGACGCCATCAAGAAGATGTCGACCTACGCCGAGCAGAAAGGTTTCGGAAAGGCGACGGTTACGTATCGCTTGAAGGATTGGGGCATCTCGCGCCAGCGCTACTGGGGCACACCCATCCCAATGCTTTATTGCGAGAAGGACGGCATTGTTCCGGTGCCGGAGAAAGATTTGCCGGTGATCCTGCCCGAGAAAGTCGAGATCACTCTGACCGGGGGTTCACCGCTCGGCCGGGTGCCGGAGTTCGCCGATGCGAGTTGTCCCAAGTGCGGTGGCCCGGCGCGGCGCGAGACCGACACGATGGATACTTTCGTCGACTCATCGTGGTACTTCTATCGCTACACCGACGCGCATAACGACCGGGCTCCATTTGATTCGAAAGTTGTCCAGTACTGGTTCCCCATCGATCAGTACATTGGCGGCGTCGAACACGCGATCCTGCATTTGATCTACTCGCGTTTCTGGACCAAGTTCATGCGCGACCTAGGCCTGATCACCAATGACGAACCCGTCGAACGCTTGTTCACCCAGGGCATGGTGATCAAAGAAGGCGCCAAGATGTCGAAGAGTCTGGGCAATGTCGTTTCGCCCGACGAAATGGTCGCGCGCTACGGAGCCGATGCAGCCCGTCTATACAGCTTGTTTGCGGCGCCTCCAGATCGCGATCTCGACTGGCAGGACTCCGGGATTGAAGGAATTCAGCGGTTCCTGGGGCGCGTGTATCGCTTTGTGGTGCGGAACGCGGGATCGGGAAAGCTGCAAGCAGAGACGTTGGATGCAACGTCTCTACGGCCGGAGGCGCGCGCCATCCAGCGCAAGATGCATCAGACCATCAAGCGCGTCAGCGATGACTTCCAGGGGCGCTGGCACTTCAATACATGCATCTCGGCGATCATGGAATTGGTGAATGTGCTCTACGGCGCCGAGGAAGCAATCGCGCAGAATGCAATCCCAGCGTCATTGTTGGGCGAGGTGCAGCGCAATCTGGTCTTGTTGCTCGCTCCGTTTGCGCCGTATTTGGCGCACGAACTCTGGGAGATGCTGGGGCAAAAAGAGAGCCTGCTCCGCGCGCCCTGGCCGAAGTATGACCGCGAACTGGCCAAGGAAGAAGAAATCGAAATTCCGGTGCAGGTCAATGGCAAGCTGCGCAGCCGCGTGGTCGTGGCGGCAGAGGCCGAGGAAGCGTTCGTTCTGGAGCGAGCGCTCGCCGACGAGAAAGTGCGAGCAGCCGTCAAGGGCAAGCAGGTTGTGAAAAAAATCTACGTGCCGGGCAAGATGGTGAACCTCGTAGTGAGGTAAGGGAAGCAAGAACGGAGCGGGCATGCCCTGTGCTCGCTCTCCACAGACTCACTACTGACTCACTGATCCCAGCACCGGGGATAGCACCAACGCGTACGGGCTGCTTCCAAAATCAATCTCTTCGATCCGCTGCCTCTGGTCGTCCATAGTTCGCAACGTCACCGCAGAATAGGGAGCCGGTGATGGCAACCGCTTGATCCTCCCTTGCACATCCGCAACTTCCTTTCCGTTTTTCACGATTGTGATGTGGACATCGCCGTTGGGGCCGAGCCACTCCGCCTTGTAGTGACCGGGACTGAGTTCCGTTGTGCCCACACGCGCTGGTTGTGTGAGGTCAAAGGTTCCGCTATTTGTATTTTTCGCGAAAGCCCCCACCGAGAGGAGGACTACAACAGCCGATAAAAATGCCAGATATTTCATTGATTGCATAAACCACTCCTCAAATTATTTGACACTGCGACCCGGCTCCGCCGTCGAGCGCTCGCATGGCGACGTCGAGGTCCTCGATTGTCTTTTTTGGCGTCTTACTTGATTGGATGCCTCATCAGAAAGACTCGTTGCGCAATATGTCGGCATCCGATACAGATGAAAATTGTTCGTCTGATGGCGAATCTACGAGCGCCGCGCCGCTTCTCAGGAGGAAGCAGCAGAGCAATGGATTGCGTTATCCTGATAGGTCATGCTTCGCGTCTCGCCGACGACCGAAGGGTTTCGCGCTGCATTTCGCCGCCCATCTTTTACCTTGGCGGAGATCATGTGGCGCTGGGTTGTTGGAGCCACGGCGGCGGCGCTATTCTTCTTCGGGATTTTTGAATACCTCGACACGCTGCCTGTAAGCCGAGGCGAAATGTTGTTTCTGCGAAGCCGCCAGCCCTACCTGGTGCTTCAGGCGATCGCGCACATTTTCCGTGGGAGTGTGAGCCGGGCGTTGTTGGCGGCGATCGTCGTCGCTTTACTGTTGAGTTTGCTTTGGATGGTTGTTAGTGCGCTAGGAAGGATCGTCACGGTTCGCGCGATGCTGGCCTACGTCCGTGAGACTACTCGGAATCTGGTCTCCTCATCGAACGCTGGCGAGGAAGAAACGAAGACTGCAAGCCGACTCGTGACGCGACCGTTTCGCGCAGTACTCCGGTTGAATTTCCTGCGCACGTCGATAGCCTTGGCGGCGGTGATCGGACTTTTCGGGGCGGGGATCCTGGCGGGCTTTGTCTCTACTGACGCGCATCCCCGCCCGGGATTAGCGTTCTTGCTCTTCATGCTGCTGGCCGTGCTGGTCTGTGCGACGTGGTTCTCGCTGAACTGGTTCTTATCGCTAGCTGGAATGTTCGCGGTTCGAAGCGAAGATGATGCGGCGGGCGCGATTGCAGCGGCCGTCGCCTTCTGTCGCGAACGGATGGGAGCCGTTCTCGCGGTGAGCACGTGGACAGGATTGGCGCACCTGGCTGCATTTGTTTGTGCCACAACCGTTGTTTCGATGCCGCTCGGACTTGCTGGATTTTTGCCTGGCAGGCTGGTTGTTTTTGGGGTCCTTGTGGTCACACTCGGTTATTTTGTAGTGGCAGATTGGCTCTACACGGCGCGGTTGGCCGGATATATCTGCATCGCCGAACTCCCAGAAGAATTGCTCAAACCACAGCCTGTTCCGCGACCCACAGCGGTGTATCCGTCCAGCCAGATGCCGGTTGCATCTGCACCGCCGCTTCAGACGACGATTGATCGAGAGGAACCGATTCTGAGCGACCTGCCCAATCTTACCGGAGAGACGTAGCTTGCTAACGTCTCGGTATGCCGGGCTTCGGAATGTTATGTTCTGAACATGGGCGAGGGATGTTGCCAGCAGAATCTCGACGGGTGGGTTGTTCTTCCGTGCACCACGGCCTTTACACCGTGCCGACGATTCTGAGAAACTCATGCGTGGCGAACAAATCCCCGCACAATTCATCCTTTTCCGATCAGTCGATCGTTATCCTCGATTTCGGCGCGCAGTATACGCAGCTCATCGCGCGCCGCATCCGCGAACAGAATGTCTTCTCGGTCGTGCTCCCGTGCACGGCCAAGCTGGACGAGATTAAGAGCTACTCGCCGGTTGGGATCGTGCTTTCAGGGGCGCCGTGGTCCGTCTACGACAAGGATGCGCCTCCGGCCGATAAACACCTGTTCGATCTTGGCCTGCCAGTTCTCGGCATCTGCTACGGCCTGCAGTTCATGGTGCACACGCTCGGTGGGAAGGTACGTCCTGCCGATAAGCGCGAGTACGGGCATGCAGAAGTCGACATCGTCTCGGACTCTGCTCTGTTTCAGGGATTAGCCAAGAAACTCGCCGTCTGGATGTCGCACGGGGACGAGGCTCTGGAGTTACCTCCCGGCTTCGAATTGATGGCGAAAACTCACTACGCGGTCGCGGGCATCCAGAACGCGGCGAAGAAATGGTACGCGGTGCAGTTCCATCCTGAAGTGCACCACACACCGCAAGGTACACAAATTCTGAAGAATTTCGTCTTTCAGATCTGCGGCGCGAAACCTACCTGGACAGCGCAGCACTTCATCAATTCCACCGTCGAGCAGATCCGGCAGCAAGTCGGCAGCGGACGCGCCATCTGCGCGCTTTCCGGCGGCGTCGACTCCTCCGTGGCAGCCGTACTGGTGGATCGCGCGCTTCGCGATGCGAAAGGCAAATCGCGGCTGACCTGCGTTTTCGTCAACAATGGCGTTCTGCGCAAAAATGAATTCGAAAAGGTCCAAAAAACCCTCCGGGAGAAGTTGGGGCTGCATCTGGATGCCGTGGACGCGACCGACCGTTTCCTCGGCAAGCTTGCAGGTGTTAGCGATCCGGAAAAGAAGCGCAAGATTATCGGGAACGAATTTATCAAGGTGTTCGAGCGCGAAGGCCGCCGCATCGAAAAAGATGAGGGCAAGGTGAAGTGGCTGGTGCAGGGAACGCTCTATCCCGATGTGATCGAGTCGCGCTCGGTGCGTGGGCCGTCGCAAATCATCAAGTCTCATCACAACGTCGGCGGACTGCCCGAGAAGATGAAGCTGAAGCTGATCGAGCCACTGAAAGATTTGTTCAAGGACGAAGTCCGCAAGATTGGCCGCGACCTGAGCGTGCCGGAGGAGATTCTGCAGAGACAGCCATTTCCCGGCCCCGGGCTAGCCGTCAGGGTGTTGGGTGAGGTGACACGCGAGCGGCTGGCCCTGTTGCGCGAATGCGATGACATCGTCGTGACCGAGGTCAAAGAAGCGGGTCTTTATAACAAGATCTGGCAGTCCTTCGCTGTTTTACTTCCAGTCATGTCAGTCGGGGTGATGGGCGACCAGCGGACGTACGCTTATACCTGCGCAATCCGTGCCGTGAGTTCGGAAGACGGCATGACTGCCGACTGGGTGCCTCTGCCGAACGAGGTGCTGAAGACGATGTCTACCCGGATCGTAAACGAAGTCAAAGGCGTGAACCGTGTAGTGTACGACGTGACCTCGAAGCCGCCCGGCACGATCGAGTGGGAGTAGGTCCCACCTTATCCCTCGGAACTCGGCGGTCTTCCGCCGCTCTCGGATCGAGCCCTCCGATATTACCGCGTGAGAATTTCAAGCGGTCCCGCGTTTGTAACTGCCTGGTAAGTCAACTGCGGGGTTTACCGCAGCGAAAGGCTGTTGCTCTAAGAGGGATGTTGTATTCGCCTCGGCTGTCTCCGACTCAACTAGAGAAGTTACTTCAGTGCATTTGGAGCGTGATCTTTTCTTGTTCGGTTTTGTGTTTCGTCCTACAACCACAGTGACGATGAGCGCACCTAAGGAGCACTTGCGCGCCTCATTGGATCGCAGGTCGGACGGTGCACGTCATGTCTCGCTCGGTACGCTTGGTTCCATCACTCGCGGTCTTATCCTTCTTTACAGGTCTAAGTGCAGCGGCTGTCGCGCAGACTTCCATCAACGATGTGCACATTACGCCGCGCGAACAGGGGATTGCAGTCGCAGCGCCGTCCCTGGCTTCGAACCTGCCCGTCGGAGGCTTGATTCGGGCTAGCGTGAACCTTGTCATGGTGCCCGTTACGATCACCGATGCCATGAATCGCCCGGTGGTCGGCCTCGGGCAGAACAACTTCGAGCTTTATGAAAACAAGAAGCCTCAGGAGATCAAGCACTTCTCCAGCGAAGACACGCCGATATCGGTCGGCATTATCGTCGACACCAGCGGCAGCATGAATTACAAGCTGGACCGGGCGAGAGAGGCGGTCGCGGAATTCTGCGACATGGCCAACCCAAACGACGAGTTTTTCATGATCACTTTCGCGGATACTCCCCGGCTGGCGACGGACTTCACCACACGTCAGGAGCAGATCGAAAATGATTTATTGACTGCCCGGTCGAAAGGACGCACGTCACTCCTCGATGCGATTTATATGGGTGTCCGCAAGATGCGCAACGCCAGGTATTCTCGACGCGCGCTGCTGATCATCTCCGATGGTGGTGATAATCACAGCCGCTACAGCGATCATGACGTCAAAGCCGCGGTCAAAGAGGCGGACGTACTGATCTACGCTGTTGGCACCTTCGATCGCTATGTGAACACGCAAGAAGAATTGATGGGCCCGGAGCTGCTGCGCTCGATTACAGGGCTGACTGGTGGGCAGACGTTTACGCTATCGAACGTGAATGAGATGCCGGTCGTGACCCGCGCCATCGGAACACAACTGCGGCATCAGTACATGCTGGCCTACGAGCCGCAATCCAAGCCAAAGGATGGGAAGTGGCACAAGATCAGCGTAAAGTTGCGGCTACCCAATAAATTGCAGCATTTCTTGCACGTCGATGCCCGCGCCGGCTATTACGGCGGAGGTGAGTAGCGCTGAGCCTCATCGACCAGCCAGCTTAAGCGTTTGCCTGATCCCGGTGGACGGTTTCCATAGAAAACGCGGGCAGGCATACTGCGATGTATTCGGCTCCGCCCTCTTTCGGTGTTGAGTAACGCACCCACTCGCCTGCATGTGCAACCACGGCTTGGCCAGCCTGGACCTCGAGCGAGCCGCCTTCGTGTTCTACCCGAAGCGTCCCCTTTAAAACGATCGTGAACTCGTCGAACTCCGGCGTCTGGCCGGGCTCCTGCCAGCCTTGGGGGCTGCGCATGTGCGCGATGCTGGCGGCCGAAGTCCTGGAGTTCACTCGGCCGACGTATTCCTCGATGATCTTTGGCTTGTTTCCGGCGGCTTGAATCCGGGTTGGGTGCTGGATGAGAGTGGGCATAGGTATGAAATTTGTACGCTCGCTTGAAACTCAATTAAAACATGTTCGCAGCGTACGCCACGAAAGCCACGTCGTGAATGCCCCACATCCGGTATGAAGCAAGATGTGGGACACCGCGCGCGGAGATGCGCTTACGGGCAAGGATACGGCGTGCCCGGAATTGGCGGCGTGCCGGGAATGATCGTAGGCGGCCCCGGAATTCCATCGGGACCCGGCACTCCCGGGATCACCGTAGGCGGCGTTCCCGGAGCATCCGGCGTATAGCATGTGCCGTGATCGGTGTTTGGCGGAGGCAGAGGAGGTTGTGGACGTTGCGCGATGGGCTGCTCAGGTACGGGGCGTTGAATGGACTGCCGCACGGCCTCCGCAACTTCATCTTGCTGTAACGTGACGGGATGTTGCAGGGTCATCTGAATGGGCGCGCCCGCAACGAGATAGAAGTCGTGCGAACTGACCAGCATCACGATCGATGCGATGCCTCCAACCGCACCCCCCACCACGACGCCAATTCCTGTGTCAATGCCCTTTCTGCCAGGGACCTGCATGCTTGACGAGAGGCAATTCGGAAACGAAGGATTGCAGCCGGGCGGGAGAGACGTGGTTAGCGTCGATTGCGAACTACCTACAGAGTGACCGATCAAGGCACCGATTCCGGCGCCGGCAAAGGGCAAGGCAAATGCTCCCGCCATCCGACCATGTCCCGGATCCTTGATCGCGTACCCTTCGTCGCTCTCCAGCGTGATCGGCCCGGAAATCGGGGCGACATAACCATCCGGAAATGTAATCGACATCGACTCCAGGTTCAATTCGCCGCGCCCGCCATTCCTTCCGAGCTTGTCGACTTTTCCCTGGACGAAAGTGCCCGGCGGGATCACGACTTCGTTGCCCGAATCGACCGGAGCGTTGATCTGGGCGTAAATGTCGTCACCGCGGCGGACGTACCGGCTCTGTATGGGTTGGGTGAGCACGAGCGCGATTCTCGTTCCAGCGGGAATCGTGACCATGGCGCTCTTGATCTCCGCTTGCGTTTGTCCGGACTGCGGCTCCGGATTCTGCGGAGCGTTTCCTTGTTCCTGCGCAGGACATAACAAAGCGGCGGACATAGCCAATACTGCGGGCAGCGCCCATCTTCTTGTTTTCAAGTTGAAGAGATTTGAGACTGAGCAAGAGACGCGAACGACAGAGCGAAGGTACGACACGTGGCACCTCCATCTCGAAAGCTTCGACGTGGCGCTTTCGATTGCGAGCGGATCTAGGAGTGAGAACCCGCTTTCCACCGATTGGACTCGCTGGGCCGACGGGAAGGTATCAACGCGGGTGGTAAAGCTTTGCAAAAGAAGGTAGCAGTTTGTAAAGACGGGAAAATTAGAGGGGAGCTTCAGATGGGCATGGATCGCAAGGCCAACTCCACCGCGCGGTTCATTTCCGTCTGTGTGGCTCCGTTGACGGACTGCACGGCGAGCCCATTCAGAACGATTGCGATGTAGCGCGCCAGGTCTTTGGCATCGACATCCTTGGGAAGATCTCCCTCGGCGCGCGCTCGCTGCAACCGCTTTTGAAGCTGCGACTGCCCGCTGTCGCGCCATTCGATCATTGCCTTTTGTGCGCCTTCCGCCCCAGTCCCACAGGCCAGCCCGCCTTGCAACGAGAGGCAGCCACGAGGATGCGCCGGATCGTCGAAAAACCTAACCGAGCCGCGCAACAGCGCCTCGATGACGGCGCGAGCCGTTGGTTGTTTCAGCGCCTCGAAAAAGAACGCCATCGGCCCCGCGGCGTAGCGGTCAATGACCATCCGGAACAGTCTCTCTTTATCGCCAAAGGTGGAATAGAGGCTGGAGCGGTTGATCTTCATCGCGTCGGTCAAGTCGTACAGCGAAGCGCCTTCGAATCCCTTCTGCCAGAAGACGCGCATGGCGGCATCGAGTGCATCCTCCTCGCGGAAGGCACGCGGGCGCCCCATCTTTTTCGAAGTCGTGCGAGGCGTGCTCATGACTGTTGGATGCACTTTTATACCATCCAGTTCAAAAAGGTGAATCCTAATCCTGGGCAATGACATCTGAAACGTACGGTTCAAAAGTAACCGGGAAACGGAGAAATCAGATGGCAGGCAAGCTGGAAGGCAAGATCGCACTCGTAACCGGCGGCAGTTCGGGGATTGGACTGGCTACCGCGCAGCGCTTCGTGAAAGAGGGAGCGTTTGTCTATATCACCGGCCGTCGTCAGAGTGAACTGGACAAAGCGCTAAAGACAATTGGAGGAACGCAGGTTAAAGCGGTACGCGCCGATGCCTCCAGCCTCGGCGATCTAGATCGGCTGTTCCAGCAGATTAAGCAAGAAAAGGGACGGCTGGACGTCGTGTTTGCCAATGCCGGAGGAGGCAGCTTCGCCGCCATCGGCTCCATCACGGAAGAAGTCTACGACCAGACTTTCAACACCAACGTCAAAGGCGTACTTTTCACGGTGCAGAAGGCGCTGCCGCTGATTCCAAACGGCGGTTCCATCATCCTGAACGCATCGATCGCAGGCAGCAAAGGCATGGCTGCTTTCAGCGTTTATTCGGCGACCAAGGCCGCGGTGCGCTCGTTTGCGCGGAGTTGGACGACTGATCTGAAAGAGCGCGGAATCCGAGTCAACGTCATCAGTCCGGGACCAATCGAGACTCCGAGCCTCGATGGCTTAGCCGAGACCGAAGAGCAGCGCCAGGGCATTCTGCAACAACTGACTTCCATGGTGCCGCTCGGTCGCATAGGCCAGCCTGACGAGATTGGCAAGGCGGCAGTTTTTCTTGCTTCCGACGACGCCAGCTATGTAGCCGGCGCCGAACTCTTCGTCGACGGCGGATCAGCGCAGGTGTAAATCGAGAAGTTGTGCGGACCCACCCTGAGCGCCGCGGCGGTTGCGACGTTTAGGGTGGGAATCCTGATTTCTCCTCGTTTTCGGCACTGCAGTTACTCGGTTTTCTCGGCGACCCAGCGAGAGACGGCAGTCACCCATTTCCGCGGGACAAAACGCGTCGACTCCGCAACCAGCCAGTTATGCGCACCGGAGATCGCAAGCGTGCGCCCCTGCATAAGACCCAGGTAACCGTCGAGCGCAACTTTTTGAGCGTTCATGGCGCCGAACGCTTTGAACAGCCGTGATTTCTCGGTACCGGCGCGGCTGGCAAATCCGGTGTGTGTTGCCCCAGGGCAGAAGCAGGTCACCGTTACGCCGGAGTCATGCAGTTCATTTGCGATCGCTTCCGAGAAAGAAATGACGTACGCCTTGGTCGCGTAGTAAACGGCCAGCAACGGGCCTGGCTGAAATCCGGCGGTGGAAGCTACGTTCATGATGCGCCCGCTGCGGCGCGCGATCATCGACGGCAGGAACAGGCGGGTCA
>Ga0070732_10002443_pt1 | contig 10045 bp, 11 predicted proteins | sample Coa_R1_5_FD_66449 | JGI IMG/M metagenome (GOLD analysis project Ga0070732, IMG submission 66449) | Surface soil microbial communities from Centralia Pennsylvania, which are recovering from an underground coalmine fire - Coalmine... | ecosystem: Environmental > Terrestrial > Soil > Unclassified ...
TTCAATGGTTTTCTTTTCAATTTTCTTTTCTACTTTTTTTGCAGGTTTCTTCTCCTTTTTTGTAGCCATAAATATCACTATATGATGTAATTACTCCCAAGTGTATTTGGGTTAAAAGCAATATAATAACATAGCATTTGATTTATTGAACTTTAAAGTTAGCAGTAGATTGTATCGTATTCTGATTGTTCTTGTCTTTCATTTCTGTTACAACTTCATAATTTCCTGGTATTCCAATTATTTGTGAAAACGTATCATGAATTGGCATAGTTAAATTATTTTCTGCAAAGCATTGCGAAAAGTAACCATTTTGAGCAGCTACTTGTTTTGGAGAAGTATCTAGGTCATAAATTGTAATATAGAGATCACCGCAATCAAAAGCAGTATTGTTGACTAGTACAGTAATGTTTACTGGTGAAAAAGTGGAATAAGAGCTCAAGAGGTTTTGAATTTTAATGTCGCTGTCTCCTGTTTGAACTGGCACGTGAGCAACAAATGGCCACATGTTAAGATGTCTATCTGGTTGTGCAAGTACATTTGACAGCACAGATGCGCCAAAAACTATTGAGACTACAACTGGAAAAATAAAAACGAGCAAAGCTATCTTTTGCACAGTCATTTTGTTATCTAACCACTTTCATTCCCTTATATCTATTTAGTCAAAAAAATTAGTATGCCAACAGATAACTTTGACGAATAAGTTAAATCATAGACAAGCACATAGGCGCTAGATGCGACTTCGAAAATTCAGAGTACGTGCATTTCGTTGCATTCATGATTCTGGTGAAATAAAAGTTGGCGATTTGGCTGCTTTTGTAGGAAGAAATGAGAGCGGAAAGACAACAATACTTGAAGCACTTACGCTACTAAACAAGGATTCCAAGACTTCGGAATTAGATTTATGCGATGAGATGACAGATGAGTTAAAATCAGAAGTAAGGTTAGCAGAGGGCGATTTTGATCTAAATGAAAAGGAAATAAAGTTAATTCAAGAAAAATTTCCAAACTTGCAGGATATCAAAACCATAAAAATCTACAGAACACAGACAAATCCAAAAGTACAATATGACTTTGGCGATGTAAAAATCAGTGGCGAGGCAAGCAAGAGGCTAAACTCTTGGGAAAACTTTGTGGAGCGCATTGAAAATTTTGTGTCTAATATTCCAAATCCCATTCGAATTAGAGTAGATATGAAATTCTTGCAGGGTCATCCTCCAAGAACAAGAGATGCATTTACCAACATGATGGCAGAATTCAACAATCAGATTTACCTATTAGCATCAGAAGACAGGCAGGTAATTTCAGAGTGGGAGAAAATATACAGAGATGTTGATAACATATATGATAATCTACTTATAGGAACTACTGAACGCTCAGCACTTGAAAATTTTATTGAAGATAAATTACATCCTAGATTTGTTTATTTTTCAGATTACAAAAAAATACTTGGTAATATAGATCTTAACGAGTTTTTAAAAGAGACAAAGGGTATAAGGCCAAAAGGATTAGAATACATCGAGGAATTTGACAAGGCCGAAACAGTCAAGAATTTATTTTATCTAGCAGAACTTGATGCCGATAAGCTAGAAGAAGTAGCAAACACTCCTTCAAGGCTGATAAAACTTTTGCACACTACAAGTAGGAAGCTAAGTGAGAGATTAAATCCTGCATGGAAAGGTGACCCGATTCATGTTGAGCTAAGATACAATCCAGGAAACATATTGAGTGTTGTAATATCTGATGTTCATAAAGATGGCACGGTTACAAACACCGGGCTTTTGAACAGAAGAGCAGAAGGATTCAAGTGGACTTTCTCATTTATTGTTAACTTTGCTGCAGAAACACAAAGATCAGAATTAAAAGAAGCAATATTACTTCTTGACGAACCTGCAAGAAACTTGCATCCGACTCAACAGCGAGGAATTTCTGATTTGTTAAAAAATCTTGCAGGATCTAATCAGATTCTATATGCAACCCATTCTCCATTTATGATATTTGATTATACTCCAGGAAATTTGCTTGTTGTAGAACTTGATAAGAGAAAACATCTCAGTCACATTTATTACGATTATTGGAATGCTGATGACCAAACACTTACTCCAATTCTTTATGGTCTATCTAGAGGTCTTGTAGAGTCAATTATAGATAGAGAAATTGGGTATAATTCAAGACCTGTCATTATTGTTGAAACAATGACTGACTCTATGTATCTAAATGCGTTTGATAGGTTCCTAAAAGATCCTAATCTTTCAATGAATCCATTGAACATCGTTCCAGCGTACAACAAAAATTCAGTTTTGCCACTTGCCATATTTTATAGAAATCATGGTTACAACACATTTGTGCTTCTAGATAATACGGATCAATCACGTCAAATTTCTACATTATTGCAAACAAATGGTTTCAAATCTGTTCAGATGATATTTTTTGAACTTGGTGGTCAGCCAAGACAGGCAATAGAGGATCTCATAATAGATGAAGATTATCTCCATGCTGTAAATCAAACATATGAAATCAAATTAAGAAAAGAGGGATACAACAATCTAACTCGGGAAGATCTTGTTGCAAAAGGTAAAAAAAGTATTATCGACAATCTAAATGAGATCTGGAAAGAGAATCAACATCTTGGTTGGGAGAAATTTGACCGTGAAGATATTTGTAGATACATATGTGAAAAAATTGCACTTGAAGAAACGGAATTTTTATCGGATAAAACAAAGGACCAATTCAGAGCAATATACAGATTAATTGCTGAAAGAATAAGACAAAACCAAAATATTGTTTCTGAGACTACAATTCCACATAAAAGATAATTTTTTGAAAAATAACTAGAATTTGTACTTTACTCATCAATGCCACTATTCTAAATGTAAAAAAAAGTATGGATATGAATAAAAGCTAGTTAAGGTTTAATTTGGAGAAAGATTTTGTTTCGTTATGATATATACGTCAACTAGGACAATCCTTTTAGTTTTACTTGTATCTATCTCATTTACTTCATTATTTTTCACAGAGGCGCATGCTGCAACTAATTTTGTTACTGTAACTGCATCAAATAACGATCTGACAACAACTTTGAAATTTTCTAACAACGCAGGAGATGTTTCTGATATTAGCTCTGTAATTTTGCAAATCAATCAAGGAGGAAACTTCAAGTCGTTTAAGACTGACAGTGGTTGGTTTGGCATAAAAAGTTCTATCAATGCATTGACATTTACCTCTACAAATCCAATAAAAGCAGGACAGTCAGCAAATTTCATTATTAAAACGGATCAAACAAGTCCAGATATCACGTGGAAAGCACTAGATATCAACAACAATGAACTTGGTTCAGGAGAAATTGGTGCATCTTCATCTGTAACACCACCTGTAACACCACCTGTAACACCACCTGTAACACCACCTGTAACACCACCTGTAACACCACCTGTAACACAACCTATAACACCACCATCTAATACTCATTCTGGAATATTGGATAATTCAAATTTTAGAATCATTCCTTCTACTCCAAGCGTTGGCATCGATGTACGTGTTGTTGGTCAAAGCTTTTCATCTAATGCAAATCTTGATTTGTATATAGGGAGTAACAAGATCGATTCCTTTACAACCAGTAATAACAATTTTGTAGTAACCTCAAAAATTCCAGATGATCAACCAACTGGTAGTGTAATCTTCTATATCAAAGATCAAAATGGAAATTCAAGAACATTTAGTACCATAATTCAGCCAGCACATCAAAGAGCAAATATCAATATTCTAAATGTCCCATTAACTCTTGTTGCTGACTCAATATATCACAGAGGAGAATCAAAGACAATTACTGGAACTGCAACACCTGGCATCACGTTAACCATATCAGTACTAGATTCAAATGGCAATACGACAACAACTTTTACAACAACCGCAGATAAGACAGGCCATTATTCTTACACTACTATAGTTCCTATAGATGCGCCTTTTGGAGAATACACTATTATGGTTTCTGACGGAAAAAACAAGGTATCTAAATCGCATAACATCGTAACAACTCATCAGATCATACTTTCAACATCGCAACAAGAAGTTGATCCTGGCAATACCATAATAATTAACGGTACGTCAATTTCCAACCAACCCGTTGCGATTAGAATTAATGATCCTGCAGGGAATCAGATCTTTGCAAAGGATCTTAATGTGACATCGGATGGAAAATTGGCAATAGCATACCCAGTAGCTACCGGAGCAGTAAAGGGCACTTACATAATAACAGCTTCACAAGGAACTGACCAAGTCACTCTCTATTTTGGAGTTGGCGAGCCTCCAGTTCCACAGCTTACACTTTCGATGGATAAACTAAACTATCAAAACGCTGACAAACCTGTCATCAATATATCAGGTCCGCCTACTTCAACTCTTAATTTAGTGATTGTAGATCCATCTGGCAAACAAAAATTTGCAGATACTGTTTTGTTAGGACCTGATGGATTTGTTGGTTATTCTTTCAATGTTACGTCATATACACCCGGAATATATTCAGCCGTAGTTACCAGAGGAAATGACAAGGCAACAGAAAACTTTGCTATTGGTCTTCAAACAGGTTGTGGAGCAATATCTATGCAAACTGTAAAAACCACATATCTTTTAGGAGATCCTATCATAATACTTGGCAAATCTAATCCAAATTGTATAATCAGAGTCACTCTTACTGACCCCAACGGTGTTATCGTCAAGTCTGAAGAGACATTTAGCGACAAAGTAGGAATCTTTTCCACAACAGACTTTAGAATTCCTAGTGACAGCACGGTAGGAACCTGGCAGATAGATGCTACAAGCGGTATTAATCACTCTAGTCTTCCTCTCACAATAAAATCAGGTCTTGAGGGAATAAGTGTCAAGCTTGATAGATCTCCTCCAATCTATATCAGAGGTAACGACATTGTCACAATTTCTGGAACTGGTGCTGGTAACGATGCTAATGTCATCATTAATGTACTTGGTACTAACAGTACCCAAATTACATCTTTTAATATATCATCAACAAATGTAGGAGATTTCAGTACTGTGTGGAAGGTACCTCTAAACTTTATTCCAGGATCTTATACAATTCAAGTAAAATCTGGAACTAGTCAGGCTACTACAAACATAATCATTCAATAAGATTTTTAATTAGAAATATTTTTTACATCCACCTAGTGCCTGACATATTGTGAATCTAAAAGAAAAAATTGCAGAAATACCGGATTTTCCTAAAAAAGGAATTTTGTTTCGAGATATCAGTCCATTATTAAGAGATCCATCAGCAATATCACTGGTCGTAGATGAATTTGCAAGACTTTACCATACAAACGATATTGATTTAATTGCAGGAATTGAATCAAGAGGTTTTCCTCTAGCTTGCGCACTTGCCCTAAGATATAACAAAGGAATGATAATGATACGTAAACAAGGAAAGTTGCCAGGAGCCACCAAGAAAATTTCCTATGACATTGAATATGGAAGTGCTACAATGGAAATTCAAAACGACGCAATAAAAAAGGGACAAAAAGTACTCATTTGTGACGATCTATTAGCCACTGGTGGAACAGCAAAAGCTGCAGCTAAACTAGTTGAGAAATTAGGCGGCACCGTAACTGGATTTGCCTTCATAATAGAATTAACAGATCTAAAGGGTTCAAAAGAAATTAAAAGTTACAGACATGAATCGCTAGTGAAGTACTGATGGAGCAAGCGGAAATAGGCATATTTGGCGGAACTGGAATTTATGACTCTGGTCTTCTAACTGAAAGTAAAGAAATTACTGTCGATACTCCATTTGGAAAAACATCAGATTCTATAACAGTGGGGCTTTTCAAAGGCAAAAAAGTTGCATTTATGCCACGACATGGAAGAAAGCACACAATTCCACCTCATTTAATCAATTTCAGGGCTAACATTTGGGCTTTCAAAGAATTGGGCATAAAAAGAATAATCGCACCTTCAGCAGTTGGAAGTTTAAAACCAGAACTCAAACCAGGAGATTTTGTTTTACCAACACAATTCATTGATTTTACAAAATCAAGAAAGTATTCATTTTTTGAAGGAGAAAAAGTAGTTCACATTTCTGTTGCAGACCCTTTTTGCCCAGAACTTCAAAACGCAATTAGTAAAGCTGCAGATAAAATAAATTTAAAGATTCATAAAAATTGTACATATGTTTGCATAGAAGGACCAAGGTTTTCTACACGTGCTGAATCAAAATTCTATAAAGAAGTAATAGGAGCTGACATTATTGGCATGACTTTGGTACCAGAATGCCAGCTTGCCAGAGAAGCTCAAATATGTTATGCTTCAATTTCAACAGTTACAGATTATGATGTATGGGCAGATAAACCAGTAACTGCAAAAGAAGTGTTAGAAACATTATCAAAAAATGTTGAAACTACAAAGAAAATTCTTACTTTAATTCCTGATTTAATACCACAGCAAAGAAGTTGTTCGTGTGAAAAGGCACTAACAGAAGCACAGTTTTAACTATCAGCAAAAGTTTCTTTTTTGAGGCCTTCAGGTAAAGTAATGTCTCCACGGACCAATTTTTGTTGAAGTTCGTTAATTACTTCATCTACATTGTAACCTAGTTTGGCAATTGCTTTCTGAGTAGATTTAGGAATTTTTGCTCCAATGTTATGTCCCCCAATTCTTCCAAAGGCAATAGCATTGAATCTAAATGAATATAGTTCATCAAGGGTAAAAACTCCAGTAATCTTAGCAGCTATCTGACTTCCATGAACATTGTTGATATGAACCCTAAGATTCATGAATGGTCCCTAAATTTCAACTGCCTTGTTAACAGAGTTTTCTATAAGAAAGTTCCAATGTTTTTCGTCTTGAACCTTAAAGTCATTTATTTTGATCTTTATTACTTTCTCATCCAGACATTCATGTTGAATCTCATCGTCCTTTCTAATCTTTACAAGTTTCCATTTGTCTTTATGTTTTTTTAAATTACATAAAAGAACTGCCCATTTTTGATCTTTTTCTATTTTTGGCATCCCTACATAATCCACTATATTTTCAATTCCTAGTTGTTTTTCTTCACAGAATATTTTTTTACACTTAACACAACGCCAGATATCAACTGAACCAATTGTTCTTTTTTCAAAATTTATGTTTGTAACACCAAAATAAACTATTTCGTGTTTACATGCCTCTTGATCTGTTGACATTGCTACTTCTCCAGATATAGTTCTATTTAGTTCTTGCATCATCATATGGTTTTTCTAAAATAATTGATATGTTATCAACAAGTACGTTTTTTTTAAATTGAATGTTTTCTCTTTGACACATTCGTTTGTACATATTTACAACTGCAAATCTTGGATGTGTTGATTCAAATTCTGTTGTTGTTATATCAATAAAGCCACCAAGTTCAACGAGACTTTGTGCAGTTTCTAGTGCCATTGAATCAGATATTTCTAATTTTTTTGCAATAGTTTCAGCAGACATCTTGCCGTTTTTTATAATCAAAATAAACACCTTTGTTTGAATTGGTGAAAGTCTAAGCTCCGAGGCTAATTTTTCTTCAACATTGTTCAAATTTACGCTCATAACGTTTGAGAAAATCATGATGTAATTAAAGATGAGCCATGCGTCATATCGTTGGAATTAAATATTAAACTAAAGCAGTTCGATTATGAGGCTAATCATAGGTATCACAGGTAGCTCCGGTATTCTTTACGGCATAAGAATGCTTGAAGTTCTAAAGAAGTGCAATGTTGAAGTTCATTTAATCATGACAGAGTGGGCAAAAAAATGTCTTGTCTTGGAAACAGAATATGATTTCAAATATCTAAGATCTCTTGCAGATCATTATTCAGATGATTCTAACATGGCATCGAGTGTTTCAAGTGGAACCCACAAAACAGACGGAATGATTGTAATTCCATGTAGTATGAAAACGCTTTCAAGCATAGCAAATGGTTATGAGGAAACATTGGTTGCAAGAGCAGCAGGAGTAACTATGAAAGAATCAAGAAAATTGATACTTGTTCCACGTGAAACACCAGTTACTAGCATACATTTAGAAAATATGTTAAAGCTTGCAAGGATAGGGGTAATTATTCTACCAGCAATGCCTGGGTTCTACAATAGACCAAAAACAATAGATGATGTACTAAATCACGTTGTTGGAAAATGTCTAGATCAATTCGATGTAGATCACAGGTTGTTCAAGCGATGGGAAACTACATAAAATATTTTACAAAATGTTTCATAATTTAATTAAAAATTAGATCAACAAAATAACTTGGGTTCAATAGGTTTACCAGATGTAAAAAATCAAAGATCCTTTATATTTGGTGTAATGGTTGGTTATACAGAAAACCTTGGCAAGCTACAAAAATAGATATTCAAATGACAAATCTCTTGATTTCATAATACCGTTAATGGTATTGTTATTTCTTGGAGCAGTTTACATTATGTCTTTAAGATCTGATGCTGGCTTTGTCAGCTTTATTTTGATAGGCGTTACGGCTGCCATTATGATTTACTGGGTAAGAGTACTTAAAAAAATGACAAAGGATACGCAGCCACAATATACAACAAAAGAGAGCGATACAAAGAATTGGGTATATGACTTGATAAAAGGAGATCAGGAATTAGTTTTTGTAGCAGAAGTACCCGGGCCAGAAGATCAAGTCACAGTCAGACTGATTGATGGTATTTTATACATAAGGGGTTCAAGCAAATTTTCTAAAGAAGTACCTATAGAGGCTACGCCAGACATGGGAATTCATGATTTTAAGTATAGAAACGGAGTTCTTACACTAAGAATTAAAAAATTAGAGGCTCTTTGATAGCTCTAATTTTTCTGGCAGATATTTATCAGTAATATTTGTCAGACCGTATTTTGAAAAGGCTTCCAGCTCAGCCTTTCTTTTTAGTTTTAAGAACACTTCTAGTTGCGTCTTCCAGTTTCCCTCCTGATAACGAGGATCCTTTTGTAAATCATATATTCTCTTGATGTCAGATTCTGTCATTGGTATTGTTGGGAGTTTGTATTTTTCAATATCCGTAGCCCATACACCAAGCCATTTTGCATCAGGAACAGTTAATTCTCTTAAATGTGCGGCATTTGCAGATCCAGATTTTATGACCATGGCGATGTGTTCGCCATACACATCACCGTCTGCCAAGATAACAACTGGCAATCCTAGTTCTGTGTTGAGTCTTTTTAGAAGCGCTCTGGTAGAACGTGGTGCTTGACCTGCAGTATCAACTATTATTGCTTTGAATTTTTTGTGAACTTTTTCTTCAACAAACCTTGTGAAAAGACCACCTTTCTCTATTGCAATCACAAGTTCAGCGCTTGTATCTATTAATTCTGCACTACTAAGGCTTGGCCCTATTAGATAACCATCGGGGTGATCAGAAAGATTAACTTTCCTTCCTTCATATCCAGGTACGGTATACTCTATTGTTAGATCCCCAAAAACACTACTTCGCTCTTCTGGAAAAATATGAAAGTCTTCTCTAGGAAATGAAAGTAAGGCCTCAAGATCAACTATTATATTGTCAGATTCTGGCTGATCTTCAAAATCAATTTCAAAAGCTTGTGATGAATAATAAATATCTCTCAAGGTAGAGGATTTTCCTTCTTTTACTAGTCTATTTACAAAAAATGCAAGCCAAGAAAGTTGAGTGTATGAACGAAGCTGTGACATGTTTCTTGCGCTTCTAATTGCGCTAGAGCTCCCAAGTATGTATTGTCTTAATTTCTTATCATATACAATATTGCTTACAGATCTACTTGGAATTGAAAATTGTGGAAACTTACCATTCTCTAAATCATTATAAATTGTAGAACCTTGATTTTTTAGGGTAGAAAGTAACTTTTCTTTTCTTGCTTCTGCAGTTTTAGATTTTTTAGATTTGTTGTTCTTCAATTTCACTTCCCTTCTTTATTAGTTGTTTATAATTTGGTTCTTTTTTGTTTGTAGAAAGCTCCGTTGCAAATTGTGCAATAAGTGGAATATATTTTGAATACAGGTTTGCTCTTTTTTTTGCCATGTCCGCCATTCCTTGTCTT
>Ga0070732_10002444_pt1 | contig 10043 bp, 7 predicted proteins | sample Coa_R1_5_FD_66449 | JGI IMG/M metagenome (GOLD analysis project Ga0070732, IMG submission 66449) | Surface soil microbial communities from Centralia Pennsylvania, which are recovering from an underground coalmine fire - Coalmine... | ecosystem: Environmental > Terrestrial > Soil > Unclassified ...
GTTCCCAAATTGGCTTCTGTCGCCATCTAAGCCTGCGCCTCCGCAATCATTTGTGCGTGAGCTGAGACCATGCGGTTTATCTGGCGGCGGACGCGAGGCGGCGGGTGACGTAATCGGAAACGTAAGCGTCAAAAAGTTCCAGCAGGCGCTGGCACACGGGGCCGTGAGCTGAAACGGGGTGGCCAGCGATTTCGCCCACGCTGATCAAGTTGCGGTTCGTCGAGGTGATGAAAACCTCTTCAGCGGAGTAGAGATCTTCCGGACGAAGGGTTTGCTCAACCACGGAAAGGCCAGCTTCGGGCGCAATCTCCAGAAGGATGCCGCGCGTGATTCCTTCCAGGCAGCCGGAGCTGAGCGGCGGCGTAAGAATCTTTCCATTCTTCACGGCGAAAATGTTCGCTGATGTGCATTCCGCCACTTCGCCGCGCTCGTTGAGCATCACCACTTCGTCGAAGCCTTCTTTATTGGCTTCCGCGATGGACCACACGTTGTTGAGCCAGGAAATCGTTTTGACACCGGCCAGCGGCGAAGCGGCGTAGCGGCCGTGCGGGCGAAGCCCCAGCCGCACGATTTCCCGGTGCTCGGGGAGACCTGCGCTGTAAATGATGAGATCGACCTGCGGGCGCTTCTCGGCGCTTTGCCAGTAGCCCACGGAGTTGTACACCAGATAGATGCGCGCGCAGCCTTCCGTAACTTTGTTGGCGCGGATGACTTCATGGAGGTGCACGCGCACCTTCGCCGCCGTGTACAGCATGGGCAAATGAATGATGCCCGCGTCTTTTTCCAGGCGCCGCCAGTGGCGCTCGTACGCAAACGCTTCGCCGCGCGAAATGCGCACCGTAGTGAAAATCCCCCAGCCACAGATAAGCCCCGCCTGCCCGGGAGAAAGCCGCACTTTCTCGATCGGCAGAAGGCTCTCGTTGTGGAACGCGTACGGATGAATCACTCTGGCTGCCTCATTCTCGAAGACGAAAAGAATATTGTAACCGAAGTCGCCGATCGCTGACTGGAGAACTTGCCCTAATAAGGCAATCGCTGAGACAAAATCGCGGTCTTCAGGACCCTCCACCGCACAAGATGCAATCCAACCCGAAGCGGGGCAACTTCATCGAAGAAGGAGAGGTCGCATGGCCGCGCATTGGTGGATCGGGAACTTTCGTGGCGCGCGGAGGGAAACCTAAGTAACTGTGCAAAAGGTCAGGGTAACTTTAGGGAACTTCGCGGGTTGAAGCCTTATTGACGGCAGGACGAGAAGCATAGAGTAAAGGTAGGGTCCCTCGTGAACTCTGGGAAAACAGGTTCCTGCAACAAATCTTTGGGCCAAAGCGCCTGGAAAGCCATTTGTGCCTGTACGGGATTAGTTTGGTTAACCGCAGGTGCGCTTCTGCTTTGTGGCCTCCCAACACTGGGTCAGTCTCAGGTTCAGGCACAACCTCAGGCTCAGTCACCGCAGTCCCCATCTCAGCAGACCGCCAACGCCGCAGCAGTCCAGTCCCAGGCGCCCACGCAGGAACATGCGGGAACGATTAGCGGAACCGTAGGATCAAATGGGGGCCGTCGTCCCGGGAGCGCACGTGACGCTCGCGCGCCAAGATCCACCCCTCACCCAGGACATCACGTCGGATAGCGACGGGCAGTTCTTTTTCAGCGACGTCACACCGGGAGCGTTCCAACTCACGATTACTTCGCAGGGCTTCACACCGCAGACAACTTCGGGAATGTTGCATTCCGACGAAGATTACACGGTACCGCCTGTCGCCCTTACAGTGGCGTCGTCGGCGAGCGAAGTAAAGGTTTCGCTCACCCCTGTGGAGATAGCACAAGCGGAGATCAAGGACGAAGAGAAACAGCGTGTCCTCGGCGTCATTCCGAATTTCTATGTCACTTACAACCCCGCGGCCGTTCCTCTGAACCCAAGGCAAAAGTTCGAACTGGCCTGGAAGCTCACCGTGGACCCCGTCAACTTTGGCGTGACCGCCGCTATTGCGGGAATCCAGCAGGCGTCAAATTCTTTCAGCGGATACGGCCAAGGCGCGCAGGGTTACGGAAAGCGCCTTGGCGCAGCTTACACCGACTCGGTTACCAGCACGTTCATCGGCGGCGCGATCCTCCCGTCGCTCTTGAAACAGGATCCCCGGTATTTTTACAAAGGGACCGGGTCGCGGCACCGGCGTTTCTTCTATGCGCTTGCCAACTCCGTGATTTGCAAAGGCGACAATGGACACTGGCAGGCCAATTATTCCGCGGTTCTCGGCAGCCTCGCTGCCGGCGGCATCTCCAACCTTTACTATCCCGAGAGCGATCGCGATGCGACCGTGACGTTTGAAAACACGCTCATCGGCATCGGCGCATCCGCCGCCAACAATGTGTTGCAGGAATTCGTCATCCGCAAGCTAACTCGCAATCCACCGACCTACACTCCCGCCAACCCGTAGCCGCGACACAGAGTGCTCGCCATCTCGACCGCCGTGTCTGCGAGGCTATCCCTCTCCCTGCCTCTGTTGTTGGACTAGCGTTCAGGCGTCCTACATCTTGCTAGTGGTTCGGTGCCGTCGTAATGCCGAGGCGTCTTTGGAGATGCGCCTCCGTCTGCTGTTGCTGTCGGCGGTCGCGGGAGAAGCCCCTCTGCGGGGAGACGGCGCTGTGTCATAGTTTGGTCGCTTGGTTGGCAGGAGGCGTGATATGCAAGTGACATTTGCGAAGAAGGTGGCGTTGGTTGCCGGCGGGACGGGCGGGTTAGGACGAGCGGTGAGCCTGGCTTTCCTCGATGAGGGAGCGAAGGTGGCGGTGACGTACCGCAAGCCAGAAGATCTAGAGTCTTTGCGGAAAGACGCTGGCGGGAATAAGGCAGCGCTACAAGGGTACCGAGTGGATGTGACCGACGAAACGGCAGTGGGCGAACTGATCGAAAAAATTGTGGCGCAATACGGACGCTTGGACGTACTGGTGAATGCGGTTGGCGGGTATGCTGGCGGCACGAAGCTGTGGGAACTCGACACAAAAGTTTTCGAGCAGATGCTGGCGATGAATCTGCGCTCGGGCTATGCGTTGGGGCGGGCGGCAGCCAGAGCGATGCTCAAGCAGGGGAGCGGGGCGATTGTGAACGTGGCGGCCAAAGCGGCGGTGGATCACGGGGCAGGGGCGGCGGCGTACGCAGCTTCTAAGGCCGCGGCCGTTGCGTTGATGGATTCGCTCGCGGCCGACCTGAAAGGCACAGGGGTGCGGGTCAATTCCGTCCTGCCGAGCATCATTGACACGGAAGCGAACCGGAAAGCGATGCCCAAAGCGGACTTTGCCAAATGGCCGAAGCCGCAGGAGATCGCGCGGGTCATTTTGTTCCTGTGCAGCGACCATGCGAAGGTGATTCAAGGCGCAGCTGTTTCGGTCTATGGAGACAGTTGAGATTTGTCCTAGCTTGAGGAGGAATTGTGGAGCAATTTGTCTTTGTGCGGTTGCATGCGCGCGAGGGAGAGGAGAGGGCGGTGGAAGAAGCCTTAGGCGAAGTGATGAGTCCTTCGCGGGAGGAAGCTGGTTGCGTGAGCTTCCATGTATTCCGGTCAATGCGGGACCCGCGGCTCTTTTATATCCAATCGAAGTGGGTGGACGAAGCGGCGTTCCAGAAGCATGCGGAGCTGCCGCATACCGTCCAGTTTCTCAAGCGTGTGGATGCGCTGCTGGATCAGCCGCGCGAAGTTGCGCGGACGGAACAGATTGCGTGACCACTCCCGGGAGATACGGACTGCGCCTACGGTTTGCAGAGGGAGGGGATCAGAAGCGTTTGGCCTTCGTGAATAAGATTCGCGTCGCGAAGCTCCGGATTGGCTTGGGCGATGCAGGACCAGGAAGTGCCGTGACGCAGCTGCGCTTGAGCGATGGACCAGAGCGTGTCGCCGTGACGGACGGTGTACTTCATGGGAGCTCGCGGAGGAGCGACGGAAGATGGCATAACAATTTGCGAACCTACCGGAAGAAGGTCGGGATCGCGAAGACCGGGATTCAGAGCGAGCAGTTCCTGCCACCGGCGTCCATTGCCGAGTCGCGAAGCAGCAAACTTCCAAAGCGAGTCGCCGGGCTTGACAGTGACGATCATGTATTTCCCAGACGCTGACGGTGACGGCGTGACACTCCCCGGCGGTGGCAAGGGAAGGACGCGAGGCGTGAGCGGCGCGGGCGCGAGTTCACGCGGAGAAATAACTGGCGGCGGCGGAAGTAAAACGCGCGGCCGTTCGAAGGGGGACCGCTTGACGAACGGCCGCAACGGTGCGACCACTCGCGGAGCAGGCTGAACCACCGTGGGAGGGACCACGGTGACAGGAGGAAGTAAGGGCTGGGCCGGCGGCTTAGGTGAAGCGAGCATGGGCGCGTCCGCGAAAGGAAGCTGAAATTCGGCAGAGCGCTGAAGTTCTTGCGATTCTTTTTGTCGGCGTAAACGGCGCGCAACGTCGCCGAGAGGGACGTTCGCAGGATTTGCAGAAGGCGACGAAGTATCGGTTGCTTGCGGTGCGGCGGCGGATGCATCGACGGCGTCTTGCGGTTTTTGCGAATCGGACGCAGACGGAGGCGCGGGCTGATTCTTGCGCGCTTCCAATTGAGCGCGGTCTTCTTGGGTAAGGATGTGATCGCGCTTCAGGTCTTCCGCCGTGTAAACGTGTTTGGTTTTTTTCTGCTGGTTTTGTTTGCGGGCGCGTTCCTGACGGGCGGCTTCCGCGACATCCTGGTTTTTCTGGTCTTGAGTCTGGCTTTGGTCCTGCTCTGGTTGAGCTTGGGCCCGGCACAGAGTTGCGCCGGCAAAAGCAAATGAAGAAATCAGAAGAGCGGACACACAATACGGGAGAGAGCCGGATAGGGACTTTGCGGCAATCGAGCGGCTGACCCAAGCTGGGGCGTCGAGATCAGAACTTACCATTAGTACCGACCGCTGACGGGGGGACAACGCCTGGGAAAGAGTATAGCCAAAAAGAGCGTTCCAGGAAACAACAACTTTTTTTGGATCCGGCCGTGGAGATGGTACTGCCTGGGTCTTAATTATCGACGCGAGGCTGAACCTCAGAAGCAAACGCCTTTTGCACCGCCTCCTAAAGAAAAAATTCTTCTTCAGAAGTTTATTCGCCCCCAGCGCGTGAGGATTATTTTTTCGCGACGAGTTGCCGGGACTTGTGATATGAAGCGCGGTCGAGAGGGACATGAACATGAAACAGGAAGTGACGACAAAAACGAAAGGCGCAATCTTGCTGATCGTGACGTTGAGTTTTTGTGGAGGAGTGGTTGGACAGGAGAAGGCGCAGGACCGGAGAAAAGTTTTGGATCCGGCGACGCCGGTGAGCGATGACCCGCGGCGAATTCCGGTTAAGCCGGGACCGATGGGGCCGGACCGCGTTCTTGTTTTGCGCGGAGGAAGAATTTTTGACGGGACGGGAAAAGCCGCGCGCGAAGGTACGCTGGTCATCGAACGCAACAAAATCTCAAAAATGTTGCCAGCTGCATCCACCGACTGGCCGAAAAATGCCGAGGTCGTGGACGCTGCCGGCAAAACCGTTCTTCCCGGGCTGATCGACCTGCACACGCACCTGACGTATCCGCTAACGGAAGGAGATGCCTTGCATGCGCCGAGTGAAGCCGACGCGACGCTGCGCGCCGTGGAAAAGCTCCGCTATTTTTTGGAAAGTGGAATTACCAGCGTGCGCGATGTTGGCTCGCAGGGCGACGTGACGTTTCGTTTGAAGGAGTGGGTGAGAGAAAACCGATTGGCGGGCCCGCGAGTTTTTCCGGCGGGGCAATTCATCACTGCCGAGGGCGGACACTCGACGGAAAACACTCCCGATGAATGGATCAAGTGGATTGGCGCGACGCGCATCGCTTCCGGACCCGACAATTGGCGTTTGGCGGTACGCGAACAATTTCACAAAGGCGCGGACGTCATCAAGTTGGGAAGTCGTTTCTCTTTCGAAGAAATTAAAGCGGCGGTGCAAGAAGCGCACGAACTGGGATTGAAGGTGACGGTGGATTCGGAGACATTTTATATTCAGCGAGCCGTGGAAGCCGGGGCGGACACCATCGAGCATCCGCTGCCGAGAACGGATGAGACGATTCAGTTGATGGCAAAGAAAGGCGTGGCGGCCGATCCGACACTGATTCCGTATCAAATTATTTTTGACGAGTGGGGAGGATACTTCGGGTCAACATCGCGGCGGTTTACTTTCTCAAATGACGCGAACATGGAGATGCTCCGGAGGCTGAAGCGAGCGGGAATCAAGTGCGGCGTCGGGACGGACCTGATCCTTCATTGGTACCGCTACATGCCGGGGCCATATATTCGCGAGCTGAAGAATTTCGTGGCGGCTGGCTGGAGTGTTCCCGAGGCTCTCGTGGCGGCGACCAAAACAAACTCGGAGATTTTGGATATGGACGACCGGTTGGGAACGCTGGAGCCCGGGAAGCTGGCGGATGTGCTGGTGATAGATGGCAGGCCGGACGAGAACCTGGACGACTTGGCGAAGGTCGATTTGGTGATCCGGGACGGGTACACCGTCGTTCAGGGCGGGAAGGTGGCGACACCGAGGCATCCAGTGGCGCCGCCAAAGAAGATCCAATAAGCCGGGGCCACATATAAACGCTGCATTATCATCAATATATATGGTCACCTAAGCCAAAATCTCAGTCAAATCGCGCATCTGTATTTATAGGCAAGGGGTGGGGGGGTATGGAACTGGCGGGATAAGCTAAACATTCTAACGGACTTTTCCACTGGCGGTGAGAATTGTGATTTGACACCGCACGTGGACTTCCTTATACTTCTTTCTTTGTCAGGGATGTTACTAACCTGAGTGGGGCGTCCCGAGATTTTTCGGGGCGTTGAGTTGGAAGGGTATTATCTTCGGTCCCGGAACAAGCAAGACGGAATGGGACAGAAGAGCGGCCGGAATGGGGCGCCAGCCCCGCAAAGCCGAGTAAGCCTCTCCGAACTGATACCAGGAGAACTGCTCTACCTCTTGGAGTGCGTACGGAGTTTCTTGCTGGTTGTACCTCCGGATTCGCAGTAGACCTTTCAGCAGAAGCGCACGCTCTCGCGCAGTTTTGTCTGCGCGCCCGGCGAGAGCCGCGAAGATTTGCGCGCAAGAGTTTGGCCGCGGTGTGGCCGAAAAAAGAGGGAAGACTGTGCCGACGTTTTCGCAATTGGTACGCATGGGCCGCGAAGCGGTCATCAGCAAGACGAAGTCGCCCGCGCTCGTGGGCTGCCCGGAGAAGCGCGGCGTATGTATTCGCGTGTACACGCAAACTCCGAAGAAACCGAACTCGGCGCTGCGCAAAGTGGCGCGCGTGCGGCTGACGAACGCCGTGGAAGTGACCACGTACATTCCAGGCATCGGGCACAACTTGCAGGAGCACTCGATCGTGCTGGTGCGCGGCGGCCGTGTGAAAGATTTGCCGGGAGTGCGCTATCACATCGTCCGCGGGACGCTGGACGCGGCCGGAGTGGAGAACCGCAAGCAAGGGCGGTCCAAGTACGGCGCGAAGCGGCCGAAAGCGGCGCAGGCGAAATAAGAGTTGAAGGAGCGATAGAGAGCAATGCCACGCAAAGGATTAGTTTCGCGGAGAGTCCAGGCGACAGACCCGGTCTACGGCAATGACCTGGTGGAGAAGTTCATCTGCTCGATGATGTGGGAAGGGAAGAAGAGCACGGCGCAGCGCGTGTTTTATGGCGCGATGGACCAGGTGGCGAAGAAAACCAACGACGACGCGTTGAAGATTTTCAAGAAGGCTTTGGAAAACGTGAAGCCTGTGCTGGAAGTGAAGACGCGGCGCGTGGGCGGCGCGAACTATCAGGTTCCGGTGGAAGTGAATCCGTTTCGCAGGCAGTCGCTGGCGATTCGCTGGCTGCTGCAGTATTCGCGGGAGCGCGCGGGCAAAACGATGGTGGACAAGCTGGCCGACGAACTGATCGACGCGGCCAATGCGCGTGGCGGAGCCATCAAGAAGAAGGAAGATGTGCACCGCATGGCGGAAGCCAACAAGGCGTTTGCACACTACCGCTGGTAAAGGATTTGGTGAGGAATCGTGAGCGAAGCAGTTGCAATAAAGCCGGGAGATAAAAAGGCCGTTTCGGGCATGGGACGAGCGTTCAAACTCGAAGACACCCGCAACATCGGGATCATGGCGCACATCGACGCTGGGAAGACCACGTCGACCGAGCGCATCCTTTATTACACGGGTGTGACCTACAAGATCGGTTCGGTGGACGAAGGCACGGCCACCATGGACTGGATGGAGCAGGAGCGCGAGCGCGGCATCACCATTACCAGCGCCGCGACCACCGCCGCATGGGACCGCTTCGGGAAGAAATACCGCGTCAATATTATTGATACGCCGGGCCACGTGGACTTTACCGTAGAAGTGGAGCGTTCGCTGCGCGTCTTGGATGGCGCGGTTTGCGTGTTTGATTCCGTCGCCGGGGTTCAGCCGCAATCCGAAACCGTATGGCGCCAGGCGGACAAGTACCGCGTCCCGCGCATCTGTTTCGTGAACAAGATGGACCGCATGGGCGCGGATTTCGATCACGTTATCGGTACCATCCGAAAGCGCCTCGGAGCCCACCCCGTTCCCCTGCAGTTTCCCCTCGGCCGCGAAGATAATTTCATCGGAATCGTCGATTTCCTTGAAGAAAAGGTGATTGTTTGGCTGGAAGAAACGCTCGGTGCTAAGTTCGAGTCGTTTCCCGTTGGGAAGCTCTGGGACAAATCGTTCGTGGATTCGCGGCCGGAAGTCGCCACCGCCCTCAAGGCCTCCGCGATTGACAAGAAGTTCTACGACGAGCACCGCAACAAGGTCGTTGAGTACATCGCCGAGCACGACGACGAAGTCATTGACAAATATTTGAACACAGGCACGCTCACGCTCGAGGAGATGCGCAAGTCGATTCGCAAGTCGACGCTGGCGCTGAAGATCGTGCCGGTTCTCGCGGGCTCCGCGTTCAAGAACAAGGGAATTCAGCCGCTGCTCGACGCGGTGGTTGATTATTTGCCTTCACCGGTCGACGTTCCTCCGGTCGAGGGCGTAAACCCCGCGAATGATGAAAGCGAGCTGCGCCTGGCCCGCGACGATCAGCCTTTCGCGGCTCTGGCCTTCAAAATCATGTCCGACCCCTTCGTAGGGCATGTAACTTACATCCGCGTGTATTCCGGCGTCCTGAAGTCCGGAAGTTACGTTTTGAACTCCGGCAAAGGCACGCGCGAGCGTATCAGCCGTCTGCTGCAGATGCACGCAAACAAACGCGAAGAGATTGATGAAATTTATGCGGGGGACATCTGCGCCTGCGTAGGCCTCAAGAGCGTCAATACCGGCGATACACTTTGCGACGAAAACAAAGCGATCGTTCTCGAGAATATTGATTTCCCCACGCCGGTTATTTCCGTGGCCATCGAGCCGAAGACCAAGGCCGATCAGGACAAGCTTGGGGTGGCCCTGCAGCGGCTCGCGCAGGAAGATCCGACATTCCGTGTTTCCACCGAACCCGATACCGGCCAAACGCTCATCTCCGGCATGGGCGAATTGCACCTGGAAATCATCGTGGACCGCATGCTGCGCGAATACAACGTGCAGGCGAATGTGGGCCGGCCGCAGGTGGCGTACCGCGAAACGATCCGCAAAAAAGCCGTCGCCGAAGGCAAGTACATCAAACAGACCGGCGGCCGCGGGCAATACGGTCATTGCAAAATCGAATTGCATCCCATCCCAAGTTCCAGCCGAGAGAGCATGAAAGAGATGTCCGTAGACGAGCTGGACGCGTTGGCCAAGGAAGTCGTGGGTGGGCCGGCGGGGAAGTGGAAGTTCGACAAGGAGCATCGCTTCCTGTTCATTGACAAGATCATCGGCGGGTCGATTCCGCGCGAGTTCATCTCGCCAGTCGAAGCAGGCATCCGCGAGGCCCTCGACAGCGGCATTCTGGCGGGCTTTACGATGGTGGACGTCGCGGCGGTGCTCGTTGACGGCAGCTACCACGACGTGGACAGCTCGGAAATGGCGTTCAAGATTGCGGGCTCGATGGC
>Ga0070732_10002447_pt1 | contig 10041 bp, 5 predicted proteins | sample Coa_R1_5_FD_66449 | JGI IMG/M metagenome (GOLD analysis project Ga0070732, IMG submission 66449) | Surface soil microbial communities from Centralia Pennsylvania, which are recovering from an underground coalmine fire - Coalmine... | ecosystem: Environmental > Terrestrial > Soil > Unclassified ...
CGTGCGGCTAATCCCTTTTTGACCAGTCGCGGGAACGCCAATCGTGTATGCGTTATTATTGTTGGCCGGCTGACCAAAACCAACCACTCCGAGAATGACTGTTGCCGCGATGAGGGCCGGAGCAAAGAGCCGGCGAGTGATCATAGACTTAGGAAAAGGCATAAAGACGGCAACTTGGTTGAGATTAGCGGTGAGCAGCCACCGTTACGCCATAAATCTTACGGCAAAATTGTGGCGTGCGGCAACTGCTTCTCGTTTCCGATTCGCAATCGCCGGGAAGGCCGGATGGAACAGACGCGATCTGAGGAGAACGACGCACCGGCGTTCTTAACGCTGCGCTGCCAGCTGGTCAAATAATTTCCTGCCTGGGACGTAAAATCTTCCCCATCCCGAATAATTGGACGGCAACTTCGGCAGTTTTAATTGCGACCCTGTGTTGCCAGGGTTGTCGGAGCCGAGCCACACCCGCGCGGACAAGGCGTCGGTGTGGGAGTTGGGGTTGGGGTCGGTGTTGGGGTCGGGGTCGGCGTCGGAGTCGGAGTCGGAGTCGGACTTGATTGAGGAGTTGGGGTTGGGGTCGGAGTTGGAGTGGGCGTTGGCGTTGGACTTGATTGAGGAGTCGGTGTCGGCGTTGGTGTCGGTGAAGGCGTCGGCGTGCTTAAGACGGTGCCCGACTTCGATTTCACAAGCGCGACATCAATCGCATCGATAAATCCGTCGGCGTTTACGTCTTCGCGGAGATTCGATTGAGTCAGGGTATGCCCTGACTGCGATTTGGTTTGGGCCACATCAATAGCGTCGACAAAGCCGTCCGCGTTCGTGTCCCCGATCAAGAAGCCAGCGGCAACCGAAACATTTCCGGTATTATTTAGAGCGTCGACGACGTTATCGAGCTCGATGTTCAAGGTCTGTCCGTTGGTCACGCCAGTCAGATTCAAAGTACACTCATTCGAATTCGGGCCAGCAATCACGCTGCCGTCAATCGTTGCAGCGGTGCCGCAATTGGTCACATCGTTGGCAAAGTTAAACACAATCGAATAACTGTCGTTTGGCCCACCACGCCGGCATTCAATCGCAGACTTCCCAGTCAGCGGTAAATCGAGATCAAATGTTCCGGCCGATCCATGCGTCATGCGCGACGCGGCACTAAGCAGCGGCGGAACAGTTGCAGAATAAACTTCGATAAGCGTCTGATCGATGTTTTGGGTTATCCACTGATAACCCGCCGCCCAGCAAACGGAATCAGAAGGACATGCCACACCCGACAAGGCGTTGAATTCGCCTGAAACCTGCATGCCGCTGGGCGATGAGACAATCGACCAGCCATTGCCATCCCAGTGGATTGTGAAAGTACCCGAACTCTGGGTTCCGACAGCCCAACAATTCGAAGCTGAAGGACATGACAAACCAGACAGCCAGGAGAAGTCCGGGCCACTTAATGGCATCACAGACCACGATATGCCGTCCCATCGCTCAATCAGACTTTGAGTCGATCCTCCCGAAGGAGTCTCGTATCCAACCGCGAAACATTCCGAAGAGGTCGGGCAAGCCACCGAGTTAAGCGAATTTTGCAAACCGACATTCGATGAGCTCGCTACGGTCCAGGACGTTCCGTTCCAGTGTTCGATAAGCGTGAAAGTGGGTGTTCCTGAGTTGATAGAAGAGTTTGCGGACGTCCCGAACGCCCAACAATCCGATGCCGATACACAAGTTACGCCGCCTAAGTTATTCACCGCAGCGCCGGGATTTTGCGCCGGCACGATTGTCCACGACGTTCCGTCCCAGTGTTCGATCAATGCGCTACTCGCGGAAACGCCGACGGCCCAACAGTTGTTCGTCGAAGTACAGGCGACACCATTTAAGTCGGCGTTACCGTCAGGGCTGTTTCCGGGCGATGCTACTTCCGACCACGAGGTCCCATCCCAATGCGCAGCCAACGTCTGATCGTTGGTATTCGTTTCGGAATAACCCACGGCCCAACAGTCCGATGAGGCGACGCAGGTTACCTTGGTCAAGACGTGATAAAGCGGGGTTGTAAAAGGCACGTAGACTCTCGTCCAGGCAGCGCCGTCCCAATGTTGAACAGACGAATCAGCAAAAGAGTCCTCTCCGACTGCCCAGCAATTTGTGACGGACGTGCAGGCAACATCATTAAAATTGGTGCGGGTACCGCCACCAACCGCCGCGGGCGCTTCGACAACCGACCAATTGTTGCCGTCCCAACTATCGGTCAACACCGACGGGAAGCCGCTGGAGCCAACCGCCCAACACTGAGACGAGGACGAACATGCTACGCCATTGAGCGATGTGTACTGCGCTGTGTTGCTAGTGGGTCCTGGCTGAAGGGTCCACTTAATCCCATTCCATCGGTCGATGATTGATTGACCGCTCAAGTCATACCCAACGGCCCAACAATTGGAACTCGACGTACAAACGATCGAACTAAGATAGTTAGTGAGATTAATATTAGCGGTTGGCGTTGGCACCACAGTCCAGGCCTGGCCATCCCAGTGCTCGGTAAATGGTTGTTCGATTGAATTATTGTTTTGATCAAAGTTTCCGCTGTCGTTGAATCCAACTACCCAGCAGTCGTTGGTGGAAACACATGTTACATCCACCAAAAGGTTGCTCTGGTTTGCCATGGCATTAGGCGATGCAACGATCGACCACGCAACGCCATCCCAATGCTCGGTCAGTGTTTGATCGTTCGTCCCGTTAAAATAATAGCCTGAGGCCCAGCAGTCCGAACTCGAGGTGCAAGCCACTCCATTCAGAACATTCAACTGGGTTGTGCTCGCATCAGCGGAAGTCACGGCGGACCAACTGCTCCCATCCCAGTGTTCTACAAGGGTCTGGGTAATGTGGTCTTGAAATCCGGTCCTGAAACTTCCAACAGCCCAGCAATCCGCTGGCGAAGCACATGTAACTGCGTACAGATGGTTATCTCCGGTGCTGGGATTCGGCGAACTCACGATTGACCAAGAGGTTCCGTCCCAATGCTCGATCAGCGTCTTATACGTTGTTCCGACCGGAGCTGAGCCGACCGCCCAGCAACTCGATGACGATGTGCAAGTAACACCCTGCAAACGACTGTCTTCGGCAAATCCTCCATTCGTTGGATTCGGCGATGTTACGATGTTCCAGGACTGACCGTCCCAATGCTCAATGAGCGTCTGAGCGATACCCGCCGGATTCTTGTAATACCCTACTCCCCAACAATCCGCGGCCGATGAGCAACTTACCCAATATAGCGTTTGCTCTGTCGGATTCGGTGAATTAACGATCGCCCAGCCCGGACCGGAGCTTGTCTTAGGAGAAGGCGACGCTGGCCCTTTTCTCTTCGGCGTTCCGCTAACCCCGGCGACTCCCAGGGAGATCGAGACCACAACCAGAAAGGCACCGACGAGCGCGCGCGGGGTAAAATAGCCAGACTTCTGAGGGGAAACTCGCATAACGAGAATTCATTTTTACGCCACAAAACATCGAATTCGCAAGAAGTTTTTCCTTTCGAGCCGGATAAAGAATTCCGACCGGCAACGACTTCTCGAAGTTGCGAAACCTTATTGAGCTCGAGACGGCTTCCGCGGTTTCGATCTCGGCCCCGACGAAGCCGGTTTCGCGGGAGATGACGACGAGTTCAATACCGTCCCCGATTTGGATTTCACCAGCGCGACATCGATCGCGTCGATGAATCCATCAACGTTGACGTCTTCACGGAAGTTCGACTGAGTGACGGCATGACCTGATTCCGATTTGGTTTGCGCGGTATCGATGGAATCGACGAAGCCGTCGGCGTTGGTATCGCCGACCAGGACCCCCATGGTTGCGGAGAAGGTGCCAGCGTTCGAGTTCGAATCAGTGACTCCGGTTAGCGAAACGGTTACGTGCTGACCGGTTGGAACATTCACATCCACCGAACACTGATTGGAGTTCGGTCCTGCAGTCACAGTGCCGCTGCTGGGAACGCCGCAACTGGTCACTGCGTTGGTAAAGGTGAACACCATTTTATAGGCATTGTTCGTTCCACCGCTGCGACATTCGATTGCGCTGCCGCTGGTGATATCGAGATCGAAGGTGCCGGCCGATCCGTGCGTCTTGCGCGAAACGGCATTCGTCAGGTTCAACAACGGCGCTGAAGGTAGCGGCCAAACATAAGCGCCGCGACTCCGCGTCCAAACCGAAAGCGCGGTGTTGCCGCGGTCGATCTGCATGTCCCAAATCATCGCGTGCGGCAAACCGTTGTCGAAGCGATACCAGGTCGGCGAAGCTGCCGTGACGTCGTTGGTGTAATAAAGACCCCAATCAGTTCCGGCGAAGATTTGCTGTGGGAATTTCGGATTCGCGATGATCGAATCGACCGGAATGTCGGGAAGATTTCCGGTTTTGTCTGTCCAAGTGAACGTCGCGCAATCTGCGGTGCAGACGACCCGGAAAACGTGTCCCGGCGTGGTCGGCGTGTTGGCATTGAATCCGCCGACCGAAGCGTAACCGATCGGCGAAGTGGTAGTTGTTGGATCCATCGCCACATCGAGAACCGGCCGATTCGGAAGAATGGCATTTCCGCCCGTTAAATCGACCCAGGTTGCGATTCCGCCGGTAGCGAGCGCATGTCCGTATTGAACGTTGCCGTCATTCGTGCCAACCATCGCGCGCGTTTGATCCAACGGTTCGAACGCGAGCTGATTAATATAGGATCGATCAGCGAGCGTTCCCTTCACCAGACTCATGCTTACGGGAGCCCAGGCGTTACCGGATGTAAGAGTTTCCCAAACGCGTGTTGTGCCCACAATCAAATGTCCGCAACCACTCGGCGGACAATCGGTGAGCGGATTGCCCGGCGTGCCTTTGTAAATTTCGTAAGGAAGGACAAACGACTGTGTGTCTGGTGCAATCGGATTAGTCCACGGACTCGAATCAGGCACCCAATTCGCATTCGGTGCGGTGCAATCGCCTAACGTGTTGTCGCAATAATTTAGTTGGCCGCCGTTGTTCCCCTGCCAAAAACGTCCGCCAACCGGATCGATGCGGGCAAAGAAACCATCACCGCCCATTCCCATCTGCCACTGGACCGGGCCGGTCGGTGTACCGGAAAAAGTGACGGAGCTCGCACCATTGTCCTGTGCACCACCGTTTGCCTGGGGCGCAGCGGACGTCGCGAAATTCGCGCTTATGTCGCCTGAATAGAATTCAATCGTGTTCAAACCGTTATCCATGTTGAACCAGGTCGGCTTGGTAGCTCCGTTTGCAGCGTTGGCGTTCGTTGTTGCGTAAACACCGCCATCGCTGCCCACCAGCAAAGTGCTCGATGAGCCCGGCAGGAACGCCAACGCGTGCTGATCAACGTGAACGACTTCGGTGCTGCCGCTGTAACCGCAGGTGGTGTCGCTCCACGAAGTCATCCCATTTTGCCAAAACCAAATCTCGAACGTGTCGAAAAATGCGCGATCCGGATTGTTCGGATCGATCGCGATGCCCTGATCGTACCAGTTCTGGTTGTAATCGCCGCCGCTGCCGCTGCAATCGGTCAGCGAAGCTCCCGGGGATCCGGGAATCTGGGTCCAGGTCGTCCCGCCATCGGTGGTCCGCCAGGCGGCGAGTTCGCAACCCGTTCCACCGCAACTTGCCTGGCTTTCAATCGCCTGGACCTGCGCGTAAATGTAACTCGGATTGCTCGGCGCGACCGCCATGTCGATTCGGCCTAATTTGTTAGTGCTCGAGCTGACGCAAGTGCTCCCGCCGATCGGCATGTTGCACGCAGCACCGCTGGTTGCGTTCGTTCCAGTCCAACCGTTCGCGTTGGTGGTGATCGGCGTGAAATCACTCGGGCAACCGCTGGCCGGTATCGTTCCCTTGTAAATGCCGTTCGCGCCGTTCTGATTGAGATTGTATTGCACGTTCGTGGCAATGCCGCGGGTGCCGACAGCCGCGAGAATTCGGGTGATGCCGCCGATATTGGTGAGCTCGAGTCCGGTAATGTCGTGCCGTTGACTGCTGAAATTATCCGGTGTGCACGGTCCGGCCCAGTTGTTGCCGCCGTCGTAGGAGAAGTAGAGGCCGGTTTTGGTTCCGGCGACGACGTTGTTGCTGTTGTTTGGATCGACCCGGACTTTGCCGACAGCATTGTATTGCGGGAATTGGCCCGCCGCTTCCGGGAACGCCATTCCAAAAACATTTGCGCCCAACATGGTCCAGTGCGCACCCGCGTCGGTGGATTTCAAAATTCCCTGACTGCCCATCGAGAACGAACCGTAATTCAAATCGCCGGTCCCGGCGTAGACGGTGTCGTGATTGTTCGGGTCGATCGTGATCGAATCGATGCTGATGGTTGAAAGAAGCGGACTGTCTGTTGTCGAACTCCAGGTTGTCGAACTGCTGCAACAGTTCGTCGTTTTCCAAACCCCGCCCCCATCGGAACCGAGATAAGCGACAATGCTGCCGTTTGTTGTCGTGGTCGGATCGACCGCGATGGTGTTCACCCGGCCTTCGGTTTTCGTGTAATCATAACAACCCGAGCAGCCAGTCATTTGTAACGGAGCCGGACCAAGCGCTGTGAACCCGCTTGAACTCAGAGCCAATGGCGAAACTCCCGCCGCTTTGTCGATTCCGACCGGACCCTTGAATGGAATTCCCGCGGGAATGGCACGTTGAATCACCGAATCCTGGACTGCGGCATGGCGAACCCATGCTGGATCGAACACGCCCGTCGGATAAGTGACGCGATTGTACCACTCTTCTTCGATCCGGTTTAATTCTTCGCCGCGCTCGCCCTGAACCGGCATGTATCGTGGACGATCGAAGTCGCCGTGCGCGCGTGTGGCTTTGGCGAACTGGGGCGGCGAGAAACTGAACCTGGCCAGGCAAATACCGATGGCGCAAAGAAAAAGCGCCGCCAGGACGCGGACTTGCAAGAAACCGGACAGACCGGTACGTGATTTTTTCATAGAGCTCTACCGGTCAAATCGTTTGAAAAATGAAAGCGGCTGTATCAACGAACAACTTAAGCACAACCTCCATCCGCCAGGACAAGAAATGGCGTTACGCCAGGAAGTCGCCGGAATGTGAGCGAACAACGGCTGTGTCGCCGATGTTGATCAAATCGTCAGCGTTATTTTTCAAAACTCGGAGCAGTTCATGACGACCCGGCCGCGGCAGATTTCACTGCGACAAATGACTTTGCATTTCTCCTGAACGGCGATGGATCCGCAAACAGGACAAATCGGTGCGTCCGATTTTTTTGAAGCGATGACGCTGCTGCTTTCGGTTTTTGAATCAAAGACCTGCTCGGGATTCAATGATGTGAATGCGAGTAGTGGGTCTCTTCGTATCCCGCGCCGACATTGATCTGCAAATGATCGTTGCCGACGCTGCCCATAATATAACTGGTGAATTCGTCGCCGCCGAATTTTCCGCTGGAATGACCGTAGATGAATCCGACCTCGCCGCCGGTCCAGGTGAGAGCTGCTTTCTCCGCGGCCATCGATTCAACTGATGAATAATCTTTTCCGTCCTTCGGATCGATCACCGGGCCGGAAGCGACTTTACTATTTTTTTGACGCGGTTCTGCGCTGACGAGCGCGGTTGGAAAATTAGCGATCTGCGCGGTGCCCATTCGACCGAGTGTAGTCGAGCCCGGAAGACGGCCGCCCAAATATTCGGTCATTGGCAAATCTCGAAGCAGCGCCGCGGTGTCGACACTGGCGAAAAGCTCGGGCCGATAAAATCCGAAGATTGGATCGAAGTCGCCGGCGCGAAGGCTCGGGGTCATAAAAATTCCAGCGAGAGCCAGACAGCTAAACGCGATCGCGCGCTTCATCAGCTGGAAATTGACAACTAAAACCATCTTGCCGCCAGCTAAATTTTTCATGTTGGCAATTTAACTTCCTAGCCCGGTGAAAGTTGTGGTCGGCTTCAGTTTTGTTCCAAATGAACCCGGTGGAGCAGCCGGTGCGCAAACGGGGCCAGCATCAACCCGGAAATCCCGATGAACGCCAGTCCGGAAAACAAGGCATAGAGCGAAGCAAAAATCTTGGCCGCGTCCGATTTCAGCGGATCAACCGGCCCCATTCCGCCGAGAATCATCGAAGCATTCAGCAGCGAATCGACCCAACCGAGACCTCCGAGCCAATGATATCCCGCCACACCGATGCCGAGCGCGAAACCGATGACAATCAGCGCCACAATAAAATGGCGGCCGACCCGCCGCAGGAATTTCGGCCACGTCAGCAGCGGATGACTTCGATGCTCGTAGACCAAAATCTTCACGATTAAGGTGTTCGAATTTGGAGTTGCCGGATTTTTTCCTTGGTGACCGCGTTCGGATAAATCCGCGAAATCTCCTGGTACTCTTTCAGCGCCTCGAGCTTCTTCCCCTCTAGTTCGAACGAATGCGCGCGAGTTAGATGTGCTTCGGCTTCAGTTTTCAATCGATCGCACAACGAGAGGATCGACATGAGGTAACGCCACAAAGGTTTTTGCGCCTCCCCGGTCGGTTCGGAGTAGCGCGACCGGAAAATTTCTAAATTCTTTCGGCCGGTCGGCGTGTCTTTGGCGGCAATGTCGCGGGTCGCCTCGTCGAGGACGACCAAAGAATCAACCGCCTGAATTTCGTTCAGGCATTCATAGAAGGTCACCTCGTTTCCAAGCTGCGCCCGAAACAGCCGCGCCTGATTCGCCAACAAGGTCACGTGCGAAGAAGCACCCGAAGGTAAAGCGCGCACTTGGTCGAGGCGATCGACCTCGTGGAAATTGCCGGTCGCACCCTTTACCTCACCAAGGACGAAAGCGATCTGCTTTTGGAATTCGGCGATGATCTGGCGTTTCACGGCGGGATCAATCTTTCGCCCGGTGCCGGAAACCGGTGGAGCTGGTGCAGGCAAAGTATTGCTACGCGGCGGCTCAGCCGTCGGTTGTTGAGGCGGCGCAGTCGCCAACTCCAGAGCGTGGCCGGGAGTTTCAACCGTTGGAGCGACAGTCGATGTCGGGCTTGGTAACGGTGACCAACGCGGCGTTGGCGTCGGACTAGGACTCCGTAACGTGATTGGAGTTGGCGTCGAAGTCGGAGTCGAGCGCGGCGTAGGCGTAGGACTTGGCAACGGTTCCAGTGTGGCCGCAGGTGTCGGACTCGAAAGCTCGATCGTTGAAGTTGGTGTTGAGGAAGGAGATGGTGATGGCGACTCGGTTAATTCTTTTTCAGCTTGTTCGATTTCCTGATTCGGCGTCGGTGATGCGCTGATCTCTTCGGCCGGCGGCGCGCTGGCGGCCGGCCTTGATCCCGGTTCGGACCAGCCGGTGGCTTTTTCTCCATTCACGAAATTCGCCTGCAATCTGGTGTTTCCCTGCGCTCTGATCACCGGTCCTTCAAATTTTCCGCGGACCATTTTACCGGTGTAACTGTTGACCACGCCGCCGAGCCGATACCAGGTCAATGTTCCCTGCCCGGTCGCGTATCCATTCAGGTCACGAAGTCCGGTCCAAGTGACGTCCTGAGCTACGCCGCGAAGGCTATTCCAAACCATGGTCTTTCCGTCCGTCGTTTTCTGATACCGCGCCGCGCTCGCACCATTCGCCAGCAGAATCAGAGTGGCGGCGCAAAGAAAAACGGTTCGGGTGGTCACGGCAGGCTTCGTTTAACTCGAGCCAGCAGTTTTTGACGCATTCCGGAAATATTCAATCGTCTTCTTAATCCCCTCTTCAAATTCAACCTTTGGCTGCCAACCCAAAACCTTCCTGGCGCGTGAAATATCAGGCTGACGGACTTTCGGGTCGTCCTCGGGCAACGGTTTGTATTCGATCGACGATTTCGCGCCCATAATTCGGATAATTTCCTCCGCGAATTGCTTGATCGTCATTTCGCGCGGATTGCCGATGTTGACCGGCTCGTGAAAACTTGACTGCGAAAGTTTGAAAATTCCGTCGATCAGATCCGACACATAACAAAACGAGCGGGTTTGTGATCCGTCCCCAAACACGGTCAGCGGTTTTCCGGCGAGCGCTTGTCCAATAAACGCCGGCACAACCCGGCCGTCGCGCAGCCGCATTCGG
>Ga0070732_10002448_pt1 | contig 10041 bp, 13 predicted proteins | sample Coa_R1_5_FD_66449 | JGI IMG/M metagenome (GOLD analysis project Ga0070732, IMG submission 66449) | Surface soil microbial communities from Centralia Pennsylvania, which are recovering from an underground coalmine fire - Coalmine... | ecosystem: Environmental > Terrestrial > Soil > Unclassified ...
TACGCGAACTCCTGCTAGGCTTCAGGCGCTTTTCTTCGACGTGATCGCGCTAAAGGCAGACCGGCACTGCTCGACTTCCTTGCTGCCACAGTGCGGACAGAGGACCTCCCCCTCCTCGTAGTCGACAAGGGACAGGATTCTTGAGAAGAGTTTCTTGCAGTTGAGGCAGACAAATTCGTAGCGAGGCATACGACCTCCTCGGGAAAGGAGTGGCTAGGGAAATTTTAGGACTGACAACGGCAGAGCGCAACAAGGTTAAGGGACATAACATCCAGTATCAACTGGTGCTCTCGGACGTACAATCGCTGAAAACGGGAGGAGGTCATTATGCCCGAACCACCGTATCGCGCTCTGGGCATTCTCCTACGAGTATTTTCGTTATTGGCCGCTCTAGGAGGCCTGCTGCTGATCTTTGCTGAGAAGCCCCTCATCGTGCGACTCCTTCTGCAGCCACCCGAAGGAGAAGTGTCCACGTTGTTCCTGTCGCTGCTCAAAGAAATGGGCGGGATGGTGCTCATGCTCGGCGTCCTGCTGTGGCTTGCGTCGCGCAATCCCGTGCGCAACGTGGCAGGACGCGCTTTATTGCCGGACTCTGCATTCTGGCGCTGACGCCGCTTCTTTCGCTGTGGACGACCGACATTCGCAATGTGTATCCAGGATACCTCTTGTGGGGGCGCTCTGCGGTGCGGCTCGCAATGGCCGCGTTGCTCTATTGGCTACGCCAGCGGCATGTGCACTGGAAACCTATCGGAAATTTCTGAGGAGAGCCTTGGGGGCAGGGCGGGACGTGGTCCGGCCTGACACCGTTGCGCGATGGCCGGACCCAAGACAGGGGAAACGGTAAAGAAGCTTGTGCCGTCTCTACCCTGCCGACGAAACAACATCGAATTCAGTAGGGAGAGCCGGGGCGGGTGGAATGGGAGGCCCCCAGTTAGAGTTGCCGCGTTTGCGAGTCGTGCCCGGGATACCGGCCGGAATCGCCACCTTCGCCAGATTTGACCCGATTATGCGATTTACAGCCCCTCGAATGGCGAGCAGGAGAAGTCGACTTTTCGGAAGCTCATATCATTCAGCGCGATGGAAGGAAAGAGGTTCCCATAGAATCAGAGCGGCTCTCTCCTGCCCCGATGGATGTGGACATTTTCAGTTCTGCAGCAGCGACACTGGCTTGTTTAATTTGTGTTTCGGTCATCACGGAGGAGAGACTTTTCAGCGCTGCGATACCTCGGCGTTCTCCTCGATCGACGGCTGTTTTGTACCACATGTACGCGGAAATGTGGTCCATTGGTACGCCTTTTCCATGCTCATAGAGATACCCTAAATCGAGCTGGGCGCGGGCGTATCCCAGCTCGGAGGCACCGCGGACCCATTTGGCTGCTTCGGAGAAGTCGAGTTTCACTCCCGTGCCGGTGTAGTACATCCAAGCTAGATTTTCCTGGGCAGGGGGATAGCCGCGCTCGGCAGCGGTGCGGAACCAGGTTGCGGTGTGGACGTAGTCACGGGGCACGCCTTTGCCGTGAAAGTATAAAGACGCGAGATTGCATGCGGCGATGAATTCGCCGTGCTCGGCCGCTTTGCGATACCACTCCGCGGCCTGGCCGAAGTTTTTGCGGACGTCCTCGCCGCGTTCGTACATGGAGCCGAGATTGTTTTCGGCGATCACGTGGCCCTGTTCGGCAGCGGCAGTGTAGTAACGCATGGCTTCCCGATAGTTCCTCTTCACACCTTTCCCTAGCTCGTACAGATAGCCGAGCCCGAATTCGCCCTCGGGAAAATTCTGATCTGCCGATTTTCGCAACCAGATCGCGGCTTGCTCATAATTCAGGGAGACATTTGTGCCTGTTATGTAGGACCACCCCAATTGATATTCGGCCTGGGGGTCTCCCTGCTTGGCGCGTTCTGTGGTCGACGCAACTCCCGAGGCTGGGACGGTTAAGGTGGGAGAGGGGTTCGTATCGTGTTGGCTTCTGGTGGTGGCGAATGCGTTGAACCACAACAACGGCATCAACGTAATTGCAAACAGGGCTTGCTTGTTTCTCAGCATGTCTCCAGGCCTCGTGCATCCCAATGATGATCGATTTCGCAGGGCCGCTTGCTTCGTTCACGCCCCCCGCGAGTCCATTTCGTGACAGGAAGCCGGATTCCGCAATGCAAGGCGAGACACGACGAGCACACGGCTGGGTAACGAGGCGAAGTCTGTGAACAGACTGAAGTTTGGAGGGCAAATCAGGGGCAGCGAGAAAGCGTCCGCTCATGTGATCACTAACGTCGGTGAGACGGCAACGTCCAACGCAAAGGTGGGGAAATGCCAGTCATCCAGTTTCCCGCGGAGAAGGTCCGGTTCGACGTTTTTGAAGTCGACCTTCGTGCAGGCGAATTGCTCAAAGAAGGCCAGAAAATCAAACTACAGGAACAACCGTTCCGTGTTTTGTCTTTGCTGTTGCAGCGACCGGGAGAGGTGGTCACGCGGGATCAGCTGAGGCAGGAACTATGGCCGGCGGACACGTTCGTTGATTTCGATCATGGGCTCAACAGCGCCGTGGCGCGACTACGTGAGGCGCTGCGGGATTCCGCGGAGAAGCCGCGTTTCATTGAAACGGTTGCCAAGCGAGGCTATCGGTTTATTGCGCCGATTCAGCCGAATGGTGAAAACCAGCCAGAGCCAGCGAGTGTTGTTGCACCCAGATCGCGGCTACGTTCAGTACGGTTATGGATCGAAGTTACGATATGCCTCGCGCTGGTTTGTTCGGCATCCATCTGGGCACTGTACCGCCCGCGCCCGGACGCGCAGCTGGCGAAGATCGAGGTAGTCCCGTTGATCGGGTTACGTGGGTACCAAGCAACGCCGGCTTTCTCGCCGGATGGGACTCTGGTTGCTTTTCGGCAGAGCGATGGCGGAAATAATACCGGAATTTATGCGGCAGTCGTGGGCGGGGAAAAGTCGATCCAGCTGACGAACGAACCCGGGGATTGCTGTCCAACCTGGTCGCCGGATGGCCGACAGATTGCTTTTGCGCGCTACTCGGGGAACTCTTTCTCAATTTTTACGATTCCCGCATTGGGGGGGTACGGAGCGGCGACTGTACCGTGGCCCGAATCATCTGGGAGGAGGGCTGTCATGGTCACCGGATGGAAGCTTGATCGCATTTTCCGAGAGCCATGAGAGCGATCCGACGAGGGCATGGATCTCGGTATTGTCGTTTGCCGACTCGAGCATACGTAAAATTTCGTCGCCGCCGCCGGGATGGATCGACAGGTCGCCAAGCTACTCTCCTGATGGCACCCTGCTTGCATTCATCCGCTCCGCAGTTGCCGGTGTGAGCAACGACATTTATGTGATGGTCGCGAAGGGCGGGCCGGCGAAGTCGCCTGACGTTTGATCATCGGCCGATGACGGGATCGCTGGCATGGACCAGCGACAGTCGTGAGATCGTTTTTGCGTCTGCGCGGGGTGCCGAGATGGGATTGTGGGTAGTCGCGGCCGCGGGATGCATTCCTCGGCCTGTAGCAGGTCCGGTGGGAGAGGCCGAATGGCCTACGATTCCCTCCAAGACCGACAACACGCTTGTGTATGAACAGGGCATGGGCAAGGCGGATATATGGCAGCTTGACCTGAAGGATGCGACGCATTCTCAGAAGGCACCCTTCGTACTGATTTCGGAGAAGGGCGACAAAATGCGGCCGGAGTCGTCTCCAGACGGGAAGAAGGTGGCATTCGAGTCCGATCGATTAGGGTTTTGGGATATCTGGACGTGTTTTGTGGATGGGAGCTCTTGCGATCAGATCACCTCCTTGCACGGGACGGCGGGGCGCGCTCGCTGGTCACCGAATGGACACTATATTGCGTTTGAATTTCATCCGCATGAGCGGAGTGAAATTTACGTTGTCGAAGCGCCTGGGGGCGTGCCGCGGCTGCTGCCGACCATTCCGGGGTCCGACAATCTTTCGCCGAGCTGGTCACGAGACGGGAAATGGATATATTTCGCCTCGAAACGAGAGGCAGAACCGTTCCAGATCTGGAAAATGCCTGTACAAGGCGGAACACCCTTGCAGTTGACGAAGTACGGAGGAATCTCGCCGGTGGAGTCGTTTGACGGACCTTACCTTTATTATTCGAAATACGAGCAGACTGGTGTCTGGTGCATGCCGCTGCAAGGCGGCGAAGAAAGCAAAGTGCTCATCGACATGGATCCCGGGGGCTGGCCAAATTGGGCGCTGAGTCCGGAAGGGATCTACTTCCTCAAGTTCGGAAAATTCCCGCACGCGGAAGCTGGCGTTTTTTAATTTTGCCGATAGCAAGACGCACGTTCTTTGGCCGCTGGAGAAGAACCCTGGGTGGGGTTTGAGCTTGTCGGCGGACCGCAAATCCATTGTGTACGTCCAGGATCAGTTTGCTGAGTCGAACCTTATGCTGGTCAGGAATTTTCGATAGAAAGGCGTCAGAACTGGGTTACTTCCGAATTGCGACGATACGACCAGTCACCGGCTCGGATGAAGTGCTTCGACAGCACTGGAGTGAATATACCTGAGACAATGCTTCCAAATTGAAGGCAGGCGATTTCGCGCGACGGGAAATGGTGGCGGCAAATGCGAGGCACTGCCGCTACATCTTTTCATCTCACCCGTACCGTCGGGTTCTCGGAGGATGCGCTTGAGAGTTTTTCCCGGCGGTCCTGGGGCGGAAATCTTCCATGATTGTCACCTGGTGGACGTATTGATTCACTGCATCGGCGCCCTCGCTGATCCAATTCCACCAGCTCTTCAGGCGGTGGCCGTGCCCGGTTGGCGCAGAACCACGCCGGTCGAAGGGGGACACGCCCAATGCAGATTTGCTTATGATGGACATGACTTCACCTAGTGCTTCTCGCGCCAGTTACACGGGCCACAGAGGTTGACCCGACGGATTGATAGAAGATCATCGTGACATGAGAACGGAGCTGCGGTTGCGGCGGCAGAAGAGCCAGTGCATTACGTGGAAGCCAAACCTGCCCAGGGGAAGCGTCTTCAAATCCCGTCAGGCCAGTAATTCGAGGGTGGGGTCACGAGTGTTTTCGTGAGGCTTGAGTCGCAGATTTGCAAGAGCGTTTGAAAACGATTGGATCGCGGTCGGTGTTGAAGGGTCCTTGACTCGCAGCCGAAGGTGTATACTGTTTCGCAGTAACGGACGAGAAGTTGGGGCCCCCTGTCGCGGGTTGTTTCTGAAACCACTAGAGGCAGGCTGTACCTCAGTCCCCCTCGCCACGTCGTTCCTCCATTAGCGCAGACCGTCTCCTACAAACCGAATGTACGAATTCCTTCTGCGGGAAGCAGAAGATGAAAAGCCCAGCCAGTCGCACCTTGCAGCGTTTCCGGCCCAGCTTAAAGCCTCTGCTTTCGCAGCCGCTCCTTATGCGAGCAGGGGGTGATTATGTTGAGAATGCTCTTGCTGTTGACCGTGCTTGTTTGGACAGCGACGCCGGCCGCTTCCCAAGCGACCCCGGAAGAAATTTTGCCAGCCGGAATGCTTCTGCAGTGCACTTTAGATGAGCCGTCGTTTTCGTCGCAAACGGCGCAGATCGGTGACCCGGTTCTCTGCCATCTCGGTGCTGTGGCTGTTTTTGGGCACTCGGTCTTTCCCCGAGGTGCTTACATGGCAGGTCGTTTTCAAGAGTACCGCGATCCCGGACGTTTCTTTGGCAAAGGGTGGATCGAATTGGCGTTTGATCGTCTGGTCCTACCTGGTGCGGTAACCGTACCCGTAACGGCCAAAATGATTTCCGTTCCTCGCTTCAAGGTGAACCGGGAAGGCAAGATCCAGGGTCGCGGCCATCCCAAGCGAGACGCAGTCGGTTGGGCGATTCCCGTTTTGTGGCCAGTGAAGGTTCTGACACTGCCGGCGCGGGGACCACGTCCCACGCTGAAGGGCGAAGTACGAATCACGCTGCGGTTGCTCGACGATGTGGAGATTCCGGCAACAGTTTTTGCCCCAAAAACCATATCTTCCATGCCGCAGAACCTTGGTTTCAAACCCTTCAGCAGAAGCACACCCTTACGGCAGTTGTTGCAGGGTGGCGTCGCAGAACCTTCAGTGGAGAATGCGACGGCAAAACCTGTCGCTGGCCTTGCGCGGCGAGAGACTGTGCGTTCCCGTTATTTTTCAGAGGGCCTGTCTGCGCCACAGCTTACGTGGCTGATTCTCAAAGACGGCACCAGCTATCTGGTGAGGGACTACTGGTTCCAGTCTGGCAAACTGCAATGCATAACTCTGGATGGGGAACGCAAGTGGTTCCCCCTGGCGCGACTGGATCTGGAGGAGACCATCCGCCTGAACCAGGAACGTAACGTTGCCTTTGTGATTCGGGGGCAGGAAAGATAACATCACGGTGTCTTTGTGCTCTGTGGCGAACTTCTGGGTTGCCGACTTGTCCACTCGCAACTCCCATGCCTGCGCAGTTTGTACTGCGCAACAGTTTCAGTGACCTCAGAAGCCAGCACAGTGAGCAAACATATCAGCATGAGTTCACTTCGATTGCTGTAGGCATAAGCGAACACTTTTCGCCTAGTTATTTTCTGTCGCCCGCGCAAGCTCGGTGTGCAACGAGCGACGAATCCGGCACAAGCGGCAGAATTCTGTGGCTTTCCGCCAGCTTCCAAGGGCAGTTCGTTTTCACCGTAACCGGCAAATTATGATGCGCATGCTCCAGGAAATTGGTGGACCATAGAAGACGTTCGGAGGGGGACTTTCCGCGACGCGACGTTCCCGATCCTGCAGGCGTCAGTCGAGCATTTTCGGAGTAACCGAAATTTCGTCAGCTACGCACTCGAGATCTCGCATCGTGGCGTTGAACAGGTGCCGGGGCGTGCTCGGATAACACTGGCGCGGCCCGAAGACATCGTTGTTGTGCTCCCTGCGCAGAACCGCTGAACACCTGATTGCAGCCACGGACTTGGAGCAGAAGGCACCGATCTCACTGCGATCCATGCTGGTCAACGTCCAATCTTTTGACTTCCATCTTCAGCCGAGCTGCAGGGCGCTGAGGCTGTCTCTGAAACGCGACGTGCTTCACGGGCGCGCGTCCTGATCCAGAACCCGCAGTCGCCGGAGGCGCACAACCCGCGGATGAGGCTTTGTAGTCCTATGGCAAATCTACTACTCCGAACAATTCCGCTCCACTTCGCCGATGGCAAGATCGGGTCTGCACGAGCCGAAGGAAACTATGCAGCTTGGATGTGTAGCTGCGGTGAGTCTGTCCCGCTGCTCGGACGATACTTCCCGTCAGCGAATGTGCCCTATACCGTCTGCTCGAGCTGCAGTCGGTGCTACAAAATCCAATCCTTAAGGAGCAGGCCAGTAGCAGTAGCTGAGATATCGCTTTGAGTGGGTGGCGGCATTCGTCGGCGCGCACGCCGACGACCTCCCGCGACGAGACGCCGAGTCTCGATGGCCGTTGTCGTTCAAGTGGTTAGGGAGTGACTGTTCTGCGAGGATTGCGCGAGCTGATCTTATGCTCCCTGAGTGGGCAACGCGAATCTCCTTCGAAAATCTGCGTCCACTGGCGAGTTTGTTTTCGGAGGATCTTGCGATTGACTTGGGTACGGTCAACACACGTGTCTACGCCCGTGGGCGAGGTATTGTGATCAACGAGCCCTCAACCGTTGCGCTCGATGAGAGGAGCGGAGAGATGCTGGCGGTGGGGAAAGAAGCGAAGGAGATGTTAGGCCGCACCCCGAGCCATATTAGCGTGATCAAGCCTTTGAGAGACGGGGTGATTGCTGATTTTAAGGTAACCGAGAAGATGCTGAACTACTTCATCCAAAAGGCGCATCAACGCAGGACACTGGTTCATCCACGCGTGATTATCAGCGTTCCCTCCGAGATCACCCAAGTTGAGCGACGCGCCGTGACAGACGCAGCGTATCGAGCCAACGCTGCAGAAGTTCACCTGGTGGAGCAGGCCATGATGGCAGCCATTGGCACGGGTATGCCTCTCAACCAACCAGTCGGGAACCTAGTTGTCGACATCGGGGGCGGTACGACGGACGTCGCACTGATTTCAATGTCTGGCATCGTCTATTCGCGATCGCTGCGCACTGCTGGTAATCACATGGACGAGTCCATCATGAACTATGTGAAACGAAAACATAACCTCTCGATCGGGGAGCGCACGGCCGAACAGATCAAAATCGAGATTGGATCGGCCGCTCCATTCGAGAAGCCTCTGACCGTGGACATCAGGGGAAGGAGCCTCATAGAGGGCCTACCCAAGGCAATCACGGTTGATGATAGCGAGATCCGCGAGGCGCTGAACGAATGTGTAGCTGCTATTGTGAGTGCGACCCGCTCGGCGCTGGAGCGCACACCGCCGGAACTGTCTGCCGATATCAGCGATCGCGGCCTCGTGCTGGCCGGAGGCGGTGCGCTACTGAAGAACCTTGACCTGCGAATCCGAGACGAAACCGGACTGGCGGTATGCATTGCCGACGATCCGCTATGCAGCGTGGTGCTGGGCACAGCGAAGTTGCTCGATGACTTCACACTGTTGCGTCGCATCGCGGTTGATTGAGCCTATTCCAAGTGGCGAAGAACCAGTCTGGCCACGCAGGATCCGCGACCCACAACAGTCAGCTTCTTGAAGGGGCAGGAGGCAAGAAGGGCAGGTCTTCAAACCCCGCCCTTCAGCGGAGAAACGGAAGCCTTAGCTGTTGGGTGATAGCTACTTGGGGAGCGAGTACTCGCCCTCGACATCAAACGTGACGCTGCCATCCTCGGCAGCTTTGCCCTTATACGTGCCTTGACCCTTGAGGCCCTTGAGCTTGCCTGTCCCTCCTGTGTAGCTCCACTTTCCTTCTGAAGTGCCCTCCTTTACCAATGCCGTTCCTTGAAAGCGGACGAACGCCTTGTCTCCGTTTGCCATGGTGTCCACGTAGTAGCCGTGGGCTGTGACGGTATTACCGTGGATGTCGTCGGTTCCGCTCGTCACGCCCTCTTTGCCCTGGAGTGCCCCCACCTCGATGGGCTTCGTCCAAGTGCATTTTGCTTGGCTGATGGAGAGCGAGTGACCAGGATGGTCGGGGACATCAACTTTCTGCTGGGTATCTGGTTTACCGCATTGGGCGGTGCCAGAGATCTTGGTTTGAGCCGAGAGGAGTGACGCCAGACCGAACACTGCGATGCACCCTCGGATGACTGTGAAGCGCATAGACACCTCCTTGGCTGGGATTCGGCTCCGAAGTATAGCACCGTCTCGACTTGACGGAACTCCAACTCCCAGGCAAGCAAGATCCGCGACCCATGTTTTCACTCCCAGCAGAAAAGGGAACAACTGACATGGGCTAGCGCCAGCAGCTCCCGATGACCGACAACAAACGGATGTCGCAACGAATTTTCTGAATGCCTGCGACGCGCCGCGGCCCAGCATTTAGAGCAGTCTACAAGGAGAACCAAGTGACAGACCTAGTTACAGGAAATGCACGACAATTCCCGCACGCTTTTGGCACGATCTTCTGGGGCGGATTAACGGCAGGTGTACTCGATTCAGTCGACGCCGTGATCGCTTTCGGATTGAAGGGAATGAACCCAATTCAGGTTCTACAGTACATAGCCAGCGGCGCATTATGAAGTGATGCCTTCAAGGGCGGACTCGCGACAGCAGCACTAGGCGCCGCACTTCATTTCTTTATGCTTTCGTGGTCGCGGCCGTCTACTACACGGCCAGCCGGAAGCTGACCGCTCCTTACCGAGACCCGACCATTGGGGGTCCGATTTTTGCCACAGCCGTCTACCTTTTCATGAATTTCCTGGTATTGTCGCTCTCTGGGCCCCAAATTAGAATTAGGACGCTGACGGCGGGCGCTTCTCCTGGCTCCATCTCTTCAGGGCCGCCCTTCTCATAAACTCCGACCGCTCCTCCGGTGACATATCTTTCCATCTCGCCTTGCCACCTTTGCGGCCACCGTTGCTCGCCAGAAACTTCAGCACAGATTTGATCTCGTGCTTTGAGGGCTTCTTGTTCTTGCGCGTCACGGTGAGCCAGTCTAAGGCTGGAATCGGGTTCTGTAAAG
>Ga0070732_10002449_pt1 | contig 10041 bp, 10 predicted proteins | sample Coa_R1_5_FD_66449 | JGI IMG/M metagenome (GOLD analysis project Ga0070732, IMG submission 66449) | Surface soil microbial communities from Centralia Pennsylvania, which are recovering from an underground coalmine fire - Coalmine... | ecosystem: Environmental > Terrestrial > Soil > Unclassified ...
TGCGTTTTAAGGATCCCTCTAAACCCCCACGTTTGACCCGTCGTGTCCATCATCTCAAGACTCGGACGCTGATATTTATCGAATCCTAAAACGCCGCGAGAGACTCCCGCGTCATCCACCAGCACGAACTTGTGAGCGCGAATCTCCTGCAGGATGGAAGTCTGCGCCCAAACCGGCGCCGGTACGATGTGTTGAGAAGCGATACCGCCGATGAATCCGGCCGCCATGGCCAATGTGATGGTCGTTCTAGTGGTCATAGATTCAGTATGCGCTGCCGCACTATATACTGTCTCCATGCCGCACGCGCGTGCCATTCTCCTCCTTAGCTTCACCGCCTTCACGTTGGCCGCAGCGGATTGGCCGCAATTTCGCGGCCCGAATGCATTTGGCGTGTCCGGCACCACCGGCCTGCCCACCGAATTCGGCCCGGGGAAGAACGTAATCTGGAAGACGGCTCTGCCTCCAGGCCACTCGTCTCCCGTGCTCTCCGCGGATCGGATCTTTCTCACGGCGTTCGACGACGAGCACCTGTACGTCATCACGCTCGATCGCGCAACGGGAAAGATCCTTTGGCGGCGCGAAGTGCCGCGGCCGCGCAAACAGAAGCTGCACAATTCGAATAGCCCCGCCTCACCCAGCGTGGCCACCGACGGCCGGAACGTCTTCGCCTTCTTCACCGACTTCGGTCTCGTGTCATACGGGTCCGACGGAGAAGAGCGATGGCGCGTGCCCCTCGGTCCTTTCAACAACCCGTTCGGTCTGGGCGCATCGCCGGTGCTGGCGAATGGGAAAGTGATTCAGGTCTGCGATTCCGAGACCGGATCCTTTGCGGTCGCCGTTGACCAGAAGAGCGGACGCACTGTGTGGCGAACCGAACGCCCCGAGATGACGCGCGGCTTCGCTACCCCGGTGCTATTTCAACCGGCGCAAGGCGCGCTGCAGGCTTTGGTGGCGGGCACGAATCGCTTCGTTGCGTACGATGTCGATACCGGTAAGGAAGTCTGGTGGGTCCGCGGCCTCACCTGGCAAATGAAGCCGACTCCCATCATCGCGGGCGGCGTGGCATATGTTCTGGGCTGGGCCGGCGGCGCCGATCAGGGCAACCAGCAGCAGCTTCCGCCGTTTGAAGAAGTGCTGAAAGTGGCCGACGCGAATCACGACGGAAAACTCTCCAAAGATGAACTCCCCGATCAGCGTTACAAAGACGATTTCGAGGACTCAGATCTGGACGGCGACGGATTCCTGAGCGAACGCGAGTGGCGGAAATATCGTGAGAAGCGCACTATGATCAATTCGGTCATGGCGGTCCGCTTGGGCGGCAGCGGCGACATGACCGATACGAACATCCTATGGCGGTTTTACAAATCACTTCCCAACGTCCCGTCGCCGCTGCTGTATCAGGATGTTTTGTACCTGGTGAAGGAGGGCGGCATTCTGACGGCGCTCGATCCGGCAAACGGCAGCGTGCTGAAGCAGGGCCGCCTGAAGGGCGCGCTCGATTTCTACTACTCCTCTCCCGTGGCCGCGGACGGGAAGATCTTCGCCTCGAGCCAGGATGGCCACGTGTCGGTGATTCGCGCGGGCCGCGATTGGGAAATACTCGCCGTCAACGACATGGACGATGAAGTCTACGCCACGCCGGCCCCGGTGGATGGCCGGTTGTACTTGCGCACGCGGGGCGCGCTGTACTGCTTTGGAAAAACGCCTTGAGAAAGCCCGGAACAGTCTGGGCGCTATCGGATTGGCAACCGCTCCTTTTAGTCGCGGCTCAGTTAGCAGGCAGGTTTAGCCGAGCCGTGACCGCGAGGGAGCGGTTTTGTCCGCGGGAACGTATCAATCTCCCAATCCCGTAAACAGGTCTTCGAGCCATTCCCATCCTCGCTGGATCTGTTGGGTCCAGCTCAGCGAATGGTCTCCGGGGAAACTGATCACGCGCCGGAAATCTGGAGGTGGCTGGAAAATATCTTTGCTGAGAGGGCCCTCCACTAACTCGGTCACTTCTATTGTCCACTCGCGTGTTTTGTCCGAAGAGATCGAGGTGATCTTCTGCCACACGGCGAGCCCGGAGGTCGCGGGTCCCAAGTGATTCACCTTAATCCTTGGCCTTGTTTTGCCCACCGCCAGGAAATGAACGGATCCGCCCCGTTTCTCGCGAGGGAGCGTGTCGGCATCGATATACCACCCGTCGATCTTTCTTTCCGGCTGGCTAGCTGCGCCGCCTTCAACGTGCGACGTTTCGTGCGTCAACAAGTGCCGGGCGGTGCGGCCAAAGATGGTCCGGCGCTCTCCGGTATCCGTGGTTACCTGATCGTATACGATGGTCTCCGGCGACAGCGTGAACCCCTCGTACCGGCGAGTCAGCCGGACGACCAGGTACTGCTGCAAATCCATGTTCAAAATAATCTGCCGCGGATGATTGAAATCCAGGATGGTGACGTAGCGATGCCCGTTTGAGTCTGCCTGTTCAGTCCGCCTGAGCCCGCCGTCAAAATATTCCGTGAGAACAGATCGCGAAGACTCCGTATCCGTCTGCGTGGCGATCTTCCAGCCGGCGCGGACTGGACCTGCCAATGCTGCCGTCAGTCCCAATGTGCAAAACAAGCCTCGACGCACTGGTTTTCCTGCCCGCAGATCAGAATACTACTTGCCCACATTCCGCACCACCAGCAGCGGGATGCGCAACTTGTGCCGCACCGAGTTGATGGTGGTGCCGAAGATCAGGTCTTTCAAGCCGCCGTGGCCGTGAGCGCCCATCACCAGCAGGTCGGGGTGGATCTCACGCGCGCAGCGGACGATCTCGCGGTTCGGATTGGAGGAATGCGCCACCATGGTCTCGACGTCGAGTCCTTCGGCGCGCAGCGAGTCCACGATCTCATCCAGGTATTTGCGGCCTGCTTCCACTTCCGCGGTCGAGGAAAGCGATCCGTACACCTGGCTGGTCACACCCTCCTCGACGTGTAACAGATAGAGCTTGGCATGATGCATGCGAGCCATGGCGGCGGCGTGAGCGATGGCCAGATGGTCGAGCGCGGTGTGATCCAAAGGAACCAGAATGCGGCTGTACACCGGGGCCTCCGCCGCGGAAACGGCCGTGGCGGGAAGCGTGATCGGCGCGCGGCCGAAGCGAGCTCCCCGGCGCCGGAGCACCGGCTCGGCCGTGATCCAGATCAGCAGCGCGATCAAAAAGAGGACGATCACGGTCAGCAGCAGAATCACATATGGGCGCCATTCGCCTGCTGCCGCCAGCCAGTCGCTGATCGACTGCCCCATCAGCCAGACGTTGAGTCCTAAAATCACCACCGCCGTTACCCAGGACAGTGCGACCACCCACAGCCGGTTTGCAAACTCGCCCATACGGTTCCGGTCATTGGTGAAATGGACCAGCGGGATGATGGCGAACGGGAGCTGCATGCTGAGAATGACCTGGCTAAGGATCAGCAACTGGTAGACGCCGTTCTCGCCGGCGACGTAGATCGTGATCGCCGCCGGAATGATGGCCAGGCTGCGCGTCACCAGCCGCCGCAGCCACGGTCGCATGCGGAAGTTGAGGAAGCCCTCCATCACGATCTGGCCGGCCAGCGTTCCAGTCAAGGTGGATGATTGGCCCGAGCACAGGAGCGCGACAGCGAATACCACACTCGCTACCGACGTTCCCAACAGCGGCGCCAGCAACAAGTGCGCCTGCTGGATCTCGGTCACGATGATGGCGCGCTTGAAGAACACCGTGCCCGCCACCACCAGGATCGCGGCATTCACCAGCAGCGCGCCGTTCAACGCGACCAGCGAATCGATGAAGTTATAGTGGCAGGCAATGCGCTTTGCCGCACTTGTCCGGCCGATCTGCCGCGTCTGCACCAGCGCAGAATGCAAATAGAGATTGTGCGGCATCACCGTCGCGCCCAGAATGGCAATCGCAATGTACAGGTTGTGAGTGTCAAGCCGCGGGATGAGGCCGGTCGCCATCTCGGAAATGACCGGTTTCGAAAGGAAGATCTCGATGCAGAAACACGTCGCGATCACCGTGATCAGCGCCAGGATGACCGCTTCTACGATGCGGATGCCGAAGCGCTGGAACCATAGCACCAACAGCGTATCGCCGGCGGTTAGGGCCACACCGGCCAGCAGCGGCCAATGAAACAGCAGATTCAATCCGATGGCGGCGCCCAGCACTTCTGCCAGATCGCAGGCGGCGATGGCGATTTCGCAAAGCACCCACAACGCGTAGGTGATCAGGCGCGGATAAGTTTCACGGCACGCCTGCGCCAGGTCGCGGCCGCTGACGATGCCCAGCCGCGCGCTCAGCGTCTGCAGAAGCACCGCCATGGCGTTGGACATCACCAGCACCCACAGCAGCCGGTATCCGAACCGCGCGCCGCCCTCCAGATCCGTGGCCCAGTTGCCCGGATCCATGTATCCCACGCTCACCAGGTAAGCCGGCCCGGCGAACGCGAACATGCGGCGCCAGATGCCCAGGTGCGTGGTGTCGACCGAAGAATGCACTTCGGCGAGGGAGCGTGCTGGCTCAAACGTGCGCGCGGTATCCAATGGCTTCATCATACTTAACTATAGTTAAGTAAGCAAGCGCGAAACTCGTAGCGCCGGGCCACGCCGGTCTTGCGGGGACCTGCGGCTTTTTGCCGCGATCGCTCTTGCGTTCGAGGTCAGGAAACAGCTCCTTGTTGCGAAAGAGCTTGCCGAGCCGCGAGTGCGAACGAGCGGTTGCACGGCCGATTTTTTTCACAGCTTCCCACGCCTGCCTTTGGCGGGGACCTGCGGCATCTTGTTACGGATAAACCGCCGACACTCTCTGTCCCTCGTGCAGCGTGAAACTGGTGGGAAGGGCGACGGCATCTCCATCCGTCACCCCTTCCAGGAGCTGTACGCGGTTGATGCTGGCCGAGCCCGCTTTGACGGCGCGCCATTGAACGGTGCTGCCCTCAAGTGCGAACACTCCCGTGCCGTTCGCGTCCCGCCGCAGCGCTTCTTTGGGAATAGTGAGCGCGTTCGCGACAACGCTGGCGCGGATGGCGGCGTTTACATTTGTGCCCGGCACCAGTTCCTGCGCTGGATTCTCGATGGTGCACAGCACCTCGCCCACTTGCCGCGTTCCCAGCGGCTGAACTTGCGTGGGCAACTGCTCCACCGTGCCCTCCCACTGCTTGCCGGGCAGGGCATCCCACGTGATGTTGACTGGCAGCCCCTTTGCGATCCTTCCCAGCTCCGGCTCGTCGATGTACACACGCACGCGCAGGCGGTCGAGCACCCCCACGCTGGCCACCGGATCCCCGGCGTTGAGATAGGATCCCACCCGGACCGGCAGACTGTACACTACGCCCGCGATCGGCGAGCGCACCAGTGTATCGGCAATGCGCCGCTCCGCCAGGCGCACGTCGGCTTCGGCTTCATGCAACTTCGCTTCCGCCACGGCGCGGTCGGATGAACCCACCAGCACGGTGCGCTTTTGCTGCAGCGCCTCAATCTCCAGTTCGAATTGCCTCAGCTTGCCCCGCGCTGCTTCCACCTCATGGCGCGTAGCGGCTTGCTTCTCTTCCAAACGGTGCAGCGCGTTGTATTCGCGCAGTTCGGCTTCACGATCCAGCCGGGCACGCGCGAGGCTGGCGTCGATGGCTGCCAAATCCGCCCGGCGACCGCCGTTGGCGATGACGGCTAACTCCGCCTTGGCAGTTTCCACACGTGCCTGCGCGGCGGCGAGTTGCGCCGTCAGGCCCGGAACACTCAACTCCGCCAGTTCGGCGCCCTGCCCCACCCGCTGGCCCTCCTTCACGGCAAGCTTTACAACCAAGCCCGAGGTGTCTACGCGCACCGAGGCGTACTGCAGCGGCTCCACCTTGCCGTTGCTCTGCAGCGTGCTCACCAATGTCTCACGCTTGACCTTGGCGAAGGGCACGGTGGGCGGCTCACTTTTCTTCGCGAAAGACCAAATGAGAAGGATGGCAAGAGGTACCAGCAAAATCAGAACGTAGCGGCGCTTCAATCCGGACTCCGTCGAGCGCAGTAGTCAAATAAGAGCTGCCATTCGGCGCGCTGGATCTCGAGAGCGGCTCGCTCCAGTCCCGATCCTGGCCGGCGGCGGGCTTGCTCGCAGATCTCGATGAATCCCGCGGGATCCCAGGCCTTGGAAAATTTCAAACCAGCGTCGGGGTGCGCCGCTCCAACCATCCGCGCTGCTTCGAGCAGTCCCGAGAACACGGGATGTTCTCCTACGCGATGAAACCAGTAAGACGAGTTCCCTGAATCCGGCTCCTGGCGGTGAACGATAGCGTGCCAGTAGCTGCCCTCGGCCGAGGCATCCGATTGTGCCGCTTCGTGCGCCTCATCGCGGCAGGAAAAATAAAGGTAGAGTCCCGCTAGAGCGGCGTGCGGCGCGCGGGCCGATGGAAACAGGTCGCCGGCCGTCGCCGTCTTGATCCGATTCAAAGCCTCGTCCGAGCAGCAAAGTCCTTTGGCGAGCGGCATCAGGCGTTCGCCGTTTTCCGCCAGCGCAAGAATCTCGGCCACCTCGGCGCCATATACTCCTGGATTCCATTGAATGATCGCTGGTTTCATTTGGCTGGAACACTTGCAAACTCCGAAATAACGGAGCGGCCGTCCCACCCTATTGTCTAACATGGATGTAGGATCGGTACAGTCGCATGCCCGCAAAAACTGCATTGGTGCTCTCGGCTGGGGGCATGTTCGGCGCCTACCAGGCGGGCGCGTGGCGTGAGCTTTCCAGCCGGTTTCAGCCCGATCTGGTTGTTGGCGCATCCGCCGGCGCATTGAATGGCTGGGCCATTGCCGGCGGCTGCCCACCTGACGAGCTGATCCGAAGATGGAACGACCCAACGTCCAGCGCCTTTCTGAAACCGCAGTCTCCCATCCGCTGGTGGCGAGGCCTTTTCGACGATGTCAGTTTCTCCAGTCACGTGCGTGAATTTTTTTCTTCGTTCACGCCACGGATACCGTGTGGTATCGTGATCACCGACCTCTTCCGGCGCTCGCCGCGCCTGGTCACGGCTCCCGCCATTACCTGGCAGCACCTGGCCGCGTCTGCTGCTATCCCCATCGCGTTGCCTCCCGTGCGCATCGACGGCCGCTGGTACGTGGATGGGGGCTTGCTGAATCTGCTGCCGGTTTGGGCGGCCGCTGAAATGGGCGCAACGCGTGTGGTCGCCGTGAACGCTCTCCCTGTGCTGCCGTCACGCCTTCTCCGCGCCGGCGCCCGGGTGTTGCACTTCTTCAGCCCGCGGATCCCGCCGCCTGGTTCGCTCGAAGTGATCCTGATTCAGCCCGCGGCCTCGCTCGGAACCCTGAAAGAATCCGTTCACTGGAACCGGGACAACACGCAGCGCTGGATCGAGCACGGCGCCGAAGACGCGTGCCGCGTCATCCAGTCCGTGCCCACCGGTCCCGATTTCATCCCCTGCGTTCTACAATAGGCCTTTTATGCCCAACTATCGGATCTACCGCATGAAGGAAGCTCCGCGGCAGCATTTCCGCTCGGCCCCGCACGTTTCCGGCGCCGCCGGAGTCAAGCGCAAGGATTACGAGGAAGGCGGGCAGATCGAGGCTGCCAGCGAATATGCCGCGTGGGAGAATCTTCGCGCCTCGGAAAAACCCCTCGAGATTGGCGATCTCCTCGAAATGGAGAACGGAGAACTGCGCATCTGCAAATATATCGGCTTCGAACCAGCGGCCTGGGTACTGCCCGCGGCGAACGCACCTGCTGCGACTTCAATCGGGTATACTGCGGGTGATCAACCCGCCGGGGAATAGAATGCGAGAAGTCCGACTAGGCGACGTCATCGACGACTTCTGCGTGAAGTGCAAACGTATCATGAACCACTCCGTAGTCTCCATTCTGGGCCAGGATCCCGCCAAGGTCCGCTGCCGTACCTGTTACAGCGACCATGATTACCGGCACGAGCAAGCGCCGCCCAAAGTCGATACACGCAAGGCCGCATTGTTCAACGAAGTTCTCTCTAAGCTGCAACCGGATGCCGCCACCGCCGCCGCGCCCGAACCCGCCGGTAAATCAAAAGCCAAAGGCAAGAAGAAATAGCCCGGATGCGGGGCGGAACACCGGTCCGCTGGCGGACGCCCTATTCTCCTTCGTGCCAAAATCGAGTCTGTGAGCGAGCTACGTTGGCATCCGCTGTTGCGTGAGTGGGTGGGAGTTGCGGGTCACCGCCAGGACCGGCCGCAAATGCCGGCGGACTGGTGCCCTTTCGATCCTGGCTCGGGGCGAGTTCCCGACCAGTTTGACGTCTTCCTCTATCCCAACGATTTTCCGGCGTTCCGAATGGACGCCGAGCCGTTCTCGCCAGAGACTGGCCTCTACCGCAAAACCGGAGCGCGCGGATCGTGCGATGTCGTCATCTATCATCCCGAGCACACACTGGCGCCATCGCAGATGCCAGTCGAGCACTGGCGCAAGGTGGTGGACGTCTGGAAGCGCCGCCACCGGGAATTGGCTGCACTGCCGGATATCCAGTACGTTTACATTTTTGAAAACACGGGCGCCTCCATCGGCGTCACCATGCCGCACCCGCACGGGCAGATCTACGCCTTTCCGTTCATTCCGCCGCTCATCGAGCGCGAGTTGAACGCCGCATCCGGTCACTTCCGCGAACACGGCGAATGCATCTACTGCCGCATTCTCCAGGACGAGCTGGCGTCGGGCGAGAGGATCGTCACCCAGAATCAGGACTTCGTGGCGTTCGTCCCATTCTTCGCGCGCTGGCCGGGCGAGATGCAGCTCTGCGCGCGCCGTCACTTCGCGAGCGTCACTGAATGGAGCGACGCCGAGGCGTCGAATCTCGCCTCGCTCATTAAGAAAGTGCGCATGAAGTATGACAACCTGTACGGGTTCCCCATGCCCCTGATGATGCTGCTGCGCCAGAGCCCGGTAAAGGGAGACCACCCGTACTTTCATTTTCACATCGACTTTTACCCCATTCAGCGCGCCCCCACGAAATTGAAATACCTAGCCGGAGTCGAGAGCGGCGCCGGAACATTCCTCAACGACACCGTAGCCGAGCAAAAGGCGCGGGAGCTGCGTGAGACCGAGCCCGCCGGATGATCGCGCGGCTAGCCCTTAGAGCGTAATCTTGCCCTCATCTTCGAAGCGGCTTCTGCCGATAAGGTAAGTGGAGTGTGCAATGACTGAACTTGTCGCCCGTCCTCAAGCACCATGGGCGCTACGCCTGGTGCCACCCTTTCCTGCGATCGCCCATCGTATCCTTGCCCTTGTCGGCAAAGAAGATGTTCATGCTCGTGAACTGGGCGATCTTCTCAAAATGGACCCTTCTTTTTCCGCTGAATTGCTGCGCTTTGCCAATTCCGCGCTTTTCGGCATCAGCGGCGAGGTGACCAGCGTCGCCCATGCCATCGTGATCGTCGGCACCGACCGCATCAAAACCATGGCGACATTGGTAGCGATGAACCGCATGGTCCGCTCCTCAGTGCGAATCAACGCGCTGCGCAAAGTCTGGCAACACAGCCTGGTCACCGCGGTCATCGCCGAAGAAGCGGCTCGGATCGCCCGCTCCGATTCCGACAGCGCTTACACCACCGGCCTGCTGCACAATTTGGGCACGCTGGGGATGATGTCCGCGTACCCCGATCAATATTCGGACATGTTGGAGGTCTCCAACGACTGCGGCTTCGACCTGTTGCAGACTGAACGGGAACTGTTCGAGATCGACCACTGCGCCGCCGGCGCCTACCTGGCTGAGGATTGGGGCTTCCCGGACAAATTGGTTGCGGCCATCGCGACCCATCACGACGAGCCGGTCGCCGGGGAAACCGGCTTGGCCAATCTCATTAAGGTGAGCTGGCGCCTGGCCGACGTGCTCGGCTATGCCGCCTTTTCACCGAAGAAACCCTGGACTTGGGAAGAACTTGTAGCGTTCCTGCCCAGCGGCCGAACTTCATGGCTCAGCGAGTCGCCCGAAGTCGCCATCGCCAAGCTCAGCAGCGTGCTAGCCAACGCACCAGCTTGAAGACAATCCCGGCACTCTTGCCCCCGTTCATTGCTCG